>Ga0172376_10000070_pt1 | contig 116104 bp, 99 predicted proteins | sample Lak35m_FD_121114 | JGI IMG/M metagenome (GOLD analysis project Ga0172376, IMG submission 121114) | Freshwater microbial communities from Kabuno Bay, South-Kivu, Congo - kab_092012_35m | ecosystem: Environmental > Aquatic > Freshwater > Lake | place: Democratic Republic of the Congo: South-Kivu...
ATATTTCCAGGTTCATTCATTCCATTGTTAACCGGATTACCTTCCCTGGGTATTATCTGTCCTAAACACATAAACGGAACCATCATTATCAGTAAAATTCTCATCATCGTATCATTCCTATTAAATTTGTTAAAAGACAAATCTGAACACATCACGATGATTTAGCAAAAATTTAAATACCAAATTCCTTAAATATCTCGGAATTTTAAGGAATTTGTTCCAAATACTAACCCAAATTGAATGAAAATTGGAAAAGTTGTCATTTTTTTTTGAAGAAAAAAAAAGGGGGGGGTAGAGTATAAAATACGTTAACAACCTTAGCATACATTTCCTGCCTGAACTATGATTGTGCCGGGGAGAAGACGCGAAGCATCGCGTCTCTGCGGAATTGATTTTCTTACCATTTGTCAAAACTTTAAGAACAGGTAGGTTAAGAAATGAAGCCGCATTCCATACCTTATTACTCATTTGGTATTAACTATACACCAAACGACCTTATAACCTCCATTGATAATATTTTAAATGGTGATTTTATAAAATTTCGAGAACAAAGGATTAACCAAAATTTATTCTTGAGAATGAATAAAGTCATAACTAAATCGTTTGTTTTTCTCGATAAGTATAAGGAATGGACCATTCTCAAGAAATTTTTAGATATATCTACTGGAGGCTGGAAATTGAAATCAGTGAAGGGTTGGAATAAATGGAAAGATGAATACGGTAAAATTCAAAATGGGAATGGAGACAATTCGTCAGGATTTAATGCTCTTCCAGGAGGTTTTCGTGACGATGATGGCACAGGTATTGATGTGGCTATCTTCTGGAGTGCTACAGAAATCAAAACCAGCAGAGCCTGGACTCTCATCCTAACCAACGACACAGGCTTTTTGCACAAGACCTGGGCCTTTAAGCAAGAAGGGTTATCTGTTCGTTGTATAAAAAATTCCAGTGCCTCAAAGAGGGTTCAACGTGTAATCCGGTGAAATTGGGTTCTTCGTCAATTTTGGTGAATAAACTTTTTTAAACCGACTATTTGGTAAATCACATCCTTTTCAATGAAGTTTTCTGTAATTCTGTAAATCATTCATGGCATTGGTCTATATAACGATTGCCAATTGCCTAAGTAGATATGATTTTAAAAAGTGCCTGTCGTTGCAGTGTTTTAGCGGAAACGTTTTCCAGCATGGCGAATTTAGTAGAACGTACTTTCATTTTACCACCGAACCTACTTTTTTGCCAGCATGCGGTTAATGATCAACCTTTTCTGTTATTTGCTCATTTAATAAGGGAATTAAAACCGCTTGGTGTAATGATAATTATGGATTTTACTTCATTTTGAAGATGCTGATATTCAAAATCATGAATATTTGAGCAGGAAAAAGTATTACGAGCGTTTTACTGAAATTTTAAAACAACGTTTTCCGCACGAAGAAAAATTTCAAAACCAGAGATTTGATTATTACACAACAATGAAATCAAAGGAGAATTTTATTAGATACACATATCAACTAATGAAAGGAAGTATTGATGTTGCGGTTCAAAGAGCTGAAAAGGTAGAAGCCATTCATTTAACCAATCCACCAAAGGCTATTCATTTGCATTGTCCTTGTACAAAAGTACATTGGTTGGTCAAAGAGTTTAGAAGTTAGTTTTGCTTACTTAAGGTATTAACAGCCGTAGAAATATCTGTAAAAAGTTGGTCTATTGGGTAAAAAATGATACCCTCTATGCATCCCTACCCCAAAAACGAAATAGGACTCACGAATCAACGTAAGTCCTATTTTTTTAGTAGCGCGAGGGAGACTTGAACTCCCGACCTCAGGATTATGAATCCTGCGCTCTAACCGGCTGAGCTATCGCGCCATGAAGTGCAAAGATAAGCTTTCCTTTTAAAAAACTTATCTCTGTTCTTCAAAATCACTTTTATTCTTCAGCATTACCTTTATTCAACTGGTCTTTTAGTTGTGCTAAGCCCTCAAGTTCTCCCAAAGTAGTCTTTTCGACAGAACTTTGTTGTTTTTTAACTGCCTGACGAGTCTTATCTTTTTCGACCATTTTTTCCTTTTTAACTAATTCTTCTGCTTCTTTCTTTATGTCTTCAATGTAACGTAAATGGGAAACAAGAATTCTCTTGTCATCGCGATTGAATTCAATCACTTTTACAGTTAACGTTTCTTCTGGTTCTGCAAGCGTGTTATCTTCTTTACGAATATGTTTGATAGGTGCGAAAGCCTCTAAACCGTAAGGTAACTGAACGATGGCTCCACGGTCATCACGTCGTAAGATAGTAGCCTCATGGTAAGAGCCTACGGGGAATACATTTTCAAAAGTATCCCATGGATTTTCTTCCAGCTGTTTATGTCCGAGCGAAAGCTTGCGACTTTCTGCATCCACATCCAGTATTTGAACATCAATTTTTTCACCTACCTTGGTAAATTCAGAAGGGTGACCAAATCGTTTTGTCCAGGAAAGATCTGAGATATGAACCATTCCACCAATACCTTCTTGTAGTTCTACAAAAACACCATAAGGTGTCAGATTTTTAACTTCGCCGGTGTGGCGGCTGCCTACAGGGAACGTTTTAGCGATTTCGCTCCATGGGTCTGAACTTAATTGCTTAAGAGACAATGACATTCTACGGTCATCCTGGTCAATTGTAACCACTTTTGCCTCATATTCCTGACCCAATCTGAAATATTCACGGGCATTTACAGGTTGATTACTCCAGCTAACCTCAGACACGTGAATCAAACCTTCAACTCCCGGTTGCAATTCAAGGAATGCACCATAATCCTCAATATTTACAATCTTACCCTTAACGGTAGACCCTTCCGTTATACCAGCTGCAAGAACTTCCCATGGATGTGGTTGTAATTGTTTAAGGCCCAGTGAAATACGTCTCTTATTTTCATCAAAGTCAAGAACTGCCACACTAATTTTCTGGTTCAGGCTTAACACCTCCATCGGGTGATTAATACGACCCCATGAAATATCTGTGATATAGAGTAAGCCATCAACGCCACCTAAATCGAGGAATGCACCGAAATCAGTGATATTTTTAACGACACCCTCTAAGACCTGACCTTTTTCAAGGCTACCAATGATATGCTCACGCTGTTCAGCCAGATCACTTTCGATAAGCGCCTTATGAGAAACGACGGCATTTTTGATGGTCTCGTTAATTTTAACCACCTTGAATTCCATCGTTTTACCAACATACTGATCATAATCGACGATAGGTTTAATGTCGATTTGTGAACCGGGTAAGAAAGTTTCCAGACCACTGCAATCCACAATCAACCCACCCTTTGTCTTACTGATAACAGTACCTTTTATGATAGTACCATTTTCATAAGAATCAACAATACTTTCCCATGATCTTAATAGTTTTGCCTTTCTGCGGGAAAGTACTAACTGACCACGACCGTCTTCCTGTTGTTCTACATAAACATCCACATAATCGCCAACAGCTAAACCAGGGATATCCCTGAATTCTGATAAAGGAATCAGACCGTCGGATTTGTAGTTAATATCAAGCACAACATCACCACCATTAATGGAAGTAACAAAACCTTTCACGATTTCATTTTCCAATACGGCATTCATTGTTGAAGCATACTGTTCCTTAAAAGAATTTGATTCTTCCTCAGAATAGTTAATTCCACCTTTATTTGTGATATTCCAGTTGAAATCATCATGAGCTGTACCGACAGATTCCTGACCTGCAAGCAACACCTCCATTTCCACTTCCTCTTCTTCTTCTGCCACTTCCGCAGAATCCTCTGCTTTTTCCACTACCTCTTCCACCTGAGCTGACACTTGTTCCTCAATAGCATCATGTGATTCTTCCGGTGTGGTTAATTCGTCTTTTTCTTCAGACATTTGTTTTGTTTTATTATCTACGAAAGGTAGATTTTGGTTAAAAAATTAATTTGCGGGGCGAAAATACAATTTATTTACAAATTGACCTATTTTTTGTTTTACTTTATTAGATTTGTTATGTACCATTCCTATTTAACCCTATATGTTAACAAAGCCATGTCAAAAAAACTCGTTATTTTTCTGTTATTCGGATCTTTTTTCCTAAACCATTCCATTTACTGCCAGGTAAAGAAGTTCTCCTTCTCTGACAAAACTACGATGCAAATTCAAGGTACCTCAACACTTCATGACTGGACCTGTAATGTAACCAAAGTTGAAGGATCCATTGAAATGGATAGTAAAATTCTCAATAAAGGGATTTGGTCTGAAAACAGCAGGATAAAATCGCTAAAAGTTTCGGTACCTGTTGAAAGCATTAAAAGTCCAAGAGGCGCAGCTATGGAGAAAAAGCTCTATAATGCTTTAAAATCTGACAAGTTTCCTACGATTCTATTTACCTTGAGTAATATAAAAAATGCTGCTGCCAGTCCGGGTCCCGGAAAACTGGACGCAAACGGAACACTACTTATTGCTGGCGTTGAAAAACCTATTTCCCTTTTGGTGAAGGCTTCTTTTTCGGCTGATAAAAACTTAGTTTTTGAGGGCTCTTATACATTGAACATGAAAGATTTTGATGTGGAACCCCCTTCTGCTATGTTCGGACAAATTGTGTCTGGTGAAAAAGTAACGATTTCATTTAACGCACAAATAAATAAGTCTTTATGAAAATTTTTTCATCGGGTATCCTCATCATTTGCGCTACCCTGACCGTATATTCACAGTCTGTGCAATCGATACAAATTCCGGGTTCAACTGTTTCTTTTAAAATGGTTCCTGTTCCTTCAGGCACATTTATGATGGGAAGTCCTGCATCTGAACTTCAGCGTAAATCGGATGAAGGTCCTCAGGTTAGCGTTAAATTAGATGGATTTTTCATTTCCGAAACTGAGGTGACATGGGATTTATATGAATTGTTTACAGACAAAGAGAAAAGAGCTGCGCTGGTTTATATCAGTGATGAGGTTAAAAATAATGCAGATGCAATTATTAAACCAAGTACCCCCTATCTTGATCCAAGTTATGGCATGGGTAAATACGGATTTGCCGCCACAAGTATGACGCAATATGCTGCCTTATCATTTTGTAAATGGTTAAGTGAGCTCACCGGGGAATTTTACAGACTCCCAACTGAAGCTGAATGGGAATACGCCTGTAAGGCCGGAACTAATACAGCCTATTCATTTGGTGATGATCCTTCTTTACTGGATCAATATGCCTGGAGTTTTAACAATAGCGAAGACAAATACCATCCTGTAAAATCAAAAAAACCAAATCCCTGGGGACTTTATGATATGCACGGTAATGTAATGGAATGGACACTCGATCAATACCAGGCAGATTTTTACAACACCCTGGGTGCATCAGCCACTATCCCCTGGCGCCGTCCTGATAAATTACTTCCCCGAACAGCAAGAGGTGGATCTTGGGATGAAAATCCTCCCGTTCTCAGATCATCGGCAAGAACCTCCTCGAATCCATCCTGGCAACGAAGAGATCCTCAGATTCCAAAAAGTTTCTGGTGGTGTTCCGATGCGCCATTTATCGGTATTCGCTTAGTCAAACCAGTTAATCAACCTTCCAGAGAAGACCAGGAAGCTTTTTGGTCCCTGGTTTTAGATGAAGGTTAATTTATTATGTTGTTTTGATAAATTTTATTATTTTTAATAGGCAAAAAATTTTATTCGTTCATTACTTAAAATCCTACATAATGTCTTCATCAAATTCTTTTGACAAACCAGGCGTAAATCGCCGTGAATTTTTAAAGGATGCCTCTCTGGCTACTGGTGGATTAATGCTCGCATCTCTTCCTTTTGACCTTCGGGCATTATCTGGTCAGCCTGCTGCAACCTTGAAAATTGCTTTAGTTGGTTGTGGCGGCAGAGGTTCCGGCGCAGTGGTCCAGGCGCTAATAGCTGATCCAAACACAAAACTGGTAGCCATGGCCGACGCTTTCAGAGATCGGGTAGATAGTTGTTACAAATATATTACCTCTGATAAAGTGGACGAGACGGAAGGTGCCACCAGCTCGCTTAAAGCTCAGATTGATGTTCCTGAATCAAATAAATTTTCAGGATTTGATGCCTATAAAAAAGCAATCGATTTAGCAGATGTTGTAATCCTGACGAGCCCTCCAGGATTTAGACCCGACCACCTGGAATATGCTATCAATAGCAATAAACACATCTTTTGCGAAAAACCCTTAGCTACTGATGCTACAGGAATCAGGAAAGTAATGGGTTTACTTGAGGTTAGTAAACAGAAAAAACTGAATATTGTCGTTGGTCTTCAACGTCATTATGAAAAAGTATATCGGGAGATTATGACTCGTATTCATGCCGGAGAAATTGGTGATGTTACCAGTGGCCAGGTATATTGGAATGGATCGGGTGTCTGGGTGAAAGATCGGTTGCCGGGTATGACGGAAATGACTTATCAAATGCGCAACTGGTATTATTTCAATTGGTTGTGTGGCGACCATATTGTGGAACAACATATTCATAATATTGATGTTTTCAACTGGGCAAAAAAGGGTTATCCTGTTAAGGCTCAAGGAATGGGCGGGCGTCAGGTAAGAACCGGTAAAGAATTTGGTGAAATTTATGATCACCACTATGTTGAATATACCTATGCAGATGGTTCAATTCTGAATAGTCAATGTCGCCATATCAAAGGTTGTGCCGATAAGGTTTCTGAGACGATTATTGGTTCAAAAGGCCGTGCAGAAAGTAATGGTACAATCACCGATTTAAAAGGAAATGTAATTTTTAAACATAACAGGAAAGGTGACCCTAATCCATACCAGCAGGAGCATGTGGAACTTTTTGCCTCCATTAGAAAAGGGGAGGTGATTAATGATCTTGAAAATGGTGCCAAATCTACCATGACGGCTATCCTGGGCAGAATGGCCACTTATTCGGGTCAGGTTATTTCCTGGGAGCAAGCTATCAATTCTCCGGAAAATCTTTTCCCTGAATCATTGGACTGGAACGCAAATCCAAAATCTCTGCCTGATGCATCCGGCCATTATAAAATTGCAATGCCAGGCGTTTACAAAGTCTGATTTATTCCCTTACGAATATATGAAACCCTTTTTTCCTTCAGGTGGAAAAAGGGTTTCATTTTTTAAATGCTTTTTTAGTCCGGTGTTTTTACAGATCCTAATAAGGGAATTATATATGGCAGGAAAAGATTTGTGCGCGTTCAGACAGGGCAGTGGGTCAGCAATCAGACCTCATTTATTTTTCCAATGTATATCAATCAGCTGATTTCCTCTTTTGCAAATGACCTTTATTCTTTTCCTGAATAATAAAATACGCTTCATCCCTTCTTGATCCATTAGGCTGAAAGCGGTTCCTAATGCATCTGTAATCAACCCATCAGGTCCTTCTACTAAACAAGTTGTTCCTTCCGTCAATGGTTTTCCAGTCAGTGGATGTAGCAAATGGGAATACCTTTTTCCTTCCCATTCGAGGAACTGTTGCTGATCCCCCGAAATAGATTGCGTCGTATGCTTAATATATCTTTGGGCAAATGGAAATAAAGCCGTATCGGGCCTGATAAGCCAGCCTTTTTTTAAAGGTGGGGCTTTCCCAACAGCTAAGGAGCTGCCTGCTGAAATCATGGCACTTCGGACCCCCAGTTGCTTACAAATTTTCAATGCTTCATCTACAGCATACCCCTTTCCAATACCACCAAAATCGAGTTTAACTCCCTTTTTTTTAAATTTGAACTGGTATTCATTATCTTTTTTTCTAAGGGCAATATGCTGAATACCCACATTATTTTTTGCCAAACTTTGCAAGGAATCGGCGGGAAATTCATTTCGTCGTCTGGCCCTTGCCCAAAGATGAGTCAGACTTCCTAAGGCAGGATCAAAAAAATGACCTGATATTTTACTCCATTTTATACTATTTTCCAGAACAAACCCAAGTTCAGCTGAAATATCCTGCCATTCAAGAGGTTGACGAATATTGAGTTGATAAACCTCTGCATCTTCCTTGTAATCGCTCAACACATAATCAAGGTGAATAATGCGCTCAAATACTTTTTCTGCTATTAGTTCAGGATTTACCTCCTTTTCAGCATAGAAATGAAGTTGAAACAAGGTACCCATTGCTGGTTTACTGAAAACATAAAGGCTATCTGATTGACCCCTTAACATTAGTATTACGATTAAAAAAAGTACCGTAAACTTCAAACGAAGGCTTTCCATAACTAATAGTCGTGTTTAATGATACGTCTGGAAAAGCTACCTTGCTTATATAAGACTCTTGCTATAAAAATACCCGGGGGAAGGGAATGTATATTTACAGAAAAATGATTGAGTTCCTCCGGATACTGCTGATAAAACAACAATCTGCCTTCCACACTATAAATACCAATGATAATATCTGACAGCTTTTCTGATAGATGGATATTTAACCTATCAGTTACTGGATTTGGTTCGATGGCAATTTGCCATCTGAACAGAGATCCCAGATCACTCAGGTTTAATTTAAATTTTCTTATATCACTTGCTTTTTCCCCACAATCATTTTTTGATTTTATCTGCCAGAAATAAGCGCCACTTTGAAGATCCTGAGAAAATTTATAGAAGTTCAGATTCCTTTCACCTGAAAAAACAACTTCCTGGAATTGTGAATCCCTGGCTACCCGAATCGCATAGTTATCTGTTAGACTGGTGCTCAACCAGGATATTTGTGGGCGTGAAGAAAGCAATACCTCATTGTCCTCTGGTGCGTTAAGTGCTGGCTTTTTTGGCAACCCTTTCAGTTGAAAATTGAAGTTGGTTTCGGCATTGCTTCTCCCATCTGAAACAACTACTTTTACTTTATAAAGACCTGGTTTTAAACTATCAGGTATGGCTGTAGCATTTAAATCGTATAAATATTTATCCTGAGCCTGGAAAGAAAACTGCCAGGTGGGAAGGGAAGGAGAAATGCTGTATGAAATCTGTATCGGTTTTGAAAATCCAACCCCTATTTTCAACCTTGCTTTTAAATCTGACGGAACACAAAGCACATTATTCAAATCAACCATTTGCAATCTTAAATCCAGGGGTGTATTAAATCTTCCTAAAGTGTAACCAGGAGATTGTCCGCAATCATTCCTGGCTCTTATCCGATAAAAATAGGCCTGATTATATTCCAAACCTTTTACCGTCAGTGTGGTATCCAATATTATCAGTTCAGATATGATCTGATTAAAAATGGAATCCTTTGCTATCTCAATCTGATAACTGGAAGCTCCCGGCCAATTAAACCAGGTCAGGGTGGGTTCAATTCCGACATGGTTTCCTGAATTTTTCAATAAAACATTTCCAGGTCTTTTGTTCAAAGTCAATAAAACATCTGTAAACACCGTATCATTACCTGAAATGCCCCTGATTCGAATTTTATTCTCGGCTGGGATATTTCCTTGTTTTGATGCAATGTTTAAGGTTGCCATTCCGCCTGGGGGAACCATCACAGGATTAAAAACATAAGAAATGAATGCGGTGGCTCCTATCAAATCAAAGGTAACAGGTTTAGTAAAGGCGGTACCTGCAAAAACCTGAATATTGGTATTATCCGGCGAGCAAATACTTATTTTATTTACATTGGTTGCCAGTCCTTTTTTACAAAGAACTCCATTACGGCCAGATATATTTTTAATACCTGTGTTTTCAGGATCGAGCCACTCACTTAATCTGTTCATGGGACTTCCACCTCCAATCCAGGAACTATAAAACCATCCAAAAGCGTCGAAGGAATTATTTGCACAGCTAGCTGCCCCACCATGAAGTTGACCAACGATCTGCCTATTTTTATTTATCAATGGACCACCTGAAGATCCATCCTCTGTAGTACCCACATCCCATCTTGGAATAATAAGATGATTCCCAAAAGTAACTTCATTTGACAACTGCCCCCATTGACCTCTGTACGTTTTACGATAAGAAATAGCCATTCTTTTTTCCTGTGTGTTGGGGTGATGGATACACACGAGGGTATCCTCGGGTAAAGAAGCAGAGGCATCCCAGCCTGCATAATAGGGGTTTGCTTCATCTCTCACCGGATCGTCCAGTTCCAGCAGGATAAAATCACTTGGTGCATAACCTGCTCTAAAATATGCCCCTGAATTAAACACACTTTTACTCCCGTCACCAGCTGAACCATTTACCTGCGACAACATTGGGCGGCAGACCGAATGTTCATAATTCCAGTAAACCACAACCGAAGGGGCATTTGATGTATTTACATCACAATGAAAAGCGCTTAAAAAATAAGGTTTACAATCGTTACGTCCATTATTAATTAACGAACCTGAACAAAAATTCCTGCCATTAATGGTGAACATCCCTACAGAGCGCATAATATCCCTGTAATTATCCACCAGTTTCCAACCTTCCCTGGCGCCGCAGGCAACATCCAGATGACAACTGCCAGTCAAAAGGGAGAAAAAACCTTGAAAATCATGGTTTACCTTTTCAATATTTAGCTTCAGCCATTTTTTTTCATCGGAGGGAACCCATACTTCTACCAGGATTTCATCCCCTTCGATTACCGGCGTCCACATTTGACCGTGCACTTCATTGTCATTATAGTCAAATGGACCCTCTACCTGAGTCATTGACCGATTATAAAGCCAGAGGCTTGCGTTTGGAGGCAGATAAAAATCAGAAATACCTAAATTCAAGGATAAAGCACCGGGAGATTGAATACGCAATCTCCATATTTCATTTTCACCGTTACCCGAAGTAGTCCACTCACCTTCAGAAGAGGGTCTTATTTTTGTGGTCCGGGTAACAGCAAAGGAGGGGTTCACTCCATTTTTTCGTTTTTCAAGTTCTTCTTTTAGCAATTTTTGATTATCCAACCTTGATAAACGGAAAGGTTTAACCTCCTCAATGCCTATTTTACCCATAGGCAAAAGCTTATCAGGTATCCGTTGCGAAAGAAGCAAGTCACCCCAAAAAACGAAAAGGAAAAATAGACACCATTTTTTAGAATCTAAAAAATAAGGCGTTACTGAATAAAAATTTCCCATTATCCCAGAAATCCCTGAAAAGTAGATTATCCACATAATAAACCATACTTCCCTGACCTAATGATTCTGCACCTATAACCAACGATTCCTTAAACCTTTCTAAAGCTTTATACCCCACATAACCGCTTGGTTTAAAAGACTTATCTGTAATCCCTATTTGATAAGCACCTCCACTGTTTAGTTTAAAAGTTGAATTCGTGGTTTTTAAAGAAAAATACGGATTTACCTGACCATAAGCCAATGGATGTGTTTGATCTAATTTCACTTTAAAAATAGCCCCGGGCGTACCTTCACTTAATTCCCGCCGGTCATCTCCGGCATAATCAGACAAGGATAACGCTTTATTTGCCTTAGAGGATGCATCGTCTTCTGAAGCATTTTTTAATGAAAAACCTGATTTTCCGCTAAATAAAGAAAGCGCTTCTCCTAAAACAATTAACCTGCCCCCTTTTTTTACCCAATTGGTAAGCAAGTTCATCGTATTATCAGAAAGTCTAAAATAACCTTCAGGAATAATCATGATATTAAAGGCATCTAAGTTTAATCTGTCAAGTCTTGCCGCATCTAAAATAGCTAAAGGCAACTTCAATTCTTGTTCCAGATAGAACCATAGATGGCCCAAATCATTCGCATTCGCCTGATCTCCGCCTAAAACGGCAATGTTCGGGGCTTTGATCAACTGAAAATTACGTGATCCTAAATCACTTCCAGTCGTTACAAAACCTGTAGAAATAGCATTTACTTTTATATTATTCTCCTTTGCCAGACCTGAGATGAAGGCTCCCAGTAGATTTATTCCTGGATTATCCCCTCTTGTGATGACCAGGGTTCCCCTGTCATATTGGTTTCCTTCAACAGTAAATGGTTCATTGGCAACACGCACCTGAATATTATGCTGAAGCAGCCGTGCCAGAAAACCTGCTTGCTCCATAGATTCCCATTTTACCAGATATGCATAGCTGTTGTTCCCATTCTGTGCATCAGGAACAATGTAATTAAATCCGGTGATATCAGGTTCAATGCAGGTATTTGTAGCAAAACCGGGTAAACCATAAGCATAAATCAATGACCAGGCTGTTATATCATACGTATTTGAATCTTGAACTTCCACTTCGGGATCAAGTAAAATCTGAGCCATCATTCCCCTTGGCTGACAAGCATTTATAAGCAAATCACCGGATTCAATATCCAAGGAAGTTGTCTTACCTGTTTCGTATTGAAATGCCTGAACATTCCTCTTTTTTGAAGCAGTACCATATTTAATTCCATTTTTATCAAGCAGGGAACAAAATCTTTTTAATCGATCTGGTATGGCGGACTTTTTTACAATAAATGTTTTATATACACCTGGAGGATTTTCGGCTGATTTTTTAAAAAATGCAGCAAACTCCTCATTTAATTTTGTTGCATTTTCAGATGCCATTTCTACTGTTGACAATGCTGTTGCCTTGTGATGTGCAATACGATCTGCCAATTCCAATGTATCTCCGTTTGGCAACAAAATAGCCAGTCCTGCACCAATACCACCTTGTTCATAAGTCATACCAATGGCTCCATTGTAGGTAGGATAAGTATCTCCGTAACTTGGATATAGTAAATCAAAAACCTCTCTGGTAAAATAAAGCCAGCCATTGGCATCGAAATATTTAGCATGATTTTTTCCGATCTGATATTGAAAATCTTTCTGCCATTTTGTCACATAACTATGATATGGATTTGCAGCAGGTGCAAAATAGTAAGGACTTGAATAGCCCTGTTCATGAAAATCGGCATGTATCTGAGGCATCCAATTCAGGTATTGTATCACTCTTTGCCTGGTTTCCGCCTGGGTTTGCCATGCCCAGTCTCTATTCAAATCAAAATAATAATGATTCGGTCTTCCTCTGGGCCAGGGCTCCTGATGCTCCCGGCTTTCAGGTCTGACGTCCGGTATTTTATTTGCCACTTGTTTATACCAGTGGGTATATCTGGAATAACCGTCAGGGTTCAAACTCGGATCCAGGATGATCAGCGTATTTTTCAGCTGATTTTTAATTTTTTCATCTGATGCATTTGCCAGCTCAAATAAAGTAACCATGGCCGTTTCCGAACAGGAGGCTTCATTTCCGTGCACCCCAAAACTTAACCAAACGATAGATAAATTATCCCATCTGGCATCCGTTTTACCAGGTAGTATTCCAGCTCTCCGCTGGTTATTCAACCTGATTTGTTCCAGATTAGCTAAATTTTCTGAGGTGGAAATAAAAGTCAGCAATAAGGGTCTGTTTTCGGTGGAACGGCCATATTCCAATAATTTAACCTGAGGACTATTAGCTGCAACATACTTTACATAATCAACCAATGATTCGTGAGGTGTAAATTCATAACCAAACCGATTGGATAAAAATGCATAAGGTGACTTCAGCTGCGAAAAAAGCGAGATATTTAGACCTGCCAGCACAAGTAAAATTAACATACCCTTTATGATGGGTCGAAAAGTGGACATAAAATATGGAATTATCATGATTTGCAAATACAATCGTCTAAATTAACATTAAAATACAGATTCCGCAATTTTTTTAATCGTATCCACATCACCCATTGTGTAATAATGAAGACACGGAACACCCGCAGCTTTTAATTCCTTACTTTGAGCAATACTCCATTCGATACCAACCTGTCGTTTTGCTTCTGCTGTTTTGGCCGCCACAAAAGCAGCTACCAGATCTTCCGGAAGATTAATATAAAAATGACGGGGAATGGAGCTCAGCTGATAAACCTTTGTCAGGGGTTTCAACCCTGGTACAATCGGAATATGAATACCTGCATTTCTGCAACTTTCCACATATTCAAAGTATTTTTTATTGTCAAAAAACATTTGCGTCACAATATATTCCGCACCAGCTTCCACCTTTTTTTTAATGTAAGCCAGATCACTTTCCATATTAGGCGCCTCAAAATGTTTTTCAGGATAACCGGCTATACCAATACAGAAATTTGTTTTCTGACCATTTTCAATATTTTCATCCAGATACCGTCCGTGGTTCATGTCATCAATTTGTTTAACAAGATCCAAAGCATAAGCATTTCCGCCTGGTTCAGGTACAAATTTTGAATCAAACTGGAGCGCATCACCTCTTAGTGCCAAAACATTATTGATATCCAGGAAATTCAAATCAATCAGCGCATTTTCTGTATCCTCCCTGTTGAAACCACCACAGATAAGATGAGGTACAGCATCGACCTTGTACCTGTGCATGATAGCTGCACAAATTCCTACTGTTCCAGGTCTTTTTCTGATAGCTGTTTTTTCGTAATAACCTGAGTCCTGACGTTTATAAATATACTCTTCGCGATGGTAAGTCACATCAATAAAAGGAGGATTGAATTCCATAAGAGGATCTAACAGATTAAAAATATCCTGCATACCACTGCCTTTTAAAGGAGGTAAGACCTCGAAAGAAATAAGGGTCTTATGATCTGATTTTTTTAAATAGTCTGTTACTTTCATAATTAAGGATGGTCTAATAAAGAAAAAACTTAAAAAAGAATGATAACCTTTTTAAAGTACAAAAGTTAACACGATCTGCAAAGAAAAGCTAAATTGCGGCAAATTTCCTCAAAATTCATGAAAAGGATACTTTTTCCCACCACAATTTCCAAAGTCAGAGCTTATCTGACCTTAATCATATTGAGTTTAATCTGGGGGACATCCTTCATTTTAATAAAAAAAGGATTAAGTGTTTTTCCACCTGAACAGGTTGCCAGTTTAAGAATGGGTATGTCGGGGGTTATCTTTTTACCTTTCATGGTGATACAATTTCGAAAATTCAACTGGAAAAAGGTTCACTGGATTATTTTTGTAGGGCTTACCAGCAGTACCATCCCCGCCTTTTTATTTGCCAATGCTCAAATGCAGATCAGTTCTTCGATGGCTGGAATTCTGAACTCACTTACGCCTCTGTTTACTTTATTTTTAGGCATCCTTTTTTTCAAATTACCTTTTGCATGGTTGAAAATATTGGGGGTAATACTCGGACTTGCCGGGGCTTATCTGCTACTTACCCAAGGACAGATATTTGTTCCGGAGGGAGAGATCAGGTGGGGGATTCTCATAGTTCTTGCTGCTCTTTTATACGGAACGGGAACTAATGTAGTAGGCACAAATCTGAAGGATGTACCAAGTTTTCAGATAAGCATTTATTCCTTTGGTTTAACAGGACTTCCTTTATTTATTTATCTGATAGGTTTTACCAATTTCACCGAAACCCTGACCGTTCAGCCCGGTGCATGGCAAGCTGTTGGATACATTTTCTTTTTGTCTTTAGTAAGCACGGTACTTGCTTCTGTTATCTTTTTCGAACTAATCCAGCAGTCGTCTCCACTTTTTGGTTCCATGGTGGCCTATATAATGCCACTGGTCGCTATGATGTGGGGGTTTTTAGACGGGGAAATTATGGGTTGGTGGAATTTTGCAGGAATGTTTCTGATTTTGTCAGGAGTATATCTAAGCCGAAGTAGATAGCCCATTTTTATTTTTATCACAGGCCCCATCACAATGACCGTATAGATTTAATGAATGATGTGTAATTTTAAAGTGCAACAATTCACCCATCATCGTTTTAATCTGTTGAATTCTGGGATCACAAAATTCCAGTACTTTGCCGCAATCCAGACAAATCACATGATCGTGTTGTTTAAATCCAAATGATTTTTCATATTGGGCTAAATTCTTGCCGAACTGGTGGCGTTTCACCAGATCACAATGAACCAGTAATTCCAGTGTATTATAAACGGTTGCACGGCTTACCCGGTAACTCTGGTTTTTCATGTGTATGTAAAGTGCCTCCGCATCAAAATGATCTGTCCTGTGATAGATTTCCTCCAGGATAGCAAATCTTTCAGGTGTTTTCCGTTGATTCTGCTGTTCCAGAAATGCCGTAAAAATTCTCTTTACCTCTTTAAAGACTTCATTAGGGGTCTTTGTTTCAACCATGATTTTAGAATTTTAATGCAAACTTAATCAATCCAGCCTTACAACGGAAGAAATATTATCGAGCGCTTGTAAAGATCTAATAACCAAATGTAATTGATCTGTATTTTTTATGACTAATTTTAGCCGGCATTCAAAATAACCTTCATCACCCTCGATAACCATAGAGCGAATATTGAGGCCAAGCTGAGAAGAAATCTGGTGAGAAAGTTGTTCAATAACTCCTGGTCCACTATCGATGCCTGTTATTTTTATTTCTGCAATAAAATTCACGTCTGTGGTAGATTGCCAGGAGGCTGCTAAAATTCTGTAACCATAATTTACCATCAGATGTGCAGCGTTTGGGCAAGAACTTCTGTGTATCTTCAAACCTACATTATGAGTTAAGAATGCAAAAATATCGTCACCCGGCAAAGGGTTACAACAATTTGCCAGGCTATAGTCATATTGATCAGCAGATTCCCCGTTAACCAGCAACTTTGGTTTCTCCGATGGTTTTAAGGCCTGCTTTTTTTCAAGGCCCTGTTTTTCAGTATCCGGAAAAACCATTGGCGCAGTAATTTCTTTTAATTTCCCGTTTTCAACATGAAATCTTTTGAAAATATCCTGAATATCCCTGGTTTCTGTAGCAATATCATAATAGAGGTCAATCGAAGATTTATAATCAAAAACCTTTAAGATCATTTCTAATGATTCCTCAAATTCAACCCGAAGATTTTTTAATTTTCTTTCCAGATATTCCTTTCCGATTTCCCCTTTTCTTTTCCTCTCCTCCTTCATCGCAGACCTAATCTTGGCCTGAGCCTTTCCGGTGGTAGTCATTTTCAACCAATCTTCGGAAGGTTTCTGATTTTTAGAGGTATGCACCTGAATCTGATCCCCATTTTTCAATACCTTGCCAAAAGGCACGAGTTTATTATTAACTCTTATGGAGGTGCAGTGGTAACCTATATCTGTATGGATATGAAATGCAAAATCAAGTGCTGTTGATCCTGAGGGTAATAACTGAACATCTCCTTTTGGCGTATAGATATAAACTTCTTCTTTAAAAAGACTGTTAGCACGAAAATCCACCAAAAACTCAATGGCATTTGCAGAAGGATTTTCAATAGTTTCCCTTACCGAATCCAACCAGCGTTCATAAACGTCAGGTTGCGACGAAATACCTTTATACTTCCAGTGTGCAGCATATCCCTTCTCTGAAATCTCATCCATTCTTTCCGTCCGTATCTGCACTTCTACAAATCGCCCTCCAGGACCAATGACAGTAGTATGAAGAGATTCATATCCATTTGATTTAGGCGTTGTTATCCAGTCTTTTAAACGGTCTGCTATAGGCGTATGAACATCGGTAACGACTGAATAAGCCTGCCAGCAACTGATTCGTTCTATTTCAGCAGGCACATCAATGATAATGCGGACTGCGAACAAATCATACACCTCTTCAAATTCAACTTTTTTAGTTTTTATTTTATTCCAGATAGAATAGATTGATTTTGGCCGCCCAAAAATCCGATAGGAAAAGCCAAGTTCATTTAATTTCTCTTTTAACGGTGCAATAAATTTATCTATATAAATTTCCCTATCCTTCTTGGTTTCATTTAATTTTTTGGCAATTTTCTGATAGGCTTCAGCATCTGTAATTTTCATACACAGATCCAGAAACTCCGTCTTGAAATTAAACAAACCCAATCTATGGGCGAGGGGAGCATAAATATAACTGGTTTCAGCCGCAATTTTAAATTGTTTATGCCGCTCCATAAAACCAAGGGTTCTCATATTGTGTAACCGATCCGCCATTTTTATAAGCACTACCCTGACATCATCAATGAGCGTGGAGAGAACTTTTTTAAAATTTTCTGCCTGGTGGCTTTCGGCATTATAAGCTGCATCCAGTTTTGTGAGTCCATCTACAATTTTTGCAACGCGAACGCCAAATTTACTTTCGATTTGAGCTAAAGTAATTTCAGTATCTTCCACCACATCGTGTAAAAGGGCACAAATAATTCCTGTAGGACCTAAACCGATTTCCTCAGCGCATATTCTGGCAACAGCAATAGGATGCAAAATATAAGGATCTCCTGATTTTCTTCTTTGATTTGCATGTGCCTTTAAGGCAATTTCATAGGCTTCTCTTATGTTATTCCGATCTTTGTCGTCCATAGAAACCCTGATAGCGCGAATCAGCCCGTCATAGGCTGTTTCAACGATTTTAAGTTCTTCTGGTGCAGCAATCAAAATGGTTTCCATCATTTAATTTGACATTTATTTTTATATCTGCTTAAAAGATAACGACTAAACTACTAAATTCGTCCCATATTAGGAAGTATTTTGTAGTCATTAAAAAAAATACGTTCAACTTTAAAATTAAATTTTAGATTCTACAAAAAATAATTTATATTTGCGCTCAATTTATTAAAAAACTGTATTCAAAACAGTTTTCTATTGATTGTACGCGGGTGTGGCGAAATTGGTAGACGTGCCAGACTTAGGATCTGGTGCCGCGAGGCGTGGGGGTTCGAGTCCCTTCACCCGTACAAATGTAACTTTTGCAGTTATCCATTTTGGGTAACTGCAAAATTTTTTTGGACTTTCCCATTTCAAAAAACTAAATAATTCCGCCTTATGCCAACTGTTGTCAGAGAAAATGTGGATGAATTGAGTGCCGTACTAACTGTCAAACTTTTACCAGAAGATTATCAGCCCAAGTTAAACACCGAATTAAAAAAATATGCTCAAAAGGCCCAGATAAAAGGCTTTAGAAAGGGGAAAACGCCTGAAAGCTACGTTAAAAAACTATATGGGCAATCCTTACTCTTAGATATTGTTAATAATGAGGTCAAAGAGAGTCTGTCAAACTATATCAGAGAAGAAAAATTAGTGCTTTTTGGAGAACCACTCATAAATGAAAAACAAACCATTTATGATTTTGATGTTTTCAAACCTGAGCCTATGGATTTTCTTTTTGACATAGGCATATATCCTGAAGTAAATATTACGGGAATTGACAAGGAAACCACTTATGATTATTTTGTAAAAGAGGTCTCCGATGATACGGTTGATGAAGCCTACACTAATCTCCTTAAAGATTTAGGTGAGCCCTCTCCTATTGAATCTGGTTTCACATCAGGTGATTTACTGACCTGTGATTTTATAGAATTGATTAATGGGGAAGAGCGTACTGACTCTCTCAGGGTAAGCAATATTCTTAGCTTTGATGATTTAAGTGATCATCTCAAAGATCAAATCAAATTACTCTCTGTTGGTGATACCTTTACGGTTGATAAAGTTTACGATCTTGAACCAAAATTAGAGGAAAAACGCTTCAGAAAGCATGTTTTAAAATTAGAGGATACGGATGAAAGTACTGTTTCTGAAAATTTCCAGATTAAAATCACAGAGGCTAAAAGAATCCAGCCGGCAACTGAAGACGAAACTTTTTTCCAGAAGGCTTTTGGTGTAAATAATGTATCCAATGCCGAAGAAGGCAAAGCCGTTATCAAAAAACATATAGGGAACGAAACGCTGGGATTTTCAAACGGTCTGCTTTACAGAGATATTCAGGAAAAACTAATGGCGAATCATGATGTTCCATTGCCAGAGGCATTCATAAAAAGATATTTATTAGAATCGGATAAGCACTTAACAGAAGAAAAACTTTCAGCTGAATTTTCAGGTATTACCTCCTCTATAAAATGGAGTTATTTAAAATCTCGTTTATTGAGTATCTTGCAGGTGGTCGTTACCAAAGAAATGGTACAAAATCATCTGGGTAGTAAAATAAGAGGTTATTTTGGACAACAGGTCGCAGGTATGGAGTCATTTATTCAAAATATGGTTGAAAAAATGATGGAGGATGAAAAACAAGTGAATCAGGCTTATGATGAACTGGAAAATTCAATGTTGATGATTAAAATTCAGGAAGCCGTAACCTTACATGAGACTATTTTGTCAAAGGAAGAATTTGAGGAAAAGACCAAAATTTTCAACAGGCAAAACAGTCCTGATGAGGAAACACCATCCGAATAGTTTTTTTAAAACTAATTATTTCCCAGGTGTATAAAACCCTATCTTAAATTAAGTGTTTCTTTTCTAAACAAATTTTAGCCATGATTCAAAAAGACGAATTCCGCAAATATGCTGTTAAGCACCTGGGTATGAATAGTATGCACCTGGATAAATATGCTCAAAAATCAGGAGCCTATATTCCTGAAATTAATGCCTTTACCCCCAATGTTATTGAGGAAAGGTCAATGAATATTGTCGGTTTGGATGTCTTTTCCAGATTAATGATGGACAGAATTATTTTTCTTGGATTAGCTATTGATGAATATGTAGCAAATGTCATTCAGGCTCAGTTGCTCTTCCTGGAATCAACTGACGCTAAAAGGGATGTACAATTGTTTTTAAATAGCCCCGGAGGGTCGGTCATTGCTGGTTTAGGTATTTATGACACCATGCAATATATCAGTCCGGATGTGGCTACTATCTGTACAGGAATGGCTGCATCTATGGGTGCCGTATTACTGGCCGCTGGTACAAAAGGTAAAAGATCGGGTCTTCCTCACAGTCGTGTAATGATTCACCAGCCTTTGGGCGGTATGCAAGGTCAGGTTTCCGATATGGAAATTTATTACACACTGGTTAAAGAACAACAGAAATCGCTGTATGATATTCTAAGCAATCATACAGGGCAACCTTATGAAGTTATTGAAAAGGATTGTGATCGGGATAACTGGATGACTTCCAGAGAAGCGGTAAATTATGGATTACTGGATGAGGTGCTTGACAAAAGTAATAAGGAAAAAAAGAAAGAAGCTTAATTTCTTAGAATAATAAATGGCAAAAAGCAAATTAAACTACCACTGTTCGTTTTGTGGAAAAGATAAAACGGAGACGCTGATGCTTATCGCGGGTATAAACGCACATATTTGTGAAGTATGTGTTGAACAAGCTCATGATATTGTTCAGGAGGAATTATATGGTGGTGAAAAAAAAGGTGGACGTACCAAATCGGGAACCGATGGTAAATTAACCTCTGACAAACAAAATACCTTTTCCAGTCAAATTCTTTCACCAATAGAAATGAAAGAAAAGCTGGATCAATATATTATAGGTCAGGATGAGGCAAAAAAATATCTTTCTGTAGCTGTTTATAACCATTATAAAAGACTTCAACAACCTAAGGAGGACGATGTAGAGATTGAAAAATCCAATATTCTGCTCATTGGCCGCACTGGAACAGGTAAAACCTTACTGGCCAAAACTATTGCCCGATTACTGAATGTTCCCTTTGCTATTGTTGATGCCACCGTTTTTACTGAAGCCGGTTATGTAGGAGAGGATGTAGAAAGTATTCTAAGTCGATTACTTCAAGTATGTGACTATAATGTGGCTGCTGCTGAAAGAGGTATCGTTTATATCGACGAAATTGATAAAATTGCCAGAAAAAGTGATAACCCTTCCATTACACGTGATGTCTCTGGTGAAGGGGTTCAACAGGCTTTACTAAAAATGCTGGAAGGAACCGATATCAACGTCCCACCGCAGGGAGGAAGAAAACATCCTGAACAAAAAATGGTGAAGGTAAATTCTGAAAATATCCTGTTTATTTGCGGTGGTGCATTCGATGGTATTGAAAAATTAATCGCCCGACGGGTTAATACTCAGATTATCGGCTTCAAAAAAGAAGGTGAGAAGTCCTTTGACAAGGAAAATTTGTTGCAATATGTTTCTCAACAGGACATTAAATCCTTTGGTTTGATACCTGAGCTCATTGGGAGGCTTCCCGTTCTTACCTATCTGGATCCGTTAGACCATGATGCATTGGTTAAGATTATGACGGAACCTAAAAATTCCCTGGTTAAACAATATCAGAAATTATTTAGTTATGAGGGGGTTCAGTTAAATTTTTCAGATGAAGTAATTTCTTTTATTGCCACAAAAGCTATGGAATTCAAATTAGGCGCAAGAGGTCTGCGATCTATTTGTGAAGCCATTTTAACGGATGCTATGTTTGAATTACCTTCACAAAAGGATAAGGTAACTTTCAATTTAGATTTAAATTATGCTACTGAAAAATTAAACCGGTCTAAAATAGCTTCCCAGCATGCGGCCTGACAGGTCAATTTATGGAAACCAATCTTAAAAGATTTTTTGTTGAATTATCCTATCTGGGTACTCATTATCACGGTTGGCAACGTCAACCCAATAAAATAAGCATTCAGGAAACGGTTGAAAACGCATTTTCAACCGTTTTACGTTGCCAGATTATCATCTTTGGCTGCGGAAGGACGGATACTGGTGTTCATGCCAGTCAGTATTTTTTTCATTTTGATTTTGACAAAGATCTTCCTCCGCATTTCTTATCCACCATTAACAGGATGATTCCAGGGGATATTGCCATCAAACAGATTTTCCAGCAAGAGGATACTTCCAGGCATGCACGCTTCGATGCTTGTATTAGAACCTATGAATATCAGATTACTTTTCAAAAAAATCCTTTCCTGTTACTTAACACCTGGAAGTACAATTATGCTGTTAAACCGAATTTCCAGCTGATGGAAAAAGCAGCCCGATTAATTGCTAACTATACAGAATTCACCCCCTTTTGTAAGACGGGTCATAGCGCTAAAAGTATGGTTTGCCATATTTCAGAAAGCGTTTGGATTTTTAATCCGGAAAAGGAAATCGCCATATATAAGATTAGTGCAAATCGATTCTTAAGGGGAATGGTCCGACTTATCGTAGGTGCGCAAATTCAGATTGGCATTCAAAAAATGAGCCTGGAGGAACTTGAGTACGCCCTGGAAAACCAAAGTTACCTGAGACAAAGTCTATCAATTCCGGCGGAAGGACTCACCCTCACAGCAGTCAGGTATCCCTGGGATTTTTAATATCGTGACTGAATTTCTTTATCTCAGTCTGTTCCTTTAATCTGGTAATTCAGTAAAGGTAATCTTTAATTTAGCTCCGTAGGTTGGATGACCAGCGCCATAAAAAATAGATCTGGCAGCTCTTTCACTTCTTGGAAATACCCTTATAAAAATTTCCGAAGGGACCTTACCATCAACCATTCTATTTAGATGTGTACTTAAATTTACCCTGTATTTCCCTGGATTACCATTCACCCCGGCGATAGGATTACCACCAACCAGTTTATAAACATCTTCACCAGCGACCAGCACATCAGAAGTGACGACGTAATTTCCATTTGCATTTTTATAGTACAGAATGATTTGAGGCGCTGGTGGAAAAAAAACGCTATTATCTTCTTTTACAGACTCAATATGTAATTCCAACTCAGCAAAATTTATAATTTTACCTTTCAGCTTTGTAATTTCTGGTACCTTTATAGCGCCCAGTACCCCAGCCATTGCTTGTGTGTAAATAGTGGAACCATCGGCCGAAAAAGGTTTATCTACATTACTTTTTAACTTAGCTGCGGAAAAATCGTGTTCGAAAGATGATAACTTAGCAGAATATCCGTTGGTTACGTATTGAAACTGTCCGGGAGCTGTTGATCCCTTGTAATAAAAGTATAACCCAGCGTAATTACTCTGAAGATTAATTCCCACAATAGCTTGTGCATTATCGGCTGGTTTTAAGACTGCACCCTTGAAAAGTTGAAAAAAATCAGCATCGGAAACGTAATTGGTACTATCTGCTTGAGCAAATGGCTTGAGAAACGTTGTTTTATTTATTGGTATTCTGATATGAGGAAACCTCAGGGTATCAGTGGTGCCTTGTCTGTAATCCAACACCTGGGTAGATGCAAAAGTAGGTGTAACCGTAACGGTACCAATGGGAGTGGCATCTGCTTTTAAGGCAGTGTTTGAATTATACGTGTTAGTCCTGTCCATCTGTTCAGCCAACGGATAAATATTAAACGTAATGGGAACATTTAAATTCCCATAAAAGGATGTGGTATCATAAGGCAAAACCCAGACAATGGAATCAACCGTCTTGTCTTTAAAATCATAAAAAAGGCCTTGCTGGGGTAATACCTGCATATAAATGGAAGCACTTGATTTACCAAAAATGGGGTCATTTAACCGACCACATAAATAGGCACTGGCTGCTGTGAAAGGTGAATAAACTTCGGCCAGATCTCCTGTTACCGTAGTCGATTGAACCAGTAGGGTATCTGAAAATCCAACTTTAGTTGTATCCTCGTTTAAAAGCTCCAATCCAAAAGTAGTGGAATCATTACAAGCACTTAATAAAAAAGCAGCTACAGAAATGAGGGCAAATTCCCTGAAATATATCATAATACTAAACTTAATACGATTTGTTAATGGCAATAAAAAGGAGTCCAAATCAAACAGGATGGTTGTTTGCCAGATTAATTTTCCTCCACAGGTAATATTGCTCTGTAAAAATCAGGAATGCCGGAAAAGATGTCTTCTCCTTCCATTTTCAGCAGTGGCTTTTCTGTTATATCATCAATTGCACGTTGCAGGGAATCATTTAGCCCGTCTTCTGCCTGAATTACCCCATCAGCATAGACAATGGCACCTTGATGCAGTACAATTTCATCAGCCGAGCGAAAAGCTGAAAGATCAGCTTCCTGCAAATTATTGATACTGGCCTTTGTGAAAAAATTAGGGTCAAATGATTTCTCAAGTGTTTCTGAAAAAACGGAATATATGACTTTGACCTTACTGAATAAAGGGTCATTTTTATAAGCTGTTTTCAAATAAAACGGAACAAGACTTGTCATCCAGCCATGACAGTGAACAATATCAGGAGACCATCCAAATTTTCTTACAGTTTCAATGACTCCTTTGCAAAAGAAAATCATCCTGTCTGAGTTGTCCGCATATTCCGTCCCGTTCGCATCATGAAATATTTCCCTTCCTTTGAAAAAATCATCATTATCCAGAAAATACACCTGCATACGGATATCCGGCAGTGAAGCAACCTTTATAATCAATGGAAAATCATCATCATCAACGATAATATTCATACCTGACAGGCGAACAACCTCATGAAGCCTGTGCCGACGTTCATTAATACAACCAAACTTAGGCATTAAAACCCGTACCTCCATCCCTTTTTCCTGAATAGACTGCGGCAACTTCCTCGAAAGTTTTGCGATCTCAGAGCTAAGCGTATAAGGTTCCATTTCCTGGGTTACAATCAATACTTTTATTTTACCCATTGACTTTCATTTGTACTATTCCATTGTGGAAGATTTCCAAAATAATGGACAAAAGTACGATAATTTTACGACAATATGGAAAAATAACAACAGAACAATACCCTCACTTTTAGCTATTCTCTTATATTTGCCCTTTATGTGCTGCTGATTGCCCTCTAAAGCTGATTAGAAATATGAAAAAGACATTGCTGACGGTGCTGCAACTGGTCCTTTTTTTCGCCTTTGGTACCCTATTGCTCTGGCTTCTTTACAGAAATCAACAGCAAGCATACCTGGAGGATTGTGCCCTGAAAAACATTCCTGATTCCCAATGTAGTTTATGGGATAAATTAAAAAATGATTTCTCCTCTGTCAATTATTTCTGGATATATATCAGCTTATGTTGTTATGGTATTTCAAATCTGAGCAGAGCCATCAGATGGAAAATGCTCTTACATCCAATGGGTTATCATCCAACATTAAGGAATACTTTTTTTACTACCATTGTCGGATATCTGGCCAATCTGGCTTTGCCTCGTTTTGGTGAGGTGGCCCGGGCAGGTTCCATTGCAAAGTATGAAAGAATTCCTGTAGAAAAAGCCATCGGCACCATTGTCATAGACAGAATCGCCGATCTTTTTATGATTTTATCCATCACCCTGTTGGGCTTTATCGTGGAATTTGATAAGATTTCCGCTCTGGCCCTAAAATATATTAATCCAAATGAGCGCTTTGGAGAAAAAATGGGGTTACTTATTTTTTTAATTATTTTCTTATCCGGATTGTCATTTTTAGGATGGAAATTTAGAAAAATAATGGGCAACTGGTTTATTTTCAATACCATCAGACATCTTTTCGAAGGGTTTATCAGCGGAGTGAAAAGTATCAGGGATATACCCAGTAAAACAAACTTCCTGATTCAAACCCTTATCATCTGGATGATGTATTTTTTAATGACTTATCTTACTTTGCTCTCCTTTCATGTTACAGAAAATATTACGATTTCCGCAGCGCTGGTGGTCTTTATCCTTGGGGGCTGGGGCATTGTTGTTCCCTCACCTGGCGGCATGGGAACCTACCATTTCATGACTCAAATCGGCCTGGCTTTGTATGGTGTAAGTTATGAAGATGGATTTTCATGGGCAAATATTTCATTTTTTACCATTCAGATTGGTGGTACTCTTTTGTATGGAATCATCTCATTAATATGCCTGCCTCTTGTTAACAGAAATTATAAGCCTGCCTTACCGCTGGAAAAATGAATCCAATTGATGCCCCTAATATCAAGATTTCACCTGATTTGGAAACGGCTCTTAAAACCATCTCCATCTGGAAAACAAACAAGGAAAAAATTGTTTTCACGAATGGTTGTTTTGATATTTTTCATGCCGGACATGCTTATGCATTAAGTGAAGCAGCAAAATATGGTACCAAATTAATCGTTGGATTGAATGATGACCTCTCCCTAAAATCGCTGAAAGGTGATACCAGGCCTTTTCATACCCTTCCATCAAGAGCTTACGTTCTGGCTGCCCTTTCCGCAGTTGATCTTGTTATCCCTTTCAGTGAAATAAATCCCGAAAAGTTAATTCATGCCATTATACCAGATGTTCTGGTCAAAGGAAATGACTATGAACTGGACCATATTGCGGGAGCCAGGTTTGTTATTGAAAATAAAGGTGAAGTAGTTCTGATTCCTCTCATCCCGGAATTATCCACTTCAAAGATTGCTTCTCACGTATTTGAAAAATTGAAAAATAATGCAAACTAAAATAGACGAGGTTATTCAGGTGCTACAGGCACATGCACCTGTTTCATGGCAGGAAGATTATGATAATTGCGGACTTTTAGTAGGTGATAATCAAACTGTTATAACGAGTATTTTGACTTGTCTGGATGTGACCCTTGAAGTAGTCGATGAGGCTATCGAAAAAGGAGCAAATTTGATAGTTGCACATCATCCTATCATTTATAAACCATTAAAAAAACTATCATCAGGTGGTTATGTTCAAAATATTTTGCTTAAAGCCATCAAAAATGATATTGCCATTTATGTTATTCATACCAACCTGGACAATGCGTTATACAGAGGTATAAATGAAACGCTGGCAAAGGTAATGGGTTTAAAAAACGGTATAATTCTACAACAAAAAGCAGGCTTATTAGTACGTATTAATTGTGCCATAAGTAACGTGGAAGCAACAAAACTTTTACCTGCATTTAGCTTGCTTCAACCGCATGCTTTAGCCTTCCAGCCAGCAAATGAAAATTTTTCGTCGGGCCAGTTAACGATTACATTGTTTAATCATCAATTAAATGAAGCTATTCAAATCCTTGATACCGCTTTAGAAAAAGAGATATTTAAAGAAATTACCAGCCTGCAAAGCACATCACCGATGGTAGGAGCAGGATTAGTAGGTTATCTTGAAAAACCAATGCATCCGCTTGATTTTTTTAACTCATTGAAGGAAAGACTGTCCCTTAAAGTAATAAGACACACCTTTATTTGTAAAGATAAAATTCAAAAGGTAGCCATTTGTGGAGGTAGTGGAAGTTTCTTATTACCCGATGCTATAAAATCAAAAGCAGACTTATTTATAACTGCCGATTATAAATATCATCAGTTCCAGGAGGCAAATAATAAAATAATTATTGCCGATATAGGACATTATGAATCAGAAGTATATGCTGTTAACTTAATAAAGGAAATTATTTCTGAAAAATTTACTAACTTTGCGGTTCGGTCAACAACCGTCGTTACCAATCCGGTGTATTATCACCAATAATTTTGAATCTATCATAAACCTGCCCACATGGCCGTTGAAAAAACAGTAGCTGAAAAGTTGAAAATGCTCTACGAGCTTCAACAAATTGACTCCAAAATTGACCAGATTGCCGTACTCAGAGGCGAATTACCCATTGAGGTAAGTGACCTGGAAGACGAAATTGTCGGCCTTGATACCCGTATAGAAAAAGCCAAGGGAATCATTGAAGATCATGCCCGAAATGCCGCTCAATACGATGCAGCCATCAAAGAATCTGAAGCTTTAATTGCACGCTACCAAACGCAATTGGACAATGTTAAAAATAATAGGGAGTTTGAAGCCCTAACCAAAGAACTGGAACTTCAAAAACTGGAAATTCAATTGTCTGAGCGGAGAAAGAAAAATGTGTTGGTAGAAATTGAAAATAAAAAAGAAGCTTTAGCCACCAGTATGGCCAAACGCGATGTCAAACAAAAAGAGCTGGATCAGAAGAAAATTGAACTCGATGATATTATTGCAAAAACAAACGACGAAGAGAACGCACTTCGCAAACGTTCTGTTAAAGCAAGGAATGGCATTGAGGAAAGATTGATAAAATCATATGATAAAATCAGAAGCTCATACAGGAATGGACTGGCTGTAGTTACCATTCAAAGAGATTCTTGTGGTGGTTGTTTTAATAAAATTCCTCCCCAGGTTAAACTGGAAATATTTACTTGTAAAAATATAATGGCTTGCGAACATTGCGGCAGAATTTTAGTCGATGAATTCACTATTGAAATGAATTCCAAAGAAGCCGGAACTAAAGCATAAATCGTGAAGCCTGACATTCCTGACAGGGGTACCAAATTAAATTTGATACCCCTGTTTTTATTTTATTAATTAATTTCTCCCCGGCAACGTTCTATTGCCCTAAAAGAATTATATTTAATAACTTAAAAACCTTAAAAAAGAAAAATGAAAAAAACGTTGCTTTTTGTATCACTCCTATGTTCCCTTACCTTACATGTTCATGCTCAATGGATTAAATTATTCGAAGGGGAACATTTAAAAGCCTGGCGGGCCAGTGAAAGTCCTGAAACATTTAAACTTACTGAGGGTGCTCTGGCTGTCCATGGGCCAAAAGCTCATCTTTTTTATGAGGGACCTCTTGCCAATCATAATTTCAAGGATTTTGAATTGAAAGTGCAGATTATGACTTTCCCCCAGGCAAATTCAGGTGTTTACATACATACTGAATTTTTAGAAAAAGCATGGCCAGCAAAAGGATATGAAATACAGGTTAATAATTCACAAAGTGACTGGAGACGTACAGCCAGTCTTTATAATATTGTGGATGTAGCTGAAGTAAACGTTCCGGATAATGAATGGTTTGAACTACATATTACCGTAAAAGGAAAACGTATTACCACTAAAATAAATGGGGTCACCATTGTTGATTATACAGAACCTTTAAAACCCTTGAGAAAAGAAGGTCAACTTCAAAGGTTACTTAGTAGTGGAACAATTGCCATACAGGGCCATGACCCAAACAGTAAGGTAAATTACAAAGATCTAATGGTTAAGGTTAACTAAATAATATGCCTTCATCAAAAGGCAGTTCACTCAATTTATTGGCCCTTTCTTTTGATAAAATTTATCTGTAAAATAGAAAAGGGGCGTATTTTCCAACTCCCCCTTTTTTATTTTTTTGCCAATAATGCCACCTCTGATTTTGCACAATTCAGACACCCGCTAAGATGATTGGCAAATTTATAGTTCCCTGAAGGTACATCATTTAGTAGCCGGAACAGCTATCATTTTTGACCTTACCAATGAGGTAATATCTTCTGATTCAGGCGAATATAATAAGGCATTAAAAGAACTGGTGTCAAACACCATGACAAATCCATTTTCCTTACAAACCTCGCTTATTTTAGCTGTAATCTTATCAACAATTGGTTTGAGAAGCTCTTCTCTTTTTACCTGTAGTTTTTGCTGGATTTCCTGTTCAAAAGCCTGAATGGCTTCTTGTTCCTTTTGGAGTAATTCCTGTTGTTCCTTTTCTTTAATCGGAGCAAGATTACCCGCCTGCTGCTCCTTCATAAAAGCTATATAATTATTTTTAAACTTTTCAGCCATAGCCTGACCCTGGGCAACCAGCGTATTTTGATATTCTTCCAGATCAATATCCGCTTTTCTGGTATCAGTCAAAGAAGTCAAAAAAGCACTAAAGTTCATGTGTCCATAACGCTGAGCGTTCAATTCCACACCTGAAACAATAAATAAAGCAAGCAACAATATTTTGTACATTATTCTTTTTTTTAGTAACAACGACAAAAATAATCGATATCTTTTGATTTATCTCATAATTATTAAAAGATTAATAATTAATCTGCATTTTCTGAACTTATTTCATTCAATTTATAGCGTTCAATAACCGTAATTAACTTTTTTGCATATTTTTTGTCCGTAGCGTACCCTGCTCTATACAATCCTTCAGCCCATGAAACATAGTCTTCCTTTCCTGCATTTTTAAGTTGACTATACCGTCCTTGTGATATTAACAGACTATGCGCTCTGTAACTCTCCCAGGCAGTAGGGAAAACGACAAAAAAATCTTTATGACTATCGTCACTGAAATTAATGCAATGTCCCTTTTTACATTTACGGGAAAAACACTTCATCCCAAAATGATTATTTGCTTCCTTTACAAGTCGCGAAGAACCTGTATTACTTTCCAGAATACCTTGTGCCAGGGTAATGCTGGCAGGAATACCAAATTTTTCTTCTTCCTTTAAGGCTACTTTCTTGAATCGTTCAATATACAGCTCAGTCTGCCCCTTTTTTTCCTCCTTTACAGGTATTTCTTCCATTACAACCGCTACTTTTGAAGGTTTTATATCCTTTATGTTTTCATTCCCTCCTAATCCTGGCATAAATGAGGCCCTATCCATATTTTCATGCTTTTCCGGATCCTCGGGATATGCTGATGTTGAAAAAGGATAATTCATTAGTATATAAATCAAAATGACACCTAATAATACCCAGTGAAACCAGATTTTTGACTTTTTTGGCTCATTTTGCCGAACATAAGGTCCATAATAGAGAGATGAATTTTTCATATCGGTAAATATTTAAAACAAATATAAAACATTTTGTTTGAAATAAAACTTTTTGTTTTAATTTTTTAAATAAATCCTGCTTTGCATATCTCCATTAGCTAACCTGATGACGAACAAATAAATACCCCTAGGCAGATTAAAAGGTAATGATACCAGATTATCCCCTTTGTATAAATTACTGTTGTAAACATTTCTTTCTCCAAACCAAACAGATAATTCTCCATGTTGCAGTAGCCCGTTTAAAGAAATCAGACCATCTCCGGGATTGGGAAACAAACGGAAACTATAGGTTTCCTTTATTTCACGGTCAGCTGTGACTGTCAATGGAAAATAGCCCATAAAACCAGTATATCTGGTTGTAACCGGTAAATCATTATTTTTAACAATCACTTTACCTCTATAAACACCTGCAATTAACATGGATTGATCGTTAAACTGCGTAAAACGGGTTGGGAAAGCATTTCCCTCACCCGAAAAGGTATAAATAGATTGCGCTTTCCCCTCTGAGAAAGACCATGTAGAAATAAAGGAATGAAAATTTGTTAACGGATCCATTGGATTACCCTGCCATTTTAATCTGCCTAATGAGTAACCACTTAACCACAGGAACTCATCCGATTTATGAATTGCCAGAGGCGCCTGAACATTTTCTCCTCCCAATAAGGAAGCCCATTTCAAATTTCCTTCAAAATTAGTTTTCAATATAAATATATCAGATAATCCATCCTGGGATTGCAAAACGGTATTTTCTCCTATTTTCATGACACCGGCAAGAGCGCCAGCCATATATATGTCTCCATTTTGTTGATCCATATAAGAAGTTAACAATCGTTGTTCATAAACGCCTCCCATTTTCAAAAGTCTTTCTAATCGTAAATCTTCCCGGTTCAGATGAACAAGAAAAACATCCCAATCTCTGGTCAACGCAATTTCTGACAGAGAATCAACCATGATGTCCCGATCAAAATTTCCGGCAATAAAAATGGAATTATCTTTGACGAATAAGGAAACCGCATACAATTGATTTGTGGAAATCTGTCCGGAAAAGCCTCTCATTTTTATGACTTTTCCATTTGCTGCATCGATTATTCCGGCAAATACAGAAGATTCCCCGGTACCGAGGAGGGTTTGCCCATTTTCAAAAGACAGATTGTTATGAAAACTGCCACATAATATTATTTCATTTTTTATTTCATCCAGTTGCATTTGCCCCCAGTCTTTCCAGTTATTTCCCGTAAATAGCGTTGTCCATTGCACTTCTCCCTGGATATTGATTTTAGCAATAAAAATAGCTTTTGAATTACCCAGCGTAGTTAATACCCTGTTTCCAATCTTTATTTGTTCAGTAAAACTTCCGCTTACAATAATATCCCCATTTTTAAGACATTTAGCATCAAATAATATATCATTCCTTCCTCCTCCCCACGAGAGAAGCAGATTAAACCGTCCTTCTTGCCATTTTCCCAGGAAAATATCATTTTCGCCTGCTGAAGTCCAGACCTTATTATTATCTTTCCAGATTCCTTTATAATGACCAGCAGCCATAGTATCACCTGTTGTATTTTCAAACACAGAAACTAATTCCATGTCACCTTCTGCGGAAAGTAAGTAGGGAATTTTAAAGGCCTGAGCATTTACTGGTATTTGATAAATACAAAGGAGTATGGTTATAAAAGATATAAATATTGAAAATTGCTGTAATTTGCTGTTCATAATTAAATTCGCTTCAATGTCCAATATAGTTAGAATAATAAAAGGCTTAATCAAGTTTACCCTGTTAGCTATAATATTTTTTAATGGTTGCAGTAATAAAGATCAACCTTTAAATAAAGAAAATTTATCGGTATTTGATAAAAAACTTGCATCTTTAAATGCTGCCATTAACAAAAAAGCAAATGAGGATAGCCTGTATCTCCTGAGAGGCTATTTTTTTCTGGAAAATGAAAAGTATGAAGAAGCAATCCTTGACTTTAGTTATGCCTGGAAACTGGATTCTTCGCATCCGGCAGCCTTGCATCAATTAGCTGAAACTTATTTAGCCTATTTCAAATCGTATGAAGCCTTGCAAATTTTAAAAGAAGCTGGTAAAAGGTTTCCTGGTTCGGCAGAAACATGGAGGAAACTTGCAAAACTTCAGCTGATTTTAAAACAATATGATGATGGATTTAAATCACTGGAAAAAGCCAGAAATACTGCAGATGGCATGCCGCAAACAGCCTTTCTAACAGGTGTCTTTTTTAAGGAAATGGGTGATACCGCAAGGGCAATCAATAGTTTACAGGAAGCCATTGAGGGTGATCCTGATATTGAGGATGCCTGGATTATTTTAGGGCAGCTCCTGGAGGCTAAAGGGATGGATCTGGCAGGTAGATATTATGAAACAGCCTTGCAAAGAAATCCAACAAACAAACAAGCCTTATTGGCGAAAGCCAATTACCTGATCAGGAAGGACCAGTTACAGGAAGCACTAATCATATTTAAAAAAATGCAAAGGCTTGATCCTCAGAATGCCGATTCTTTCTTCCATGCTGGTTTGATTTATCTCGATCTGGATGCGGTAAAACAAGCATCTGAAGATTTTCAAAAGGCTGTTGCTTTAAATCCACTGCTTGTTGAAGCACAATATTATAGTGGATTGAGTTCCGAATGGCTGGGAGATGAGGAAAAGGCTGCTAAATACTATCAAACGGCCCTTCGTCTCGCTCCGGATTATAAGGATCCCCGGGAGGGATTAATTCGCTTAAATAAATAGCCTGTATTTTGGGTAAAAGCCCTGAATTATATTGTATATTGTCTCAAATAATAAAATATGAAATTAACCTTTTGTGGTGGCGTTCAGGATGTGACAGGAAGTTGTCATTTAGTTACACTGAATAGTGGTTTTACCATCCTGCTCGATTGTGGCTTATATCAGGGAAACCGTCCAGACATGGAAAATTTCAACCAGGAATGGCTTTTTGATCCTAAAACTATAGATTGCCTGATTCTATCCCATGCCCATATCGACCATTGTGGTCGTATCCCTAAATTAGTTAAGGATGGCTTTAACGGCAATATATACTGTACACATGCCACCAGAGATCTGGCTCATATTTTATTGCTGGATAGTGCCTTCATTCAGGAAAAAGATGCCGCCTTTTTCCATAAGAAAAAGTCCAGAAATGCTGGTTATCGGGACAAGGATTTTCAGGAGCCTTTATACAAAAGCAGCGATGTTGCCCCTGCCTTAGAACTCTTCATCACCGTTGGTTACGACCGATGGATTACCATAAATGAAGAAATAGCTTTTCAATTTTCCGATGCCGGTCATATATTGGGCAGCGCGGGTGTAACCATGCGTATTACCGAAAATAAGGAAGTTAAATTACTTGGATTTACAGGCGACATCGGTCGTCCCGAGAGGCCTATTCTGAGAGATCCAAAACCGCTTCCACCAGTTGACTTTTTAATTTCAGAATCTACCTACGGAAATAAGGAGCATGATGCTAATCCAAAGGAAATGGAAAAATTTCTTCAGATTTTAACTGAAACATGCATCGAAAAGGGTGGAAAAGTTATTATTCCTGCCTTCAGTGTTGGCAGAACACAAGAGCTTTTATATATTCTGGACCAACTCGAAAACGAAGGCAGATTACCTCTAGTTCCCGTTTTTGTTGACAGCCCATTAGCTGTAAATGCGACCATGGTTTATGCTTCTCATCCGGAGTGTTTTGATGAAGATCTAACAGAATATCTGCTAACGGATGATAATCCTTTTGGGTTTAAAAGGCTTAAATATATACGTAAACAGTCCGATTCTATGGCTTTAAATGAGTTAAAAGGACCTGCTATTATTATTAGTGCTTCCGGAATGATTAATGCCGGCAGAATCAAACATCACGTAGCTCACGCCATAGAAAATCCTAATAATACCATTTTAATCGTTGGTTATTGTTCCCCTTATACCCCTGGCGGGAAATTACGTGCCGGTAATAAATCCATCTATTTGTTAGGCCATAAAATGGAGGTCAGGGCTAATATTGAAATATTGGATTCTTTTTCTGCCCATGGGGACAGACTTGAAATGCTGGAATATTTGAAAAACCAGAAAGGACATGTAAAGAAATTATTTCTGGTGCACGGGGAACATGAAGCTAAAAAGGAATTTGCTACCCTGTTGTCAACCTATGGATTGCCAACCGCGATAATTCCTGCATCAGGAGAAGAATTTGACATGTAGCAATGAAAGGAATTATTTGTCGCGCTGAATTTTATTAAGAAGTAATTGAGCCTTAATAAGAAAATCAGCATGATGATTATTCCATTCGTTATATATCATCATGAGTCTTGCGGCATCCCAGGCAGCTGATTTAGGTACGATTTGTCTGGCCGCAATTGGGTGAAGCCAGTATTCCAGATTATTACTCTTCAAATGAGATTTATCCAGCCTGAAATTGATGATTACCGATAATTTATTAAGAGAGAAAAGATACTCTGTTGTCTTATTCAATTCTTTCTGAAGATCAATTACATTCCATTTACTAAAGTCAGCACCACATCGCTCGCATAAAAATAAATCCCTTCGTCCGTCAAAAACAATAAGATCATCAAAATCATACTTATTGAAATTCTTGTATAAGAAATTACCAATATGCATTTTAGCATTTTTCAGCTTATTGAATTCAAAGGAAAGTCTGTCTTCAGATAATTTAAAATTTTCATCAAATGGTCGTGTTTGACCTGTATTGAGATTAAAAACCTCTTTATTCCTGGAAAGGGTATGTCCTAATTCATTGATTTCTGAATATACATTAACGATATCTACAGGTGCGTTATTAATCCAGCTTTCCAGAAAGAGCTTTTTAGATCCAATTTCGAAAACTAGAAAAGCAATTTCACTAATAGCATAAAAATTGGGATATCCACCATAGATATTACCATATTTCAGTTCCAAAAAGGCTATATTCCTATTCACTTTTTGTGTGTATTCTGGGTTTCGGATTTACCAAGACCACCTTGAGAAAAACCGGGAAAAAAATTTCGATTGCAATATAATACAAAACGTTAAATATTTTGCATCGTTCGGGCTTTAAAAAATTAATAAAATAACAAATTAGTTTGATAAACAATCTTTTAAATAGGAAAAAGATAAAAATTTTATTTATAAAAATAGCACTGAAAGAAAACAAGAATCACCATTTTTTCGCCTGATAAGGATAGCGGATTTTATATTGCCCTTTCACAAGCTCCAGTAATATTTTCCTGAAATCATCCATATTTTCCTTTTTCTCAGCAGAAATAAGCAGAGGTGCTATCCCCTCTTTTTGTTCCCATTTTTTCAACAAACCTGTTGTTATTTCCATTTTGCCCTCTTCATCCAGTAACGCATCAAAATATCTGTCCCGATAAAGATCAAATTTATTAAATATGAGCCAGGTAGGTTTGTCCCCGACTTTGAGATCAAGCAAAGTCTGGTTCACTGTACGAATATGATCCTCATGTTGAGGATGGGCTATATCGACCACATGTAAGAGGATATCACTTTCTCTGACCTCATCCAGGGTAGATTTAAAACTTTCTACCAGGTGATGTGGTAATTTTCTGATAAATCCAACCGTATCAGAAAGCAGGAAAGGGACATCTTCCAGCACAACCTTACGCACAGTGGTATCTAATGTAGCAAATAGTTTATTTTCTGCGAAAACATCTGATTTACTTAACAGATTCATTAGGGTTGACTTACCTACATTTGTATAACCTACGAGGGCAACGCGGATAAGATCCCCCCTACTTTTTCTCTGCGTTTCATTTTGCAAAGAAATTTTATCCAGCTTTTTTCTCAGCAAAGTCACTTTATCCCTGACAATACGCCTGTCTGTTTCAATTTCCTTTTCACCGGGACCTCTCATACCAATACCCCCTTTTTGCCTTTCCAGGTGAGTCCAAAGACCTCTGAGTCTGGGCAATAAATATTGCATCTGTGCTAATTCTACCTGTGTTTTGGCTTGTGCTGTTTGTGCTCTGGAGGCAAAAATATCCAGAATGAGTGTTGAGCGATCAATAATTTTGACTTTCAGAAAAGCCTCCAGAATATTAACTTGCTTTCCAGTCAGGTCATCATCAAAAATGACCATATTTACCTGCTCATGATGTTGGATATAGGTTTGTATTTCTTCCAATTTACCTTTTCCGATAAACGTCCGGCTATCGGGATGAATTAATTTCTGGGTAAATCTTTTCAGACATTTTGCACCAGCTGTAAGTGCGAGAAAAGCTAATTCATCCAGATATTCATTGACCTGTTCTTCCGTTTCTCCCTTTTGGATCAGCCCTACCAGAACGGCAAATTCCTGTTCAACAAGGATGCCCTTTTGTGCCTTTTCTCCAACATTCCATCCATTTCCCATTGTGCTGTAATTATTGTATCCAATCGGAAGGATTAAGTCTTTGCTTTTCCTTCCATAATTCAAAATGTATTTCAGGTTTTTCTTCACCCAGATTGCCTATTGACTGATTAACAGCCAGCACATCTCCTCTTTTAACCTGGATAGACTCCATATTAGCATATACCGTATAAAAATTATCGTGCTGCACAATAACCGTATATTGATATCCCGGAACAACCTGAGTACCTACTACTTTTCCCGGAAAAACGACTTTGACTGCTGCGTTGGGGGAAGTCAGGATATCTATTCCGTTATTAACTGTTTTAACATCTTTAAAATCAGGATGTTGTTGGGTACCAAAAGTCCTGATAATCTGACCATCATCAACGGGCCAGGGCAAGTTACCCTTAGCTAGTTGAAAATGAGATGCTGAACTGACAGGTATTGATTTTTTCTCAGACTTAGGCAAGCTTGCATTTCTTTTGGTAATCGCTTCCATTTCCGAGCGAATCACTTTTTCAATTGCATTGTCCAGTTTAAGTCGCTGCCTTAATTGATCTTCCAGGGTAGTAGCCAACTTTTGTTCATTTTCTTTCAACGTAGTCAATACCTTATTCTTGACCTTCATTTCCATTCCCAGCTGTTGTTCCTGACCCTTAATCGCACGTAATATAGATTCTTTCTCTGCCAAAGAGGCTGTCAGTTGTACCGTTTTATTTTTTAAAGTTCGTTGTGTCGCACTAATCAGGGAAACCTGACGTCTTCTGTAACCCTCATATTGTTTTACCAAAATGAAACGCTTGAAAAACTGATTAAGGTTTTCCGCTGAAAATAAAAAGGCATCCAGATTACGGTTAATTTTATTTCTTAAAGCAGCTCTAATCATTTTCTTGTACTCTGAGTGCAAGCGTTCAATATCTGATTGAAGCGATGTCAGGACTGACCTTGTGCGATTAATCCTTGACTCGGTATAGTTTATTTCACTATTTAAATTACTTAAAAGTTGCTGTCTGTTAAGCACCTGGGTTTGTAAATTAAGATAATGTTGCAGCGATTTCTCCTTATCCTCCCTTGTTTGTTGCAAGGCTTTCGTTGTTTGCTCAATATTTTTCAATAAATCCTTTCTTTTCTCTTCCAGTTCCTTTCTGGATTGACCAAATGAAGTAATAGAAAAGAGAAAGATGAAAACGAAATTAATTGCTACCAGAATACCTTTGCGGGATATCAAACCGAAGGCTGACAGGAAGATTGAATTGAACCTGATTGAAGGATAGGGTGACATGTAGATTTCCAGTTTCGGCACTTTGTATATTCAAATCACGAAAATAAGAAAATTGTTGCTTGCTTTCTAATGCTTTATAATCTCCAAGCTTCATTTTAAATAATTTACCCCCTGGTGTTTGCTCCCAGTCAATGGAAGCTATTCGTTTATTCCCTGCGTCCCATACTACAGAAAGGATGTCATTATGGTTTATCTGTTGTAACAGCCAATCTACCGGTTCTTTTTTTATTATTTTAAAATCAGATAGCTGATTAACAGGCGCATTTCCTAATAAAAGGGCCTGCAGATAAAAGAAATCACCAGGCAATTGATATTTTTCCCTGATATAGGAAATTGGAAAAGATTGAAAATTATTATTCAACCTATCCAGATAATAGAAAGAATCTTTTACAATCAAAGCACGACCTGCTTCAAAACCTAGTTTTCTGACAGAAAGCCAGATAGCACTATCCTTCCGAACCCTTATGATCGCCTGACCATTCAAATTCATACTTTCCGATTCCACCTGGATTTGACAGCGACCTTCCATCCATGCTGGTGAAAAATTGGCTTTTTCGAGAAATATAGATGGCTTATCTTCTTCTTTTGAGGAAAGGTTATTCTTTAACCTGGGAGCACAGGAAAGGAAGAATCCGATAAGAGAAAGCGCCAATAATGTTTTATTCATCTGGTCAAAACTTACTTAATTTAACAGAAAGATTTTGTCCGGTATTCCCCGATTCCGCTGATTTTTTATAAGTCTTTTCAGCTTCTGACGTTTTATTTACCATAAGAAAAGTATCTCCCCAATGTTCAAAAAAAAGAGGTGTACCCCATTTTTCATATTCACTGAAAAGCTTTAAAGCAAGTTCCGGTTGATTACTTTGTGCTGCAAATAGTGCCCTGGCATGCGAATATAGCGCCGTCTCAATTTCATTTCCTTTTAAAAGGAAAGCAGAAGATGATTGTCCATTATTGATCCCTGATAAAACGTAGAGTGCCCCTAAAAATGGATATTTTTCATTAGCTTTCAACAATAAAAATAAATTTTTTGCATTCTCCTTATCGCCTTGAATAGAAATGGCCAATGCTTTTAAAGCATTTAAGTGTAATGAGAGCTCCTCATTTTTTGTACTTTGAAGTAATGCTTCCTCAATTAAAGGCAACGCCTCAGATATCTTTCCCTGGAATATAAAACCATAAGCAGCATAAAATGGAACAAGTGGATTATTTGGAAAAATATCCCAGGCAAATAAGGCTTCTTTCGTTAACCTAACGGATTTTCCATTTTTCCAGAGGAGTTCCAGATATTTTTCCCAAATGAAAAATAAGGATTCCTCTTTTTCAAGGGCCTTTTTATACATTAAAATGGCTGTATCCACTGAACCCATTACACTAAAAATATCAGCCTGAAGGGAAAGGGGAAGCGCGTCTGAAGGATGAGCTACTTCCATTGCCTTACAAAGGCTCAATAATTGCGATTTCAATACTGGATCCCTGGAAATAAGTAGTTGACTGATTTCAGGTAATAATCTGGTTTTTTTCTTTTCCGTATCAATTTGATTGTCGGAAAAAAACGACGTTAAAGACAAAATAGAGGGCGTTGACGTCTTATTTTCGAGTTCATCCAATTCAAATCTTGCTTGTGCCGCGTCAGGATCGATTGTTAATAGTTGCTTTAAGATGGTAATTGCCCCCTCCTTTTCCTTATTTTTTACAAAATAGGAGGCTGCAAGGTAAAAATGATCCGGATTTGAAGGAAATAGAGTAATCAGGTTCAGTAATTCCTTTTTTGCCTTGACGATATTCCCCGATTTATGATACAGCGCATATCTTTGAATAACCGTTTTCGGAAGCACTCCCCAAACTAACTCCAGTTGATCCAACACCTTAAGTGCTGCATTCCAATCGTTTATTTTTTGAAAGCAGTGAATCAATTGCTGATAAGTCTCTGCATTTTTAGGTTCCCGCTCAATGCAAAACTGCAAAACAGGAATGGCCGATTTAAACTGATCGCTCTGTAAATATATAGAAGCCAGTTTTTGCTGAAACCATATATTCCCGGGTGATTTTTTAACAGCTGAAAGACCATGAAAAACAGCTTTTTCCCAACGTGCACTATCCTGATAAATCATAGACAAGTAATAATCAGCCAAATCATTATCCGGATGATCTTTCAATAATTTTTCATAAATAGCTACAGCCTTATCGGTATTGTACAGAAAATGTTGTTTGGCAGCTTCAATTAAAGCGGCTTCAACAAGTAAATCATTAGCTGAGACCTGCACAGGTTGACCATAAACCTTAAGCAACCCCAGAAACAACGAAAGACAAACCCAGCTGATTTTCATAAAAATTCTTGGCAATGATTATTCTATAACCGTAATTTTAAGCATATTGGTGCGGTGTTTTCTCATCAGTGGCATGGTACCGGTATTAACAACCACATCTCCTTTTTGAACAATGTCACTTGATTTTAGCAAATCGACCACATCCTGAATGGTTTCATCGGTGGTAGCATAACGATCATAATAAAAACACTCAACGCCCCAAACCAGGCTCAAGGTTGCGAGCATGTGCCTTTTATCACAGAATATGTAGGTTTTAATCTTAATGTCAGGCCGGAAGCTGGAGACTTTGAAAGCAGTATAACCGGAACTGGTCATACCAATAATAGCTTTAGCCTTAATACTTTCCGCTGTGTGAACGGCTTGCTGACAAACGACATCAGAGAGGAAAGTACGGGAATTATCGGAAGGAACAGGTCTTTTTTCACCGATTTCAAATACTTTTTCAGCTTCCTGAATAATCCTCACCATAGCTTCCACTACTTTGACAGGATGCCTTCCAACCGACGTTTCAGCACTTAACATAACCGCATCGGCCCCATCGAACACGGCATTGGCAACATCGGTTGCTTCCGCACGGGTTGGAGAAGGGTTAGTAATCATGGAATCCATCATTTGCGTAGCAACGATAACAGGCCTAGAACGTTGGATACATTTTTGAACGATGGTTTTCTGTACTACAGGAACCTGTTCAATAGGAATTTCAATACCCAGGTCGCCCCTGGCCACCATGATAGCGTTAGACGCTTTGATGATTTTATCTATTTTTTCAATAGCCTCTGGTTTCTCAATTTTAGAGATAATTTTAGCAGGATGATTTCTGGCTTCAATTTTTGCTCTCAACTCTTTGACATCCTTAGCAGAACGAACAAATGACAGCGCTATCCAGTTTACCGGTTGAGTCAGGATAAAATCAAGGTCAGCTAAGTCTTTTTCTGGTAGAGAAGGTAATGAAATTTTGGTGTTTGGCAAGTTCACCCCTTTATTTGAGGAGAGTACACCGCCGAAAAGGGTTACTAACCTTACGGTATCCTTAAAATTGGTTTCAATAACCTCAAAAACGAGTTTTCCATCATCAACCAGAACTTTTTCACCTACCTTAACATCGGAGGCAAATTCCTGATAACTCATATAAATGGCTTCCCTGTTACCAACACAAGGTTTATTAACCAGCGTGATTATATCCCCCTCTGCTAATTCCAATGCATTATTTTCGATCTGACCAACCCTAAGTTTTGGTCCCTGAAGGTCGGCCAGAATACCAATATGATAGCCAAATTTTTCATTCAATTCTGTAATTCGCTGAATTACTTCAAGGTGTTCATTATGCCGGCTATGTGAAAAATTGAGTCGAAAAATATTCACCCCCGCATCGGCTAAAGCCCGAAGATTGTCCATAGAACTACAAGCAGGACCAACGGTAGCTACTATCTTTGTGTTTTTGTTAACTTTGTTATGCATTTTTTTGGGTATATCATATTTAACATTCTAATGAATGTAAGGGCGAAATAAGCAATAATATTGCAAAAAGGGATTAAAATATCCTAAAAAATGAAAGAAAGTATGTGTCATAGCAAAAAAAAAATAAAAAACTTTGATTTTAAAGGTAGTTCTGCTTTACTTTGCACCTTATTTTAATAAACCACTAATAATATCCCTATGTCTAGCATTGCAGAAAGAGTAAGCAAGATTATCGTTAAAAATTTGGGAGTTGACGAAGCAGATGTAAATCCGGGTGCAAGTTTCACCGGTGATTTAGGAGCCGATTCTTTGGATACGGTTGAACTGATAATGGCTTTTGAAAAAGAATTTGAAGTCTCTATTCCAGATGAGCAGGCGGAAAAAATTCAAACGGTTGGCGACGCCGTTAAATATCTAGAAGATCAGTTAGCTGCAAAGTAATTCTTGTGTAACTAAAGTGCAAACCACAAGTCTGTTAAAAGTCAGACTTGTGGTTTTTAAAACGATTAAATGGATCAGATGAAAAGAGTTGTTGTAACCGGTATCGGCGCAATCACGCCTATAGGGAACGATTTGGATTCATTTACTACCAGTCTTAAAAATGGAGTCAGCGGAGCAAATCCAATCACTTTATTTGACCCCACTCACTTTAAAACCCGCTTTGCCTGCGAGATTAAAAATTTCAATCCCGAAATGCACATTGATCGCAAAGAAGTAAGAAGGTTAGATCGTTTTGCACAAATTGCCATTTGTTGTGCAGCTGAGGCAGTTCAGCGCTCAGGTCTTGATTTTGAAGGTGACGCTTCCCTGGATCATGACAGAATTGGTGTCATCTGGGGTTCTGGTATTGGTGGCTTAAGCAGTCTGGAGGAGGAAATAAAAGAATTTATGAAAGGCGACGGAACACCCAGATTCAGTCCTTTTATGATTCCTAAAATGATTTCAGATATTGCAGCAGGTCATATTTCCATGAAATATGGTCTTCGTGGAATTAATTATGGTACCGTTTCCGCATGTGCTTCAGCAACCCATGCTATTATCAATGCCATGGATGCCATTAGACTTGGCAGAAATGACATCGTACTGACAGGAGGATCAGAAGCGACTGTTACTGTTGCGGGAATGGGTGGTTTCAGTGCGATGAAGGCACTTTCAACAAGAAATGATGACTACTTGACAGCCTCTCGTCCTTTCGATAAGGATCGGGATGGTTTCGTACTGGGAGAAGGAGGTGCTTGTATAATACTCGAATCTCTGGAACATGCCCTAAAAAGAGGCGCAACTATCCTTGCTGAAATTGCAGGTGGTGGTGCAACTGCAGATGCGTATCATCTTACGGCACCACATCCGGAAGGACTGGGTGCAACCAATGTTATGAAAATTGCCCTGCATGATGCAGGTCTTAATAAAGAAGATATTGACTATGTAAATGTCCATGGTACTTCAACGCCCTTAGGTGATATTGCTGAAACTAAAGCGATACAGAATGTTTTTGGAGACCATGCCTATAAAATGAATATCAGCTCGACGAAATCTATGACCGGTCACCTTTTGGGTGCGGCAGGTGCTGTTGAATCCGTTGCTTCCATTCTTTCTATTATGCACAGATTTGTTCCTCCAACAATCAATCATTTTACAGATGACCCAGCATTGGATGATAAACTTAACTTTACCTTTAATGAAGCCCAGCAACGGGATGTTAAAGCTGCACTAAGTAATACTTTTGGGTTTGGAGGTCATAATGCGTGTGTTATCTTTAAAAAATTTGAATAACCAACAGTCTTTTGCGCCTACTTTTCAAATTATTTAATTTTTATCTGTCTAAAGACAAATATTTTGCCAGGCGCATGTATGATGTCCTCGGATTTATTCCGGGAAATATCGCTATCTATAAACTCGCGTTTTCCCATAAATCTTCCCAAAATGAGAAATCACTAATGTCTCAAAATAATGAGCGTTTAGAATATTTGGGCGATGCTGTTCTTGGAACTATAGTTGCAGAATATTTATTTAAAAAATATCCTGACAGTAATGAAGGATTTTTAACCAAAATGCGCTCCAAAATAGTCAAACGTAAAACATTGAATCGAATTGGAGATAAAATGGAGCTTGACAGTGTCTTACAGGAATTCAATAATACAAGACTGAGCCGGTCTATGCTGGGAAATGCAGTGGAAGCTTTAGTTGGTGCCATTTATCTGGATGCCGGGTACGCTTTTACGCAAAAGTATATCGTTGGAAATATCTTACGCCGATACCTGGACATCCATGAATTGGAGAATTATGACGACAATTATAAAAGTCAGTTGCTGGAATGGTGCCAGAAACATGGAAAAACCATATCATACAAACTTTTATCAAGATATAAATATGAAAAACGAGATCGCTTTAAGGTGGGTGTCTTTGTGAACAACCAGCGAATAGCCACCTCTGACGATTTTAATAAGAAAAGTGCTGAACAATCGGCTTCTGAAAAAGCTATGATTGAACTTGGTATTCTTTCTGAAGAGGACGAAGATTGATTTTTTTACATATAACATGTCCTTATTACCACTTTGGGAGGAAATTGAAAAATTAGCTCCTGATCCTGCTACCTTAGAACGCTGTTATCCCCTGGCATCCAGGCGATATCTAAAGGATTTGGGTGTTTGTGATACCTTTATATGGGGTAAAATAAAAACTTTAGGTGCTTCATTTTATCAGGTATGCTGGCAATTGAATACCTTTACTGCAGCTTCCAATTCTCCAATCTATCCAAAACCTGATAAATACGCACTGGCATTGGCCTTTTATTATTGTAAAAATACAATCTCTTTCCCCACCTTTAAAGAAGTTCCGGAATGGGTAACTTCCAATATTTTAAAATTGCCACTAAATGAACTGGAAAAAGCAGAAAGAGAAATAGAACGGCAATACCTTCGCGAAAAAAATCAGCTGAAAAGACAAGCGGAAATGTTACAGGGTTGTCTGGTTTTAACTATGTGGATTGAAGATTGCATACGTATGGGATTGGCAAGATTAAGAGAACAACCATTTGCATTCTGGGAGTCTATCGTCTCAAAACTCAATGATTTCAAATTAAATGGTATTGCATCCAGACTTCTTCCGCTGTTTCACCTTCGGAATAACGAAAACTGGATTAAAGTAACTACAAAACGGTTTGGGGAGATTATTTTGTTCGTGGAAGCTTTTCAAAAATGGGACGATTTTAAGGCGGAAAATCAACAGGATTTATTGATTTATGGCGGGGCAACGATTAAAAAAGAAGCGGTACTCCTTGAGCAGCCTGTTTTTGACAGCTGGTTTGTCCTCGCCATAACCTATCAGGAAATTAGCCCCGATGTGAATGCCCGCTATATCTGGCTAAACGGAAGTGTCTCAAAAAAATTCGCCCAGTTAATTTCTTATAGCTGGCGGGGCGAAAAATGGGATTTTCCCTATGAACTATTCACCCGTGTAGCAGGAAATATTCATTATTACCCTTCCGGCTTCCCGCAAAGAGCCATTTTACAGTCGTTTGAAGTATTACCCGAAAGGGAAACCTGCTTACCCCAAGGATATGAAGACTGGCATGCATTCTTTGATGATTATCGGAAGGCTTATAAAAGTAATTTTTTACTGGAGGAATTTCCGGGAATATTAAACCAGATAACTCTCGATACCGAAGAACCAGTGCATCTTAAGGATAATAAAGGAGTTAAAGTAGCATTATCACCATCTTATGAGGAAAAATGGGAACTTATTGCATATAGCGAAGACCATCCCGTGACCATTTTTGGAACCTGGGATGGTCTTTATTTTACACCAAAAAGTTATTCGCCTGGCGTTATTGTTTGACCTTTTCAGCTGCATAAACAAAATAAGGCGTATCTCCCTGCCAGGGCATAGCCTTTAGTTTTTCCTTATAATACAGTTTTACGGGAACACCTTGCAAGGAGTCCAGTGTTTTATAAACCTGTTTATTTCTAACCGAGAAGTCCCAGTTGGTTGAAATAAAACCTTGCTTAGTCTGAGCCATTCCAGCGATTCCCAAGGTCCCTTCATAGGTTTTAAAAATATATCCTTTTTTAGTGATTTTCACTAAATATCCGGAACGGGTCCCATTACTGTAAGTAAAATTACAGATTACCAGATAGCTTATAAAACTGAATAAAACAAATCCAGCGACATACAGAAAAAATTTCTTCACTCTGTTTCCAATATTTTTGACGCCATCTTTGACTATTTCCTTGTATTCGCTCATAAGAAGTAATTTTATGCATTCAGAATATATCCATTTGCCAAAATTAAGCAATCTGCAATAATTCTTCTTGCTTCTTTTACTGGTTGAACAGGATATTTTGAAAACCTTTTAACACCCATTAAGAAGGTTTTCAATAAATCCCCTTCGGAAAATGAGGATAAGGCATCTGTTGCATTCTTTTGAATTCTGAAAGAAGCATCATGGAGCAGAACTTTTAGAATAGCATCATAAACTTCCTGATTCACTTGCTTATCAGCCTTTAATGAAAGTTTTTCAACCCGCAGTAAAGTTGATTCAGATAAAAATAAATCTGTGAGCATGTCAGAAAGATTAATTAAAATTTCCTGTTCCTCTTTCAAATTAATCTTACCGTCCATTTGCGATTTTGCTGCCGCACCGGCAACCATCAGCAATATTTTTTTGAAGTCAGCGACAGCCTTTTTTTCCTCAGCATAAGGGCCTGATAAATTTTCCATTACAGGCATGGAAGCCAGTTCTTTTTGAACCGCCCATGCGGGACCTACCAAGTCCAGCTCACCTTTTAAGGCACGTTTAAAAAGCTGATCTATCATTAACATCCTGTTAATCTCATTGGTTCCCTCGTAAATTCTGTTAATTCTGGAATCGCGATACCCTCTTGCTGCGGTACCTTCTTCCGAGAAGCCCATACCTCCGTGGATTTGTAATGTTTCATCCACAACAAAATCAACTACCTCTGAACCCACAATCTTTAGAATAGAGCACTCTATGGCATATTCCTCTGCACCTTCCAGTTTTGCTTTAGCAAAAGGCACACCTTCTGCTGCCAATTCTTCCCTCTTTTTCTGAAGCAAATGAGAAACCCTGTATAGAGCGCTTTGTCCGGAGAATATGCGAATCGCCTGCTCTGCAATCTTATATTTGATGGCACCAAAATGAGAGATAGAATGACCGAATTGAACTCTTTCATTTGCGTATTTTATTGCCGTATCAGCACTTCCCTGAGCACCACCCAGACATAACGCACCTAATTTATATCGACCAATATTCAGTACATTAAAGGCAATCAGGTGTCCTTTTCCAACTTCTCCCAATAAATTTTCAACCGGAACTGCTACATTTTCAAAAAAGACCTGCCGGGTAGAGGAACCTTTAATACCCATTTTTTCCTCCTCTTCTCCAAAGGTAAGTCCAGGTGTATTTCTCTCTACGATAAATCCAGTAAATTTTTCACCTCCGATTTTTGCAAAAACGATAAAAATATCTGCAAACCCGGCATTGGAAATCCACATTTTCTGCCCATTCAATATATATTTTGTTCCATCTTCGCTGATATCAGCTCTTGTTTTAGCAGCTAATGCATCAGAACCGGAACCGGGTTCAGTCAGGCAATAGGAGGCTTTTAATTCGCCAGTAATAAGTCGTGGAAGGTAATTTGATTTCTGAGCTTCTGTTCCAAAATAAAGGATAGGTAACATACCTATTCCAATATGAGCCGCATAAGCTACTGTAAAAGAACCCGAAGGTCCCATAACTTCACTGATAAGTGTATTAGTATGATTATCTAAATCCATTCCGCCGTATTCCGCCGGCATGTGCGTTCCTAAAAATCCAAGTTCAGCGAACTTACCTAATACCTCAAGTAGGGTATTATCCTCTTGTTTGTCAATTTTTCTCGCCTTTGGCAACACCTCCTGAACCAGAAAATCATACGCTGTTTGACGTATCATTTTCTGTTCCTCATTGAAATCCTCCGGGATAAAAATATCCTCAATAGTACTTTCCTTAAGAAGAAATTCTCCTCCTTTTAGTTGTGACTTAACGGCTGTTGTTTCCATTATTTTTTATTTAGCGAATTTTCGCTACAATATTACAACAAAAATGAACATATAGAAGTTTTAAAACTCAAAAAATATTAAATATTTTAAACCTAAACAGGTCTATTTCAATTTACTTTCTAAAATGATTACCTATGCTTCAAATACTTTGCTATGCCCTCTTTATGGCCTATGTCAATCAGCCTGTTACATTGGAAATTAAAATGGAGGGATTAATACCCGAAAAAGGAACCATCCGGATCGGACTTTATAATTCAGCCGCTGCCTTTCAGGATGAAGCAAATCCGAACCATGCACAAATCGTATCTGTTGGTAAAAATACGTCTCAAATAATCCGGTTTGAAGGACTTCCGGGAGGTAAGTATCTGGTTGCAGCGTATCAGGATGTAAACGGTAATAAGAAGATTGATAAGAATTTTCTCGGTATTCCAACCGAAGCCTACGCATTTTCAAATGATGTTTTTCCAAAGTGGAAAAGCCCATCTTTCCAAGAAGCTGCTATCAAACTGGAAAAGCCATTTGAATCAATTAGTCTTACATTTCGTACCTGGAATAATTAATTTTAATAAAAGTACGAAAATAATCGTACATCATTTGGATGTTTCGGGAATCTGTCTTACATTGCACTACGAAATTAATCGTAGATAAATCTAAGATATGGAGCATTTACCAAATCCTACTGAAGCAGAACTGGAAATCCTGCAAACCTTATGGCAATATGGCCCCTGTTCCGTGAAACAGGTTCATGGTATTTTACAAGAAAAGAGAGAAGTTGGCTACACCACTATACTCAAGCAATTACAGATCATGCTGGAGAAGAAGTTGGTACAAAGAGATGAATCAGCAAGGATACATCTTTACCAGGCGACTATTTCCGAACAGAATACCAAAGAAAAATTAGTCCAAAAGTTTGTAATCAATACTTTTCAGGGATCCTCGCACCAACTGGTCATGCAGGTACTGGGAAATGCTGCTGCATCTGCAAATGAATTAGCGGAAATAAAAAAATTGATATCCCAATTGGAAGACAAAGATTCCTCCTCCGGAATTAACTAACCATTATCAAAGGCACTAATATGAAAAATTTCATAGTATTTCCTCAACATATCATTGATGTACTGGGCTGGACCGTTTTCCACGCCGTTTGGCAAGGAGCAGCCATTGGTCTGGTATTTTATCTACTCCTAATTGCAAGGCATTTCAAAAGTTCCAAAGCCAGATTTAATGCGGCATGGACCACCCTTTTCCTGCAATTACTTACTTCCATCAGTACTTTTTGTTATTTATGGAACACCTATATCCATAAAACCATACCTGTTATAAATGAGGTTTCTGGCATACAGCATCAATTTCAGTTATCTGCTAACGAAAATATGGCTGTTCAAACCTCTTTGATAGAAAAATTACTACATCTGCCTGACCAATATATCAATTGGGTATCCTGGATATGGTTAATAGGGGTAAGTTTCATGACGCTAAGAATGATGGGTGGATTTTCTTATCTGATTTGGTTAAATAAAGTAAGTACGGAACCACTGCCACCGGCAATAAATCAGTTTTTAGAAAGGAAACGAATAGAAGCAGGTGTGAAAAGAATCATTGGAAAATTATCCACACAAATTCAAAGTCCCATTGTATTTGGACATTTCAAACCCATCTTACTTTTTCCCTTTGCCTTACTTTCAAAACTAACCCCTGAACAAATAGAAGCAGTCATACTTCACGAGCTGGCGCACATAAAAAGAAATGATTATATATTAAATATTTTTCAAATATTTATTGAACTGGTTTTTTATTTTCACCCCGTCACCTGGTGGTTGACAAGTATTATTAAAAGAGAAAGGGAGCATATTTGTGATGATGAAGCAGCTGGCAAGGAACTCAATCAAAAATTATCTTATGCTAAGGCATTATTGATTATACAGGAAAATAATACCATTTCAAGTTTAGGTTCACTGGCATTTGCCAGAAAACCGTCTGAAATGTATCTCAGAATCAAAAGAATTTTAGAACCTTCAAAAAATGTAAATTTCATGGAAAAAACAACAATGGGTATCCTGATGGTAGGCCTTGCCCTTGGTATATTCTGGCAACAAAAGCCAATTTTTGCCGGCAATACCACATTCAAAACGGTACGAACGGAAGTGACAGACTCCCTTCCCAAAGGAAACATTCAACTAAACCTTAATAAAAACGGGGAAACCTGGGATATAAATCTGAAGGATGGAAAAATTGTTTCCTTGAAGAAAGATGGTAATAACGTCCCGGAAAGTGATTTTCCCAAATACGAATCGGAAGTTAAAAGGATTATGAGTGATATGCCTCCGCCACCACCCCCACCACCGGGTGTACCCGCACCTCCTCCACCTCCGGCTATCATCAGGATGGATCGAACGGAACAATCATCGGCCAATAATTCAGAAGATGCGATTATTATTGTAAAAAAAGATGGCAGCGTTCATAAATTAACAGAGCACAAGGAAGTCACAGTTAAAAGAGAAGGACAAAACATCCAAACAGACGAAAAGATAATCTGGAAAGATGAAAAAGGTAATCCTGTAAATCTGGATGATATTGACCCAACTTCTATTAAATCAATGGAAGTCAAAAAAGCACCAAAAGGACAAAAGTCAGAGACGACAGTGACCATAATCACCGGCGATAAAAATATCGGGAATATACTGAACAAAGAAGAAATAAAAACCATTGATGTACGGAAATCAGCAAATGGAGAGGAAGTAATCATTGTCACGGGAAAACCATTGAATGGATTAAAACCATTGAATGGGCTTAGAAATGAGAGCAATACATTATTTGTTGCTGACAGCATTCATTTCTCAATGGATAAATTTACATTTCAACCAGGTAATGTGAGATCTAAAATTACGAACCAACTGATAAGTGACCAGGTAATTAGTGATAAGGATAACTTTAAGTTTGAATTGACAGCGGACTATCTAAAGATTGACGGTAAAAAGTTTGTTGGCCCTTATCACGCCAAATACTTAAAGATTTATGAATCAAATACAGGCTTAAAAATGGATTCGAAATCTAAAATTTCCATTTCAGGAAAGGAATAATGTGTTGATAAATAAAAATGTGAGTGGAAAGCTGTCAACAGGGTTGACGGCTTTTCTTTATTAAAGCAAGTTAGCAACCTCCTTCAAACTACCCATTCTTAAATCAACCAGGTCAGGATTAAACTTCTTGTTTGTATCCGATGAAATCCAGATGGTAAACATACCAAGATTTCTGCCAAATTGCATGTCGGACAAACTATCTCCAATCATTACCGATTGATGAAAATCAATTTCAGGAAAATCCCGTTTTGCTTGTAACCCCATTCCTACGTTGGGTTTTCTACAGACGGGATTTTCTATTTCTAAAGTTGGGCAAAAATAAATAGCATCTATGGTTCCCCCCGCTTCCTTTATGCTGGTGATCATAAATTGATGTACGATCTCCAGGTCATGCTCGGTAAACCATTTTTTTCCAATTCCCTGCTGATTCGTAACGATGACTATCCTGGAAAAGTATTGGTTAAAAGTTACGATAGCTTCCAAAACACCTGGAAGGAATTCGAACTCCCCGACATTTTTTACATAATCACCTGGCAAATGCTTATTTATGACGCCATCCCTGTCTAAAAAAAGGAATTTTGATGACCTGGCAAGGGTAAAAAACCGAGCTGGGATTTCCTTTTGCGCTCTTGCATAATCTGAGGGAATACCAATATCAATAAAATATTCATCCTGAACAAAACCATGTAAAAAATGAGTAGCTGCCTTTTCTTCAAATAAATCCTTTTCATAAGAAAAAACACTCCCTGGTGATTTTCCCTCAAAAATTTCCGGCGTGAGGATACTTACCCCTGCGTTTATAAATCCCGATGCCAGGAATTTTTTTTCCGTAAAAGCTACAATTTTATCACCTTCCAATTGCACAGCACCATAGCGGTCCTGATTAAATACTGGTTTAAGAGAAAGAGAAGCCAGGGGTTTCTGAATAGAAAATGCATGGGAAAATGACGATAAATTAACTTCAAAAAACGTATCCCCATTTAGCAAAAAAAATGGCTCCTTCCACTTCGATAAAACAGGCATCATTGCACCACCAGTGCCTAAAAGCTCCTTTTCAATGGTATAAAAAATTTTCATTCCTCTAAAATCATCCCCAAAATAATTTACAATGACTTCATGACGAAACCCTACACACAAAAAGACCTCCCGGATACCCTGATGAAAGAGGTAATTTAGCAAATAATGCAAAAAGGGCAAATGACCTATTGGTGCCATCGGTTTTGGTATTTCCCCGATGACCCCTTTTAATCTGGTACCAAGTCCGCCGGCGAGAATAACCGCTTTATCAATCAAGGTTTAAAAATTTAAAGTAAAAAAAGAAAATATTAATTCAAAAAGGCTAACTTTGTGCCAAATTTTAAAAAGCACTTATTTAAATATTGTAAAGATAAGCAGTTATGGCAAATATTGGTCACGTAAAACAAGTTATCGGTCCAATCGTGGACGTTTCTTTCCCAAACGCTGGTTCACTTCCCGAGATTTTTCATGCCCTTGAAATTGAAAGACCTGGTGCAGTAACTTTAGTGTTAGAAGTTCAACAACACCTTGGTGAAGATAGCGTTCGTGCCATTGCCATGGATTCAACAGATGGACTTACCAGAGGTGCAAAAGTGATTGATAAAGGTAAGACCATTACCATGCCTGTGGGTATGCATATCCGTGGAAGGTTATTTAATGTGGTTGGAGAAGCGATTGACGGTATAGGTCCTGTAAATAAAGACCAGACTTACCCGATTCACAGAAAGCCACCTGCTTATGAAGATTTATCAACAGAAAAGGAAATTCTATACACGGGTATCAAAGTAATTGATTTGATTGAGCCTTACATGAAAGGGGGTAAGATTGGTTTATTTGGTGGTGCAGGTGTTGGAAAAACAGTTCTTATTCAAGAACTAATCAATAATATTGCGAAAGGATATGATGGTATTTCGGTATTCGCGGGGGTTGGAGAACGTACCCGTGAAGGAAATGATTTGATGCGTGAAATGCTGGAAGCAGGAATTATTCGCTACGGTGAAAAATTCATGCATTCTATGGAAGAAGGTGGCTGGGATTTGAGCCAGGTAGATATGAAAGCGCTCGAAGAATCGAAAGCTACTTTCGTTTTTGGTCAGATGAATGAACCACCAGGTGCCCGTGCCCGTGTTGCACTTTCCGGATTGACCGTTGCCGAATACTACAGAGATGGAGATTTGACTGACCCAAATGGAGGAAAGGATATTCTTTTCTTTATTGATAATATATTCCGTTTCACTCAGGCCGGTTCTGAAGTTTCGGCGCTCTTGGGTCGTATGCCTTCTGCCGTTGGTTACCAGCCAACGTTAGCCACTGAAATGGGCTTAATGCAAGAACGTATTACTTCAACCCGCAGAGGTTCCATTACTTCTGTTCAGGCGGTATATGTTCCTGCCGATGACTTAACAGACCCTGCTCCGGCTACGACTTTTGCCCACCTGGATGCAACGACCGTTTTAAGCAGAAAAATTGCTGCCCTGGGAATTTATCCGGCTGTTGATCCGCTGGACTCAACTTCAAGAATCCTCGATCCGCTTATTGTCGGTGATGTTCATTATAAATGTGCACAAGATGTAAAAAATATTCTTCAACGCTATAATGAGCTGCTGGATATCATTGCCATCTTGGGTATGGAAGAATTATCAGACGAAGATAAGATGGTTGTACACCGTGCACGTCGTGTTCAGCGTTTCCTATCTCAACCTTTCCATGTGGCAGAGCAATTTACAGGTATTCCAGGGGTGCTGGTACCTATTGAAGAAACAATCCGTGGTTTTAATATGATTATGAATGGTGAAGTCGATGAATACCCAGAAGCGGCCTTCAACCTTAAGGGTTCTATAGATGAAGTGATTGAAACCGGAAAGAAAATGCTTGCTGAACTTGCTTAATTTACTTTAATTGTAAACCTACTGGCTATCATGAAAATAACCGTGCTTACTCCTGAAAAGGAGATATTTCGTGGAAATGTTGTATCTGCTAAACTTCCTGGTGTTAACGGTAAGTTTCAAATTCTCAATAACCATGCGCCTTTAGTTGCTGCTCTTGGTGGTGGTTCCGTTCAAATTGTGACGGATGAAGGTGAGTTTTCTTTCTGGAACGCCAGGGAGAATGTTCAGCAAGTAGCAAATGAAAAGGGGAAGCAGATTCAATTCAATATTACTACAGGCTTTGTGGAGGTTCTCAATAATGAAATATCCCTATTGGTTCAGGGATATTCCAGTCAGGATAATTAATAAGGTTATTCGATCCAATTCATTTTTCTGACGGTACTGCCCTTTTTTCCATTCAATAACAAGATATAATAACCTGTCCTCATATTCGGACAGGTTATTTTTATGATAGAGGTCATGGAGCCAATTTTACCTGTTTGTATTTTTGTTCCATTTAAATGATATAAAAACCATTCTTCATACATACCGGTCTGGTCTCCCAGAGATACAGAAAAGGTGGTATTATCCTCCTGGCTTACCACTATTTCCCCATTTTCACAACTTACCGCAATAATTTTAGAGTAATCGGTTCTCCCATCATAGTCCATTTGCTTCAGGCGAAAATAATTGAGTCCTCTTCTTTTTGTTTGATCATGCCATTCATATTGTTTCCTTACCTGGCTATCACCTTGTCCCTTAATAAAATCCAGATCTATAAAGTCAAGATTTACCCTTGATTGCTGTACCCAGAACCCATGATTATGATGTTCTGAAAAGGTTTCCCATTGTAGCCCAGGTTGATTCTGTTCATTACAATATCCTGAAAAATCACCTAAACTTACAGGCAGCGCTACTTCTGTTGTACCTGAAATTATCACATTATCAATCCGTATTGTGGCTGCCATTGCAGCACTATTCTGCCTGAACAGGTAAATTCTGATTTCCAAAGGCCCCCCGCTGGTTCCGGAAATATTACAGGAACCATTAAAATTATTACATCCTGTAATTGGAATACTTCCTGATGTTATAAATGTTTCAACACCCCAGCGAAAAATGGAAACATAAAATTCACTGGGCGCACTGGAAGAAGACCTGGAAAGCATGAAGCTTATCCCTGTGACATTTGCGCGATATCCCTCCGCTGCAGTAACTGAAAAAGACATATAAGAGGATGTATTTCTGGTAGTAGTAGTAGGCCAGAAATTAGTTGCCCATGTTTCCGGACTGGCACAGGTGGTAGGGCTTCCATTATTTTGTGCACCACTTATACGTCCTTCTCCACCAGCAATTCCCGAACCAGTTCCTGAGGGTAATATGGGAATACTGGGAATTGCACCTGTCACATTTTCAAAATTCCACGAAACCAGCTGGCAAAAAAGCAAACTGGTTTGTAAGAAAAAGCCAGCAGTCAAAAGATATATTTTTGTTTTGGAATTTCTCATCTTCTCTCCTGATTATGATGATGTAAATCATACGAAATAGCCGGGTTGGAAAATTGATTTATCCTAAATGTAATTTGCCCCTCAATACACCTTATTTTTTGATTTATAGCGTTATATTTTTCCATATTCATCCATTTTTCTTCAAAACCTTTGAATAAACTAATCCCCATTTTCTTTAACCGACACTCAATCCGGAAAAATGGCAATAAATTTTCAGGAGAAATAATCCCCTCTTCCGTATGTGCATATTGGAAAGCTACGAACAGGATATCGTCCCTTAAATCAGAGCTTAAATGGATAGCACCATTTTGATCAGGAAACCGATGTGTTTCGAAAAATATAATTTCCAGCAAGGCTATTATTCCTTCCCATAAATGATTTCCATAAAGATGTTTCATTGCCATTTTTGGGCAATATCACTTGAATTTGTGGGAATGGAAAGGACAGAAAACCTCCTTTTTCATTCTGAAAAGTATGCCCTTATTTACGTTTTATCTTTTTAATTACAAATTGATATATGATATATAAAATAGCAAATCTACCCCCAATCAGCATTTGTAAAGGTACCTGAATGGCTCCAGTGGCTTCATATTTTTTTGATACAGCCGGAATCATACTTCCTTCCAGATCAAACGTTTTTACTTTTCCCTGAAGTGCCAATATATTCTGCCAGATTAACCAAATCATAGTTCCTCTGTGTCTATATTTTTTTTCAGAAATCTGAATTAACAACCAGGCTGTATGTTTATCCATAACGGTCCAGCTTCTGCCATGAATTCTTCCCGATTCATCCATGGCTTCAATCATTAAATCATTACCTCCTATTTTTCGGATTCCTTGTTGAATATTTTCAAAAATTGATTGGTCCCATTGAAATGATATATTTTTTCCAGCCAGGAAATGACGTTGATTTTTCAATAATGCATCTGCCCTTTGGTCGCTGTTTTCAGCCAGGTGAAGTTTGGTTTCCGCTGCTTTTAAATCATTCTCAAGATCAGCTGAAAATTGGAACCGGACCTCATTTAAATCATCTACATTTTTAAATTGCCGTGTAAAATGAGTGAATTGAAAAAAACCGTGTTCCTTCCAAACCTGGGTATTTTGAAAAACCGGCGGCCATCGAAAAATAATCAAAGCGGCTTCTCTGGAAATAAGTTGGGACAGTTCTGTAATAATTTTTCTTTCTCTTACTGCTTTAATTCCCGCTTTTTCATTTTTAAGGGGAAGTATCCATGGCCCGTTCCAAGGTGTAAAAGGAATAGGTAACATCCATTTAAAGCCTAGTTTTCGGCTTATTTTATAAGGCCAAACCGCTACTATTTCCCCATTATAATCAATGATGACAGCGGGTGTCCAGTTATCCTCGCCACAATTCGCATCCCACCAGGCGGCTTGATAGAAAAGAGGTAACCCAAGGGATTGTCTGATATATTCAAACCTGTCTATTATTATTTTCATAAGGACAAAATACACTATAAACCGCAAAATTAAGGTAATATCTGAAATTTGAATTTTATATTCAAATAGCTCATCTTTCCATTTTTAATTAATCAATATAATGTGCGGAATAACCTGTTTAATCCATCTGAGCGGTCAGGCTGTAGATCCTGACTTATTTCTGGGCATGCATACTGCCATAAAACATAGGGGTTCAGATAGTCATGGTTTATATACAGACCATGAAATTGCCCTTTCCAGCCAAAGACTTCATATAATTGGAGAGAAGAATGAAGGACAACAACCCATGCATTTCAAGGATAGATATCATTTTGTTTTTAATGGCACATTATATAATTACAAGTACCTGGCCGAAAAATTAAGGGCAAACAACATTCCCCTCAATACTTCATCGGATACCGAAATCGCTTTTTCCTGTCTCATTCATTTTGGATTAAAACAAATACAGGAATGGGACGGGATGTTTTCTTTTATTTTTTATGATGCAAAAGAAAAATCGGTATGGATCAGACGTGACCCATTGGGCATCAAGCCATTATATTATGCATATTTAAACGGTTATATGGCATTTTCATCTGAAACAAAATCGTTTTATCATTTCCCTGCTTGGACATTTGAGGTAGAAAAGGAGAAGGTGATGCTTTTTTTAAACACCGGAGAAAGAGAAATAAATGGTCATCCTTTCTGGAAAAAAGCCAAAGCAGTTCCAACGGGTTGTACCCTTATTATCCGACGTCAGGTTAATCAACCGTTTCATCTGACCGAAATATGGGATGAAGAAAAAATACCCGCTTGTTTTTCAGCACCTGTGCAAAACTTATCATTCAGAGAAGCAACTATTCATGGTAGAGAACTATTGGAAAAGGCCATCCATACCCACGTTCAGGGAAATGGACCTTTGGGACTTTCCGTATCGGGTGGTTTAGATAGTTCCCTGCTTCTTACTTCCTTAAAAAAACAATTTCCCCAAAAGCTACCTTGTATTATTTCCTATAATGAAGTTGAAAAAACAGGTCTGATGTCGCTGAAAAATGCCTTTACAGGCGATTACCACTCACTGCCCATCCTTTCTTACGAGGAGTTCCAATCCATTCACAATGAGGTTATTATCCTAAGCGAAGGTCCTTTACCCGCTCCAAATGCTATCCATCATTTCCATATATACAGATATGCGAAACGACTGGGCATTAAAATAATGCTCTCAGGTCAAGGTGCTGATGAACTTTTTCTGGGTTATCCTGGCGCTTTAAAATCCTATTGGCATCACTTATATTCCGATAAGGATTATGTAAAATACTTTCAGGAAGTTTTATATACATTCTTTTTTCGTAGTGATTTATATGGACCTTTATTTCATTCCCTTAAAAACAAAAGGTATAAAAAAGAACGTCAGGCTGATTCATCCATTGAATTAAGAAGGAACAAAACATTGTTTTACAGTAATTTACCTTATTTGCTTCTGGCAGAGGACAGACATGGTCTGGCGAATAATATGGAAGTCCGGGTTCCCTTTTTAGATAATCAATTTCAGATATTTGCAAGAAATCTGCCCATTAATTATTTAATCCATCATGGAAAACAGAAATGGATACTTAGAGCTATGGGAAAAGAATTATTACCTGAAAAGATATTGAATACCTATGAAAAAAAAGGATTCCCTGCCAGCATACCTATCCAGGATCAGAAGGAAAAGACAAATTTATTGAATGATTTAAATGCCTTTATACTAAAACACAAGTTAAGTTACCCATTTCCCACCCATGATCCTTCCATACTTCTTCATAGCTATCCGGCTTTGGCCTGGCGAATAAATTCCCTTCAAAAATGGACTGATTTATTCCCAGTTCATTTTGTTTAACCATTTAACAAAAACCAAATGCATTCATTAAAAAAAATATCATCTTTGCTCAGTGGTATCATACCAGATATGGCAAGGTATCATCCGTTTGTGGACTTTTTATATTTAAAAATGCATCCGGCATTAAACGCTTATTTAAAACTGGAAGAAGATGTTTTTAGGAAAGCCTGGAAGATTTGTAGTGATTCTCCTCCGACGTTAGTGTATGATATTGGCGCCAATGAGGGCTTTACAACTTCCTATTTCCTGAAAATGAAGGCTGGAAAAATTATAGCCATTGAACCTGATCCATCTGCCTTTCAAATACTCAAATTCCGATATGCCAGGAACAAGCGGGTAAATCTCCTTCCATTAGCGCTGGGTGATAAAACCGGAAAATTTCCATTCTTCCAGGTTAGCCCGGCATCAGGTTACAACACATTTGTTAAGGAATGGTATCAACAACACGAATGTTTACATTCAAAAATACTTGAGATTAATATAGTTCCCATTACCACTATGTTCAAACAGTATGGTGTACCAGATTTGATAAAAACAGATGTGGAAGGTATGGAATGGGAAATTATTAAATCTATTCAACTTGAAATCCCATTTATAAGTTTTGAAGCCAATCTTCCAATATTTGCTGACAAAACAAAGCGAATATTGAAGCATTTAAATAACCTTTTACCCAATCACCTCCTTTACCATTCAACAGGTCATATTTTGAGTAAACCCATAACTTATACAGAAGCTCTTGGGTTATGTGACGCTCAGGATGCCAGATGTATCGAGTTTTTCTTCATCCGGCCCAGGCTTTAAATGATTTAAAATGAACTATCAGCTCAAAAAAAACCATTTATTGTTATACGATAATCAATTTTTGAAAAAAGTGAAATAATTTAAACTTGTATCAGATACCGTCGGCGGGATATCAAATTAGCTCATTTCCTTTCTGAAACGTAAAAAATAATTTCGTCCAGATGATGGTATGGCAATACTAAATTCCTGATAAAGGAAGGAACCGGATACCAGGAAGGTAAAAAACATGGTTTCTGATATTTCCAAACATCAAAAACACCACCGGTTACAGTAGAATAACCCACCTTTTCCATCACCCCACTATAATATCTGAAGGGTTTAAGTGGCAACCAGATAAGGGTGGATTTTTCCATGTAAAACTGAAAAAGGTCGGCAGGAACGTATTTTTCAAAACTTACAATCTGAACGCCAGCAGGCTTGATTTTATACATTGATTTTAGAAAACGACGGGCAAATGGGTTGCTTGCCAACCCTAAAAAAACAAGTTCTAACCGAATATCAGATGATATGGCCAGTACAAAAGAACGAATTAAATGATAATCTCTTCCATTATCTGTAATACCCCCCGGAATGACCAGGGAAATGTTTGAAGTTAAATCAGAACATTTTAAAGGACCTTTTTCGGAAAGCTGGCCATGAAAATCTAATATATTACGGCAGTATTGGAATTGTGAGAGCCACCATTGTTGTTTTTTTTGATAAGTCCGGAAGTAGATAAAATGATGCCACCAAGTTTTAAAATGATAATTAATAGGAGCGCTATGCTGTTTATATCCAAACCAGAAATAAAAATTATGTATCATAAGTATTGAATTTTTAGGTATTTTATCCAATTTTAAATGATACCATAACGGTGATAAGGTAATCCAGACAAATAAATCAACATCTGACTGCTCCGCTATCCAATTTTTTATATATACTTCTTCTTTTTTTCTGTTTTCAAAAGTAAACCAACTTATATTAGGTTGAAAACGAATCGATTCATTCATATACTTTACATTTTCAGTCCATGTTAAAATCGATATTTTTACAGCCGGCAGGTTAAAATGATTCAAAAGCATTTCTAATACTTCATGGTGAAATTCCGGCTCAAAAAGAGCTATACTGTTTATTCTGAAATCAGGCATTTTATAAAATTTTGCTGAAGAAGCAGATTTGAATAATTATTTTCCACCATTTTCCTACCCGCCAAAGCTCGCCTGACCCTTTCTTTGCTATTCATCCAGCAATGCGCTAGTGCTTCAGCCAAAGCGACATCATCAGCCGGGGGAGTGGTCCATCCATATTTATCCATTGGAAAGACTTCTGGAATGCCTCCTGTCTGGGTAGTGACTACTGAAATTCCCGTAGCTAACCCTTCAATATTAATAATACCAAATCCCTCATTAATGGAAGGAACGCAGAGTGTATCACATTGATACATGAGCTCCCGGACTTTACACGGAGAAATCTGCCCGTAACTAATGATATCCAGTAACGGATATTTTTTTAATAATTTTTTTAGTTTCGTCTCCTGAGCAGCTGGAATACCGGCAATATGTAACCGGAATGTATATTTATTCAACCTATTGAGTGCTTTCAACAAAACAGATAAGCCCCCATTTTTGTAATCCCCTTTTACAAATAGAATTTCCTCCAATATTTCATCATGCTTATAATCACGTAATTTAAACATCCAGAAAGAAAAAGAAATCCCGGGATAAAGGCATTTGATTCTCTTTTCATTAACACCATAAGCGGCAATGGCATGGGTCCGTAAATATTGAGAACAGGTAAAAATTCCATCTGAAAGATGCATCATACCATATTCGGCCAGGGTATGTAATCCTTCCATTAAAAAACTAAGCCTCCATTTATTAACATTGGAAGTTAAATTCATATAGGCACTATCATTACAAAATCCCCATATTTTAATGGAAGTTTTACGCCAGATAATGGCAGAAAAGAAACCTAGTAAGGCATCATTAAAAACCAGATAATCAAAGGCATAATCCTTGTATATTTCTTTAGCCTTCTTGAAATAAATCCACATTCTGATCCATTTTCCCCAGGCATGAAAAATCCTAAAAATGGAAATGTCTATCAAATAAGCCTTTGGAGGCTTGTTAAATACAAATGACTCCGACACCATTCTTACTTCAAAGGAATCATTTTCAGGGATATTTGCAATGATCTGGGCTGTTAAGGCAGGACCATGTGTTACGGGTGAATAGGTTGTTGAAAAGTATAATATTTTCATCCAATGAAGAACCAGATTAATAATCTGGGATTTTTAATACCCATTTCCAATCCCCCTTTAATTTTTGTGAGCATACTTCGTTCCGATTTTATGGGATTTTCCATCAGGCTTAGAATAAAAAACAGCCGTTGCTTAATGGTAAAATCCTTTCGTGTGAGCGTATAGGGCATCCAATTCCAAAGCAAATTATATCGGTATATAGCAGGTAAAGATGGTGCCAAAATCCTGTTTTCATGATGACGCCAAATGATAATCAATGGAATATTAACCATTGATGGCCTTAAACGCAGATAAGCATTTACCCGTAATAACCAGTCTGTATCCTGACAATACTGATATGCCGGATTAAAAAGACCTATCTGCTTCATAGCCCTTGTTCTAATAATTAATCCGGATAGAAGATAATAGTTTCCGGCGCTACCCAGAAAACTGGCATAAAGACTTATATTTTTATCCCCAATAGCACCGATAATTTCCTTTTCATAATGGATGTCATGATGGATTTTTTCTGCTGAGGCGCATTCATAGCACACCTGAACAGGGGCATAAATCCCATCTATATCTTTATTTTCCATTAGGAGGATTACATCCTTGTTGAACCTGTTTGGTAAATATTCGTCATCTGCGTCTAAAAAGGTCATGAAAGGCGAGGAAACGTGTCCCATTCCATTATTCCTGGCAATGGAAACGCCCCTATTGGTTTGTTGATTTAATAATTCTATCTTAATCCCCCGATTTGATGAGGAATACTTATTCTTAAAAAAAGACATTACCTTCAAACTATGATCGGTCGATGCATCATTCACAAGTATCAACTGATCGACGAATGGCTGAATAAGCACAGATTTCATAGCTCTGCCTATCGTTTTTTCCGCATTATAAACCGGAATAATGACACTTACCATTTATGGATTCATTAATACCATCTTCCCCATTAGATGTTTATTTAATAAGGTAACTTTATAAATATAAATACCGTTAGCCAGGGCATCCCCAACATGATCTTTACCATCCCAGCCACCGCTTGTGAGATGGGTTCCAGCTTTCAGCGGACCCAATTCAGCTTCATTTAATTGCCGGACCAGCTCCCCGGTAATACTAAATATCTGAATATTGCAGGCATCTATATTTTCACCTTTACTCAATGTATATTGAAATCTTGTAAAATTGGAGAATGGATTGGGATAATTCATAAAGTGGGTTATTTCCTGAGGTCTGGTTACTTCAAAAATCCAGTTTTCACTATAATTTTGCCAATGTATATTCATTTTATAAATCCCTGTCTGCTCAAAATAAGGCTTCCAGTACAGGCTTATTTTTTGCCCACTTCCTTGTTTTTCCATCCTAATTTCAGTAGCTTCATATCTCCATATTATTGGTTTAATCAGGCCATTGGGTAAGGTTAACGAGGATATTACATTAAATGAATCCAGCGTTGTCCCATTGACATCGCCTGTAATTAAAATTTCAATTACACACTGTGGTCGTTGTGAAAGGAATCCTCCCTGTTGAAGCATTTCACCATCAGATTGTATTGAAAAATCCACTTTAATTCTGTCTGGCATTTTTATTCCTTTAATCCTTCCTTTATTATTGTCTGGAAAAAAATCATTCCCAGGTAATCCCCAGTACCAAACCAGATCAAACTCGCTTTCTAATTTTACCTCAGGTAATTGCCAGGAAACATCTCGTTTTTCAAAAGGAAATAAAGAACTGAAGGTCTCTGAATGACTTGACACCAGCGTATTTCCCTGAACTATATCATAAAACAAGATTAATGAATCAATTTTAAGTGCGCTTAAATTTTCAATCTCCCAGACAATGGATAAATCAGCATCTGTGGTCAAGGAATCCTTCCATGTCCCTGATTTCAAGTTTGTTGTAAATTCAGGTAAAGGAAGGAACACCGCCTGAATTTTATTCAAACTCAGCGGTGTCCTCCTCAATCGATTAGTAATGTTTAATTTTACCTGAAGAAAAGGCCAGCCTTTTTTAGGTGGCTGACCGGAGGGAATACCTAGTTTTACAGCCAATAAACTATCTTTTTCACTTAGGAATAAATCATCTGCATAGAAAATACATTGTTTAGTTCCCTGAGTGAGCCCTTTTCTGACGGCAAAAATGGGTTTAAACAATGGATGAGATGGATTATACCCTGAAATTTCAACATCCACCGTGTCTGATACATCTATTTCTTCATTTAAGTCCATTTGTAATTGCTTCCATTCAAGGGCAGGTCCAAGGAATGGACTAATGTACGTGCCATTATGCCAAACTTTCGAAGGATAACACTGCGCATATATAATATCATTTGGATATGAGGCTATAGATTCTTCCAGTTTACCATATCCCTTTCTGAAATGAAAAATATAAGGAACGGCACCTTTAATTTTTAACTCTCTTATTTTAGTAGCACCAACATTTTCTAATACGGAAAACAAATCTTTACCATATATCAATGCATCCTCTTCCCATCGTTCTGGCTGGTAATCTCCATCCATTTTTGCCTGAGCTGAATAAATGGAAACATAAGCTCCTGAAGGAATGCCTTGTTCAAGAAAAGAAATCAGCCCCTGGCGACCTAAGGAATTTCTGGTGTCAAAAACCCAGGCATTCATAGCATTTCCATTACTTTTTGAATGATATAACCCGCCGGGAGGATTTTTCAACCAATTGCCTGCAATGGTATCCCAGACCATTACTTGAATAGCCGCTGTCAATAGCCAGGGCCAGGGAGAGCCTATGGGTTGTCCGTTTTGAATAAATTCAGGAGGATTTTCATCATCATACCGCTTATTCCGAATAAGCACTGTGTTATACACGGGTGAAAATACCCAGCTATTAGACTTATTGCCATCCTCTTTCCAGTTGATTCCGTGCAATTTACCTTCACTCAGTTGTTTTTTTGAACTTAAACTTAGGTTATATTGAGAAAGATTATCATAAGTGAAGGATTGAAAAGGTAATATTTTTAATAAGTCAGGACTTGTCCCCGCAGGATAGGCACGCCAGTAATAAACTTCGCCAACAGATAATGAAAACGGAATTAATCCTCTTACTACAGAATGATCTTTTTCAAATAGTAATGTTTGGTGTAAAACGCCATTTTCTAAATCAATGGAAGCCATCGCTGATTCTTCGACATATAGTTTATCTCCCTTCCATTCTATATGAATTTCCTGTTCTGATAAATCTTCCGTCGTTCTGAATAATGCAAAGTTCTTATCTTCTTTTAACAATCCATTATCTATGGGAGACAATGGAATGAAGAGTCTGTTTTCAAACGTTACAGGTAAGCCCTCCAGCCCATCTTCATGCGTATAGTTCACATTCAAATTTTCAGTTTGCAGCTTACCATTATCACTTTTCCAGCTTTGTTGTACATATTTGAGGCATAATCGAAATATTCCTTTATTTATCCCTGGTGGTACGGGGCACTTTATCCTTATTTTTTTCTCTCCGGATGTAGGATAGATAAAATCATTGAAAAGTGTAAATTCTTCTGATCCTTTGAGCGAAATTTCCAATTTCAGCGATTCCAAAGGTTCTATACCAAGATGCAACATTTCCCATTCCAGCAGAAATGAATCGGCAGTCACTAAAACCGGGTGCGGCGAAATAACCAGAGCCTTCTGCAGAAATGCTGGTTTTGGAGATGCAGGAACAGGTAAACAAACCACTGGATCCCCCTGAAAAGTCAATTGTTGTGCCATAGCATATTGTGGTAAATGATTACCTTTCATCAATCTCAATATGCCTTTATGTATGACTGTACCCCAGGAAGGAAAACCAGATTCACCCTTCATTCCCTCAATAAGAACACGTCCCATTTCAGCCAGCAAATGTAAAAATCCAACACCTCTCGTAGCTGCAAATGCAATAGCCCCCCCTTCCGGATAAAAAATAAATCGTTCACCCTGACTTCTAAAAGCGGTAAAATGATTACCCGCATAACATCCAAGGGACAAGAATAAGGGTTGTTTGAATCCATTTTCATAAAGACCCGGATTATCAATATTAAAGTCAAAGGTGCCAGCAGTGGAATGCCCGAGAAAAATAATCAGGCCAACGCCAGTATTGACCTCATCAAAAAATTGCCTGGAATAGGGTATAAAAACAGGCGTATCTTTTTCCTTAAAAAAGGAAATGGTTTTCGGGGACCAGGGCAACTGATCCAGAATAATTTCGAAGTTTTCCAGTACTTCCCTGATGTACTTTTTTTCTGGTTCATAGGTACCACCACCCAGCTGAATCACATTCTTTACCCAACCTGCCTCTATTTCACTTTTTTTCTCAAAAAGGATTACTTTTTTTAAAAACAAGGTAATTTCTTCTGGTAAAACAGCGGGAATTCGCCCAAAAGATACCCAGGGCAGATTATTTTCAAATGAACTGACTAACATAGCATCACTGCCGGGATAGCCCCAGGTGGGAATCAGAGAAGGAAGATTTTCCTCTGAATTCCCATTATTGCCATCCAGAGGTTTCCTGATATCCCGATATTCTCTGCCTTTACCCACTAAAAGAATAGCCTTCAAGTCATAATGATATTGAATCAACGTATTTATGAATCCTCTTATCGCCAGGGGATGATTTGGAATACCGTAAGCATATTGAATTTCAAGTTGTTTTATATTTGAAAGCCAGGGATTAAAACTACCTCCTGTCGCGCTTTTCCGATAATTCAGGTATTCAGCAAGAGGTTGATTCCCGTTTTTATCGGCCCAAAGGATTGGATTGGATATAAATAATAGATCGATATCCCGCGGGGGTAAGGCAACCAAAGAAGTTGAATATTGCGGTAGATTAAGCCAATGCACATTGTTCTCCGCTTGAATGAAATACTTACGATTAGTCTTTGATATCCCGTTTTCCACAAAAAACATCCCATTTTCATCTGTCTGAGTATGATAAGTACCCCCCCCAGCCAAATCCCAAATAACCAGATTGGTTAACTTCTCCTTCGTTTGTATGCCAACTGGCAGGTGATTATTATCCTTATTTAAAATATCAAAAGAGTGAGAAAGTCTGGTTTCAAAGGCCGGATAAGAAAGGGTAACACATCCAATAGCAAATTTATCATATTCCCCATTTGTAGTTCTTACCAGTACTGCGTTAAATTCTCTCAGCATATCTGCATCAATTTTAAACACATAGGTTTTAATAGTAGAAAATGAAAAAGAATCAGAACCAATTAAATGACCGTTAATGAAAAACTGAAGGTTATGAGTACCCTCAAAATCATTCGTAATTAAATGAACATTAAGACTGGCTTTTACACTCTCTCTTCCGTTTAAAAATTTGTTATAGTTTGCAATACCAGGCGCAGATATTTCCGTAATAAGCGTGTTATACCAATCTGAAGCAAACCCTTCTTTTTCAAAAGAGGAAGTAACCCAGTCCACGCCTACCCACTTTTGAAAAACCTTCATTGGTCTATCCTGATATACAACCTGTTCCTTCAATAGCAGCGTTGCAGGTTCCCATTTTTTAAGCAGGGGTCTGTCAATCATACTTACCTTTATTCCTGAATCATTTCTTTTCTTTTGCCAACTTAAAAAATAGTAAGCAGTATCCGTAAACAGGCTGAACAGCGGATTAAGGCGATTAAACTGCTCCTCTTTAAACAGGAGATCATCTGATTTTCCTTCATCTCCTTCTCCGTAAAATTCCAGATAGGAATCAGATGATAAATCCTTCCCCAGATGTGTATAAAGAGGTATTGACACACCCAGTGAAAAAAGCTGGCATTGATAATTCAGCGTATCAAATACGTTAGGAAAACCATTTTTCGACAATTCTAAAAATGAAATTCTATATATCCCTTTTTCGGCAACAGGAATCATCCAATAATCCTGACCCTTGACCATCCATTCTGTATGCACCTCCTTTATAACTGGCTTCTCCATTGTTTGTGCAAAGGCGCCATATATCATTAAAAACAGACCAATCAAAAGGAAAAATCGCATCATTAATATTTTTTGATGCAAGGTAGGTGACTTATTAAAAAGAAAATGAAGAGAGTAAAGACAGAAAATGGCCTTTTACAACTTGTTTAAACCGTAGAAAGCAGGCGAATCAGTTTAGCCGAAATGCCTGCCAGATTAGTGCCAAAGGCAAAAATACCATCGGTATGGCCAGCCATAAACATAAGTTCACCCCCTGCTACACCTGGTTCACTCAGTAATCTTTGTATTTCCTGAACCATTTCGGGACTACCATAGGTTGCTTCAACCCCTGTGGTTGGCAGCAAATAAAGATATTTTTGCCATAGTTTTTCATGATGAACATGAATGACAGCATTTATTTGAGGTAAAGCATTATAAAATGCTGCATGACTCATCGCTTCTGAGGAGGCAATATGCGGACCTGTACACCAGAGTTTATTTTGAACGGGATCTGTTTTCAACACCAGGGAAAAATGAGAACCGGAAAGCAAAGGAACAGCACCAGTAGCAGAACCTGAAATCACAAACGAATTAGAGGAACCATTTCTTTGACTGATATTCCCATAGCCTACACCATCAGCGTAAGCCCCGATAAGGCCATGATGAACCATTATTTGTCTGAATGATATTAAATCGGCCGTTGCCCCGGCTGCAAAAGGTGGAGATGAATACCAGCATGCCTCATATTTAATATAACCTTCGTCTGTCATAATCCAAAAAACTGACAAATATCTCTTTCATTTGCCTGACAAATACCTTTAGCCGTAATTAATCCACCAGTAATTAGTCTGGCGGGTGTAACATCAAAACCAACATTTAAAGCTGGTGCATCAAAAGGTGAAATACGCACCTTGTCTATTTTTGTTCCATTCCAGCCTTCTATCCAGTGCACTTCATCAGGACTTCGCTCCTCGATGGGTATTTCACCTATTCCATCACCGATACCGGCATCCAGGGAAGACATGGGTAAACTCACAAAAAATGGAATCTGATTATCGTAAGCAGCTAATGCTTTGAGATAAGTTCCAATTTTATTGGCCACATCTCCTTTTCTCGTCGTTCGGTCTGTACCAGTAATAACCATATCAACCAGCCCATGTTGCATAAGATGCCCCCCCGCATTATCTGTGATGAGCGTAAAAGGAACCTTTTGTTCCTGTAATTCGAAGGCTGTCAAACGACTTCCCTGATTCCGTGGTCTGGTTTCATCAACCCAGACATGGACTGGAATTCCGGCTTTTTGAGCGGCATAAATGGGCGCAGTTGCTGTTCCTATATCAATGCAAGCCAGCCAGCCAGCATTGCAATGGGTGAGAATATTAACTGGTTTTCCTGTAGTCAAAAAAATATTTCTTATTATTTCCAAACCAACCTGTCCAATTAGCTCACATTCTTTTATACTATTCTCGCACCATTCCTGCGCTATTTTCAAAGCCGCAGAAGTTACTGCTTCCTTAAAAGATGGAAAGCCATCATACTGACGGTCTGACAAAACGGATAATGCCTGTTTCTGCAGCTGAATGGCATAAAAGAGATCAACGGCAGTTGGACGAGTTACAGCCAGTCTTTCTGAGGTGCGGGAGATGAAATCTGAAAAAGAAACATCCCCTGTCATTTCTCTGGTTGCCAGGTAGAAACCGAAGGCAGCTGTAGCGCCGATTTGAGGCGCCCCACGAACGGCCATATTTTCAATAGCAGCAGCGGCATGCTCCAGATTTTTTAACTCCAGGGTACAAATTGAGAAAGGAAGCTCGCGCTGATCAATTACGAAAACATTACCAGAACCAGACTCATCCAGCCAGATTGTCCGATAATATTTCTGTTGGAGAATCATTTGTCCGGATTAGGAAAATTATCGCACAGACCTGTATCGCTCTGCATTGGGTGCATCAATACGCATGAGAACTCTCGAAAAAATGTCTTTTTCCTCCGGAGTTCCCCTTTTGAAAATCTCGGTAAGTTCCAGTGCTTTGGCATTAACAAACAGTTGGGTAATCATCGCATTGGGGTATGCCATATTAACTTTTTCCATATTTGTAAGTGCTTCCGTCAGAATAACCCTTGCTTTTGCAGGATCCTGATGCATTACATCCATGGCGAGCCGGTGATAAATATACATTGCCTCCCTGTAAGCCCTGCAACGGGGAGAAAGAATATTTTCAAGCAACCAATATCGGTTTCTGCTACCATCGGTACCCCAACCTGTTCCATTTCCCTGGGGCGCATTTGAAATAATATCCAGGGCATTCTGGAAAGACTGATTTCCCCCATTCAAGGCGAAAGAGTCCCCATCGAGACCTAAGATAACGAAAGCATAAAAAGACAGGACACTACTCAGGTTATCTACGAAAGTATTTTTAGCGTACTGAATAGGTTGAAATTGCTCGTAGGAAAAAGTAAAATCCTTATCAATATGATTTATTAATGATGTGGCATAGGTCCCTGCACCAAAAACAGGCCTGGTAGCTTGAATAGCTAATTCCGCTTTAAAGGAAGTGGTGGATAATTCTTCCTGAATGGTAAGCAAAAAATTACCTTTTATGCGTTCGAAAGGCTGGTAATTATTTTCAGTCCAACGGGTTGTATTCAGAAACTCATTGATACTTTGCTCTAAGGTAAGAAAAACCTTGGGATCAACAGTTTGTAATTTCTGCGTATTTATTTTTACGGAAAAATTAAACTCTTGAGCATGGACTGAAACGCTAAAACATAATAAAAGCAGTAATAGTCTCATGGTATATATTTTTTGGAATGAAAATTAATCTTCCACCTCTTTTTCTACATAGCGATGTGCAATATCACCACGTATAAATTCCTCTAAAGCAATAATTGAAGGATTAGGTAAGCGCTCGTAGAATTTAGAGATTTCAATCTGCTCTTTATTTTCACTAATTTCTTCAATTGTTTCGGAACTAACGGCAAATTCCTCCAGTTTATTATTCAGTTCACGCTTCAATTCTACACTTAGTTGCTGGGAACGCTTTGAAATAATAGCCAATGCCTCATATATATTGGCTACTTTTCCTGAAATACCATCAATATCACGAGGTTGAACATTAGGGTCAACACCCTGAACTTTAGTTTTAATATCCATATTATTGAAATAAGTTTAGCTTTTTATTAATGTCCTCTTTAAAATTAGTAACTTCTTTCACAAAAGTTGATTTAGGATATTTACGTAAAAACTCATCCACTCTTTTTTGCGCATCTTCAAGCCTTTCTTTACGTTTTTCATAGATACTGTTTTCCGCCAGCAAGAAAGCGGAACGGATAATCATCATTCGAATATTCATGGCATTCTCAGTTTCAGGAAAATCCTTTAACAGGTTTTCATAAGACTGAATAGCAGAATTATATCTCCTCATATTGAAATACAGACGTCCTTCATCCAGCACTTTCTCCTCCAGTTTATCCCGCATCCTTCCAATGAGTTCATTGCATTGGGGAACACGTTCACTATCGGGATAAGTATTTATAAAAAGTTGTAATTCACTGATTGCCTGTAATGAATTCGTTTGATCCAGTCGGAAATTAGGTGATAGCTGATAATTTGAATAGGCAGACATAAAATCTGCTTCTTGCTTCAACGGGCTATTTCCGTATGTTTGGGTGAAATTTTTAAAATAACTGGAAGCAGAAGTATAATTTCCCAGATAGTAAAAAGTAAAAGCATATTTGTAATATATTTCCTCTGCTTCTTTTTTACCTCTGTAACTGCTGATAATAAGTTCCAGCAAGGTTTGCGCTTTCTGGTATTCCTCGTCCTTGTAATAATCCATTGCCGCCTGATACAGACGCTCCGCATCTCCTGAAGTACGAATTTTTTCAAATTCACCCTTACAGCCGGAGAAAATCAATGTGCTTAGTAACACAGATAAACCGAAAAGAATAGTTCTTGTTTTCATAGATTTGCAAAAGTAGCTCTTTTTTATCAATTCTGTAGAAATATCGGAAAGTAATGCCTCAAGAAGATAAAAAGTTTGAAGATTTATTTCTTCCTTTCGTGGAATCCTTATTTTCCTTTGCCTATCATTTGACCAGGCAGGAGGAAGATGCGCAGGATTTAGTCCAGGAAACCCTTTTTAAAGCATTCAAATCGATAGATACCTTTCAAAGAGATGCAAATCCTAAAGCATGGTTGTTTTCTATTTTAAAAAATACCTACATCAATACTTATCGCAGGAAAAAGCGCTTGCCTAAAGAAGTCAATTTTGAAGAAAAGACAGCACTTCCTGATTCAAATGATTTAAGGGAAGAAATATTTGATTCTTTATTAGATGACGAGATCACGCGTGCCATATATCAACTGAGTGATACTTATCGAATAACCCTTTTACTCGGTGATCTGGAGGGATTCAGTTATGAGGAAATTGCGGAAATACTGAAATTACCGATGGGTACCATACGTTCCAGACTTTTCAGAGCAAGAAAAATGTTGAGGGAAAATTTAAAAAAATACGCACTGAGTAAGGGTATAAAAGATAAATCGACTTAATATTCCTATTTAATTCTGCTTGTCAGAAGAATTTGATAACTTCGTACCATACCCAATCAATATGAAAAAACCAGTTTTGCCAGAGGAGGAAGTAAAATTAAACAGAACTTTAACGCCTCTCATGCTATGGGGATTAGGAGTAGGCTATGTTATTTCCGGGATGTATTTTGGCTGGAATCTTGGTCTGGAAAAAGGAGGAACCATGGGTCTGGCCATAGCTACTTTTTTCATCATCCTGCTATATGTTACTTTTACCCTCAGTTATGCTGAGCTGGCATCGGCAATTCCAAAGGCTGGCGGTGGTTTTGATTATTCAAGAAGAGCGTTTGGCGACACCTGGGGATTCATTACAGGTATGGCTCAAAACATTGAATTCATTTTTGCGCCTCCTGCCATTGCCTTTGCCATAGGAGCTTATTTTAATTTATTTTTTCCGGACATACCTATTCTTGTCATAGCCATCATAAGTTACATCATCTTTACAGCTCTTAACATACGGGGTGTTAAAATTTCTGCTCTTTTTGAACTGGGTATCACGCTTTTTGCCGTAGGTGAATTATTGCTTTTTGCAGGTATTACACTCCCCCACTTTTCTTCAGAGGCTTTTTTTAATCATTCATTGCCGAATGGGATTTCCGGCATATTTGCTGCCCTGCCATTTGCTATCTGGTTTTTTTTAGGCCTTGAAGGAGTTGCAAATGTTGCTGAGGAAACGATACAACCGCAACGAACCATTAGCGTGGGTTTTAGCTCTGCTTTAATCACTTTGGTACTTTTATGCATATTCGTTTTTATGGGTGCAGTGGGCGTAGGAGGATGGGAAAATGTGGTATATAAGCCCGATGGTTCCACCTCTGATTCTCCCTTACCATTAGCCTTGATAAACATTGTTGGTGAACATAATTTCCTTTATCATTTATTGATTACGGTTGGACTGTTTGGACTCATTGCGTCTTTCCATGGCCTAATACTTGCTTCGGGAAGAGTGAGTTATGAATTTGGGAAAGTGGGTTTTGCACCCCCTGTACTTGGAAAAATACATCCCGGATTCCGAACACCAGCCAATGCTCTTTTATTGAACATGGGCATTGGGATAATTGCCTTACTAACGGGAAAAACAGCAGAAATCATAACAATCGCAGTGTTTGGCGCGCTTTTTTTATATTTATTTTCCACGCTTTCCCTTATAAAACTGAGAATAACAGAACCAGCGTTACCCCGACCCTTCAAAGTTCCATTCTATCCTCTTTTTCCTTACACAGCGCTATTCATAACACTGGTGGCACTCCTGGCTATGATTGTCTTTAATTTTGTTTTATTCCTGTTATTTTTCAGCATTATGCTAATCAGCTTATTGATTTTTTTAAAGATTAAAAAAAATATATTATAAATTATGGATGCAGCGAGCATTTTAAAATACGTTGCCAATCATCCTGCCAACAGGGTAAAAATTGCCGTTGCAGATATAGACGGTATTTTGAGAGGTAAATATATTTCCTCTGATAAATTTGTATCCATTATCGAAAAAGGTATGGGTTTTTGTGATGTTATCTTTGGCTGGGATATGGGAGATGCGCTTTATGATAAGGGCAGCATAAGTGGCTGGCATGCCGGTTTTCCCGATAGTCCCGCCGTGTTGGACGTACAAACTTTCAGAAAAATACCCTGGGAAGGGGACCTCCCTTTTTTCCTTGGTGAAATGGATCCAATTGCCAGCCAGGCTGCAGCCGTATGTCCCAGACAATTATTGAAAAATATTCGCGTAACAGCAAACAACATGGGTTTTACCCCCGTTTTCGCCCAGGAATTCGAATGGTTTAATTTTTCTGAAACGCCACACTCAGCCAACGATAAACAATATAAAAATCTGCGCTCCTTAACCCCAGGTATGTTTGGTTATTCTGTACTGCGAACTTCGTTGCATCAGGATTATTTTAATGCCTTGTTCGATGGCCTCTCCCAGTTCGGTATTCCCATTGAGGGGTTACATACAGAAACAGGACCAGGTACTTATGAGGCCGCCATTGAATATTCGGGAATTTTAGAAGCCGCTGATCGGGCCGTCTTATTTAAAACGGCTGTTAAGGAAATAGCTTACAAACAGGGTATCATGGCTACTTTCATGGCTAAAATAGATGAAAATCTGCCGGGCTGTGGCGGGCATGTCCATCAAAGTCTCTGGAATACCGAAGGAGGAAGAAATCTATTTTATTCGGAAAATGATTCCCAAAAACTAAGTGAACTCGCCCGTTCCTATCTGGCAGGCCAACTGTATTGCCTCCCTCATATTCTGCCAATGTTCGCACCAACCATAAACAGTTATAAGCGACTGGTGGAAGGAGCCTGGGCACCAACTACCCTTACCTGGGGCATCGATAACCGGACAGTCGCTCTTCGCGTATTGGCAGGAAGTGCTACCGCTACAAGAATTGAAACGAGGGTTATTGGCAGTGATGTGAATCCATATTTAGGTATGGCAGCCTGTCTGGCCTCCGGATTATACGGTATCAAAAATAAATTGGTTTTACAACAACCTCAGACCGTTGGTAATGGATATCAGGAAACGGGTAATGAAAATATTCCAGGCACATTGATTGAGGCCACCCGCAAAATGAAAGATTCTTCCGTGGCCAGGGAATTGTTCGGAGATACCTTCGTTGACCATTTTACCATGACCAGGGAATGGGAATGGAAACAACATCTCAAAGCGGTTACTGACTGGGAATATAAACGTTATTTTGAAATCATATAAAGAAAGAACTGAAGTTAAATCTCATGGTGCAATTTAATTTTCCAACCATTATTCGATTCGGTCAAGGGGCCGTTAACGAACTGGCAGGTTATCTCAAAAGTAAAGATATTAAACACCCTTTACTGGTGACGGATTCAATCATCGCTACCCTCGATTTTACCCATACATTGATTCGCGATGTTCAGCAAAAAGGAATATCCATCTCCGTTTTTCATGATATCCATAAGAATCCTGTCAAATCGGATGTGCTTAAAGGTCGCGATGCCTTTGATTCTAATAAATGTGATGCCATCATAGGCTTAGGTGGCGGTGCTGCTATTGATGTTGCCAGAGCCATTGTCCTGGGTATAAATCATAGAGAAGATTTATTCAAATACGATGACCTCATTGGGGGAGATGTTTTTGTCACTAATGAAGTGCCTCCCTTTATAACTATTCCCACAACAGCTGGTACAGGCAGTGAGGTAGGACGAAGTGCCATTATTGCCGACGATGAAACCCATCAGAAACGCATTCTTTTCTCTCCGAAATTATTGGCGAATATTGTCTTCGCTGATCCTTTATTAACCATGGATTTACCTGCTGCTGTCACTGCAGCAACGGGTATGGATGCCCTCACCCATAACATGGAAGCATTTCTAGCTAAAATGAGTCACCCTATCTGTGAAGGAATCGCCCTGGAAGGTATCTTGAAAATTAAAAATGCCATTGAAAATGCAGTTCATAAACCCGATATATCATCCAGAAGTGATATGTTGGTAGCATCTATGATGGGTGCCATTGCTTTTCAAAAAGGCCTGGGGGTTGTACATTCCATGGCTCACCCTCTTTCTTCCCTTCTCGACACACATCACGGACTGGCCAATGCAGTAAATCTACCTTATGGCATGGCATTTAATGTGCCCGCTTGTGAGGAGAAATTTCGACGTATTGCCCGTACATTAGAACTTAAAGAGGAAAATGGTGCAGCTGTCGTACAATGGCTGAAAGATTTAAATGAAAAACTTGGTATCCCGAATAATTTACGCGACATTGGTGTGAAAGAAGAACACATTGATACCCTTGCCGATCTGGCCTTCGCCGATTTTGCTCATCCAAATAATCCTGTTCCAGTAAGTCGCAATGATTTTAAACAATTATATACCAATGCTTTATAAATAATGAAAAGATTAGGGATAACAAAAACCTTGACCAACTACGATTTTTACCCTAAGTGGTTTACAAAAAATGATTTAGGAGAGGACATCCAGTTGGTTCATCTTTCTTTTGAAAGTTTTGATACTCCCTTACTACCAACACTCAATGGCATTTTACTAACGGGCGGTATTGACATTTATCCAGGTTGTTATACCCATTTTGCTCCTTATCCTAATGCTCCTTCTGACTTTCAACACCAAAGAGATCTCTTTGAATCCTTAGTTTATCATTATGCAAAAAGAATGAAAATCCCCATTTTGGGTATCTGTCGCGGACTTCAACTCATCAATATTTTGGAAGGTGGCAAACTTATGCTGGATTTGGGCCTTACTGGAAATAAGAAACACCGGGCAGAAGGAACCGATAAGGAGCATCGGATAAAGGTACTGGAAGGAAGTTATTTTCACCTAATAACCGGACAACTTAACGGATCCGTAAATAGCGCCCACCACCAAGCTATTAATCCTGAACATATTGGGCAAAATTTATTGCCGGTTGCCTGGTCTGAAGAGGATGAGGTGATTGAGGCTATTGAATATAAAGATACATCAGATACGGGTTACTTAATGGCTGTGCAGTATCACCCGGAAAGAATGTCAGAAAAAGGCACTCATTCTTTCGCTGAGAATATAAAAAAAGATTTTTTAACTGCTATCAGGCAAACTAATTTTATGACATTGGACATAAAAAATCCAGCTACAGGTCAAATATTGACCTCTTTACAGGTTGACCAGCCTGTGAGCATTAAGAAAAAATATGACCTGCTTTTGGAAGGTCAGAAAGCATGGGCCAATGTGCCATTATCCGAAAGAATAAGTAAAATAAAAGCTTTTGCCGGCTTTTTGGAAGCTGAAAAAGAAGGATTGGCGGAAATACTTACCTCAGAAGTTGGAAAGCCTTTGCAACAATCCCGAAATGAGATCAATGGTGCTATTTCAAGAATTAACTGGTTGTCGGGAAATGCTTTAAAGTATTTATCTGACGAAGTAATGTTTCAAGACGAAAATATTACCGAAGTGATTCGTTATGAACCATTGGGCGTCATTGCCAATATTTCTGCCTGGAATTATCCCTATCTGGTGGGCGTTAATGTCTTCGTTCCCGCTCTTTTGGCTGGAAATGCAGTGGCTTATAAACCATCGGAATATGCCAGTCTGACGGGTCTGGAAATAGAGCGCTTATTGGTTAAGGCTGGCATTCCCACTAATGTATTTCAGGTGATGCTCGGCGGAGCTGAGACGGGAGAAGAACTACTTCGATTACCTTTAGATGGCTATTTCTTCACCGGTTCATACAAAACAGGACATTATATTTATACCCGGGTGGCTCCTAAAATGGTTGTATGCCAGTGTGAACTGGGCGGAAAAGATCCTTTATATGTTACCGATGATATCGAAAATGTGGAGGCTGTTGCCGCAGGTACAGCAGATGGTGCCTTCTATAACAACGGGCAAAGTTGCTGTGCTGTGGAACGTATCTATGTCCATGAAAAAGTTTACGACGCTTATCTGGATGCATTTGTGAAAGAAGTTTCTTCATGGAAAATGGGTGACCCGAAAGAGGATGGCGTTTATCTTGGTGCTTTAACACGTGAAAGTCAACTCGATTTTCTGGAAAATCAAGTGCAGGATGCCCTCCAAAAAGGAGCGGTATTATTAACTGGCGGAAAAAGGTTAGACAGACCTGGTTATTATTTTGAACCTACCGTCCTGGCCAATGTGACCCATGAGATGATGGTTATGAAAGAAGAATCTTTCGGCCCAATCATAGGTATCATGTCGGTTAAAAACGATGAAGAGGCACTAAAATTAATGGCCGATACAGAATATGGACTTACCGCCGCGGTTTATAGTGTTCAAAGGGATCGGGCAGAAAATTTGCTGCCTCAGTTAAATTCAGGTACAGGATACTGGAACTGTTGCGATCGGGTAAGTGCTGCTTTACCCTGGAGTGGGAGGCAACAATCTGGCTTTGGTACTACCCTTTCTCATACCGGACTTAGGACTTTTACCAAGGTAAAAGGATATCATTTGAGAGGATAAGATTACCTTGCTTTTTATCTGCATTCCTAATGAAAACTGCTCTATTCCATTTATTCGTCCTTTTTACATCGGTGACATTGGATGCTCAAAAAGCATTATCCATTTCGTTTGTTCCAACCATAAACCATGAACCTATTGCTTTGGATAGTAATTATCGTTCAGGCGATATTTCATTGTCCATCAGTAACTTAAAATTTTATATTTCAGAATTAGCTTTATTTTATAATGATACTTTTGTCATACATGCAGGAAAAAAACATCATCTTTTTGATTTGGAAATACCTTCCAGCAGACATATTTATCAGGAAATAAATCAGATGGGGCATTTCAATCAAATTCGTTTTAAGATAGGTATTGAAAGTTTAACTCATACTGAGGGTGTATTTGAAGGTGATCTGGACCCTGTTCATGGCATGTACTGGACCTGGCAGAGTGGATATATCCATTTCAAACTAGAGGGAAAATCACCCGATTGCCCCACCAGACAAAACAAATTTCAAATTCATGTAGGTGGTTACCAGGCACCGAACAATACCCTTAGAAAGATAATCCTACCTGTTGTCGCAAGCAGTTCGTTGAATATTGAGATTGCGTTGGATAAAATCATCCAGCGAATGTTCGGGCAAAAGCTTTTCCAAATGATGAGTCCGGGACCCACTGCGGTAGCAATGGCAGATTTGTTCCCTCAAATTTTTCAAATTAAAAAATGACCTTAAAGTCCATTTTATTACTGACAATTATATTTGGATTAATGTCATTTACAGACATTAAAGAAATCAGGCTTCCATACCCCCCGCATTTTCCAAATCCAGTCTTTGATTTTAAAAAGACCCCTTTGGATAGCAACAAGATTTTACTTGGGAGAATCCTTTTTTACGACCCTATTTTATCAAAAGATAATAGTATTTCCTGTGCTTCCTGCCATTCGCCCTACAATGCATTTGCCCATACAGATCACGATTTGAGTCATGGAATTTTCGACTCAATAGGTACCAGAAATGCGCCCGCTTTATTTAATTTGGCCTGGCAGAAGGAATTTATGTGGGACGGAGCCATCAACCATATTGACATGCAGGCATTGGCTCCCATATCTCACCCTGGTGAAATGGGTAGTAGCATTAATGAAGTGGTATCTAAATTGAATGCATCGACTAAATATAAAGAGCTGCTTCAAAAAGCATTTGGTGAAAAAAACATTACTGGCGCCAGGGTATTAAAGGCATTAACACAATTTCAGCTGACCTTGGTTTCTGCCGGCGCGAAATATGATAAGGTCATAATGGGAAAAGAAACCTTAACGCCGCAGGAAAATAATGGGTATTTGTTATTTAAAAAAAATTGTAATACCTGCCACCAGGAACCCTTATTTTCCACTTATCAGTTTGCTAATAACGGTCTTCCTGTGGACACCACCCTTAATGATTTTGGACGATGGCAAGTTACAGGACAAACGAAAGACAGTTTACATTTTAAAATACCCAGCTTAAGGAATCTCTCCTACAGTTATCCGTATATGCACGATGGCAGATTCAAGACCCTTCGGGAAGTATTGAACCATTACACGGAACAAAAAATACCATTGACTTCAAATGAAAAGGCAGATATCATCGCTTTTTTACTCACTTTAAACGACGCTGATTTTGTATTTGATAAGAACCATAAATATTTTAAGGCTTACTAATTTCATAAAATAAGCATTATTTTTGAAAGCTAAACCATTATCATGAAAATCATTTGCCGCCTCTTTCCCCTATTTTTAACCGTTGTTAGCATCAATATTCAAGGATATGCGCAAACTAATCCGATTATAACCTCGTGGTTACAAAATACGACCAAAACAGGAAGTTATTACGTTTCCGGAAATTCGACCAAGATATCAAATGGTATTTTGGTGAATTGCCAGTTAGTCAGATATTCCACCAACTGGGTATATGTAAGTGCAACCGGCATACCTTCCTATCCTGTTGGGCCATTTTCCGGAGATGGAAATCCCAGTCAGGCTGGAAATCAGAATGCCATCTATAAATTGCCCTTAAATCCGACAGAAAATAAAAGTACTAAAACAGCCTTAGGATTAGGTACGGTCGGGGTATTTATCAATGGTGTAAGTATCTTTGATTACAGGGACGGTGTGGGTTGGAACACCAGTACCAATTCTTTTTGTGGCGGACCAGGCAGAGCAACCTGTCCTGGTGGTCCGACGGCTACCAATCCCTGGACACGTGACGCAATAGTTTACGAGAGATTAGGCTTTGATTGTTCAAAAGGACACCCGGCAGGCACCAATTATCATCACCATCAGAATCCGAGCGCATTCAAACTCGATTTAAAAGTAGTTTCCACAATCTGCAATTTATATGATGCAGATGGATTATACACCATTGACCCTAAAAAGCATTCTCCATTATTAGGATTTGCATTAGACGGATTTCCTATTTATGGCGCTTATGGTTATGCCAATGCCGATGGGACGGGCGGTATCACCCGAATAAAATCGGGTTATCAACTAAGAAATATCACGGTAAGAACGCATCATGCGAATGGAACAGATGTTTCCGACGGTCCCGCTGTAAGCACAACTTATCCATTGGGCACTTTTGCGGAAGACTACGTGTGGGTTTCAAATGCGACGGATAAAAGTTATCTGGACGAACATAATGGCAGATTCTGTGTCACGCCAGAGTATCCAAAAGGCACTTATTGTTATTTTGCCACGGTAGATGCCAATCATAATGCCGCCTTTCCTTATCTTATTGGTCCAACCTATTACGGAGTAAAAACGGGTTCCCTGGTAACCAGTGTGTCAGAAACTACGACTACTTATACAAGCACTACAACTTCTGTTACAGACAATGAACTAAAAAAATTATCCATAGAGGTATTCCCGAATCCTTCCCAGGATCTCATTGCCATACAGGTCAACGGATTGGTACCTTCTGATCTTAAAGTTACCCTACTGGATGCCAATGGAAGAGAGATTTACCAGACAGAAATAAGTAAAGGGCAAACCATCGCTTATTTTGACATACAGACCTTATATGCAGGCCTGTATTATGTTACCATAGCCTCTAAAGAAGCCATTGAGACAAGAAAGGTAATGATAACAAGATAGCAGAGACGCGTTTTCTTCTCGACGAGTTTAATTGGATTTTGAGGACTAAAAAAGACGATTTAGAGAACCTATTAAACCAATCTAAATGAACAAAAGCAACGCATTTTCAAATTTATATTATTCAACCATCATTGAGCAAGGCAAATCCATCGAATGACATTTTATTTTTGTTGGGCAACGTACAGCATTACTTTGCAACGGTTGGGAATGTGGAGTTGAAAGTTTAATGTAGCAATTGAACTATTAGAAAATGAAATTCCATGAAGCGCAATTAGAAAAAGCAATATGAACAGCGAACTCATCATATACCAAAACCCCGATGGTAACATTAAGATAGATGTGCGACTGGAGGAAGAAACCGTTTGGCTTACCCAAGACCAAATGGCAACCTTGTTTGGCAAGGCAAAATCTACCATTAATGAGCATATTAAGAATATTTATGAGGAACAAGAGCTGAAAGAGTCAGCAACGATGAAGAAATTCGGGATTTCCGAATTTCAGCACAAAGCGTTCAATTACTACAACCTTGACGTTATCATATCCGTAGGGTATCGTGTAAAATCATCCCAAGGTACCCAATTCCGGATTTGGGCTACCCAACGCCTTAAAGAATACATCATAAAGGGCTTCGTCCTAAATGATGATCGATTTAAGTCAGGTACCTCAATGAATTATTTTGATGAACTTCAGGAACGTATCAGGGAAATACGGCTTTCGGAGAAGTTTTTCTACCAGAAAATCAAAGACATCTACAGTACCAGCATTGATTACGACCCCAAAGACGAAAAGACGATAGCATTTTTCAAAATGGTTTAAAATAAACTGCTATGGGCCATAAGTCAGCAAACAGCCGCCGAATTGGTTTTTCAAAGGGCCGATGCAGCACTTCCACTTATGGGTATGATTTCTTATGACAAAAAATCTACCCCGTCCATTCGCAAAGCGGATGTAAGCATTGCGAAAAACTATTTGAACGAAGATGAAATTAAACTGCTGGGGTTATTGTTAGAACAATACTTAGCATTCGCAGAAACGATGGCACTGCAACGCACTCCCATGTATATGAAAGATTGGATAGATTGTTTGGACTCCATTCTACAACTGAACGGAAGGGAATTATTGACACATGCCGGTAAAATCAGTCATGAGGTGGCTTTACAAAAATCTGGTGATGAATTTGGAAAATACCAACTATTGCAAAAAGCCCTGGAAAAAGTTCAAAGCCTGAAAGAACTGGAACAGGACATTTTTAAGTTGAAAAGGACTAAAAAATGAAATTCACCGAACAAAAACTAGAAAAAGCGTTTACCGAGTTGTTGAGGCAAGAATGATATCCCCACCACTTAGGCATTACGATTACTTGTAAGCCCGATATAGTATTGATTGAAGATGATTTTCAAAAATTTTTATTAACTCAATACGCCGGGCATTGCTGGGTAAAAATACAATTACATTACGAGATTGGATGGTATTTGTTATTCTTGAATTTTTCTACACTCTTCTTTAAACCACATTTTTCTAAAATAGTTAAAACTTCATCCATTGTCTTTTTTGGATTTTTTAGCCTTTTAACCATTTTACTAATTGCTTTGTGAACTAATTTAGGATTTATATCAATTAAATTTGAAATCAGCTCATCAGGATTTTGTATTTCAATACCAAATTTTGCTAATTCTTTGGTTGAAAAATCTTTTATGTTAAATGTAACGATTAGATCGGCGTTACATCTTATAGCACAAGCCACAACATGCCTATCATCTTTATCTCTAAGGTTAACACCAGAAATAAAAACCTCAAAATTTTCAACATTAGCATTGGGAAATGCTAAATTCATAGCCTTAATAGTTTGAAATAATTGTTCTTTTTTCAAATCCGGACGATTTGCTAAAAGATTACGAAGCCATTCATTTTGTATAATATCTGACCATTTTACTACAAACAAACCTTCTGCTGCAAGAGATAATAATACATCTCTAATTGGTGCCGGATATAAAACACAAGCATCTAAAACAATTGTAAATTTAGGCAAATGATTCATTAGTACCCAAGGTTTAAATCCTGGGCCTGTTTGGATAAGAAATCAAGTTGGTCTTCTCTTTTTTTAGCGAGTTGATTTTGGAATTCCATAATATCTTTTAGTAGGATTCTTCTATGACTTCCAACTTTTTTGAAAGGAATTTTATTAAACTCAAGAAGTTTTATTAAATGTGGTCTTGATACATTTAAAATATCAGCAGCTTGCTGTGTACTTAATTCTGAATGAGAAGGTACTATTGAAATCGTTTTCCCTTCAGCCATATTTTGAATAATGGCAGCAAGGAATGTCAACGCTTTTTTTGGAATGGTAAGAAATTCACCTGATTCTTGAATTTTTATTTTTACTTCATTTTTTTGAGAAGATTCTATTCTTTTTGATGCTGCTTGAAAATCTGGTAATGAGCTTAGTGCAATTTTCTGGTCTTCTTTTGTAGTTCTTTTAAGTAAAGTTTCCATAATTGTTTCTTTTAATCAAATTTAATCGAAATAATCGAAACATACAAAAGATTTTTTTAACAAGAACCAATTACATTATTTCTCCTTTTTTAAGCGATTATTTAATCTAATACATAGATTTTCGAAATGGATATTCTAAATCCTACCAAATATATTACACGAATACACAGTCAAAGAGTTGAAAAGTTAGTTTTAATTTTACAATCCAGTGAAATTTCAGCCTGATTTATACTAAAAGTATCGAAAAGAAAAAGCAATTTACAAAAACGACAAGTATTGCTATTTCCGAATGCTAAAATGAAAATAATTTGCTATTTCAACCAACAAAAACTTTCCAGTTTTTTTGTTAATAAGCTGGACAAATTAGCTATCTTTTTATAATAATAAAAATAATAAAAACATCTGATTAATAATCATTTATAAAATCAAAGATCTCTATTTGCTATGTATTTTTCTCTACCTATTTTACTACAGATGTAAACCAAATAGAAGCGGTAATAAAAGCCCTCCCAATCACTAAAAAATTTAAAGCCAAAAAAAAGTTTTTGGTAATATGATTTATTCGATTGAAATAAACGTATCCATCTGTCTAAGTGCATATTTTTTAATTTCATGGGAATTATAAGGGAGTAAATTGACATCTGTCAATTTTCTTTGGGACTCCTGAACTCATGGGACTTAGCCCCACTTTCTGCTTAAAAAGTCGGGTGAAATGCTGGGGATATTTAAATCCGAGCTGGTATGAAATTTCGCTAATGGATTTCGACTTGTCCATTATTTAAAGGAGGATTATTGTTTTGGTTTCGTTACAGACTTATTGAACAAAAAAAGTTTCAATTAAGAATAGGCATGCATCCCGCATTTACCCTGGTAAAAAGGCAGCTCATGGAAAATGGTACAAGTACCAAAATAACAGAAATGTTACGATTTACAGCTGGAGAAATAGTTTCCACCTATCAAATTAAACCAAAATGGGGAGTAAGTGCCATGTTTTTACATGGATCCGGGCTTCAGCAACATGGGCCTCAAAATACAGATGTACTATTTTTAAGTACTAATTTCAGGGATATTACCCTTGGAAAAGACATCAGATTTCAGTTTATTCCCATGATATTTTTATTAAGAACTGATGGATTTACTGGAAATTATCTTTCTGCAACAAGTATTTTAACCCACAAAAAATCGCCCTTTTCGATACAATCAATATTGAATCAAACCATTACTTCAAACATACCTAATAATAAAAAATTTATGTGGAACATCATGTTTGCCTATAACTTCAGGAAGATTTACCAGATAATAAGGTAGCTGCTTTGAAAGATGCATTTGATGGTGTGTATCTCTTGTAACGCCACATTCGAACGACCCAAACGCAGCGTATTGTATGAATTTTTGCTTCCATTTATCACTAAACCAACAAACATCGCGTTCCAGGTTCTTTCATTTTAACAGGGTATTAAAATGAAAGAAACACTGAAAATATCCATTCATTTTTTGGATGACTACCAAAGTCTGTAAATAATTGAAAACAGCAGCTTTCGGAATTTGCACTGTACCATGATAACATGATCTTTTTTAGGTATAAAATTTGGTCATTAAGATATTAATCGTATTTTTACGATGAAATGGGACTAACTAAAACCACAGATTACTCAAAGACTGAATTGGATATTGCCAAATACGCAAAAGCACTGGCACATCCTGCAAGAATTGCTATCATTCAATTATTACTGAAAAAACAAGCATGTGTTTGTGGAGATATAGTGGATGAATTACCTATTTCTCAAAGTACTGTTTCGCAACACCTAAAGGAACTCAAAGAGGTAGGGTTAATCAAAGGTGAAATTGATGGTACTTCCGTTTGTTATTGTTTGGATGAGAAAGAATGGTCAAAAGCTAGTTCTCTTATGCTTGAAATGTTTAATAAAGTGTCCGTGAATAAGGGTAAGTGCTGTTGATTTTTTTGCCTTACTCAATCGGTATATTACGATATAAAAAAACAAAAAATATGAAAACAGAAGCTGAATTAAAACAAATTGTAAAAGACAAGTATAGTGAGATTGCCTTGCAAGACAAGGAAACCAACATGTCCTCCTGTTGTGGAGCCGGAGGATGTTCTACTGAAGTGTATAATATCATGAGTGATGATTACACGACATTGGAAGGATATAATGCTGAGGCCGATCTGGGTTTAGGGTGTGGTTTACCCACTCAATTTGCTAAGATTAAAAAGGGAGATGTTGTCGTAGATTTAGGAAGTGGAGCTGGGAATGATTGTTTTATTGCAAGACACGAAACTGGTGAAACTGGAAAGGTGATTGGGATAGATTTTACGCCTAAAATGATTGAGCGGGCAAGAATGAATGCCGAAGCCAGAGGATTTAATAACGTAGAATTTCGTGAGGGTGATATTGAAAACATGCCAGTAACTGCTAATACTGCAGATGTTATTGTAAGTAATTGTGTATTAAACCTGGTACCAAATAAAAATGGAGTATTTAAGGACATTTATAGCGTATTAAAACCTGGAGGTCATTTTAGTATCAGTGATGTTGTGCTAGAGGGTACATTACCCGAAGGTTTAAGAAAGGATGCAGAGATGTATGCAGGTTGTGTTTCAGGCGCTATTCAAAAAGAAGATTATTTAGATCTTATTAAAGCAAATGGGTTTGAAAATATCACTATTCAAATACAAAAACCAATTGTAATTCCTGATGACATATTAATGAAATATTTGAGTACAGAGCAAATACATTTATTCAAAACAGGCCATACTGGCATCTTTAGTATTACCGTTTTTGCAAAGAAACCATCCACTGAAAAATCATCCACTTGTACACCTGGTTCTGGTTGTTGTTAAATGATCGAATATGAAAAAGAAAGTTTTAGTCCTTTGTACCGGAAATTCATGCCGTAGTCAGATTGCACATGGGTATTTGCAACTGTTTGGAGGTCACAAAGTAGAGGTTTATAGTGCAGGTGTTGAAACCCATGGAGTCAATCCCAATGCAATCACAACAATGCTGGAGGATGGCATTGACATTTCAGCACATACCTCGAATAATGTCCAGGAATATCAAGGAGTTGACTTTGATTTTGTTATTACAGTTTGTGACCATGCAAAAGAAAGATGTCCCTATTTCCCAGGTAATGCAATGAAGTTCCATTATAATTTTCCTGACCCTGCAAAGGCAGCCGGTACTTCTGAAGAAGTAAAAAAAGAGTTTGAACGAGTTAGAAATTTGATTAAAAATTATTGCCAGGACTTTATAAACGATAATTTGAAATAACATGTTTGAACATTTTTTATACCGTTGAAATTTATTCCGCTACAGAAATTATCTATTTTTTGAAGGGAGAAAAAACGATATTATTGCAGGTATTTAAGCGCCTATATGATGTAATGGTGCCCGGACCAGGTTTTGCTATCCCTTGAACCATAGGCGCATTGTTTAAAAAATAGGCGCTTCCTGACATATAAAATTATTGATGAGCGCAAACCAGGAAAACAGCAAAAGCAAGTATAACCCGATGAAATCACATCTGATTATACTTTTTACCAAAGCCCCAATCACCTGATAACCAAAAATTCATCGAAATTCATAATGGTTGATGCTACTATGGTATAAGCCGCTGTTATGGCCGGATCTAACTGCTTATCTCTTTCAAATTCACCTACCTGAAGTAAGGCTATGGCTTTCTCCTCGTTTTCCTTAAAATAGGTTCGTTGATTTTCATACAATTCCGTTAATATACGAAGTTCTTCCTTTCTGGGTTGTCGGCTTGTCAGTGCCTGAAAACAATACATCAAACGATCGGATTCCGTTGAAATATTTCCGTAAGCCTTAGGGATACGCTGCATTTTTTCTGCTAATATCCTGGCAGCTTCCACAAATTGGGGATCATTCATCAATACAAGTGCCTGTAAAGGGGAAGCCGTTTTTTGCCGCCTCACTGCGCAATAAGATCGGTCCGTCGCATCAAAATTAAGCATTGATGGGGGTGGAGAACTTCGCTTCCATATCGTATAAAGACTGCGGCGGTATAAACTATCTCCATGATTTTGTATGTACCTTGTCGCATTTCGCGTAGCTAATGCTTCCCAAAGCCCTTCTGGCTGGTAGGGATGAACACTTGGTCCACCTATTTGTGGTACCAAAAGTCCACTCGCGGCAAGGGCATTGTCGCGTACTAATTCTGCGGGCAGACGGTGCGCCGGATAACGACTATATAAATCATTGGAAACATCTACTTCTTTGGCCATTACTGAAGTATATGAAGACTGTCTGTAGGTGGCAGAAAGCACAATCTCTTTCAGAAATGCCTTCACGTCCCAGTTTTTCTCTCTAAAATTCAATGCCAGATAATCCAGTAATTCCAGATGTGTTGGAAATGAACCCTGATATCCAAAATCCTCCTGCGTCAATACCAATCCTTTACCGAAAAGCATTTGCCAAAATCGATTAACCGCCACTCTGGCAAAAAGAGGATTTTTCTCATCCAGCAGCCATTGAGCTAATCCCAATCGGTTTTTTTGATATTTGTCCTCATCAAAAGGAAAAATTTTAGGGATGGTATTGGGTGCAACTTCAATTTTAGTAGGTGCGTCGTAAGCCCCCCTATCCAGAATAAAGGTCTTCCGATATTCCGACCTATCTGTCATTATCATCACTTCCTCTTCATTCGTTGCAATATAATTTTCCTGACTCCTCAGCGAAATTAGAGAATCCTGGCTCCTTTTGACATCTGACTGATAACCACGAAGCAAGAAATACGATAAAAGTTGCTCCTGTTCCTGGTCCGACCTTGTTTTATTGCGGATAACCTGGGAAATCATATCGGGCTGGTCCAGATAAAGTGCCATTACTTCCAATTCCGATAATGTCCGTTTATAGATTTCCAGTTCATCCATATCCATGTATTGCAGGGTACGGGGTGAATTAGAACCCAAAGTAAAATTCCTGGTCCCCCGAATAACATTAAAACGCGCGAATACCAGGCTTTTTTGCAAATTATCGACCAGTAATTTGTATTTCGGGATTTTACCATTGAGCCAGAAGCGGATGCCCGAAGCCTTACTGCTTCCATCGTAAGTCAGTGCAATGTGGGTCCATTCTCCCACTTTAAGGGTATCAATGGTAACAAAATCGATCGCATTATCGGGTAAAACATGGGCAAATTGAAAAGATAAAGTACCATTCTTATTTAACTTACATGCCCATCCGCGAAATCCTTCTTCCTCACTGTTCGCTTTATTGAAAATGGGTCCTTCCTCACCCTGTTTGTTCAGTTTCACCCAAATACTCACAGAAAATGGCTGAAAACGATCATAACTCAAAGCCTTCCCTGCTTCTATACCAGCTTCACCTCTAAATGAGATTCCCTGACCTTTTTTTCCGGCAACGAGCACAGGAAACTTGTCTTTGTCCCCTGAAAATCGGACGGCCTTTACGGTAGAATCCCCTTTTTCCATATTCAGAAAGCCACTAAACTTCCCTAGAGGTTTTATTTTAATCGTCGAATCTGACTTACTTTTTTCCAGCTCCTTAGCACGCCGTTCCAATTCTGCTTTTGTTGGGGGTGTAATCATATCGCCAATCAGCGTCGTATCTATTTTCTCGAAATTCAAATATAAGACTCGTCCTATGGGTTCCCTTACTGAAGAGAAATCTGACTGATTGATTTTTAAAAGCCATTTTTCGAGATCCTCTTTATACGGATCTGTCATTTTAATTGCCTTAAGATGTGGTTCCATCAAAGACCTTAAACTATCCAGTTTTTTTTGAGCCGCCGGCGTGGGTAACAATACGGTTGGTGAGGCTTCGCCATTGTACGGTACAATACCAGATTCGTTATTCTGATTAAAAAATGCGAATAAGCCATAATAATCCTTATGGTCTATGGGGTCGTATTTATGTGTATGGCATTTTGCGCATTCAGTAGTAAGCCCCAAAAAAGCCTTACCAAAAGTAGCCACCCGATCGCTGACATATTCCACCCGATATTCTTCCGGCACTACCCCTCCCTCTTGCGATTGTTGATGATTTCTATTAAAGCAAGTAGCAATCAATTGGTCCAGGGTTGGATTTGGCAATAAATCGCCTGCTAACTGCCAGGTGGTAAATTTATCATAAGACAAATTCTGATTAAACGCCCTGATAACCCAATCCCGATATGGATAAGTATTTCTCATGCCATCATCCTGATAACCGTGGGAATCGGCATATCGGGCTACATCCAGCCATTCCAGGGCCATTCGTTCGCCAAAATGAGGAGAAGCAAGCAACCTATCTACCAAACGTTCATAGGCATTTGGTGAAGCATCCCGTATAAAAGTTTGTACCTCTTCAACAGAAGGAGGTAAACCTGTCAGATCGAAGGTTAAACGACGAATAATTACCTCTTTTGTTGCTTCATCATTGGGTTTCAGTCCTTTTTCCTCCAGCTTTTGCAGAATATAGTCATCAATAGGTGTTTTTACCCAATTTTTATTAATTATGAGTGGCGAAGGATATCTGAAAGGAGGAATAAAAGCCCAGTGATCCTGATATACCGCACCTTCTGCAATCCATTGAATCAATAATTTTTTCTCTTCTGCGGTTAATTGCAGGTTTGACTTAGGAGAGGGCATTACCTCATGAGGGTCCTCAGACATAATGCGACGGACCAATTCACTTTCTTTGGTATTAAAAGGAACGATAGCCCTTTTACCAGAAGGCAACAAGGCTGTTGCCGCTTCAAACGAAGTTAGTTGCAGCTCTGCATCTACTTTTGATTTATCGGGTCCATGGCATTTAAAACATCGGTCGGAGAGAATAGGCTTTATTTGCTGATTAAAATCTATTTTCCTGGAATAGGCGGTATTCGAAATGAAAAAAATCAGAAAGACCAACCCACTAAAAAATTTATTTTTGTATCGCTTGAACATAAATAGCATATTTATTACCCATAGATTAGGCCAGTACAGATTTTACTACTTTTCCGGCCACATCGGTTAAACGGAATCTTCTACCTTGCGTTTTAAATGTAAATCGTTCGTGATCTATACCCATTAGATGCATGACCGTAGCCTGATAATCGTGTATATGCACTGAATCTTTTATAATATTATAGCCAAAATCATCTGTTTCCCCGTAGGTAAATCCCTTTTTCACACCGGCACCGGCCATCCAGATCGAGTAGCAGCGTGGATGATGATCCCGGCCATAGTTATCGACGGAAAGTTTACCTTGTGAATAACAACCCCGACCAAACTCACCACCCCATACAACGAGGGTATCCTCGAGCAAACCTCTTTGTTTGAGGTCCAGAATCAAGGCAGCGGAAGGTTGATCTACATCTTTTGCCAGTTTTGAAATTTCAGATGGCAGATTACCATGTTGATCCCATCCCTGATGATAGAGCTGAACAAAACGGACATCATTTTCAATTAATTTTCTGGCTAACAAGCAATTAGCTGCATAAGAACCAGGTTTCCGTGCGTCTTTTCCATAAAGATCAAATACCCAGTCAGGTTCCTTGCTCACATCCAGTGTTTCTGGTACTGAAGTTTGCATCCGATATGCCATTTCGTACTGCGCTATTTTACTATTCAGGTCATCATCAAGGGTCTGCTCAATCTCAAGTTTATGTAATTTTGCCAGTGCATCCAGCATATCCCTTCGGGAGAACTTGTCCATACCTTTAGGATCTTTCAGATATAGGATCGGGTCATCCCCTGAACGGAACAAAACACCTTGATGTTCCGAAGGCAGGAAAGCATTATTCCACAGTTTTGCATAAAGCGGCTGGTCTCCGTTATTTGAACGGGAAAGTAAAACACAAAAGGCAGGTAAATTTTTATTTTCCGAACCCAGTCCATAACTTATCCAGGAGCCAAAACTGGGGCGGGCTCCCTGCTGGCTTCCCGTTTGAAGAAACGTTACAGCGGGGTCGTGATTTATTGCTTCCGTGTGCATCGATTTTATGACACACATTTCATCGGCGATTTGCTGATGGTAAGGTAAAATTTCGCTCAACCAAATCCTTCCTTTACCATACTGTGCAAAATTAAATTTGCTTCCCGCTAATGGAAAAGATTTTTGATGCGCCGTCATACCCGTTACCCTTTGCTCCCCCCGAATAGAGGCAGGTAACTCCTGCCCGAACATCTCTTTCAATTTAGGTTTATAGTCAAATAAATCGAGTTGTGACGGGGCGCCACTTTGAAACAAGTAAATGATTCGCTTTGCTTTCGGTGCAAAATGTGGCAATTGCAAATCATTGTTAAACAGATTATTATCATTCATTAAACCACTCAAGGCCGTAGCACCGAGACCTAAAACACTTCCGGAAAGGAAGTTCCGACGGTTCATTTTATGGTTATATTCCTCAAAAATATTCATTAAAGTTCATTTTAGTACATTAGGAAGACGCTCTAAATTAATCTAAATTTTTTGTTTTTGCGGTATCGGGCTTTGCAAATTGAACGCCACCCAGTTCCACTTGCACATTGGGCAGTGACCTCTTCAATTGTTCAATTCCCTTTGTCGTCGTTTTAGTTTGCCAAAGAAAAATCATCTTCAGATGAACACAATTTGCCAGTTCCAACAATCCATTATCTGTGATATTTGTGCCATATAAGTTTACCTGTTCCAAATTTGGCAGGTCTTTCAAATATTTCAACGACAGATCTGTAATAGCCGTTTTTTCAAGGTTCAGCCGGGTAATATTTTTCAGCCCACTTAATTTTTTAATATCTGAATCACTGACTGGTTGTTGGCTCAAACGCAATCTAACCACGTTGTCACCTAATTTCAGCACATCATCTATCAAAGGAGAGCGATAATCTTTCACATTCACAAAATTTACCATCAGATAATTTGAATTCGTTCCAAAATTACTGATAATGATATTTTGCTGTTTTAATTGATTCAATAAGGAGGGAGGAACCGCTTCCATCTTATTTTTCAAAATACTTCCTTCAATATCTTCCACAAAAGAAGGTGAAACCACCGATTTGGGTGCTGAAACATGGACTGGTTTATTTTCTATCACCTCCAATTTTTCTTCCTGAGAATCAAGAAAAATCTTCGTTTCTTCCCGAAAGGAGGCACCTTGTTTAATCCACTGATGGAAAAAAGCTATTTCTTGAGGGGTAAGTTGCGGTTTACCTTTAGGCGGCATGTGATTATCATCGTCTTCAGGTAATAACATGGACAGGTATATGCTGCTATTTTCAGGATTACCTGCAGTAAGCACTGCCCCATTTTTACCCCCTGAGAGAATAAATTCTTCTGTATCGAGGCGCAAACCACCTTTCTTTTTTGTCGCAGAATGACAACTGAAACACTTCTTTTCCAATATAGGCAGGATTTCATCTCTAAAAATAAAACGGGTTTTCACTCTTTGAGCCTTTTCCGTATTTACTTGAATCTGGACGGAAGATTTCTGATTAGTTTTAGCCAATTCCATAGGAGATACCTTTGAAACCTCCTGTTGGGCGGAATCTAAGGCAGGAATCATTTGTAAAGGGGCACTGTTCTTTTTCGGAAAAAGATAGTCTACACCATGCGTCAAATTACCCCCAAAATGTCCAGTGACGATTAAGGCACAAACCGACATGGTAGTTAAAATATCCCTGATACGTTTAATAAAATACGCTGCCATACTGAAAACAGCGGTGCCTATACCCATCCATTGATGCTGGAACACCAGATCTGCATCATATTCACCAGATTGTACCAAAAACCATCCTGCCGCACTGGCAAACACAGCTGAGATGGAACCTAATAATAAAGCAAAAGAAATGGCGACTTCCACCTCAACTTTTTGAAATCGTTGAAATAAAATAAGAGCAAAGGCAAAGAACAAAATACCGATAGGTAAATGCACTAATAAGGGGTGAAGGCGTCCAAAAAATTCAGTTAAAAACATTATTTTAATTTATATACATTACCTAAAGTTATGGCCATTTCTGTGGATCCAGTACCACATATTTGATTGATTTCACCTTATTGTCCTTATGATAGGAATAGGTACAACGAATCAGTCCGTCACTGGTCTGGATTAGGGAAGGATAAGAAAAACTACCCTTTCCGGGGCTTTCCTCTTCCACGGGAAATTTAAAATACCAGGTTTCTCCTTCGTCTTTCGACAGATAAAGTCTCAAACGATAACGACCATCCACAATATCATTACCTAAAAAGGCCATTCTTCCGTCCATAAGTCTCAGCAATTCTACACTGGCTGTATTGGGAATGGAGGTTTTTTGGGTAGCTGTCCATGATTCGCCGTTGTCCGTTGAAATACTTTGATGAACCATCGGAGGTTCATCGCCACTATCTCTCATATAGGCCAAAATATTGCCATTTTTTTTCCGGATTAATGCAGGTTGTATCGGGCCTCTGCCTACAATAGGCAGACTGGGTTTCCAGGTGTCCCCTTTATCATCAGAGATTGCCAGCATAGAGAGGTTGAACCCATCTGAATATAAGGGAAGTAAAATCCTGCTTTCACCTATTAACAACGGTTTTATTCTGGTCATCCACCCAATACTTCTTTTTGCCACATCCTTTGCAGCATTGGTAATCATTTCGTCATATTTTGGGGCATAACCAGCCCATCCTATGCCATGAGAGAGTAAACTTTCCATTTTTTCCTTAATTTCCCTGGCAAAAGCATCGGTTGGTTTAAGCAGTATATTATCTTGCCATTGCCAGACAGGCGGACCGGGGTTCAAAAAATCGACGGAGGTGCGCACTTTTAAAATAGATTGTTCCCAAAGATTTGCCTGAACAGCAATCCACACCAGGAAAAGTTTTCCATCCTGATTTAGGAATAAAACAGGATTACAATCTGGTAGATGCGGTGTATCAGCCATCAGGAAAGGATCTGACCAGGAAGAATGTCCCTTCTGCAATCTTGCACCCATCAATTTTACATCATCAGATGTCCTTTCCCCGGATCCATAGAACCAGACACAAAGTAAATCGCCATTTGGAAGAGAAACCAGGCTACTTCCGTGTACATGTTTTTCCTGTACTGGAAATATTAGTCCTGAGGAAACTATTTGTGTCCAGCAGCTGGAAACTTTTGACATGAGGACGATTAAAAATAAAAAACGATAGTTAACCATGACAAAAATATTTTATTCCGCACTTGCAACAGGACTTTCCGACACTAATTTCAAGGCTTGTTCCATATAGATTTCAGCTGTCATTTCGCCCAGACTGGTACGGGTTACGTATTCATATCGTTTAAAACTCTGATAATCTACTTTTGCCAGCATGTAGCCAAAAGCATCATTTGTCAATCCAAAAAGAAATGGCATTTTCGTATTCATTTTACGTTTCACATAATAGCCTACATTGGGCATTGCTTCACCTGGAACGGTAAGAATCTGCGCAGAACCAATATTAATGAGATTAAGTTGAGTAGTCACCTTATTATCTGAAAACGATTCATATTTAAGGGCAGATTTCTGAATAATATAACGCATGATGTCCGATTCGACGGGAAAAGTTAGGGGACGGGAGGCAATAAAAAGCGCAGGGTTTTCTAAAACAGGTGCTTTCTGAATAATTCTGAGAGATTCGCCAGCCAGTAATTCTCCAATACGAATACATTCCTGCCAGGAATTATCTTCTTTTTGACCCTGACCTTCTTTTCCGTATTCAAGGCGGGTATCGGCGGTGACCATCCCTCCGATGGCACCATTCATAAACAGCGCCATACCACCGGTTTCCTTTTCAATTTTTTCATATAATGGGCCACAAAGGTCCGGGCTTAAAATACCTTGCTTATTACCCAGCACCTCAGGGTGAACAGCATAATTTACAAGAGTAACTATCGGTTGTCCTGTCCTTGGGCCGGAAGTAGCCAAAGCCTGAATAACGCCACATCTGGGATCATACAAAGCGGGTGCATAATAATTATAGGCAATTTTACCCACCGCCTCAGCCATCGCTATTTTCAGGCTGGCTGGTTGCTTATTAGCGACGGCCTCATTGACCGCATCGGCAATTTGCCTGACGCATTCATCCAGATATTTAACATCAGCAAATGTTTTTCCATTCATATCAGGAAAACCATAAGCATCCGGTGCACTATGGGTATGTGTGGCACCGATAAGGATATTTTCTGGAGGAATACCTTTTACCAGCGCTCGGGACCGATTGCCAAGAATAGAAGTCCAGCCCAAAAAATCTACACTAACGATGGCGAAAATAGTTTCTCCTTTTTCAATGACCATAGCCCTTACGAACAAATCTCCCTTATTCTCTTTTACCGGATTTGGTGTTCCAATACCGCCCGAAACTGGTAAAAGAGGATCTGGCGTCAGGATTCTTTTAGCAGCACCAACCAATACAGGCTGATTAAAAGCGGTAAGTGGCAAAACTAGCAGCCAAATTAAGAAAACAGAAATTCTATTTATTGAAATTTTCATGTAAGTTGTTTATAAATACTTAAAATTAATCATTTAATTTTATAAATTGACGGGTAATTAAATTAAATCTACCCTTTATGACCAATCAAAAATCAGCTTTTTCCCTTTCTGAAGATTGGACGGTTGTTGTATTTGGATTTCTGATTATCGGCCTCTACCTTTTAGGATTTAAGATTGAAACCCCATCTTTTGGGTGGCGTGATACATCCGATTTATTTGACAACATACTGACTATCCATAATTTAATAAATATTATTTCCTTATTCTTATTGGTATATGTAATAGCCATTCTTGCATCAGCCGTATTAGGAAAAGGAATAAGTGCCGTAGCAAAAGGCTTTCCAATCATTTATATGTTAACGGTCGTCGCGCTCATACTGGCAGGAAACAGCTTTTTGAAAAACTGGAATCTGGAAGCGGTCATCCTTAGTTTATCGATAGGCCTGGCTATAAGTAATTTTTTCACTGTCCCCTTATGGCTTAAAAATGCTCTTTCCACCGAACTTTACGTCAAAATTGTTTTGGTATTATTAGGCCGCAGCATCATTTTTGGCGACATATTAAAAGCTGGATCTCTGGGTTTCATTCAGGCATTGCTGGTGGTAATCGCGGTGTGGTATTTTGCGTTCTGGCTTTGTAAAAAAATGGGTATTGACGAGGAATTGTCCATCCTTATTTCGAGTGCCGTTTCCATTTGTGGTGTTTCCGCAGCCATAGCATCGGCAGGAGCCATTAAGGGCGATGCAAAGAAATTATCTTATGTCATTTCTATTGTTCTCATAACGGCCATTCCTATGATTATACTTATGCCATTCATAGCCAATATATTAGGCTTGTCTCAGGCAGTTTCAGGAGCCTGGCTGGGAGGAACCATTGACACCACGGGAGCTGTCATCGCCTCGGGAAGTCTGATTGGGGAGGAAGCATTAAAAATAAGTACCATTGTAAAATTTTCCCAAAATGTATTATTGGGATTAGCTGCCTTTTTTATTTCCATTTACTGGACATATACCAATAATTCCACCCAAACGGCTTTGGAATCAAAACCAACCCTGGGTATAATATGGGAAAGATTTCCAAAATTTGTCCTCGGATTTATCGGTGCCTCCTTACTTTTTTCATTTGTCATTGCCCCGCAAACGGTCGATGTCATTAAAGGTGATTTGAAAGCGCTGCAAGGACTCTGGTTTTCGCTGGCATTCACCAGTATCGGTCTGGAAACAAAATTTTCAGACCTTTTCAATCAGGAAGGCAAAAAACCACTTTATGCTTTCCTATTGGCACAGTTGTTTAATGTCTTTTTCACATTATTAGTAGCTTATTTCCTCTTCAAATAATATCGCATGGAAAATAATGTTGCGCTGGCAAAACGATTTAGTGATGTTATTTTAAATAATTCCTGGGTTGCCAATAACAGTTTTAAAAATCAGTTAAGTGATTTACCCCTGGAAGTCGTTCTTTTTAAACACCCCTCGATGCATAGCATTGCTGCGTTGGCACAGCATGTTCATTATTATGTTGGCGGCATCTTAAACGTTTTTAATGGAGGCAATCTTGACATTAAGGATATTTACAGTTTTGATTTTGCAACCATAGATACCCTGGAACAATGGCATTCCTTTTTAGCGGTTTTCTGGACAGACGCCTCTGCCTTTTCCAGAAAGCTGCAAGAAATGGACGAGGATACCTTGAATTCCATTTTTGTTAAAAAAGAATACGGCACCTATCACTTCAATATCAATACGCTTATAGAGCATAGCTATTACCATTTAGGACAAATTGTATTGATAAAAAAGTTAGCGATCACCATTTCTTAAATGAATTGTTACCCTGAATAAAATGTATCCAATCAGCAACGTATTGCCAGAAGAAATAAATTTATTACAACAGCTAAGTAAACAGACTTTCTTTGAATCATTTTCTTCAGGAAATACAGAAGAAAATATGACCCATTATCTGGAAGAAGGGTTTTCCATAGCTAAATTAACCCGGGAATTAAATGATGAAAACACAACATTTTATTTCATAAGATCCGTAGCAGACATTACAGGATATATGAAATTAAATGAAGGTCTTTCCCAAACTGAGCCTCAGGAAGAGCATGGTCTCGAAATTGAGCGAATATATGTATTGAAAGAATATCAGGGAAAAGGAGTTGGAAAAAAACTCTTGTCCCGGGCTATTCAGATGGCGAACCAGAAGAATGCCCCCTTTATCTGGTTAGGCGTTTGGGAGGAAAATAAAAAGGCCATTGCATTTTATGAAAAAAATGGATTTGTGACCTTTGACCAGCATTTTTTTATGGTAGGAGAAGACAGACAAACAGACCTTATGATGAAACTGGTGTTAGGGAAGAATGATAATTAGTTGACCAATAAAGAAAAATATGGCAAGAAATGTATTTGGTGAAAATTTAATGCTTTGCAGCAGTTCACCTTTAACAGGCTATTACAGAAATGGATGTTGTGAAACAGGCGAAGATGATCATGGTACGCATACGGTTTGTGCCGTAATGACCGAGACGTTTTTAACTTTTAGTAAAAGTAAAGGAAACGATTTGTCAACACCCAGACCAGAATGGAACTTTCCAGGACTAAAACCAGGTGATAAATGGTGTCTGTGTGCTTCAAGATGGATGGAAGCTTACAGGGAAAATGTGGCGCCAATGGTTTTTCTCGAAGCTACCAATGAGAAGACATTAGAATATATCACGCTGGAAGAACTGGTTAAATTTGCCTATAAAGGTTGATATTAAATGATCATCAGCCTTTTAACAATTCCCTATGACTAAACATTTTCATACTGAACGGCTTTCTCTCATTCCGTTAAATATTGATGATGCTACTTTCATTTTCCACTTAGTGAATACAAAAGGCTGGATTCAATTTATTGGTGATAGAAATATATTGAATGTCGGTCTCGGTAAAATGTATGTTCAGCAATTATTGGATAATGTAAACATAAACTATTGGGTGGTGCGTTTAAAAAAGGAGAACATACCCATAGGTGTTTTTACCATTATTAAAAAGGATTATCTACCCTTTCATGATATTGGATTTGCCTTTTTGGAAAAATACCAGGGTAAAGGATATGCCTTTGAAGCTGCAGAAAGGATTATCCATTATGCGATGAACGATAAAAAAATGGAGAATTTAGCTGCTGTCGCCCAATTGGATAATATCAGGTCCATTCAGCTTTTAGAAAAACTGGGTTTTCATTACCATGGCATAATAGAAAACAATGGGGAGAACCTAACCTTATATTTTTTCCGTTCTCAACCATTCCAATAGAAAAGTAAGCACTTCAGGTTCTATAGTTGTCTCCAGTTCACCATATTCCTGGACAGTGCAGGTTTTGCACTTTTGAAACAAGTGATTCAGCCCATCAAACTTTTTTATCGTCACTCGTTTATTTCCACCTTTTACCAATGCTTTATCGATACCATTCAGATTCTTATCGGCAATCACCTGAATATCTGAACCACCATTTATGGCCAGTACGGGACATTTTACTTTTTGCAATATGGGTTCCGGATTATAATTTGCAAAAAACCGCCACCATGTTGAAGAAAGCTCTTTTGACCATATTTTAACGAAAGCATCTATATCGTTCTCTGTATTTATACCTGTCGTGAGCCTTACATTTTCCTTATCTGATGTGTTAAACCAATGCAAGGTAATTTCCTTTGCCTGTTGAACGGCCAGGGAAACATCATCTGCCTGACTTAATGTTTTCAATAAATTTTTATATAACGGAATATAAGTGTCAATCACCTGTTGAGGCATGCCAACAGATTTAAATACGGCCTCATTCTGTTGTCCCATAAGATCTGAAATGGGTATGCCAGGTCCGGCGAGGAGCATCATAAAAGAAACAGATTTATTTCTGGCAGCTACCATAGGCGCTATTAATCCCCCTTCACTATGACCTAATAATCCAATCTTTTTTTGATTAATCATGGGTAACGACTTAACAAACTGGATATGTTCTTCTACATCCAACGCAAAATCCTCTGAGCTGCTTTGCTGAAAATCACCTGTTGATTTTCCAAAACCCCGGTCGTCAACCCTTAAGACGGCGTAGCCATTTTTAGTTAAAAAATCGGCCAGGACATGAAAAGGTTTATGATTTAAAATAGATTCATCCCTGTCTTGTTTTCCGCTTCCCGTTATTAAAATCAGGACAGGAAAAGTGGAAGATTCATTTGGATAGGTTAAAGTTGCGCCATAGGTTAGCTTTGTATCAGAACCCTGATAAATATAATCTTTTGAAATATAGCTAAATGGAGGCAGTGGCGTTTGCGGTTTAAGGACTATTTTAGCCGGCGTAGTTTCGGAAAAAGGTTCCAGTACCAATAGGAAAGTACCACCAGACTGCATCCAGTTTCCCTCCAGTTTATTTCCCTCTGCATTCAAATTTCCAATAAATGAAGCCCCAATCGCTTTAATTTCGATGGATACCTGAGATCCTGACCAATCTGTTTTGGAAGAAGGAATACCCAAAACTTTTTGGGCTGGAACATCCCAGCTTGATTGCCAGGTTTTATCTGCATTTTGCGTTAGGTGTAATCTCAGCTCAATCTTTTGTGCTCCTGCCTTCAAAATCCCTGACCAGGACTTATTAGATTGCGCACTTAAGAGAATGCCACAAGATGTGATCAACAGGACAAATATAATTTTTTTCATTATTATTATTTTTTGGGGCGGGAATCCAACCTTTATGTGGTAAAAGTAGGCAATAGCTAGAGTATATTTGACAAATAAAGTTGATTATTCTCCAAAAAAAAGGCAAGTAAATAACGAAAAGAAAGGGAAAAGAGAATTGATTACAGAAGTGTGCGTTTTTTTACTTAACTGCTTCCTATAATTTCGCAATATCAAATTTGGACATTTGCATGAAAGCATAGGTCGCCTTAGGAGCAGTTTCAGGATTAGCCATAAGTTTGCCCAAAATACCTGGCACTACTTGCCAGGAAACCCCGTATTTGTCCTCAAGCCATCCACACTGTCCGGCTTGTCCCTCTTTGGTGAAATAATTCCAATAATAATCTATCTCATCTTGCGTATCGACGGTAAGAACAAAAGAGATTTTTTCATTAAAATTGAGGTTTGGTGTGCAGTTATTCAAACACATGAAACGCTTTCCGATCATTTCAAAAACAACCGCCATTGGGTTTTCTGAAACTAACTTAAAATCGTTAAATACCTCTTGATAGTACTGCGCCATCCCTTTGGCATTTTGCCCCCATAAACAAATTGAGAATTGCGTAGCCATAATTTTATAATTAACTATAAAGAAATTCAAAGTTAATTAATATATTTTCTATTGGCTTATTTTATGGCCTGTAAGTTGAGCCGTATTGAAAAAGTCAGCCATAATAAATAATTTTTCTTTGTCTAATCATAGTAAATTGATTCAACTATTTTTATCTAAATAATCAATTATGAATGATTTACATGATTCGTGAGCTTTCCAAACTGATTTAAACCAGATTTCAATGGCTTGATCTCGTTCTATTCCAGGCTCTTTTTTTATTACATCTTCAATGGTGAAGGTTCCTCTATTTTCAGGAAGTAAAAAAGGTAAAAATTCCTTCTTTTGATTGGATTGTTCCTTCATTTCATTAATAAACTTATACAGTGTCCATCCATTCATTTCAAATATCAGAATAAATAAGCGTCAGATTGGTTCCAGATCACCCCAAATAATTGAGAATTTTTCTTTGTGGAAAACACCTCATTTATAAATAGCAGAAACCCTTATGCTTTAAAGCCTCCTACTTCCCAACCTTTCCTGTAAGGCCGGCTAAGGTGCTTATTTGCTTCTTTCATATTGGTGATTTTCATTTTTTTATGGTTCCATTCCAGTAATTTTCCTGGTTCTTTCAGTGCTACGGTGCCTAAAATTATGGCTTCAGCCATTGGTCCTGATTGTTCGAAATGGCTTTCCGTTTTGGTCCTACCTAAGCACGCGTCGGCAAAATGATGATAATGGTCTCTTTCTTCCAGCTTTGGAGGCATTACTTTTTCAAATTTTGCCTGTGGTAACAATACGGGCATTTTGGTATGTGGAATCAACAAGGCGCCTTCTGTTCCGACCAGCATTGCAGATTCCGCAGGATAATCACTTAGCGAAAATAAGGCTCGAACATCTTCCGGCGGATAAAATTCCCCATCAAACCATTCTACCTGGAGGGTATCGGAAGCAGTCATCTCATTTCCTGGAAAAATCCAGGTAATATGATTGGATTGTGGCCAGGTATCTGCCATTCTTTCGGGTGATTGTTGCCATGACTCCTGTACACGTGCCTGTACAGACAAGGGTGCGGTCAAACCCATTCCTTTCCAGACAGCATCGAAAATATGACAACCAATATCTCCTGACCAACCCGTACCAAAATCTTGCCATGCCCTCCATTTTGAAGGATGATAAATGGCTGGCGAATAAGGTCTCATGGGTGCTGTTCCCACCCAAAGATCCCAGTTTAAGGTCGGGGGTGGATTTTCACCCATGGCAGGTCTTGGTCCTTTATATCTGTAGGCTTCGGTCGCGCCAGGCCTGTTACTGCATAGATAAACGTTTTTAATTTTACCAATATGTCCCTCTTTTATCCATTGTACACCAGTCCGGTCACCTAATCCCGAGGCATGTTGAGTGCCTAGCTGACTTACAATACCCGCTTTACTGGCAGCTTCCGTCAAAACACGAATTTCCGCCACATCATGACACATAGGTTTTTGACAATAAACATGTTTTCCCAAATTTATGGCCTCATAAGAAATGGCAAAATGATTATGATCGGGTACGCTCACATTAACTGAATCAAACGCATTAGCTTCCTGCTTGAATAGTTCCCGCCAGTCAGTATAAGTTTTTGCATTGGGAAGTGCCTCAGCCGCCCTTTTCAAATGTTTTTCGTCCACATCACAGATGGCAACGATTTCGACATCAGGATGAGATTTGAATTTATTCAAATCATGCCAGCCCATGCCCCCTACACCGATACAAACATGTCTGAGTTTACCAGCTGATGGAGAAACATTTCTTGCCTGACTGATTAATAGTGGAACAACCACAGCCGCAGAAGCTGTTTTCAGGATAAATTCCCTTCTTGAAATATCATTTTTTCCGGAACGCATGGGTCGAATTTAGGTATTGAGTAATAGTACCTTTAAAATAAGCCATATTTTTGAAAAAACCTAATTTTTCAAAAATTTTGGAAATGATGTTCGCTCTGATAAAATAATCTTCGTGATTTAGCAATATGTTCACTTTTTGAACAAATACGAGGTAATACAGCTGTTTCTTCGATGCTGAAACCCTTCATCAGATGATGTAAACTCATCATTCAATAAAAGATTGTAACGGCTGTTCTGCGCAATATTGAAATTCGCAGGACTACACGACTAAAGGATTGCCTTGTTTGGAATTCTCGTAATAAAAGGATATTTTGCATAAAATAAGGAGGGTGTTGAGTTGTATAAAGCGGGTTGTTGTAGATAATAGGTTGTTAAAACTAGGCTCCAAATGAATTAACTTCTAACAATGAGTACGACAGAAATAAAGACAAATCTGCATAAAATCGTCGACCGGATTGAAGATGAGCGCCTTCTCAGGGTAATCTACGATTTCCTTGAAGTCAGGGAAAAATCGAACGAGGGACAGCTTTGGAAAACGCTAACAACCGAACAACAGCAGGAAGTTCTGCAAGCTTACGAGGAATCAGAGAATGACTCTAGCTTGATTGATGACAACGATGTCTGGCGGAACCTTAAATGAAACTCGTTTGGACAGAGAAAGCGCAACGGAGAATAGGCGAGATTCTTGAATACATTGAAATGGAATTCGGAGCAAAAGCCAGGCAGACTTTCATTGAAAAGACGCAAGACTTCACCCGAATACTGATTCAGTTTCCAGAAATGGGCACCCTTGAAATAAAAGAGAAAAACCTGAGGGGATTCCAACTAACAGATCAAACGAGATTATTCTATCGGGTGAAGAAAAACTGCGTTATTATTCTGACGCTCATTGATTCACGGCAGAATCCGAAGAAGAAACCGAAATAGCCTGCTGCCCACCATAATGCATGGCATGGCGGGTTTTCGCTCTTCAAATCGTAAAACCAAACAGGGATTAACTCAATAAGAAAAATACTTAAAATATCTTCAGGAATTTTATCAAGGCAAAACTTGATTTTTTTACCCCAAAATATCCTTATATTCAACCCCAAAAAGGAGAATGAGTAGTTCAAGGTATGATGTTATCATCGTCGGCGGTGGACATAACGGTTTGGTTGCCGCAACGTATCTAGCAAAAGCGGGAAAATCGGTTTTATTGCTGGAGGCCAATGCCTTGCTTGGCGGTGCAACAGCCAGTATTCGTGCATTTCCTGATTTTGACGCGCGTTTATCCAGATATTCTTATCTGGTTTCGCTTTTACCTGACAAAATTGTTCAGGATCTTGGATTAAAGTTCAAAACCCTTCAAAGGGAAGTGATGAGTTATACGCCTCTTTCTGAAAATGGGAATCCAAGCGGGCTAATGGTCGCCAGAACCTGGAACGAAGAAACAAAAAACGCCTTTGAATCGCTCTCCGATGGTAAGGAAGATATGGCTGCATGGCAAACTTTTTATGATGAAATAGCCCTTTTTGCGCAGAAAATAGCCCCTACTTTTCTTGAACCTCTTCCAACGAGGCAGGAATTAAAAAAGCATATTAATCTTGACTCTACTTGGCAGTACCTAATGGAAGAACCTATCGGAAAAGTAATTTCGGAGCAATTTAAAAATGATGTTATAAAAGGGGTCATTCTAACTGATGCGCTGATTGGAACCTTTGTTTCTGCCTTTTCCATGCAGGCAAATATTTGTTTTCTTTACCATTTGATTGGCAATGGTACCGGCGAATGGAAAGTTCCTGAGGGTGGTATGGGTGCTCTGGTTACTGAACTTCATAGGGTAGCTTTGGAAGCGGGTGTTGCAATACGTTGCCAAGCTCCGGTAAAAAAAGTGGAAAGTGATAAGGACAAAGTTACTGTCACACTGGAAAATGAAGAAATGATTCATAGTGCCTATTTACTCTCCAATGCAGCTCCTCAGATACTGGCATCGTTAAGAGGAATTGAACCTCCAGCCAGTCTGGAAGGTTCGCAAATGAAGATAAATATGTTGGTTAAAAGACTTCCTGAATTCAAATCGGGCGTTAATCCAAAAGCTGCTTTCGCAGGTACACTGCATATAAATGAATCTTTTTCCCAGTTGGAACTTGCCTATCGCGAGGCTAAAAATGGCCAGTTACCCTCTACCCTACCTCTTGAAATTTATTGTCATACCTTAACGGATCCTACCATTTTAAGTCCTTCACTACAACAGGAAGGATATCATACTATGACCCTTTTTGGTATTCACACACCTGCTTTTTTATTTGATGGAAACCATGACCAGCAAAGGAATGCAGCAAAAGATGCTGCCATTCAATCCTTGAATCAATATTTAAAAGATCCTATTGAATCTGTTTTAGCGGAAACGCCAGATGGTAAAAAATGTATTGAAGTAAAATCTCCATTGGATATTGAAGCGGAGATCGGTTTACCCCGGGGAAATATTTTTCATAAGGATTTGTCTTTTCCATTCAGGGAGGAAAATGAAAAGCCAGGCTGGGGTGTTGAAACCGATGACCCAAGAATTTTCATTTGTGGTGCAGGTGCAAAAAGGGGCGGCGGTGTCAGTGGCATTCCCGGACATAATGCCGCAATGGCTGTTTTAGAAAAAGGCTGAAAAGCTTTATCTTCTATAAATAAAGGCTACAGCCGGCTTAATTTTGGCTATTGAATCTAAATATAATGGTGGCAACTCTGTTTCCCAAACATAAATTTTATTGATATTGGGCATCTGTAGTATTTGATTTAAGGCCTCCGTACTGACCTTTGTCTTATAAAGATTTATTTCCGTCAAGTGTTTTAATTTCCCCAAAGCGGTGATACCCTGGTCAGAAATATCATTCTTGCTTAGGTTCAATTTAAATAAATTTTCCAGTTGACCCACTATTTTTAAATCTTCATTGCGTAACCCTGTATTAGATAAATCGAGCCAAACCACCTGTTTTTTTACTTCTTGCAGAAGCTTTAGATCAGGTTTCCCTTTTCCCGTATATTTGACCTCAAGTAAGGAACTTTGCCGAAAAATCGGGTAAATCATAAATCCATTTTTTGCTAAATGATCGTATTTGGCAGGCTTAACATTCAAAGAAAGCAAGGGATTTTCATTCAATTTAAAAAAGGATTCAAACATAGATTTCCTTTTTGCATCTAACTGGAGCTGCGCCAATCGTTTCGTTTTCGGGGCTCCTATTTCAACCCAATAGGAAAGAATAGCCAACTGTTCCTTAGAAAGCGGGGCTTTACCATTCGAAGGCATAAACTCCTTATGGCTTTTAGGTAGATGAGTCCTCCTAACCAATTCCTCCTTATCTCCCATTTTTTCATAATTTGTCAAATCTAAATCGCCTTTACTTTTACCCGGCTTATGGCAACTGAAACATTTTGCTTTAAAAATAGGTACAATGGCATCCTCATATAATTCAACCTCATTTAATTGGGTAATTTCTTTCTTCTTTTTTTTAAAAAGATAATCCTCCCCGTGAGTAAGGGAAGCGCCCAGATGGATGGTTATGACAAATAAAATACCAATAAAAATAAGAATGAAATTTTTATTAAATATCAAATAAGTGATAAGACTCATTGTCAGGAAAATACCAGCATATTGATGGAAAAATAGATTTGTCCCCTCTTGATTTTCACTTAGTAACAGACCTGAAAACACGGAAAAAATAGCGGCTAAAGTTGCTAAGCGCCAGATTAAAGGCAACAGGTTAAGATAGGGAGCCTCCGGTTTTTTCCATTTAAGCAGGATCAGTACCAGGGCAAGAAAAATAAACCCTATGGGCAGGTGTACCCATAAAAGGTGAGATTTTCCAAGTAATTCCAATACTGCCATCTAAAAAATTTTATAATTAAATCAAGCTAAAATATCGGTTACAATGTTCCCATGCACATCGGTTAACCTAAAGTCCCGACCGCCAAAACCAAAAGTTAATTGCTTATGATCCATTCCAAGTAGGTGCAACATAGTAGCATGAAGATCGTGTATAGTTACTGGATTTTCAACCACCCGATAGCCATATTCATCTGTTTTACCGAAAATAGTTCCGCCTTTGACCCCACCGCCTGCCATCCACATACTAAAAGCGGAAGGATTGTGATCTCTTCCATCATTTCCCTGAGCAAATGGGGTTCTACCGAATTCCCCAGACCAAACCACCAGTGTTTCGTCAAGTAAACCTCTCACTTTCAAATCTTTAAGTAAACCTGCTATGGGCTGATCTACCGCATGAGCATTAAGCTCATGTCCCATTTTCAAATTTGCATGCTGATCCCAGCGATCGAGTCCACCAATGGAGGGACAAGTAAGTTCTATAAAACGAACCCCTCTTTCCACCAAACGTCTGGCTAACAAACATTGCGCCCCATAATTTCTGGTATTTGGATCTGAAGAATTCAAGCCATACAATTCTTTTGTGGCCGCCGATTCCGATGTAAATGCTGTCAGTTCAGGAACCGATGATTGCATCTTACAGGCGAGCTCATAATTTTTAATAGCCGCTTCAATGTCGTCCGTCTCCTGACCAGCCATTAACCATTGATCCCTTTCTTTTAGGAAAGAAAGTTTCTCTTCCTGAAGTCCTGAAATGGAATCTAAAGGATTAATATTAGCCATAGGCTGCACTCCCGCTTTTAACAAAGAGGCTTGAAAAGTGGCAGGTAAAAAGCCATTTTTAAAATTATCCAGACCACCCGGCGGAATCAATCCCCCGTCCAGGACCACATAACCTGGCAGATTACTATTTTCACTTCCCAACCCATAATTTATCCAGGCGCCCATACTTGGCCTTCCCTGCAAGCCGCTTCCGGTATGAAGAAAATAATTGGCATTGGTGTGTTCCGGAAAATTTGAAACCATAGATCTTACCACTGCCAGATCGTCCACACAGGTTGCAATATGCGGAAACAAGTCGCTCACGGGGATACCAGATTGCCCATATTGTTTAAAATTCCAGGGACTTTTCAATATTTTACCCACCTCTCCGAACTGGGTATTATCCACCTTAAATTTACGAAAGGGATCCTCTCCATTTTCCCTATCCAGCCTTGGTTTGGGGTCAAAAGAATCGACCTGGGAAACACCGCCGTCCATGTAAAGGAATATAATATGCTTTGCTTTTGGCAAAAAATGAGGGGGAATTGCCTGCAAATCACCATTAGCAGCAACCGTAGTATGTTTATCATTTCCAGAGGTAGAGCAGGATGAAAAATAAGATCCGAAAAGACTGGATAAAGCGATGGAACCAAATCCGCATTTGCAAATTTGCAACATTTCCCTTCTGGAAACAGGCCTGTAAAAAGGTGGATGGCTATGGGACATATCAAATGAGATAAATAAATTCTTTTAAATTAAAATGGGTATGAATAAAATCTTTCCAAATCATTTCATCCAGCAGTTTTTTATCCTTTCCCTGATGTTTCTTTTTTAAAGATTCATAAAACGAGCGGGCACTTATTATTTCTTCTTCTCCAGGATTCCTCGAAAAAGCCCGTTGGTAAATCCATTGAATTCGTGCTGTAAATCCTGAAATATCCTCTTCATTCATCTTTTTTACCATAACAGCCGCCTGATGATGAATAAAAGGATCATTCATTAAAATAAGCGCTTGTGCGGGAACATTGGTAACCGTTCGTTTACCAAAAGTTGTAAAAGGAATGGGCCTGTCGAAAGCGGACATAAATGGATCCAGGAAATTTCTTCTTACCTCTACATAAATACTGCGCCTTCCCGCTCCGTCCATAGGTCCCGATCCGCGGGGCTTTCCTCTACCATTCATGAACGGGGTGATATGCACGGGAACAGATTTGCCAAATAAGGTCGAATCCAGATTACCTGATACAGCCAGGATGGCATCTCGCAGGGACTCCGCTTCCAATCTCCGAAGGGGATAAAACGATACATATTGATTTGAAGGATCTTTCTTAACCGAAGATTCCATCCCTTTCGTTGATCTTTTGAATGTCTCAGAAAGAACTATTTGTCGAATCAATTTTTTCATAGAATACCCCTCTTTTACAAAGGAAAGAGCCAGATAATCAAGCAATTCCCGATGGGTAGGTAATTTTCCCTGTAATCCAAAATTATCAACGGTTTCGACGATTCCTTTTCCAAATAAATAATGCCAAACTCTGTTTACAAAAACCCGGTAGGTCAGGGGATTATCTTTATCAGAAATGGCCTCTGCCAGGGCTAAGCGACCACTTCCAGAAACATTCAGTTTATATTTTCCCTTCGATAAAGCGGACAAAAAAGAACGAGGCACCTTTTCTTTAGACAAATCCTTATGATTTCCCCTGATGAATACGGGACTATTTTTACCAAATCCTTCGGTGATACTGCTAATGAATTCGGTGGAATCGGGAAAGTAAGATTGATATCTCTCCCTTTTTTCCAGATATATTTTTATTTTTTTGCTATCCACAGATTCCTGTGGGTTCCATTTTGCTGAAATAAGCGGCGGTTCAAACCATTTATCATTGAAGGTAATGACATATTTCACCTCTACGAAGGCATTTTCCGGCATTTTAAATATATGATTATCATATATCCCTGGAAGTATCTCTACATAAGCTTTATGTCCTTTCCACTGGCTTACATCAAATAAGTATTTATTCATTTTTTCATTATCTACTTGTTTGGTTAAACCCCCGTAGATAGGGTAACTTATCAATTGAAAATTGTCGATAATAATACGGATAGTGGCTTTACTACCTGAAGCATAAACGCCAATATTATTTTTCTCAATAACGAAATCCGGTGACCTTAAAGCACCAAATACCCCTTTAGTTAATCTTTTACTGGATGCTTTTCCCGATTCAAATCCGACCAGTACTGATTTTTTATTAAAAATGGGATCACCCAGGGTGGTTTCTTCGGTGAAAGCAAGGCCATCCGATTTCCAACGGTTCAAATCTGACCCAGTGAAATTTCCAAGGACAGAATCAGTATCAGACGGCACCTTATTTTTGGAAAATTGATTCATCCAGTTCACCAGAAACAAATCCTTCAATGAATCATGCACCCCTTTTAAAGTCTCAAATTTCTTTTTTGTTACATAAATATGCGGTGAAGCCGGGGAAAATCTGGTTCCTTCCATCACCCCGTACAGCGCATAATAATCTTTTGTGGAAATAGGATCAAATTTATGATCATGGCATTTCGCGCAGGAAACTGTTAATCCAAGGAAGGTTTTTCCTGTAACATCTATCAGATTATCAATTCTGTCTGCCTCATCCTTTCTGATATCAACAGGACTATGTGTACCTTCCGGAAAAGCGAAAAATAAGGTCCCCAATTGGGATTCATTGATCTTTTCTTTTTTATTTATTCTTGGCTGCGTCAACAAATCACCGGCCAGATGTTCTTTAATGAGCTGATGATAGGGAACATCTGCATTAAAAGCGCGAATCAGGTAATCGCGATATCGCCATGCACCCGGAATAGTATAGTCGAACTCATGCCCTTTTGTTTCGGCAAAACGAACCAGATCCATCCAGTGTCGGGCCCATCGTTCTCCGAAATGAGGAGAATTCAGGTATTTATCCACCATTTTAGGATAGGCATCTGAAGATGAATCATTTAAAAAGGATTGTACTTCCGAAGGTGATGGCGGTAATCCTGTAAGCAGGAACGAGACTCTGCGAATAAGGCTGTTTTTTGATGCTTCCTCAGCAGGCCTAAGGCCTTGATTTTTCAACTCCTTGTTTATAAAATAATCAATGGGATTCTTACTTTTTCCGGAAATAGGTTGTTTCACAGGTGCAATGAAAGCCCAGTGAGGTTTCCACGCCGCCCCTTGTTCAATCCACTTCGCTAACAGTTTTTTCTCCTTTTCAGTCAGTATCAATTTTGAATCAGGCGTTGGCATAATCATGTCCGGATCCTTATGATTTATCCTGAAAAGCACCATACTTTTTTCTGTATGCTTTATATCAATAGCCCTGTTCCCAGACTTCAACAGGGCAGTTGCCCCTTCATAAGTATCCAGTCTTAGATTCGCTTTCCGACTGCTGGCATCAGGACCATGACATAAATAACATTTTTGAACTAAAATAGGTCGGATATGATAATTAAAATCTACCGTAGCAGGCATCCTGTTTTCGATACTGCGGCATCCCCAATATACCAGTAAAGAACAGAATAAAAATCCCGATAAATAAGCATACCGAATCAACATAGCTGCCATAATTTACCATTAAAATAATACATTTTATTTTATCCATTCTTTTTATTATTATTGTTAAAAAGGAAAATGATAAAAACGGGCATTATTGGCATTGGGAGGATGGGGCGCATTCATCTGGAAAATGTATGCACTCAGTTTCCAGGTGCAGAGGTACTTGCAGTCATGAATCCAGGCAAGGAAGGCAGGCAATATGCTGAAAAATGGGGTGTTCCAATAATCACTGATGATGCAGACCTGGTTATTAAAAATCCGGACATAGATGCTGTAATTATTTCCTCTTCTACGCCATCTCACGCCGATTATGCCATCGCTGCCGCAAAGGAGGGAAAAGCTATTTTTTGCGAAAAACCGTTGGATCTTCATCCGGGAAAAGTAAAAGAGGCTTTGCACAGCATTGAACAACATAAGGTTCCGTTTATGCTGGCATTTAATCAGCGTTTTGATCCTCAATTTAATGAAGTCAAAGAATTTATCAACTCAGGAAAATTAGGAGACCTGAATGTTGTCCATATTATAAGCCGAGACCCCGCACCTCCTCCTTTACCTTATCTCCAGTCCTCCGGTGGTTTGTTTTTAGATATGACCATCCATGATTTTGATATGGCACGTCATCTGATCGGATCAGAAGTATTGGAAGTTTTTGCGAAAGGATCCAGCAGAAATTATCCTGAAATTGGCCGCATTGGAGATATAGATACCGGATATGTATGGCTGACCTTTGAAAATGGAGTGACGGCTATGATAGAGAACTGTCGTGCTACCAATTATGGTTATGATCAGCGACTGGAAGTATTTGGTACAAAGGGAATGATAAAAACGGAGAATCCATTAAAAACAACCAACCAATATCTTGATGCGCAAGGTGTTCACCTTTCCCGCAATCAGGATTTTTTTATGGATAGATACACAAGCTCATACCTCCTGGAGTTAAAAGCATTTTTTCATGCCCTGATACATCATTTACCTATGCCCGTCACCGGAATAGATGGATTAAAAGCTATGGAAATAGCTATTGCTGCAGAAAAATCCCGGCTAGAAAACCGACCTGTCCGTTTAGGAACCCAATGATTGCCGAAGTTCGTGAATAGTGCCCTGCAGGGATCCATTCAAGGTCTCCCCTTTCGTATTTCTTACTTTATAATCAATGGTAATAACATCTACTGGCTCGAGGTTTTCAATATGTAAAATCAACTTTTTACCTTCCTCCTGAACCTTTGTAATTTTTAGTGTTTTTTGATTTAACCGATCCGAACCATATTTTTTACTTCTTAAAAGTTGCCAGGTATGCACTTCATAATTTGATAAATCACTTACCGAAACAGGATCTAAGGCCGTGTCAAAATCAAGAGAAATATATTTTTCATGCACATTCATCTTAGTAGGTACGGACAGCGTTTTTCCGGTAAACCGAATTCTATAAAAACCGCCACCTTTCATCATTTGATTGGTACCCCAGGCAGACATACCACAAACATAAAGTTGACCATCCTGACTATTGAATCGTCCGCGCATAACCCCCGTCATGAGTTTGATACCAGGCAGATCAATGACGGCTCCTTGTTCCTGACCATTTACAAATTCATGTAAGACCAGTTGTATTTTTCCAAATCCATAAGATAAACTTAACAGACCACCATTCAGGGCACCCCATTTCTCACTTTCTATCCAAACCATTTCTGATGGGGAGCGGTCATAATTCATATCCAACCAAATCATTGGCTGCTCCATCGCTGCTCTTGACGAATCTTTGGGAGGATTAAATCCCCACATATTTCCATAAAAATTCCCTTGCCCTTTCACCCAGTTTATCCTGTTCATAGGATTCCAGTACCCCTGCTGGTCAGTTACAATAAAGCTGCCGTCAGGATTAATACAAACACCATTTGCCGCTCTGAATCCGGTAGCAATTATATCTGTTTTGGACCCATCTGCGCTAACTTTCAACAAGGTACCATGCTGAGGAATAAGTGCTTCGCGAGCATGTCTGCCGCTTTTTGCGTAATAAAAATTCCCCTCTTTATCTGTCTGCAAGCCCATGGCAAATTCATGAAAATGATCTGTCACCTGATGATCGTGATTAAAACTTTCGTAAAAATCTGTTTCCATATCCCCGTTGAGATCGCGAAGCAGCACTAATTGATCCCTACAGGTGACATAAATATTTTCCTTTACTATTTTAATCCCTAAAGGTTGAAACAATCCGGAACCAATCCGTTGCCAGATCAACTCCCCATCGGGATGAAGAAGACCATTTATAAGCCATACATCCCCGTCGGTAGTACAGGCCACTGCTTGATTTCCATCATTATAAAAATCCAGGCCACTCAATTTCATGCGACAATTCCAGGGATTTTCAAATGGAGGCGTCAACTCATCCACTGCGAAAGCACCATTTTCCTTTCCTTTAACCACCCAGGTTTTCAATTTTTCGGGAAAATGCGGTTGACCTTTCCCTGTGGTGTATTTTAATAAAGATTCTGGTTCCCTGATATTTATTGCACTGGATACTGAGGATTCATTACCAATGAGCAAGGAGATATTTACGGTCTTTTCCGGGGAAATTTTCACGTATATCTTTCCATCTTCCTTTTCCAGACTGGCACCTTTCCCAATGATGCTCACCTTGGCCGGGGCGTTTGCGACATACATTTTTAAGATAGAGGTGGAGGGAGAAATATGTAAGGTTCTTAAAAAATGAGATGAATCTATAAAGTCAAATTTCTCCAGAATATCTGATTTACCAACAGCATAAGATATAATAACTTTATCTTCATAATGATACAGGCCTTTGTAATTTGCCCAATCCTTTGGCAAAGGACCGAAGGCTCTTCCATCTCTGGCTACAAAACGAGGGTCATCAAATTTCCCGGTTTCCGGATTAGCCCAGCCGGGACTAACCGAGGTTTCCACTTGTAATTTCCCAATGGTCCGGGGATAAGTTTCATGTTTATCATTGAGCAAAATGGCATCCCAATCTATAAATCCCTGACCAGTGTATGCACCCGCCACTCTCAAAAGGTCATGATCAAAAACCATCCAGGCCTTCCCTTTTGAAACACCACCAGGTCCCTGGTCCAATCGAACGGCAATACCCTTATAAGCAAAATTATTTTTCGAATAATCCTCATCTTTATAAGGCGAAGGTCCGGGAGAGTGAAATCGGGGAATGCCTGTTATTTCGTCCACCAATTCATAGGTATTCATCAGAAAATTTCCATAATCCATGTCAGCCCAGGGTTGGTAGGGCTTTGAAACAGGACCTCTTGATTTACCTTTGGGAAGGGAAGCCAGATATTCGGATGTCACTTTCGGCAGGATAACAGCTTTATTTTTTGTTACAAATTCACTTTGTATATAATGAATCACATCATATTTTTCCTGAGGGGAAAGCATCAACTGAGCGGGCATATTACCGTAGCCTTTGGTGACTGTCTGATACATCGCAAACGCATCGCTACCCATTTTAAAAGGATCAGACCAGAATTTCAATGCGGAAGGAATTGAACCCTCATTTTCCTCATTTCCATGACAATTAATACAATTGGCATTATAAATTCTCTCCCCACGAACCAGAGCCTTAGCATCGAAATCCTGAATAAACCCAGCATGATCCAGATTTTTTTCCACGCCTGCGAGATCTTTTGAGGAAAGTTGGTAGCCCTTTTTCTGAGTAGGTGCACAATTAGAGAAGAGCAGGGCTATCAGGAAAACAAAGATAATTTTTCGCATTTCCAATCATTTAGGCAGTTGATTTTAAAAATTTATATATCCACTGACCTAAAAATAAGGAAATTATAGGAAAAAAATACGCTCATTTTATGAGTTGACAAAGTGCAGTATTAATATCGGTATAAACCATGTTCCCTCAAGCCACAAATCATTAAAACTTGCATTTTTTACAAGTTTTAATGATTTATGGGTTATATTTGTTCTATGGCAAATTTGATCTTTAGGAAACAATACATTAAAAAACTATTG
>Ga0172376_10000073_pt1 | contig 114685 bp, 95 predicted proteins | sample Lak35m_FD_121114 | JGI IMG/M metagenome (GOLD analysis project Ga0172376, IMG submission 121114) | Freshwater microbial communities from Kabuno Bay, South-Kivu, Congo - kab_092012_35m | ecosystem: Environmental > Aquatic > Freshwater > Lake | place: Democratic Republic of the Congo: South-Kivu...
ATGGGTCGATTCGCTGGTCTACACCTACCGCATCACCCCGCTGAACGCCGTGCTCCTGACCGAGCAGTTCGGCCACCTCGACGGCTGGCTCGCGGAGCGCCGTTGATGAACGTCGGATTCGGACGCAGCGACATCACCCCGCGGCTCGGGGTGCAACTGGCGGGCTACGGACCGTATCGGAACCGGGCGGCGGCCGAGCAAGTCGCCCCACTGCACGCGCGCGCCGTCCTCTTCCGGGACCACGCGCGGACGGCGCTGATCCTCAGCGTCGAACTCTGTGGGCTGCCCCGCGATCTTGATGCCCGCATCCGGTCCGCCGCGGCGCGCGCGGCGGGGGTCGAGGCGGCGGAGGTGTTTCTCTCGGTCACCCACACCCACAGCGCGCCGGCAGTCGGCGGGATGGTCGGCTGGGGCGAGGCGGACCAGCTGTACGTCGAGACCCTGCCGGCCCGCGCTGCGGCGGCCGCCGCGCAGGCGCGGAGCGCCCTGACCGAGGCGCAGTGGCGCGTGGCGGCGGGGCCGTGTGTTGGCATTGCGGTCAACCGCGAGACCGACGCGGGGTTCGCGATGAACGCAAACCTTGCGGAACGACTCGATCCCGCGTGGCGGCCCGCGCATCCGGAGCACACCGACCCGACCGTCCGCGTCCTTGCCGCCTACTCAGGCGGGCGGCTTCTCGGCCTCCTTCATCATTTCGGATGCCATCCCGTCGTTTACGGCGAGAAGACCGCCGCGATCCACGGCGACTATGCTGGGCTGGCCAGCCTGCGCCTCGAGGCGGCGCACCCGGGGGCGGTCGCGATCTTCCTGCCCGGAGCCCTTGGCGACCTCAACCCGAAGCTCAACCACCGCGTTCCCGCCGAGTCCCTCCGGGCGTTGCGCGCCATTGAACGCCAGTACGCCACCGCCATCCGCCGCACCCTGCGCACGGCCCGGCCCCTGCCCACCGAGGAACTCCGCACCCGGCGGACCGACGTGACCTTCACCCGGCAACCGTGGACGCGCGCCGGCGTGACCCGGCGCGTCGCCCAACTGGAGCGCGTGTTCGAGCGGGCGGGCATCACCGATTTCCCCCACACCGGTGGCGAGCCACCCCTGCTGACGCACGGCATGGAACTCACGCGCCTCAATGGCCTGCGCTGGCTGCTGGCCCGGTGGCGCGGAACGCGGGCGCCCAATCCCCCGGTCTGCCTGCACGGCATCCGCATCGGCCCGGTGGCGATCCTCGGCTTCGGCCTCGAACTCTACCACAGCCTCCAAGCGGGCATCCTCACGGCCTCGCCCCATCCCCACACCTGGCTCGTGAGCCTCGTCGGCGGCATGGGCTACGCCCCTGACGCAGCGGCGCAGGCCCGCGCCGGCTACGCGGCGGACTTCGTGCCGCTCATGTGCGGCGAGATCCCCTTTCGGCGCATCCACCGCGAACTCCCCGCCGCCCTCATCGCCCTCGCCGACCGCTTGACCTGAGCCGAGGGTCCGACGCCTCGCCCGCGTTGCACCCTCGCTTGATCCACGCCACTGGCGCGCGTCCGTTTCCAGCGGTCGATCCCCAAGACCCGCCTGAGCCACCATCCCAACCCGGGGTTGCCTTCACCGAAAACTGCGCCCGGACTCACCCGCAGCCCCGAATGCCGATGCCATTCCTCCGACCGATCCTCGCCCTCGCTTGCGCCCTCGCTGTCCTCGCGCCCGGCGCCCGCGCCCTCGACCGCGCGGGCGAGACCATTTCGCTGCAGAATACCGTCTATGAAAAGGACGGTAAGTGGCATTGCCCGCTCTGCCACGAGGTCGTTCCCCAGGGCGACCGCAGCGCCCTCGACCTTCGCCTCCAGCTCTCCGAATGGCACGACGTCACGATCGACCCGGAGTACTTCGAGCACCGCATCCGCCACATCTCCGACACCGAACTCGTCGCCTCCCTGCGGATTCCGGAGATCCAGCCCGCCCTTGAGGCCGCAGCCGCCGCCGGCGACTCCGACCGCGTGTCACGCCTGCTCCACGACCACTTCACGCGCCGTCCCGACAACGGCCGCCTCTCGCTCTATGACGCGGCGGCGAAGCAGCCCTTCATCACCCGCGACCAGTTCCGCCGCGACGTTCTGGCCGATCCCTCCCGTGCGGCCGCGATCACCGCCGCGGCGGACGAGGTCCACACGCCGGGACGCGGATTCCGGCTCTTCGGCCACACCTGGGGCGAGCGGATCGACTTCACGCACACCTACCCGACGATGAGCAAGTGGGGCGTGCACTACCTCGGGTTCCTCGACGCGCTGACGCAGGCGCAGGTCGTGCAGCCCACTGCCACCCGAAGCGCGGCCTTCGAGAGCCTCTTCAACCAGTGGTACAACCAGATCGACGCCGTGAAGCCGGAGAAGGTCATTCACGTCACGGTCAACTACGACTTCATCTGGTACGAACTGGGACTTTCCAACCGCACCGAGCGCCTGATCAACGCGCAGCGGGTCTTTGGCCCCGACCTCCAGCCCGAGACCACCAAGCGCCTACTCAAGAACCTCCTCGGCTCCGCGCGCTGGCTGGACCAGTGTCTCATTCGCACGCCGTTTCACCCCTACAACTGGCAGACCCACACCGCGCACACGCTCTCCTACATCGCACTCGCGTACCCGGAGTTTTCCGAATCCGCGACCTGGCTTGATCACGGACGCGGGCGCATGATCGAGCACATCAGCAAGGACATTCTCGACGACGGCGGCTACGTGGAGCGCACGACCAGCTATGCCGCGTACATGTTCGGCGTTTTCCACCGGTACATGGTGATGCTGGAGCAGTTCCGCGGCGACCGCAGCCTCCTTGACCGCTTCCTGCCGCGGCTTGAGCGGTTCATCGAATTCTTTGTCCTCACCACGAGCCCGATCGGGACGAACGCCCCCTTCAACGACGCGGGACGCGGCCGCGACCTCCTCCCGCTGTTCTCCGAAATGGCCGGGTTCTTCGGGCGCGGAGACTTCGTGGGCGGCTTCGCGGACGCGTATCCGACCGGCACGCTGGAGAAGCTGCCCGTCAAGCCAGCCGCGCCCCGCGTCCTCTCCGTCGATTTCCCGCAGTCCCGCTTCGCGGTCATGCGCGAGGCGTGGAACCCCCAGGCGGCGTGGATGATGATCAACTACGGCGACCACCAGAACCACAGCCACTTCGACCAACTGTCCTTCGAACTGTACGCCAACGGCCAGGCCCTCGCCGTCGATGCCGGGCTCGGGGCACTCGGGTACCTCGAGCCCGCCCAACTGACCTGGTACAAGCACCCCACGGCGCACAACATGGTCACGATCAACGGTGCCGTCCCCGCAAAACGGAACCTGCCCGGCTACGACAAGGTGTGGGCGTTGCTTCCGGGACTCGAAGTATTCGCCGCGTCGCACGACGGCTACGTCCGCCACCAGGGCACCCGTCTCCGTCGCCACGTGCTCTGGGCCAAGGGACAGTACTGGCTCCTGATCGACGAGGCGGAGACGACCGCGACCGAGCGCGAGATGGAGTTCAACCTGCACACTCCGCTGGCGATGCGCCCCACGCCGGACGGCTTCGTGTCCAACGGCGGCACCGGGTTCGTGATCCGCCAGAACGAGGAGGACCGTCCGTGGACCCGGCGGGAGCGGCGACGCGGGCTTGCGCAGCTTTCCGGACTCCCCGGCGAGCCCGGGCACCGGGAGATCGACTGGCTGGTCTTCCGCCGATCCCTGACCGGCAAGGCGGCGTCGGATCGGATGGCCACCCTGATCGTTCCCTACCGCCCGGAAACCGAATCCGTCGCCCTCTCCTGCAGCGTGGAGCGCGTGGACCTGCCCGACCCGGCCGCCGTCGCCTATCGCGTGCGTCTCGGCGAACGCGAGGAATTCATCGTTCTCTCGGACGGCAGCCCGCGCGACTTCGGCCGCGGCATCACCGGTGACTTCCGCTACGCGCGGCTGGTCTTCGTCGGCTCCCGGCTCGCCGGCGCCAGCCTCGTGGGCGTGACTACGTTCCGGCTGCCCGACGGAACCACGGAGACGTTTCCGACCCGGCGCGACCACGAGGTCGCACGCTGAGTCGGTCGAGCCAGCGGCCGCCCGGCGCGTCCATGGCGCCCGTCAGTGACGGCGCCGGAAAGACTGCCCCTGCGTCAGGGTCGCCGCCAGGTAGGCGGCCGTTTCGTCGGCCGGGTTGCGTCCGGGCCGGAACGCCGTGAGATCGACGGAAGGAGCGCCGTGCGCCACGTATTCGGCGAGGAAGCGACCCGAGGCGGGGCTGTAGCTGAATCCACCCGAGTGGAAGCACAGCCCGACGAACAGGCCCGCGAATCCGGGCACCGGGCCGAGAATCGGTTCGCCATCGAGGGAGAAGGAAAGGAGACCGACGTGGGCGCTCTCCCAGCGCACCGAGGCGAGCGGCGGAAAGAAATCCCGGAACCGCTCGACCGCCGCTTCCCGCAGCCCCTCGCGGTCCGTGAGTTCGTCCAACCGGAAGCCCAGTTGCTCGACCCGGAACTCCGGCCGGTCCGGGGTTTCCACGCCTAGCAGGATGCGGCCGCCATGGGCAGGACGGAGGTAGCCGCCGAAAGGATCCGCATTGACGGGCGGCAACGGGGGCGGCGCGGCCAGCGGCTCCGACACGTAGCGCTGGTGCACGAAGGTCTTGGCCGGAAGGGTGATCCCGGCGGACGCGAGGAACGGAAGCGTCCACGCGTACGCGGCCGCCACCACCGCATCCGCGGCGATGACCCCGGCGGACGTGCGGACACCCACGACGCGATCGCCGCGCAGTTCAAGCCCATCGACGGTGGTGTGCTCGCGGATTTCGACGCCCAACGCCCCCAGCCGCTCCCGCAGGCCGGCGAGGTACTCCGCTGGTTCGCTGTATCCGCCGAGGGGATCATGGAGTCCGAGGAAGCCCTTCGGCACGCGCAACGCCGGCCAGCGACGCTGGATCTCCTCGGGCGACAACACCTGATACGGTGCGAGCAAACGGTCGTAGAGCGGCAGCAGGGCCTGACGGGCTGGCCAGAGCCGCTCGTCGAAGAGATTGAGGCACCCGTGCTCGTTGTGGAATACGTATCCGGGCAGTTCCCGGGACAACTCGCGAAACAGCCGCGTCGCGACCTGCCGGGCGCGGATGCCGGTCTCCGACCACAGGAGCCCGGTCGTGATGCCCGCGGCCCGGCGACTCGAGCCCGCGCCCACTCCATCCTTGTCGAAGACGATGACGCGCCCGTACCCCACGCGGGCCAGTTGGTAGGCGGTGCTCAGGCCGGTCACCCCGGCCCCCACAATCACGGCGGTGCGCTGCGCGGTGCTCACTCCCACCGCATGACAGCGGGGCCGCGGCACGTAAAGCCGATCCCGCCGCCAAGGCCGCGCCGGAACGCCGGGACGCGGTTACTGCCGCACCTGCATCACGACCTTGCTCAGGCCGAGTTTGCGGCAGGCATCCCAGACCTCGGTTACCTTCTTGAACTGCGTCACCTCGTCGGCCCGCACGAGCACCGGAGTGTCCTTGTTGGCCTTCTTCACCTCCTCCAACAGCGGCATGAGCTGTTCGGCGGTGACGGGACGGCCGTTGAACGAAAGCGCGCCGTCCTTATCGACGCCGATGGTGATCTTGCCGGCGAACTCGTTCTTCCCTGCCGTCTCGACCTTCGGAACACTGATGTTGAGGGTCGAAGCCGACCGGAACTGCATCGTGACGAACGCGAAGAAGATCAGCATGACGAGCACGTCGATCAGGGGCAGGAGATTCATCTCCGGCCGCTTCCGGCGCCGCTCGTAGAGTCCGCTCATGGGAGGATGGGGCGTGGGGGGAAACCGCGGTGACGGCGCGGGGTCAGGTCTGGCTCGCCCCGTTCGCCGTGCGCGCGAGGATGCGCTCCAGCAGCACATCGAGTTGCGCCGCGAACGACTCCACGCGCCGCTGCAGGTAGCCGCCGCCGACCAGCGCCGGGATCGCGATGGTCAGGCCGAGCAGCGTCGCCGACAGGGCCAGCGCCACGCCGGACGTGAACTGCACCGGGTCGGGCAATCCGGTCTCGCCGGAGATCGCGGAGAACACGCGCAGCAGCGACCAGACCGTGCCGGTCAAGCCGATGAGCGGGGCAGCCGCGTAAATGATGTCAAGGTACGGCAAGCCGCGTTCCATGCGATTGAGCTCGAGCCGCGCAAAGGCCTTGACCGCACCGGCGTCGCCGGGATGGCGCTCGGCGAAGTCAATGATGCGCGCGAGGACCGAGTGCTGCCCGCCCGTGATCGGCTTGCCGCCGACGACCGCGTCCACGAGGTCCTGCGGCATCACCGCCGCCTTGCGCAGCGCATAGGAGCGCTCGCCGAGGATGAACACCATCACCACCGAGCACAGACCCAGCGGGTAGATGAGAAAATCGGCTCCCTTGAGGATATCGATGAGGGCGAGGAACATACCGGTGATGCTTTGGAGACGTCCGGGCGGGGAAAAGGTTCAGAAAATCTCGCGGAAGGGCAAGAACGCCACCCATCCCGCGGTGACCGCCCGGCCGGCCTGCGAGGGGCCGGGGTGGCCGGATACGGGTGCTGGGAGGATGGTGCTGGGCGCGGACCCCGCCGGGCGCATTCGCTCCGGCGGGCGGGAGGAAGAACCCTCCGCCCACCCGGCTCCCGGCGCGGACGACCTCGCGGGACTGGCCATCTAGGCCGCGAGGTAAGGCAGGCGCGCGGCGGTGGCGTCGATCGCAGCGCGCCCCTCCAGGAGCTCGCCAATGGCGTCCCAGCGGCCGTTCACCAGCGCATCGCGGTCAGTCTCGCGGATCGTCGCCTTGACCAGCTGCCCACCGAAGCGGATCTCCCGCGCACTGAGATCCAGCGTGACCTCCAACTGCGGGTCTGCGTTCACCGCCTCGGCGATCCGGGCGATGTCCTCGCGCTTCGCCACCATGCAGGGGATGCCGAGCGTGGTGCAGTTGCCGAAAAAGATCTCGGCGAAACCCTCGGCCACCACGGCGCGGAAACCGTACTTCTGGATCGCCTGCGGGGCGTGCTCACGCGAGGACCCGCAGCCGAAGTTGAGTCCGGAGAGCAGAATCGTGGCCCCCTTGAAGCGCGCCTCGTTGAGGGGATGCGGCTTCTCGGAGCCGTCGGCGTTCTTGCGGACGTCGTAGAAAAGGAATTCCCCGAGACCGTCGAAGGTCACGCACTTCATGAAGCGCGCGGGGATGATGCGATCGGTGTCGATGTCGTTGCCGGGCACGTAGACCGCGCGGCCGGAGACGGAGGTGATCTGGGCAAGAGCCATGGCGGAAGGAGGTTGAAGGAGAGGAACAGTGACGTCGGAGGGGCGGGATCAGGCGGCGCGGCGGACGGCCGCTCAGCGCTCACCCACCGCAAAGACCTCGCGGGCGTCGGCGACCGTGCCGGTGACGGCGGCCGCCGCGACCATGAGCGGGCTCATGAGGATGGTGCGGCCCGTGGGCGAGCCCTGGCGGCCCTTGAAGTTGCGGTTCGATGAACTCGCGCAGAGCTGGTCGCCGACCAGCTTGTCGGGATTCATCGCGAGGCACATCGAGCACCCCGCCTCACGCCAATCGAAGCCGGCGTCGCGGAAGACCCGGTCGATGCCCAGCTCGGCGCAGAGGAGACCGACGCCCTGCGAGCCGGGGACGGCGATCGCCTTGATCCCCGGAGCCACCTTGCGGCTGCGGAGGAAGCGCGCGACCTCTTGGAAGTCGCTCAGACGGCCGTTCGTGCAGGAGCCGAGGAACGCGACGTCAATCCGGGTGCCCTTGATCGGGGCGCCCGGCGGCAGCTTCATGTAGGCCAGCGCCTCCTCGACGGACGTCCGCTCGTCACCCGACACCGCCTGCGGATCCGGCACCCGCTCATTGATCGAAATGCCCTGACCCGGATTGATTCCCCACGTCACGGTGGGGACGATGTCCGCGGCGTCGATCGTGACCACGTCGTCGTAAGTGCAGCCCGGATCGCTCGCGAAGCTGCGCCAGCGCGCCACCGCGGCGTCCCAGGCCGCGCCCTTCGGCGAATAGGGCCGGCCCTTGAGGTAGGCGTAGGTCGTGTCGTCCGGATTGACGTAGCCCGCGCGGGCGCCGCCCTCGATCGACATATTGCACACCGTCATGCGCTCCTCCATCGAGAAGCGGTCAAAGACCTCGCCGCCGTACTCGTAGGCGAAGCCCGTGCCACCGTTGACGCCGAGGACGCGGATGATGTGGAGGATGACGTCCTTGGCGTAGACGCCGGGCCGCAGGCGGCCGTTGACGTTGATCCGGCGCACCTTGAGCCGCCCGAGCGCCATCGTCTGGGTCGCCAGCACGTCGCGGATCTGCGTCGTGCCGATGCCGAACGCGATCGCGCCGAACGCCCCGTGGGTCGAGGTGTGGGAGTCACCGCAGGCGATCGTGGTCCCGGGCTGGGTGATGCCCTGCTCCGGTCCGACGATGTGCACGATGCCCTGCTTGCCGGTCGAGCGGTCAAAGAACGTGATCCCGAACTCCGCGCAGTTGCGGCGCAGTTCCTTGATCATCGCATCCGCCAGCGGGTCGGCGAAGGGCTCGGCGAACTGATCGGTCGGCACGATGTGGTCGACCGTCGCAAAGGTGCGGTGCGGCATCGCGACCTTGAGCGACAGGTCGCGGAGCATCCCGAAGGCCTGCGGACTCGTCACCTCGTGGATGAGGTGCGTCCCGATCAGGAGCTGGGTCTGGCCGTTGGCCAGCGTCCGGACGGCGTGGGCGTCCCAGACTTTCTGGAAAAGTGATTGCGGCATGGTGGAAGGGAAGAGAATGCCCGGGGCGGAACCCGAGCGCGAGGGGCAATGTAGCAGAAGGTTGTGTTAACAGGAAATACTTGTTTTGCTGCCTGTGATGCCGGAAGAGTATCAGTACCCCTTCTCCCTCCGCCAGCTCACCTGCTTCCGCGAGGTGGCGCGCCAGCTGCACTTCCGCCGGGCCGCCGAGACGCTCGCGGTGGCGCAGCCGGCGCTGAGCCGCACGATCGCCCAGCTTGAGCAGGCGCTGGGGGCGCGCCTGTTCACGCGCACGCGGCGCGAGGTAGCGCTCACGCCCGCCGGCGCCGCGCTGCTCCGCCAACTCGAGCCCGTGCTCCGCTCGCTCGCGGCACTCGCGGACGAGGCGCGGGCCGCCGCCGCCGGCGAGCGCGGGCTCGTCCGCATCGCCTTCACCGGCCTCGCGATGGCCACCGTGCTGCCGGCGATCCTCCGTGAATTCCACCGCCGCCACCCGGGCATCCGGCTGGAACTCAACGAGTCCCCCACCTCGACCCAGCTCGCGGGTCTCGCCGCCGGCGAACTGGGCTGCGGGTTTTTCCACCCGGATGCGGTGACACCGGGGCTCACGACCCACCAGTTGCTGCGCGAACGCAACGGTGTGCTGCTGCCCGCCGGCCATCCGCAGGCCCGCCGCCGGGGGCTGAGCTTGGTTGATCTGGCCGCCACGCCGTTCGTCCTGTTCCCGCGGGTCCACAATCCCGGCTTCTACGACCGCACGCTGGCGGCGTTCGCCCAGGCCGGCGTGACGCCCCGGATCGCGGAGGAGGTGTGGCCGCGCGCCAACGCCGTGGGTCTCGTGCGCGCCGGACTCGGCGCCACGTTCATGTGCCCGTCCGAGGCCCGCAACCTGCCGGGCGACGTGACGTTCCGGCCCCTCGCCGGCCCCGCGCCGGAGAGCCGCCTCGTGGTGGGCTGGAAGCCGGCGGACCCGCTCGACCCGCCCCTCGCCGCCTTCGTCGCCGCCGCCACCGAAGCGCCGCGCCGCCCCGGGCTCAGTGCTCGGCCCCGCCCGCCAGCCGCCGCTCGCCCGCGGTAAGCGCCACCGCCATCAGGACGCGCACCGCCTCCACCTGCACCGCCAGCGGCAGGCTGGGATCGCCGGGACGGGCGGCCGCCTGCTCAGGCAGCCAGGGCACGTGCACGAAGCCGACCCGGACGAGCGGCCGCGGCGCGAGGTGATGTCTCAGGCCGTAGAAGACGTGGTTGCAGACGAAGGTTCCCGCGGTCTGCGAGACCGCCGCCGCGATCCCGCGCTCCTGCAACGCCGCAACCATCGCCTTGATCGGCAGGGTGCTGAAAAACGCCGCCGGTCCGCCCGCCACCACCGGCTGGTCGATGGGCTGCGCTCCGGCGTTGTCCGGGATCCGCGCGTCGTCGATGTTGATCGCGACGCGCTCGACCGTAATGCCCGCCCGCCCGCCCGCTTGGCCGAGCGCGATGACGACCTCCGGCGCGACTTCATCCACGGCGCGGATCGCCTCCGCGATCGCCCGGCCAAAGACGCAGGGAAGGATTCGCCCCTCCACGCGCGCCCCGGCGATGTCCGCACCCGCGAGCGCCTCGACGATGAGCGCAGACGGGTTCAGCCGGTCGCCGGCAAACGGCTCAAAGCCAGTCAGCAACACGCGCGGGGTCAGAGTCATGGCGTCTCAGGGTGGCGATCCCGCGTCGCCGGCGCGATCCCTTTCCCCGTTCCGCAGCGGCGCAGCGAGACGGACCCCCGCTGCGCGCAGCGCCGCGCCCACCGCCCGCAGCAACGCGGCCGCCGCCGCGCCGTCGCCGTGCACGCACAGGCTCGCCACCCGCGCGGCCGGAGCCCCCGCCGCGCGGCCGGGCACGCCGGCTCGCACGAGGCGGAGCGCCTGGGCCACCGCCGCCTCCGGCGTTTCGAGGAGGGCGCCGGGACGACCGCGCGGCGCAAGCTGGCCATCCGGCTCGTAGCCGCGATCCGCAAAGCCCTCGGCGATGAAGCCAAGACCGCAGTCCCGGGCCGCGGCTTCCTGGCACCCTCCCGCCAGCCCAAAAAGCAGCAGTGAAGCATCGACCGTTGCGACCGCCTCGGCGATCGCACGCGCGGCCGCGGGATCGCGGGCCGCCCGGTTGTACAGCGCTCCGTGGGGCTTCACGTGCCGGAGCAGCGTGAGCGCCCGCACCGCCTCAATCTGCCAGCGCACGGTCGCAGTGATCCCTTCCGGGGACAGCCCCAGGTCCACGCGCCCGAAGTTCGCGCGGTCCTCGTAGCCCGGATGCGCCCCGATCGCCACGCCGGCCGCGCGCGCCCGCGCGACCGCCTCCGCCAGCAGCGCCCCACCGCCGGCATGGCCGCCGGCCGCGAGGTTCACCGACGTGCAACCCGCCATCAGTTCGGCATCGGCGGCACCGCCTTCGCCCAGATCGCAGTTCAGGTCGATGGTCAGCACGATCTTTCCTCCGCCATCACCACGCCCTGCCGCAACTGCGCAAGAGCCGCTTCCCGGCGCCGCAAGGCCGCATGCGCCTCCGCAAGGGTCACGGGCACGAACCGCACCCGGTCACCCGGGCGCAGTTGCGCCACGACTCCGCGGTCCGCCGTGATCACCTGGGCGATCTTGGGATAGCCGCCGAGCGTGGGCCGGTCCGCCAGCAGCACGATCGGCTGCCCGTCCGGCGGCACCTGCACGGACCCAAACGCCACCGCTTCAGAAATGAGTTCCCGCGGCGAGGGCAGGCGCACCGCCGCGCCCTCCAGTCGCACGCCCATGCGATCGGAGCGGGGATTCACGCGAAACTCCGCCGCGAAGAAGGCCCGCATCCCGTCTTCCCCAAACCACTCGGACTGAGGCCCCGCCAGCGCGCGCACGGGGCGAAGTCCACCCGCCGGCGGGCCAGCCGGAAGCAACGCCGGCGACGCACTCCATGCCCGAACCGAGTGGACCGGCTTGGATACGACCGACCCGGTCGCACCCGCGGCGGACCCGCAGGCCAGTCGATCCCCCGCCCGCAACGCGCGGCCCGCGAGGCCCGGCCAGCCCGAGCGCGGAAGCATCGAGGCGCTCCCCAGCACCGTCGGCAACGCGAGGCCGCCCGCGAAGGCGACGTACAGCCGCGCCCCGCCGGAGAGCTGGCTCAAGTCGATCTGCTGCCCAGCCGCGACCTGCCGACGCCGCAGGCCGGGCCAGCCAGGGACCTCCGCCCCGCCGATCGCGAGCACTGTGTCGTCGAGGCAGCGCAGCACCGGGCCGCGCAGCGTGCATTCCAAGCCCGGCGTCGCCTCGGGATTGCCGAGCAGTGTGTTCAGCACCCGCAGGGCGAAAGGGTCCGCCGCGCCGCCCGGCGGCACTCCCTGCGCGGCCCACCCCGGACGACCCAGATCTTGGACAGACGTGAACGTCCCGGCCTCGATCACCTCAATCATGCCGATCCCCCCGTTTCCGGCTCGAAGCGCACGCGATCACCCACCGCAAGCAGCGCGGGCGGATCGCGGTCCGGCGCAAACAGCACCGCATCGGTCCGACCCAGCAGGTGCCAGCCACCCGGCGTCGACTGCGGGTAGATTCCCGCCTGCCCCGCCGCGATGGCCACGCTGCCCGCCGGCACGCTGGCCCGCGGCGTGGCCCGGCGCGGCAGCGACAGCTGCGGCGGCAGGCCCAGCAGGTAGGGAAACCCCGGCGAGAAGCCGACCGCCCCGACGGTGTAGGACGCCCCGGAGTGCAGCCCGACGACCGCCTCGGCCGTGATCCCGAGGGCGGTGGCGACCGATTCCAGGTCCGGTCCATCCTCACCTCCGTAGCGGACCCGCAGGGTGACCTCCCTCCTTGGGACCGCCGCGAGGGCGCCGTCCGGCGCGGGGAGCGCAGCCGCGATCCAAGCCTCCAGTCGAACCCGCCCGTCCTCTCCCGCGAGGACGAGTGGATCGTAATGAACGCACACCGTTACAAAGGCCGGAATGCATTCCAGCACCCCGGGTAGAGGTGAAGCCCGAAGCCGGGCGCAGACGACCTGGGCACGGCGTGCGGTGACGGGGTCGGCGGCAGCGGCAAGGTCCACCAGCAGGGCGGAATCTCCGAGGGGCCGGCAACGCATGGAAAGAGAGTGTCGCCGGACCTGGTCCGGGCTCAAGCCCAGGAGTTGGGCTTACCCGCCTCCGCTGCACCGCTGCAAACCTCCGGTTAGAGTTGAGTTTTGCCGGGGCTGCGTTGCCTTGGAACGATGATGAAGCGCCTCCTCCCCGTTTCGACCGCGATCCTCGCGTGCGTGGCCGCCGCTGGCTGCAGCGAACCGAAGATCGAGACCTATCGCGTCAAGAAGGACCCCACGGCTCCGGCCGCCAAGGCTCCGGCAGCTTCGGCGACCCCGGCCACCGCATCCGCCAGCCCCGCCAACCCGGCGGCGCCGGCGGCCGCTGCTCCGGTTGCCGCTGCTCCGGCCGCTTCGGCTCCGGCTCCGGCCACCGCCGCGACACCAGCCGCGGGCGGCGCTGCGGATCGCGCCGCGATGGCCAACACGCCGGTCGCCACGTCGCAGGGACAAGGATTACAGTGGACGGCCCCGGCGAATTGGACGGCGAAGGCCGGCAGCGCCATGCGCAAGGGCACCTTCGCGATCAAGGGAGCAGGCGGAGAGGCGGAACTCGCCATCACCGCGTTTCCCGGTGACGTCGGCGGCGATCTCGCCAACGTCAACCGCTGGCGCGGCCAGGTGGGCCTCGGTCCGATCGGGTCCGCCGAACTGGCCTCCGCGCTCACCCGCTTTCGCGCGAACGGGCTCGACGTCGCCGTCGTGGACATCCTCGGGGCGAACGGGCAGCGCATCCTCGGCGGCATCGTACCGTTCGCGGGCTCGACGTGGTTCTTCAAGGTGACCGGCCCGGATGCGGTCGTCGCCGCGGAGAAGCCCGCGTTCGTGGAGTACATGAAGACCGTCCGCGCCCCCTGACCATGTCCGACCTTCGTCGCTCATTCCTCGACTTCTTCGTCTCGCTCAAGCTGACGATCGCGCTGCTGGCGCTGTCGATCGTGCTCGTCTTCTGGGCCACGCTGGCGCAGGTCCGGCTCGGGATTTGGGGCGTGCAGGAGGAATTCTTCCGGACCTTCTTCGTGCTCGGCCGGCTCCCGGGCACCGACATCCCCGTCCCCATCTTCCCGGGCGGCTATTTTCTCGGCGGCCTCCTGCTGCTGAACCTGCTCGCCGCGCATGCGCAGCGGTTCCGCTTCACGTGGCGCAAGTCGGGCATTCTGCTCACCCACGCGGGACTCATCCTGCTCCTCGTCGGCGAACTCCTCGCCGGTCTCCTCCAGAAGGACTTCCAGATGCGTCTGGATGAAGGCCAGACGAAGGACTACTCGGAGAGCTTCCGGTCCAACGAGCTGGTCATCGTGGACGCCTCGAACCCGGAGTGGGACGACGTCGTGGCGATCCCCGAGGCGCTGCTCGCCCGCCAGAAGGAACTGCAGCACCCCCGCCTCCCGTTCCGCGTCGTTCCGAAGGCCTACTACCCGAACGCGAACCTCTCGATGAAGGATGCGGCCAAGCCCGCCGGCCCGTCCGCGGCCCCTGCGCTCGCCTCGCGCGACATCGGTGAACGCGTGGAGGTCACGCCGCTGCCCATCACCTACCGGGACAACGAGCGCAACCTGCCGAGCGCCTTCGTGGAGTTGATCGGGCCCGAGGGATCGCTGGGCACGTGGCTCGTCTCGACCATGATGGTTCAGCCGCAGTCCTTCGACTACGCCGGCAAGACCTGGCGCCTGCAGATGCGGTTCGCCCGCGAGCACAAGCCCTTCGCCCTGACGCTGCTCGACTTCAGCCACGATCGCTACCCGGGCACCGACATCCCGAAGAACTTCTCCAGCCGGGTCCGCATCCAAGCGGAGGACGGCAGTGAGGACCGCGAAGTGCTGATCTACATGAACAACCCCCTGCGCTACCAGGGACTGACCTTTTATCAGGCCGGCTTCGACAACAACGACCGCACGACCGTGTTCCAGGTCGTGCGCAACCCGAGCTGGGTGCTCCCGTACGTGGCGTGCACGCTCATGACGCTGGGCCTGCTGATCCAATTCGGGATCCATCTCGTCGCCTTCGTCCGTCGCCGCGCCGCCGGCGCCGCCCCGAAGGGTGCCGCCGCTTCCGCCTGATCTGGGCACCTGCCTCCGGAGATCCGAGCATGAAACGATTCCTCCCCCTTCTCGCCCTCGCGCTGGCCGTCGCCTACGTCGCCACGCCCTTCTTCCGCAGCAAGCCGCGCTCCGAGTTTGATCTCGAGGGCTTCGGCAAGCTGCCGGTCTTGGTGAATGGCCGCCTCAAGCCGATGGACACGGTGGCGCGCACGTCGCTCCTCATGTTCCAAGGCCGGCAGCCGATCCGCACCCCGGCCGGTGAACGCCTGCACCCAACCGCGTGGCTGCTCGACGTGCTTTTCCGCGCCGATGTCGCCGACCGGTACCAGCACTTTGAGGTGGTGCATCCTGACGTCCTCGCCCTCCTCCAGCTCAGGGCGGAGGACGGTGAAGGCAAGAAGCGGTTCTCCTATTCGCAACTGGCCCCGAAGCTGGCTGAGCTTGACCGGCAGGCCCAGCTCGCCGCGCAGATCGAGGCGCAGGTGCGCAATCCGTTCCAGAAGGCGGTCGTGGACCTGCGCGAGCACCTCGTGCTCTACAACCGGCTGAAGCAGTCGCTGATCCCGCCCGACAGCAAGGACGTGCTGGCCGACTACCAGGCGTGGGTCCAGGGCGTCCCCGCCGGCGTGGCGGCGGTCCGGGCCCGGGAGAACAAGCAGCCCTTCGACGAGGCGGCGGCCAACGCGATCCTGGCGACGGGCCAGAAGTTCGAGTTCATGGCCAACATGGGCTATCTCCTCACCGTGGCCCCGCCCGCGTCGGCGACCGACCCGAACGCGTGGAAACCGGTCGGCGCCGTGCTGCTGGAGGCCATCCAGACCCAGCAACTGCACCCGACGGCGATGGCGTACGCCGGCCTCGCGGTGTCCTGGCGCATGGGTCAGCCGGAACAGTTCAACACCATCGTGAAGCTTTACCGGGCGACGCTCGAACCGCGTTATGCGGAGCGCATGGTGAAGTCGGACTTCGAGACCCGCTTCAACACGGCGGCCCCGTTCTACCATGCCACGGTGCTTTACCTGATCGTGTTCCTGCTCGCCGTCTTCTCCTGGCTGCTCTTCCCGCAGGAACTGGGGCGCAGCTCGCTTTACCTGATGGGGCTCGCGTGGGTGCTCACGACGGCCGGCATCGCCACCCGCATGTGGCTGGAGGGCCGCCCACCGGTGACCAACCTCTACTCCTCGGCCCTCTTTGTCGGCTGGGGTACGGTCGGCCTGTGCGTGGTCCTTGAGGTGCTCTATCGCAACGCCCTCGGCAGCGCTGCGGGCGGGGTCGTGGGATTCTGCACCCTGATCATTGCCCACTACCTTTCGCTCAGCGGTGACACGCTCGAGATGATGCGCGCAGTGCTCGACTCCAACTTCTGGCTCGCGACGCACGTCGTGATCGTGACGATCGGCTACTCGGCCACGTACCTCGCCGGCTTCCTCGGCCTGATCTATGTCTTCCGCGGCCTGTTCACGCGTTCTTTGGATGCGCGTACGGCCGACGTGCTGAACCGGATGGTCTACGGCATCATCTGCTTCGCCACCCTCTTCAGCTTCGCCGGCACGGTGCTCGGCGGCATCTGGGCGGACCAATCCTGGGGCCGCTTCTGGGGCTGGGACCCGAAGGAGAACGGCGCGCTCATCATCGTCCTCTGGAACGCGCTCATCCTGCATGCCCGCTGGGGAGGGTTGGTGCGCACCCGTGGGCTGATGGCCCTCGCGATCTTCGGCAACATCGTTACGAGCTGGAGCTGGTTCGGCACCAATATGCTCGGCATCGGGCTGCACAGCTACGGGTTCATGGACGCCGCGTTCTACGCGCTGCTCTCGTTCGCCCTCAGCCAACTCGCGGCGATCGGCCTCGCCAACCTGCCGGACCGTTTCTGGCGCTCCCGCGCCACACTGTTCGCCGCCCGCTGAACGCGCGCGGCCGGGTCACTCAACCCGCCGCCTTCAGCAGTTCCTCCGCGTGCGCGAGCGCCGACTTCGCGCTCCGGTCGCCGAGCATGCGCGCGAGCTCGCCGACCCGGGCCTTGCGATCGAGGTGCAGCGGCTCAATGGAGACCACGGCGCGGTCCTTGGACTGGTCCTTCACCACCACGAGGTGGCTGTGCCCCTGCGCGGCGACCTGCGGCAGGTGCGTGACGCACAGGACTTGGTGGCTGCGGGCGATCAGGGCCATCTTCTCCCCCACCACCCGGCCAATCTCGCCGCCGACGTTCGCGTCGACCTCGTCAAAGACGAGCACGGGAACGTCATCCAAGTCGGCCAGGACGGTCTTGAGGGCGAGCATGACGCGGGCGAGTTCGCCGCTGGACGCGATCCGGTTGAGCGGGAGCGGCGCCTCGCCGACGTTTGGGGAGAACAGGAATTCCGCGCGGCAATCACCCTCGGGACCCAGTTCGTCGAGGGGCACGAGGCGGATGCGGAAATCCGCCTTGCGGAAGCCGAGCTGAGCGATGCCCTTCGCAGCCACCGCGGCCAAGTCCCGCGCCGCGCCCTCGCGGATCGCGCGCAGCGCCCCGGCCTCGCGCGCCGCCAGGCGCCGGGCCTCCCGCGCCTCGGTCTCCAGCCGGGCCAGCGTCCCCTCCACGTCGCCCTGCGAAGCAAGGCGCGTCCGGAGTTGCTCCCGCGCGTCGGCCACCGCCGCGGCATCCGGTCCGTGCCGACGCCGGGCATCGAGCCACGCGTTCATCCGCGCCGCGAGGGATTCCGCCTGCTCGGCGTCGAAGTGGAGTGACTGCCCCAGGCTCTCGAATTCCTGCCCGAGGTCCGCCAGTTCGAACGAGGCGCTCGCCAGCCGGTCCGCCAAGGCCGCACTCGCCGGATCCATCGCCTCCAAGGCCCGGGCCTCGCGCACCAGGGCGGCCACCCGCGCGGTCACACCCTCGTCCCCGGTCAGGGCGGCCGCGAGGGCGCCGGCGAGTCCGGTGAGCTCCTGCGCGCGGTTCATCCGCTGATAGTCCCGCTCGAGCACCTCGATCGACTCCGGCGCGAGGTCGAGCAGGTCGAGCCTCGCCAACTCATTCTGCAGGAACGTGAGTTGTTCGGGCGAAAGCCGTCCGGCGGCGCGGACGCGCTCGGCCTCCGCGAGCAGTGCCCGCCAACGCTGATAGTGCCCCCGGTAGCGTTCGCGGGCCTCGGCGGCGCGACCGAAGAGATCGAGCAGCTCAAGCTGGCAGCCCTCGCGCAGCAACCGCCGCGGCTCGCTGGGACCGTGGAAGTCGATCCAGACCTCACCCAAGCGGTGGAGCGCTGCGAGCGTCGCGAGGCTGCCGTTCACGGTGATCTTGGGTGCCTTCTCGCGCGGGACGGTCCGGCGGAGCAGCAGCACCCCGTCCTCGGTCGCAGGCAGTTCCAGTTCCGCGAGGACCGCGTCGATGCGGGCGGCATCGGTGAACAGCAGCGAGGCCTCGACCTCGCACGCGGTTGCTCCCTGGCGGATGATCGTCTTCTCCGCCCGCTCGCCGGCGAGGAGGCTCAGCGCCCCCAGCAGGATGCTCTTGCCCGCGCCGGTCTCGCCGGTGACGACGGTGAACCCCGCCTCGAAGTCCAGGGACACCTCCTCGAGGAGAGCGAGGTTGCGGATTCGCAGCGACTGGAGCATTCCCCTACCCCACAAGAAACCCGGGAGATTTCAAGCGAACCGTTCGCCCAACGCACGGCGACCGGTTCGGCCGGGCGGCAAGGGCGGCAGTCCGGATGACTCTTGCCATGCCGGCTCCGACGGCGCTAGGCAGAGACCATGAAGACCCCGGACACCCTGTTCTCCTGCCGCGGGAAGGTGGCGATCGTCTCCGGGGGCGCCGGGCTTTACGGCTTCGCCATTTCCGAGGCGCTGGCCGCCGCGGGCGCGACCGTGGTGGTGGCCTCCCGCAGCGACCGGCTTCTCGCCGAAAAGATCGCCCGCCGCGAACACCCGCTTCCCCTTCACCACCGGACGCTGGACCTGCTGAGCGAGGCGAGCATCGCCGACCTGTTCCGCTCCGTACGCACGGAATTCGGGCGCGTCGACATCGTGGTGAACAACGCCCTGACGCCCGTCGGGAGGACCCTTGAAGCGACGACGACGGAGGCGTGGACGAAATCGATGCAGGGCAACATTCTGTCCCTCTACCTGATGTGCCGCCATGCCTCCGCGGCGATGATCGAGCAGGGCGACGGCGGCAGCCTCATCAACATTTCCTCCATCTACGGCGTGGTGGCCCCGGATTTCGCCACCTACACCGAGACCGGCAGTCCGCCCAATCCGGTTGACTACGGCTTCATCAAGGGAGGCATGTTGATGTTCACGCGCACGCTCGCCAGCGCCCTGGGTCGTCACCGCATCCGCGTGAACAGCATCATCCCCGGAGGCATTCACGACGACAGCGACAGCCCCGCCTACATCAAGGCGTACGCGCGCAAAGTGCCGCTCGGCCGCTGGGCGCAGCCGGAGGACATTCAAGGAGCGATCCTCTACCTCGCCTCCGACGCCTCGGCCTACGTGACTGGCACCAGCCTCACGGTCGACGGCGGCTACACGGCGCTCTGAGGCGCGGGCGCCGGAGCCCGCCTCGCACCCGCGCCCACCCTCAGGCCGCAGCTCTCTTGGGTCACACTCGGCGGCGCCGGATCGGTGTGCCGCCTCGAGACTACACGCGCCCCGTCCCCTCGCCGACCGCCCGCAGGCCGGCCTGGAGGTAGCCCATGGCGAACGCCATGCCGGCGTGCCACGGGGCGGAGCAACTCATCTGGGGCGCGTGGTCGGGGATGATCACGCCCGCGAATCCGTTCCGCTTCAGGATCGCGAGCACCCGCAGCACGTCGACCTCGCCGTCATCGATGAATGTCTCCTGGTAGTGCGGAACCTTGTCCCGGACGTTGCGCAGGTGCACATAGCCGATCCGGTTCTGGCGCGCGTACGTCTCCACCGCTTCGTAGACGTCGCCCTCCGTCATCTCGGCGATCGAGCCGACGCACAGCTCAAGCTGGTTGGCGGGACTGCGGTTCAGATCGATGACCCGCTGGTACAGGGCGGGCTGGTAGACGAGGCGTGGTTGCCCGCGGATCGTCGGCAGGGGTGGATCATCCGGGTGCAACGCGAGGCGGACGCCCGCGGACTCCGCCACGGGCAGCACGTCGTCAAGGAAACGCTCCAGACGCGACCACAGCTGAACGTGCGTCGCGGGTGCGATCGCCACGGGCTCCCGCGACGGAGCGCCAGGATCGACAACCATGTTCCAGACCATGCCCTGGGGCATCGGGAGGTCGTAAGGGCCCTCCATGCCGACGGACGGAGCACCACCGCGGGCGTAGTTGCCCCGCGTCCGCCCGGCCACGCCGGCGATCGAGAAGTTGTAGCCCATGATGGGGATGCCCGCCTCGCCGAGGCGGCGCAGAAGCGTCTTCACATTCTCGATGTGCTGGGGCCTTCGCGGGCCGTCGAGCAGCACGTCTCCCCAGTGCGCCGGATCAAAGTTCTCGATCGCCTCCAGCGTGAGCCCGGCCGCCTCGACCGCCTCCCGCAGGCCGCGCAGTTCCGGGACGGTCCAGAGGCGGTCCGGATCCCCCGCCAACCCCCAGCCCCAGTCGCTCCCGAGCGGCTGGTCATCCGCCGCCGAATGGCCCACGCCCCCGCAGAAGTAGTCGACGAGATGCGCCACGATGTGCGTCGCTCCCGCCTGCCGGGCGAACGCGAAGTTCTCCGGCGTGAGCATGTGGCGGTAAAGGCCGAGTCCGAGTTTCATGTCAGGAAAGGATGGAAGGCGGGGCGCCGGGACGCGAGGGGACCGCCTTGTGACGCGAGGGCCCACCGCCCGCCGGCAACGGACCGCCGGAACGGCGGAAGGCGGTCGGCGACATCCCGAGGCTGCGCTTGAAGAGCTTGGAGAAGCGATACGGATCCAGCACGCCGCTCCGCTGCCCGACCTCCGCGATGGAGAGCGTCGTGCTGTGCAGAAGCTCGCGCGCCTCGCGCATCTGCCGCTGCAGGGCTCGCCGGCGCTCCAAGCCGTCGACCAGAGCGGCCTCGACCGCCTCGTCCCCGGCAAGACCGGGCAGCAGCCGCTGGAGTCAACCGCTGGGACCAGCCGCCGGAGCCGACCGCTTCCGAGCGATCGATTGGGAGCGAGGCTCTGCCGGCATTAGCGGGCGTGACCCGGATTCCAGCGGGAGGATCACCACCGCCGCCGCCCCACCTAGCGCGAGACGACGACGCATTTCCTAGCATGGAGAAAACCTTGCTGTAAGCTACGCTGTAAGTGAGCAGATTTTCGACGGGTCACTTTCTCTTAACCCCATACCCCGCAACAACTTCCCCAGATGGTGGACCTTACTGGACTCGAACCAGTGACCTTTTCCATGTCAAGGAAACGCTCTAACCAACTGAGCTAAAGGTCCGCAAAGACTGGGCTGGAAAGTAAGCAGCACCCACCCCCCGGCGTGCAAGGAAAAATCTCAGGCGGAGGGCCCGGCGAAAAAGGCCGCGGCCTCCGCCCGGTCGCGCTCGATCTGCGCCCGCAAGGCCGCCACATCCGGGAAGCGCTGCTCTCCGCGCAGGAAGCGCAGCCACTCCACTTCCAAGGCCGCGCCCGCGGAGAACGGACACGCCCCGAGCAGGTGGACTTCCAACCTCGGCACCGTGGCCTGCTCGACGGTCGGGCGAAGGCCATAGTTCGCCACCGCAGGAAGCGGCGCCTCCCCCTTCGATCCGCCAGCCCGGCGCACCCGCACCGCATAGACGCCGAGGCGCGGACGGAGCGCCGGGTCCCACGCGAGATTCAGGGTCGGAAATCCAATCGTCCGGCCGAGTTGCTTCCCGGGCGCGACCTCCCCGTCGCTGCAATACGGCGCACCGAGCAGGGCGTTCGCCCCCTCCACGTCCCCCGCCTCCAGCAACGCGCGGATGCGGGTGCTGCTCACGCGTTCGTCCCCATCGCTGACGCTCGCCGCCACTGTCACTTCGACTCCGAGCGCCCTCCCCTGCGCGATCAGGAGCGGGGCATCGCCGCGGCGGCCTCGCCCAAAGCGCCAGTTCTCGCCCACCGCCACCGCGCCAAGGCCAGGTAACGCCGCCTTCAGCCGCGGGAGAAACTCCTCCGCTTCCAGCGCCGCGAACTCCGCCGAGAACGGCTCGACGATCACGCCGTCCACGCCAAGGGAAAGCAGGGCGCGCGCGCGCGACGCGAGGGGGAGGATCAGGCGGACGGGATCCGTCGGGCGGAAGAGGCGGCTCGGATGCGGATCAAAGGTCAACGCCACCGCCCGCCCGCCGGTCCGGCCGGCCCACGCGACCGCCGCACCAACCACCGCCCGGTGGCCGCGGTGCACGCCGTCAAACACGCCAATCGCCACCGCCAGCGGGCCCGGCGGCCGCGAGCCGGCGGCCGCCAATCCGTGGAGCACGCCCCCGGGGTTCACGGAGCAAATCCGGCTGGGACCGCGTCCCGCACCGGGATCAGGCGCGCCGCGATGTCCGCACGGGGCATCGCCTCAAATTGCTCGATCGTCAGCGCCTGCTCCACCCGGAAGGTGTGCGTGGCGGTGCGCCGCAGCGCCGCCAGATGCCCGCCGCATCCGAGCTTGTAGCCAAGGTCGTGCGCCAGCGTGCGCACGTAGGTGCCCTTGCTGCAGCGCAGCCGGAAATCCAGCTCCGGCGGCGCAAAGCGGGTCAGCTCCCAACTCATCACCCGGATGAACCGCGGTTCGCGCTCGATCTCCTCGCCCTTGCGGGCCGACTTGTACAGCGGCACGCCGTCGATCTTGATCGCCGAGAACATCGGCGGGGTCTGGTACTGGTCGCCGAGAAAGGTCGCAATCGCCGCCGTCACCTGCGCCTCGGTCAGCGGCGGCACGGGCCGGGTCTCGACCACCTCACCCTCCGCATCCTGCGAATTCGTCACCACCCCGAGGCGGATCGTCCCGGCGTACTCCTTGTCGAGGCTGATCAGGAACTGCGACGCACTCGTCGCCTTGCCGACGAGCATGATCAGGAGCCCCGTCGCCATCGGATCCAGGGTACCCGCATGGCCAATGCGCTTCATCGCGAGTTTGCGACGCACCCGCGCGACCACGTCGTGCGAGGTGTGATCGCTCGGCTTGTCGATCAGGAGGATGCCTTCGAGTTCCTTGGCGGGCGCAAGCATGGTCAGGAGGTGCGTCGGTCGGCGTCGCGGCGCTGCAGGCGCTCCGTCAGCGCCGTCTCGAGTCGGGACCGGAAGTCCGCCGCCGAGGGTCCGCGGAGGCTCAGGCCGGCGGCGCAGGCATGCCCGCCTCCGCCGAAGAGTCCGGCCACTTGGTCGAGGCGCAGCGCGGGATCCTTCGCCCGGAGGCTCGCCTTGAAGCCGTCGGGACGCTCCTCGATCAGGACGCCGATCTCGACACCTTCGATGCCGCGCGCGTAGTCGACCAGGCCTTCGGTGTCCTCGGCGCTCGTTCCCGTCTCGGCAAAGATCCCGAGCGGCAGCGTCCCGATGCAGATGCGTCCACCGCCGCAGCGTTCGAAGCTGCCCAGAAAGCGGCGCAGCAATTCCATGCGGCCCGGACTTTCCTGTTCGTAGAGTTCCTGACCGATCTCGGCCGGACGCGCACCGCGCGCCACCAACTCGGCGGCAAGGAGGAACGTCTCGCGCGTGGTCGACTGGAAGCGGAACTGGCCGGTGTCGGTCACGATGCCCGCATAAAGGGCCTGCGCGGTGGCCGCGTCGACCGGCAGGCCGGCGTCGAGGAAGAGCCGCGCGAGGATTTCGCACGTCGCGGAGGCGCGGGTGTCGATCAGGTTGTGCTGCGCGAAGCCCTCGTTCGAAAGGTGGTGGTCGATGTTGCCCAGCGGGGCGGGCAGCCGCGCCCGCAGCTTCTCACCGGCGCGCAGGTGGTCGGCGCAGTCGACGAAGATCGCCGCCGGCTCCCCGGTCAGCGCGGCGGCGGGCGCGAACGTGAGATCGCCGACGAGGAACGCGAGGCGCCGCGGCACGGCGTCGGCGTTGGCACACACCACGGCATGGCCGCGCGCGCGCAGGACGCGGGCGAGGGCAACCTGCGACCCGATGCAGTCGCCATCGGGCCGGGCGTGGCCGACCACCGCGACGGGCCGCGAACCGAGGTCGGCCAGCAGGCGCTGGAAGCGCTCGGCGAGTGACGGGGAAACGGTGGCGGAGGAGTCCATGCGCGTGACCAATCCGTGGCCCGGCGGGCTCAGGCGTCTCCCCCGGGGGCCGGGCGCGCCCGGCGGCGCTCCTGCTCCTCGATCGCATCGAGGAGTTGCTGGATCCGGGCGCCGCGCTCGCCGGAGTCGTCGAGCACGTAGACCCAGCGCGGGTTCCACTTCAGGATCACGCGGCGACCCAGTTCGCGGCGGATTTCCTCGGAGTGACGGCGGAGCCAGCGCAGCCGGTCGACCGCGAACTCCGGCGTCCCGATCACCCCGACATGGATGCGACCGGTGCGGAGATCGTCGTCGACGTCCACCGCGGTGATGGTGATCGCGACCGCCTCCTCCCGGTGGTGCCGGTGCAGGTAGTCACTCAACTCGCGTTGGACGAGTTCGTTGATGCGGAGGCTGCGGTTCGACACGGGAAAGGAAGGGATCGGGCGGGTCGGCGGGAGCGGACGGAGCGCCGGCGCGGCCGGGCGACCGGCGCGGGGCGCAGACCGGAGCCGCCGTGGCCTAGAGGGAGGCGCGGACCTTCTGGACCTCGAAGACCTCGATCGTGTCGCCGAGTTCGTAACCGTTGAAGTCGCCCAGCTTGATGCCGCACTCGAGGCCCGCGCGGACCTCGTTGGCGTCGTCCTTGAAGCGCTTGAGCGTGTCGATCTTGCCCTCGAACACGACCTCCTTCTTGCGACGGAGGCGCGCGCGGGAGTTGCGGGTGATCTTGCCCTCGGTGACGAGGCAGCCGGCGACGAAGCCCTTGGCGAGCGGGAAGGTCGCGCGGACCTCGGCGGCGCCGGTGCGGACCTCCTTGATGTCGGGGTCGAGCAGGTCGGCCATCATCTCGCGCACCTTGTCGGCGAGTTCGTAGATGATGCCGTAGGTCTCGACGCGGACGCCGTGGTGCTTGGCGAGCGGGGTGACGCCGTTCTCGAGCTTGGTGTTGAAGCCGATGACGACGGCGCCGGCGGCGCTGGCCATGAGCACGTCGTTCTTGGTGACGAGCCCGACGTCGGTGGAGACGATCTCGAGGGAGACCTTGGTGCTCTTGATTGCCTCGAGGACGTTGCGCACCGCCTCGGAGGAGCCGAAGACGTCGGTCTTGATGATGACCTTGAGGATCTTGGACTGTGTGGCGGCGATGTCGGCGAAGAGCTGTTCGACGGACACGTTCTTCGGTTGCGCGGCGAGGGAGGAGGCCTGCTTGCGCTGCTGCAGTTCGACTTCCTCGGCCAGTTTCTCGGCCTCGCGCGGATTCCTGACCGCCCGGAATGAAGCCCCGCTTTCGGGCGCGCCGGACCAGCCGATGATGCGGACGGGGGTCGACGGCGGGGCCTCCTTGAGCGTGTTGCCCTGGTCGTCGAACATCGCGCGCACCTTCGCCCAGTGGGCGCCGCACACGAGCGCGTCGCCGACGCGGAGCGTGCCCCGCTGCACGATGACGGTCGCGAGCGGACCGCGGCCGACGTCGATCTGCGACTCGATGATGATGCCGGACGCCTCCCCCTTGGGATTGGCCCTGAGTTCGAGAACGTCGGCCTGGAGCAGGATGTAATCGAGAAGCTCGGGGATGCCGTTGCCCTTGATGGCGGAGACCGGGACGGTGATGGTTTCGCCACCCCAGTCCTCGGGGGCGATCCCGCGCTCCTGCATCTGGGACTTGACGCGGTCGAGGTTGGCGCCCTTCACGTCCATCTTGTTGACGGCGACCATGAGCGCGACCTTGGCGTTCTGGGCATGCTTCAGCGCCTCGTCGGTCTGCGGCATGAAGCCGTCGTCGGCCGCGACCACGAGGATCGCGACGTCAGTGACGTTGGCGCCGCGGGCGCGCATCTTCGAGAAGGCGGCGTGGCCCGGCGTATCCAGGAAGGTGATGCGACGTCCGGAGTGTTCGACCTGGTAGGCACCGATGTGCTGGGTGATGCCGCCCGCCTCCCCGGCGGCGACATTGGCCTTGCGGATCGCGTCGAGCAGGGACGTCTTGCCGTGGTCGACGTGGCCGAGGATGCACACCACCGGCGGACGCGGGGCCAGGTTCGCGGCGTCGTCGACCGCGGGCTTCTGCTGCTTCGCCTTCTCCTTCTCCTTGGCGGCGTGCTGCGACGCGACGTCGCCGCGGTGCTTCACCTCCAGGACGAAACCATGCTTCTCGGCGACGCGGACCGCGACCTGCTCGTCGAGGCTCTGGGTCATCGACGCAAAGATGCCCATCTCCATCAGCTCCGAGATGAGCTTGAACGGTTTCAGCCCAAGCGCCGTGGCGAAGTCGCGCACGAGCACCGGAGGCTTCATGTGGATGATCCTGAGATCGCCCTGCTGGGAGAACGTGGCCACCGGCACCGCCGGGGCCGAGGGCGAAGCGAGGGGGATCGGACCGGAACCGGGCGGGCGGGACGCAGCCGGAGGGAGCGGCGGAGCGGCGATTGGCCGCACCGGCGGCGGGGTCGACGGCGGCGCACTGACGGCCGGCGGGGCGCTGACGACCGGCGGCGCGGAGACCACCGGAGGACGGATCGGGGCCGGAGCCGCGGCCGGGGCCGGCGCACCCGCGAAGGAGGTCGGCACGCGAACCAGAGCCGGTGCGGGCGCCGGGGTTGGTCGGGCCGGGAGCACCCCCTGCGACGTGAACGACGGTGCCGGGCGAGGCGCCGTCACGGGAGGCGGAACCGCCCGGGGGGCCGGGCTGAAGGTCGTGGGCGCGGGACGCGGCGGCAGCGACGGCGGGGCGACCACGGAAGGCCGCGCGGGGGCGGTCGGGAGCGTCGGCGGTGGAGTCGGAGGAGCCAGCGGAGCGCGCACGACGACGGCGGCGGCCGGAGGAGCGGGAGGCGCGACCGGCGCCGGAGCCGGAGCGGCCGGAGCCGAGACCGGGGCGGCAGCCGCCGCCGCGGCGGCGGCCTTGAATTCCTCGCGCTCGCGCACGACGTCGTCCTTGGACTTGACGAAGACACCGGCAGGCAGCTTGACGCCCGGGGCCTCACCCGCCGCCGAAGCGGCCGGCACGGGAGCCGGCGCCGCCGGGGCGGGAGCCGCAGCGGCCGCCCGCGCGGCGAACTCCTTGGCCACTTCCTCCTCGTAGATCTTGCTGACCGTGCTCGAGACCGAACGCGTATCCGCTGACACGTAGCCACGCTCCCGCAGCAAGGCGAGCATCTCCTTGCCTTCCATGTTGTATCGCTTGGCTAGTTCGTGGATGCGGATGCTCATCGTTCAGTGCTGGGCCGGGATCGAAATCGGAGGGGTTGCGGACGGGACAGGGAATTGGGAACTGCGACGGGAAAGGGTCAGGCTCCGCCCACCCGGGAAATGATTTGCTCCGCTTCCTCCGCGGTGAAGCCGGCCTGCACGAGATCGTCGGCCGAAACGCCCTCGAAGGCGGCGGGGGAATTCACGCCGATCGCAAAGAGGCGCCCGGCAATGTCCGGGGAGAAACCAAACGCCGAAACCAGCGCCGCAACGCCCGCCGCGCGCGGATCGGCGGCCTGGGTCCGGAACTCCTCCACCTCGAGGCGCCAGCCGAGCAGCCGCGACGTCAGGCGCACGTTCTTGCCGCCCTTGCCGATGGCAACCGCAAGGTCGTCGGCGACCACCTTCACGAGGATGCGCCGGTTCTTCTCATCGAACACCAGTTCCCGCGGAACCGCCGGCTTGAGGGCCTCGATGACCATCTGCTTCGGGTCGGCGAAGAAATTGATGATGTCGATCTTCTCGCCGTTCAGCTCGCGGACGATCGTCTTCACGCGCGCGCCGCGCGCACCGACGCAGGCCCCCACGGGATCCACCTTCGGATCCTTCGACGTCACCGTCATCTTCGTGCGGTAGCCGGGCTCGCGGGCGAAGGTCTCGATCTTGACCGTACCATCGGCGATCTCGGTGACCTCGACCTCGAAGAGGCGGCGGACAAAACGCGGCGAGCCGCGGCTCAGAATCAGTTCCGGGCCGCGGGGCGTGTTCTCAATGTCGAGCAGGAGGCAGCGGATGCGATCGCCGGGCTGGTACTCCTCGCCCGGGACCTGCTCCTTGCCTGGGAGAATGGCCTCGGCCTTGCCCAGCTCGATGAAGATGTCGTTGCGCTCCTTGCGCCGCACCGTGCCGGTCACGATGTTCCCGACCATGTCCTTGAAGTCGTCGTAGATCCGGTCCTTCTCGAACTGCCGGAGCCGCTGCATCACGGCCTGCCGGGCCGTCTGGGCGGCGATCCGGCCGAGGGTCGCGGGATCGATTTCGCGCTCCAGCATTTCCCCGAGTACGGCGCCCGGCTTGACCGCCTGGGCCTTCTCCACGTGGATCTCCGTGTGCGGGTTGCTCACCGAATCAACGACCTTGAGCAGCGACCAAGCCTTGAGCTGGCCGTTCTTGGGGTTGATCTCGATCTTCAGTTCCTGACCGGAATTCACTCCCTTGAGGGCCGCCGCCTTGATGGCGTTGACGATCGCCGCAATCATGTCTGCGCGACCGATCCCCTTCTCTTTCTCCATGTACTCGAGGACGGATAGAATTTCGCTGCTCATAAAGGGGGATGACGGTGAAAGAGGAAAAAAAAAGCGGGCCAGAGGCCCACTTCAACTGGAAGTGAAGGGATTTTGAGACCCTCCACTAAGCTCGCTGCGCAAACGCTTGTCAAGCCACACACCCCGCCCGATCCGGGGCTTCTTGCAAACTTCTATCCAGCCCCGTCCCGATCGCCCACACGCCCTGCGCCGCACCCTGGGACAGGGGGCGGAAAACCCGCTCGCCCGGAAATGACGCCAACGCCGGACGGACGGTGGCGGCGAGTTCGCCGGGAAGCCAGTGAAACCAGAGCCCGGCCACGTCGCGGCCGCGCGCCGCGAGCAGCGGGAGCCACGCATCGCAGACGAGGGAATCGAAGCGCCCGGACCGGACCGCCCCCCCGCCCACCGCCCCGCTGACGTCAGCCCGGAGTCCGGCGAGGCGGATGCGCCGGCGCACCGCGACGACGTCGTCCGCCTGCGCCATCCCCTCCGGCCAGGGAAAGTCCCACAAGCGCTCCGGCCAGGCCGGCACCCGCGCAACCCAAGCCGCATACTGCTCCAGCCGGAGGCGCGGATGATTCGCCGGTCGCACCCCCTGCAGGGTCCAGCGAGGTCCGCCGGCCCCGCTGAGCCACACCCGGGTCGCGAGGTCGGGATGCGCCGACCACTCGGAGAGCGGCCATTCCGCCGCCACCCGAAGCATCGCCGCCCGGTTGGCCCGGGCTCCCAGCGCCTGAAGCGCCGCATGGTGGCAGGCGGCCGACCACCCCAAGCGACCCAAGCGGAGCCTCGCCCAAGCCACCTTCTCCTCCCAGCGGGCCCGCCCAGCCGCAACCACACGGGCGGCTCGCTGCTCCGGAAGGCAGCGCAGCAACGCGTCGAGGATCCTCGTCTCCGGGCGCCCGGCCAACCGTTCGACCGCCTCATCGGCCGCATACTCCTCCAGCCCGCGCCGCAGCAAGGGGAGCAACACCAGCACCGGAATCCGGCGTCCTTCCCTCCCCTCGGTCCAGCGCGCGTCCGACGGGAACAGCACCGCATGCAGCATGACGCCGTCGTACGCCACATCCTGCCCATGACCATGCGCCTGCCAGTCGCGCTCCCGGAGGTGCAACTCGACGTCCCCGACCCGCCGGCAACCGTCGATCTCAAGCACCGCCGAACCGAAGTCAGGTCCGCCCGAGTGATTCCATCGTCCCGGCTCCAATACCCGGACCCGTCGTCCATCCTCCAGATGCGCCTCCCGGTCATCGACCTCACCCCGAAGCCACAGCTTCTGCAGAACCCGCTCGGGAAAGGTGAAGGAACCATACTCCCCGGCAATCTCCGTCACGGCCCCTTCGTCGCCGACCACGCTCCCGGCCCGGTGGCTCGGTGCCTCGCCGCCCGCTACCGTGCTCGGTCCGCTCCCGCCGCGGTGCGTCGCGTCTTTCGGCACGCTCACCGTCCCCGCCACCCCGGCCTCCTTCGCGCCGGTCCCCGTCGCACCGCCTCCTCCACCGGCAACCCGCGCCGGGTCGACTGCCGAAGCGCGGTCGAACGCCGGCACGGGTCGCGCCCCACCCTCGATCCACTCCGGAAACAGGGAATCCGCCATGACCCATGCAAAGAAGCGGGAGCCGCCGGGGACATCCTTCGGAAACCCCAAATCGGGGCCGTGGAATCCGCTGCTCTGATTCCTCCCGTTCCGCACTTGCCGCGGTGGCCGGGCCGGATTTTGTATCTTCTTCACATCATGAACCCTGGAAAACTAATCGGTTTTGGCATCATCATCGTCGTCGCCGTCCTCGCCCTCGCCCAGGCGACCTACGTGGTCGACCCCGGTTTTCGCGGTGTCCTGGTGACGCTCGGCAAGGTCAGCGATGAGGCCAAGCCCGAGGGCTTCGGCACGAAGAGCCCGTTCATCTCGCACCTCTTGCGCGTGCCGGTCCGGCAGCTCTCGCAGGGCCTGCCGGCGGAGTGCTACTCGTCCGACCTGCAGCAGGTGAACGTGATGCTGCGCGTCCTCTACCGCATTCCGGAGAGCCAGGTGGTGAACATCTACAAGAACTATGCCGGTGATCCGTTCGACAGCCTCGTCGCCCCGCGCCTGCAGGAGGCGCTGAAGGAAGTGACGGCCCTCCAGAGCGCCGAGCAGATCGTGCGTCGTCGCGAGGAGGTCAAGAACCGCACGCTCGCCGGCGCGAAGGAGAAGGTCGGCGGACTCCTCGTGATCGAGGACTTGGTCATCGAGAACATCACGCTCTCGAGGGAACTCGAGGCCGCCATCGAGGCCAAGATGGTGCAGGAACAGGAAGCCGCCAAGTCGCGCTTCACGCAGCAGAAGACGCAGATCGAGGCGGAGACCGCCATCATCAGGGCCAAGGGCGAAGCCGAGGCGATCCGCATCCGCGGCGAGGCCCTGCGCGATACGCCCGGCCTGATCCAGCTCCAGATCGTTGAAAAGTGGGACGGCAAGGCGCCGCTCGTGATCGGCGGCGGCGACTCCAGTGGCACGAACTTCATTCTGCCCCTGAACAATCTGCCGACCAACCCCGCGGCCGCGCCGGCCGCGCGTCGGCCCTGAACCCATGCGCTGGCGCCGCGAAATCCACCTCAACCCACCGACACACCCCTGGGTCCGCACCCTGGCGTGGATCGGCGCCGTGGGCGGGCTCGTGCTGATCGCCCTGCTCTTCCCGCGGGTCCTCGCGTTCGCGGAGCTCGCGGCCCGCGAACTCCGCGTCTTCTGGTGGCTGATCCTGCTGCTCGCCCTCGGGGTCTGGCTCGCCTTCTTCGCCGGCCGGCGGCGGTCCTGATCGCAACAGGCCGGCCAGTCGGGGAGCGGTTCGCGGCCGCAGGATTGGATGGGCGTGCGCGCCACGCCGCGGCGCATCTGCGGGCGGGCGGTCGCGCTCCCGCCCCACCGTGCCGCGACGCCCTTCGCGGATGACTCGGTGCACGACCGCCGCTCACTTGCGCGGCGTCGTGCGGGCAAACCGGTGCCTGTCCGACGGGGCCGGGGTCGCAGGTAAGTGCTCGGACGAACCCGGCCTGATCAGTCCGTTCACCTGCGGACACCCTCCGGAAACATCACCGCTAGCGAAGCGAGAAGGACGCACTCACCGTCGCGGTGATCGTCTTTTCGAGCGCGGTGGTGTCGTTGTTGCCCTCCCAACTCGTCGCGGTGCTGTGCAGGGGATTGATCTGGATCACACCCATCCGCGCGTCGCGGAGTTCGTGGATGGCGCGGCCGCCATTCTCCGCGATCTGATTCGCCCGCGCGCGCGCATCGCGCGTCGCCTCGGCCATCATCTCCACCTTCGCCTCCCCGGCCTTCGTGTAGACGAACTCCACGGACTCCGAAACGAAGGTGACCCCCTGCTCGAGCAGTTCCGCGCTCTCCGTCGCGAGTCCGGGCACGCGGTTGACCTCCGGCGAGCGCACCTCCACGACCTGCACGAGGCGGTAGCCGACGCGGCGCGTGGTCGACTCTGCGCCGTCGCGCAGGGTGACCCGCTCCGTGAGTTCGCGGATCTGCACCGGGCCCACCGCGATCTCGGGCAGGCCGCGATCCGTGAAGAAGCGCTGCACCTTCACGAAATCCTCGCGCAGCCGCTTGTGCGCGTCGAGCAGCGTCGGGGCCTCGACGTGGTACGAAGAGCGCCAGATCACAAGGTCGGAGAGGACATTGCGGCGGGCGGAGCCGGTGACCGAGATGAGCCGCGACTCGGAGATGCGGGTCCACGCGCCAGCGAGGACAAGGGAGGCGAAGGCGATTCCGGCGGCGAGGAAGATGCCGGCGAGGACGCCGAAGAGGTGGGGGCGGGAGGATTCCATGGCAGGACGCCCATGCATCCGCCCGCGCCGGACGGAGTCCAGCGGATTGGTTCGTTTGTGAATAAGCTCCCTCCCATGCACACCGCCGAGGGGATGTCCGGAGACAGCGCGTCTGAAACGCGCCTGGACCGACGAACCGTTCGCTGCTGCAAGAGGCCGAGACAACGCCCGGCGACTGCGCGATTGCGGATGCGAATCGGGGGCAACGCCCACCCGGACTCCCCCGCCGGAGGGCTCAAGCGAGTGCATCGGGTCACCCTGGCCCCGACCGCATCGACCCTGCGGCGGCGCGTTTTGGGTTTGCGGCGCCACGGTCCCTCCCCACCCTGACCGGGAAAGCGCCATGGACGCCGCACCCGGTTTGCCCCGGGCCGCGCCGCCCGCACCGGAGAGGTGGCAGAGTGGTCTATCGCGACGGTCTTGAAAACCGTTGGGCCGAAAGGTCCCGGGGGTTCGAATCCCTCCCTCTCCGCCAGTTTCACAACGAACGATTTTCCGGGCATTTGCCCATCTGCGGTCTGTGGCGAGTGGTTTGGTAGTACGAACTCGGCCGCTAAAATCCAAAGCAACGAGTCGGGTGTTTGACAAACTGGCCACGGACTGGACATATTGTCCTCGCTGTGAGACTGATCAAGCGACTCACCCTGCGCCACTACGCCGCCCGGTTTCCCAAGGCCGGCCGTCCCTTGGACGATTGGGCCCGGTTGGTGCTCGCCGGCTCGTGGCAGAATCTCGTCGAAACCCGCCGGATGTTTCCCCACGCCGATCAGGCGAAGGTGAAAAGCGGCAAAACGGTCACCATCTTCAACGTGTGCGGCAATGATTTCCGCCTGATCACGGCCATCCACTACGACCGCCAAAAGGTCTTTGTCCTCAACTTTCTCACTCACGCCGAATACAGCCGCAACGTCTGGAAGAACCGCCTATGAAAACCGTCGCCCGCGTCACCGCGCCTTACGCGAAGATTCCCAAGTCCTATGCCGGTCTGATGGGGCTGCACCTGCTCCGTCCTATCCGCGACCAAGTTGATGCTCACAATGCCTCCGAAATGATCGACCTCCTCGCCGGACATTCTCTGAACTCCGAGCAAGCCGATTACCTCGATCTGCTCAGCGACCTCTATGAAAAGTGGGAGAACACCCAGTTTCCGCTCAGCCGTGCGACCGGCTCAGAGCTCCTGCGCCTCATCCTCGCGGAACGCAACGAAGGCGGCACCGACCTGGCGAGACTGCTCGAGGTCGACGCCTCGCTTGCCTATCGGCTGTTGCGGGGGGAACGGCAATTGACCGCCGCGCAAATCCGAAAGGTCGCCGACGCCTATGGGATCGATCCCGTGGCGCTCTTGCCCTGAACGACCCTGGCGCAAGCAACGGTTATTGGCGCCACTTCGGTTCGCGTTGAAATCGCGTCTCCTCCGCCAGTTTCCAAGCCGGCTCTCTTGCTCGGCCGACCCGTACCGCGCTCGACTGAGAAGACGCCACGAAGCGAGGCTCGAGCGGGGCGACCCGCTCCCGGTAATCGCACCGAAGGCCGAGCCCGTTTCCGACGCGGCTGGCACCGTCGAGACCGGGCGCAACCGATGGCGCGGTGGTTGTTACCACCTTTACTATTCTATCGCCTAGACCTCCAAATCGTTTATAGTCATAAAGTAATGTCGCCAAAAAGTGCCCCGGAAGTTGCCGCTCATCTCACGTCGCGGGTTCGCGCCCGGCGGTTGCAGCGGGGGTGGACCCAAGCCGAACTCGCCCGCCGAGCGGGGCTCAAGGCGGCGACGTATATTCTGTTTGAGCGCACCGGCAAAATCTCGCTCCTGCGTCTGCTGAAGGTGTTGGATGTGTTCGGCGTGCTGGAGGAAGTCGACCGGATCGCACGGGAGCCCGACCTGTCCAACGTAACCCTTGACGACCTGGCAAAGCCGACGCGGCAACGCGGCCGCCGGAATTCGTCCTGAGCCAGATCACCGTTCGGTATCTCGGCCAACGAGTCGGTCGACTGGCGGACACGCCCGCCGGTTTGGCGTTTGAGTTCGATCCCGCCTTCCTTGCCTCCGGCCATGAGCTGTCGCCGTTCCCCCTGCCGCTGCGGCTGGGCGTACCGTTGCGCGGCGGCGACCGGTTGCCGGGATTGTTCGACGACTCCCTGCCCGACGCGTGGGGTCGGCGCGTGATGATGGAGTGGCTTCGGCAACACGGATCGCCCGGGCCCTCCGTGACCCCGCTCGCGATGCTGGCCTTGGTTGGCGCCTGCGGTAAGGAAGCGTTGATTGGGCTTGGCCCGCCAGCCGAGTTGTAGTCGGCTGACGTCAACCTCGCTCGCTGCGCCCATGAACCCCGAGTACCCCGAGAGCGCGTTCCGCACCGACCTGTTCCGCGGCTGCCGCGCGCTCGTGGTGGGCGGCACGAGCGGGATCGGCCACGGGATCGCGGCAGCGTTCGCGCGGCACGGCGCGGAGGTCTGCGCCACGGGGGCCACCGAAGCCGAGGTCGCCGCGGCGCGCGAGGGCGCGTCATCCCGGCTCGCCTTTCGCCTTCTCGATGTGCGCGACTCCGCCGCCGTCGCGGCCCTGGTGGATGGCTTCCCGGAACTCGACCTCCTCGTCAACTGCGCCGGCATCATCCGACGCAACGACGAGCACGACCCCGCGGTCTTCGCCGCGGTGATCGACATCAATCTCACCGGCATGATGCGCGCCTGCGCCGCGGCCCGGCCCGCGCTCGCGCGCCGCCGGGGTTGCATCATCAACATCGCCTCGCTGCTCACGTTCACCGGTGGCGCCCTCATCCCGGCCTACGCGGCGAGCAAGGGCGGCGTGGGCCAGCTGACCAAGTCCCTCGCCCTCGCGTACGCCGCCGACGGCATCCGCGTCAACGCGCTCGCGCCCGGCTACATCATCACGCCGCTCACCGACGCCCTCCGCGCCGACCCCGCCCGCCACACCGCCATCCTCGCCCGCACCGCACTCAACCGCTGGGGCACGACGGCCGAGGTGGCCGACGCGGCGCTGTTCCTCGCCTCGCCCGCCGCCCGCTACGTCACGGGCACGATCCTGCCCGTCGACGGCGGCTACCTTGCCTCCTGAACCCATGAAGATCACCCAGCTCCCCGGGATCCTACCCGAAATTTCCGTCGCCGCGATTCCCGCCGACGAACGCGTCTGGGTGCCGCAGGCACCGCAGGTGTGGTTCCGCCCGCTGCTGCTCAACACCGTCACCGGCAGCTGGTGCAACCTGCTCCGCGTGCGCAAGAGCGGCGTGCTCTCGCGCCACATCCACCCCGCGTGGGTCATCGGCTACGTGATCAAGGGCGCGTGGCGCTATCTCGAGCACGACTGGGTCGCGCGCGAGGGCAGCTTCGTCTACGAGCCCCCCGGCGAAATCCACACGCTCGTGGTCGATGAGGTCGCGGGCGTGGACGAGATGATCACGTTCTTCAACATCAGCGGCGCGCTGGTGTACGTGGACGCCGAGGGAAACCAGACCGGCTACGAGGACGTCTTCACCAAGATCGCGATGTGCCGTGCCCACTACCGGGCCGTGGGCCTCGGCGACGACTACGTGCAGCAATTCGTGCGCTGACGAGGCCCGTCCGCCGCCCCTGGCCGCGACGAAAGAACTCCCCCGCCTCCGGCGGCTTCGAGGGAGTGTTCCGGTCCTCCCTTGGTCCCACCCCGCGAGGGATCGGCACCCAAGCCGGGCTGTCCGCGCCGCGCCGTTCCGATGGGGCTTCCCCCGCCGGCGTGACGGCAGGCGGACCACCGGGAGCCGCGCCATTTGCCGCGCGTTCAGGCGAGGCGGAGCGACCGGCACCGCATCGCCCCGGCACTCGCTGGAGAGTGCCGGGGCGATGGGTGCTTCAGAGCAGCGGGCGGGGTTTCGACTCCTTACGGGAGTTCGTAGACCTCGATTAAGCCGGTGCCGACGGCAGGGCCATCGTGAACCTCACGCGTCTCCGGCGCGCGGATCGCGAGTCGGAGGCGACGACGCTTCTGCACCTCGACGGCCTCGACGCCCCGGTGCACGCGAGCTACCGCTACCTCGCCGAACTGCGCACGCGCCTGCTCGCGCTCGGCCGGCAACTCTGAGCGCCACGCGCGCCGGCAGCGGTTGACCACCCGGCTCTCGCTCCGACTCGTGCGGGGGGCGGAAGCCGGTTCGTCGTGGCGGATCCGCGGACCACGCCACGTCGTCTCGCCGGGTAAATGGACCGCAGGATGCCTCGAAGCCGAAGCCGGCGTCGAGAGGGACGATGCGGCTCAGGGGGCTACCTTCACGAAGGCCACCGCGTCCGCGATCACCTTGCCGTCCGTGCCGGTGGGCTCGTTCCGCTTCACCGCCCCGCGCGGCGGTGAAGCGGAACGAGCCCACCGGCACGGAAAAGCCATGTGTGGATCCTTCGCGCATGTTCCAGGTCAACGCGGACTCTCCGTCGGCGTGCGCGATGACGACCGGGACATTGGAGGCCCGATCGGCCCGGGCTTGATAGAGCAGGGAGATCTCGTAGATCCCGTCCTCGGGAATCGGCAGGGCGTACGCCGACGACGACGGCACCGCGGCGGTGCCGACCAGGAAGTTGAACCGGAAGAGTCCCCACATCCCGTTGACGGTCCGGGGCGTCCACGCCCCCGCCGCGCGTACATGCTTCGCATCCGTGTAGTGGACCACGCTCCCGATCAGCCGATTTGAGGCGAGGTCGATCCCGTTGGTCGCCGTGCCCTCCGGCCCCAGTTCAGCGAAGAACGGCGGCACGATCCGCTCGGTCGATTCCTGATTGCGCTCGATCACGAGATTCTGGTTCTTCCAGATCGGCTTGATGGCTCTGCCGACGGAGTTGTAAATCCAGTTGTCGCGCACCGTGGTGTTGCTGGTATCCCAATCGAGAAAGATGCCGTTGCCCAGCCTCCGGATGGGCTTTCCATCCGGCTTCTGCTCGAAGCCCCACACATCGTAGAGCCAGTTGTTCAAGATGAAGTTCGGCGCGGTGAGATGGCTCATCGTGGCGAAGTGAATGCAGGCACCGTCGATGGTCGTCTGCATGGCGTTGTGGATGTGGTTGTACTCGACCACGCTGCCCCCCTGATTGCGGAACGCGAAAACGCCGTTCCGGGAGAGATCGTTGAAGGTGTTGTGCGCAATCAGGTTTCCCGGTGCCATCGCCATGGAGGCGGGGCGGGAGTCGAGGTGCACCCCGCCGCCGTAGTAGCGGATCCGTCCGCAGTGTTCGACGGTGTTGCGAGTGATCTCATTCAGGATGGGGGCCACCTTCGCGGCCGCCTCGCCCGGCGTGTAAACCTTCGTGTCATCCATGTAGGAGAGCCGGGCGCCGGTGAGCAGCACCCCGCCGCCGCCGGAGTGGCGGACGGTATTGCGGTCGAACCGATTGCCGCGGCTGTCGAGATGCAGCCAGAGGGCGTAGCCGCCGATGTTCTCGAAGTGACAGCGCCGCACCGAGCAATCGAGGGTGTTCTCGAACAGGATCGCCGCATCCGTGTGCACGCGCGGCTCGATGTGGCCAAGGGTGAAATCGGTGTGCCGAAACTCGATGCTGTCGAAGTGCACGTGCTCGACATGCGTGCCGGCATTCACGTCTCCCCGGGCCGTGACCAGCCGGTCGAGCGCGGCCGCGACGATCTCAAGCGTGTTCGGGTCGACTCCGGGCGGAGGCATGAACGAGAGACGGCGCGCCTCCGCATCCAGGAACCACTCGCCGGGTTGGTCGAGTTCCTCCCGTACGCCCTCGATCCAGAACCAGTTCCCCGGAATCACCTTCGCATGGCGTTCGCTCTCCGCGAAGTCGATGCGCCCCATCTTGGGATCGACCGTCGTGACGGTGTTCCATTGGTTGAAGAAGCGCCATTGCGGGACGAGGTTGATCTGGGCGTCGCGGGCCCGACCCCATGCCTCCTTGACCAGCGCGGGCTCGATGAGCGCATGATCGAGGTCGCCACCCTTCGCATACAGAAAGGGATTCGGCGCATCGACGTTCGGAAACCGCGCGCGGGTCGCGCGTTTTCCGTCCACGAACAGCTGCCGGAAAGCCCACGCCGTCGGACCGATGCCGCTGAGATCGACCTGCCAGACGCCTCCTTCTCCCCTCCGCCACTGGCTGGGAATCACGCGACCCGCGCACCAGACCACCCGCGCGCCAGGCGCCGCCCTCCACGTCACCGGGAACGTGCTGGAACCCGAGTCCTCCGGGCGGAGTTCAAGCGGGAGACCCGACCGGTAGGTGCCGCCGCCGAAGACGATGTCCAGCGGAGCCGTGAGTCCCTGCGCAATCATCCGCCGCGCGCGGTCGCGCGCCCTCGTCGGGGTGGCCAAGGGCCGGTCGACGGTGCCCTCGTGAGCGTCATCGCCCAGGGGCGACACATGGAGGACTGCGACCCGGGCTGCACCGGCCCCGTGGCGGATCGCCGGGTGGTTCCCGGCGTCGATGGGAGCGCCTGCGGGAGGCGCCGGCACCGTTTGCGCGAGCGCGGGGATGGCGAGGGCGAGCAGGAGCAGGCGGAGCAGGGAGGGGAGGTGCACGGGCGAGTGGCGTTGAAGGGTCTCGGTCCGGGGAGTCGGTGGGGCCGCACAGAAAAGTCACTGCGACGCCTGATGGCGAGGCCCCATCTCCCTCCGCACGCGCGCTCCATCCCGGAAATTCCTTGGCGTAGACGCCAGTGCGCCCACGCTCGGGATTCACCCGACCGCCCGTCGCCCCGGCGGTTCGGCGCCCCCGTGCGGTTGATGGTCTCGCGTCCACCGCTGCCGCCCCGGGCGCCGCCCCCCCTCTCCGCGCCCCATGACTCCCCCTCCCTCGTCACTCCCCCCCTCCGCCCCAGGCACCCGTCGCGACTTTGTCCGAGCGTCCGCGCTCGGCGCGGCCGGACTCGCGCTCACCGGCCCCCTCCGCGGCGAAGCGGCGCCGTCGCCTGCGGCCGGGTCCGCCGCGCCAGCCGGCGACGCGGACCTCTTTGCCCGGCGGGCAGCGGACTTTCTCGCTCAGGTCCTCGACGTCGCCGGCGGCCCGGGTGGTCTCCTGATCTCCCACTCGGACTTCGACACGCGCCGTCCCCTGCAGGAAGGCGACGTCGCGCCGGAACTTCATCAGGTCCTCGACTCGGTCTGGGGCAAGGTCTCACCGAAGCCCACGGTGGCGGACTGGTACTACGGGGAAAACACCGCGTGGGCGACCGGTTCGGTCCTGTGGTCGCAGATGCTGCGGTACCGCGTCACGGGCGATCCGGAGGCCCTGCGGCTCGCCCGGAAGTGCTTCCTCGACCTCAATCACATCTTCGACCTCTGCCGCGCGTTCGAGCCCGGCCTGATGGGCAAACCGCATGGCGGCCGCGGCGGCCCAACCACGAGCTTCGACCAATCCGCCAATCCGATTCTCCACTACCTGCACTTCGCGCAGCACCTCGCGACCGACGCCGAGCGGGAGGTCGCGCGGCGCAACCTGCGCGACCACGGCGACTACTACCTCCGCCGCAACTGGGTGATGAACCATCACGGGAATTTCACCCGGATCGTCGACCGCCCCCACCCCAGCGCCACAAAGTACTTCGCCTGCGTGCACGCCGCGTTTGACCTCACCGGCGAGACGCGCTTCCGCGACGCCGCGGTCGCCCAGGTGCGGGAGGTCATCGCCGCCGGCCGGTTCCCATGGCCGGGCAAGCGGTACGAACTCAACTTCAACCTGTTCTACTATGCGTGGCTCGGGGAATACTGGCTGACCACGAGCCTCGCCAACGACGCTGACTGGCTCGGCCACATGCGTCTCTACTGGGAGGCGGCGCAGAAGGGACTCGGCGACGATGGCCTGCTGCTCGACGGAATTTACGACACCGAGCGGAGGGAATTCACTCCGGTTAAGGAGGGCTGGGAGGACCGCAGCCCGCCAAGCGCCGGTTCGAACGCCACCGCACGGCGGTGGTGGCGCTCCCCGACCGGCTACCAGGGGCGCACGCTGTACTCGCTCGGCGTCGCCATCCTCGGGCTCATGGTCACGAAGCACGGCATCGATCCGAAGGGTCACGAGGTTTCGCGAAGGATCCTGCGCCGCATCGACCGCTCCGGTCTGCGGCAGTGCTGGGACGATGGCCGCCTGCCGACCGAGATGACGCCCTTCGCCAACCTGTTCGGCGCGGAGTTCCCGGCGCTGTGGATGATCGCCTACTGGATGGGCCGCGAACAGAAGCTGTGGTGATGCGCACGGGCGACGGCTCCCGCGCCGCCGCCCGGGCCGCCGCGCCCGGATCGTCGATGCGGCACCGGTACATCCGCCGCTGCGGCAGGTCGCCGACGCGCACGTCGGCCAGCACGAGAGCGTGACCCGGACGTGCTCTCCAACGCCCGGTGATGTGATCGCCCTGCACCCGCACCCCCACGATCGCGCCCTGCGGGTCCGTCACGCCTTCCCGCGTTCCTTGCGCGACGGCGAGCGAGGCCGGTGCGTTCACGTTTCCGATCACCACGGCCGGATCCGCGACCGGGACGCGATGCTTGAGGTCAATCACGACGTCCGCCGTGCGCCGCGGCGCGGCGCGCAGGTACAACCACGTGCAACCGAATCCCGGCTCCACCGTCCACGGTACGTCCACGCCGTCAATCGTCACGCGGACGACGCGCTCGGCGCGGACGGGCAGGCGAAGCTCCAGCGCCGCCTCGCGCGCGAGCGACACGGTGTACCGCTCGCGATCACCGTCCCGGAGGAAGCGGAACGAGAAATCGGGGGTCCGCAGCGCAGCGGAGGGCCAGGCCGTCGGCAGCGCGGGACGAATGCGCACCGTGCCGTTGGGATAGTCCGGCTCGTAGCCGAAGATGCCGTTCACCACCGCCCGGGGGAACATGTTCACACTGTCGCCGAAATCCGCACCGGCCGCGATGTGACTGAATCCTCCCGGCATCCCGCCCGCGTAGGCCGTCTCAAGGAGCGCACCACGCAGGAGATCCCAGCCCTCGTCAGCCAGTCCGGTCTGCGCGTACGCAAGCGCGAGCGCCCAGACGTCGCCGTTGAAGATGTCGCGGACCGACCACTTGCTCGGGACCCAGTTCGAGAGTTGGGCCAACGAACCGCCGTAGGGCAGCCGAACTCGCTCCAGCGCCCACTCCGTGAAGTGCAACGCCTGCGCCGCCTCGATCGGCGTCAGCAGCCCCGCCTCGATCGGCAGATACTGGCTGAGGGTCCACGCATCGGGATGCACGCGGTGCGGAGGCTCCTGCTCCACGTAGAGTCCGAAGTGCCCGCGCTCGCGCAGCCAGAGTTTCTCGCGCAGCGCGCGCTGGATGTGGTCGGCCGACTGCTGGTGGCGCGCAGCCGCAGCGGCGTCTCCGGCCCGCCGCGCGAGGTCGCGCGCGGCCAGGTGAGCGGTGAAGATGTACGCGGACTGCTCGACGCTGCCGCCGCCATTGTACCAGACGGAGTCCGAGGGGAGGGTGTTGATGTAGCTCTCGTACAATCCGTCGCCATCGGGATCGAAGCACTCCCTCGCCCACTCCAGATGGCGCTCCAGCGCCGGTCGCAGTCCGCGTTCCAGATCGGGATCGGCCGTCGCCCGCCACCCCTGAATCGTCTGATCGAAGAACTGGGTCTGCGTGTCGTACATGTCGTACGGCGTCGCCACCTTGCCGCGGCCGTGGAAGCGCGACTTCGCGGACTGCTGCGTGCCAAGACGGACCGGATCGGGGTCAGGCCGCTCCTTGTCAGGAGCCTCAGTGACCTGGCGCGCGAAGTAGACGGCGGCGTTGGCGGCGACGCGTTCGTGCCAGCCAAGCGCGGTGGAACCCGAAATGACGCGCCAGCCAAGGAAGGGGATGTTGAAGGACAGCGTGCCATGGTGGAACATCGAGGTCCGCCGGTGGTAGAGTGCGTCAACGGCGTGGCCGACCGAGGCGAGCGCCGCGTCGAGGAACGGATCGGGGGTTTCGGAGACGATCCGCTCGCTGGCGGTTTGGTGCTGCCAGGCGGCGGCGAAGGCGGCGGCCGCGTCGTGCTGCTCCACGGCCGCATCGGCCTGCGCCGTGGCGAACCGCCAGTGGATGGTGGCGGTTGCACCCGCCAGCGAAATCACTCCCCCGGCGGCGGGCCGGCTCCCGCCCGTACTCGCCGCGAGCCGAGCCGGGGATTCCGACGCGGAGGCGTCGACCACCCGCACGTCTCCGGCCTGATCGGCGCCACCCACGAACTCAAGCGTCGGGGCGTCGGCGGTCCGGAGCCGCACCTGGCCATCCTCGAGGCGGACGGCGTTCCCGGCGGACCACTCCGGCATGAGCCCGTAGGCCAGCTCCGGCTTGCGCGGGTCGCCCTGCCGCACGATGTGCGGGTTGCCGCGCATCACCGGGTCCCACGAGCCGCGATTCGCCGAGCCCGCGCCTCCGAGCATCCAGACCACCTGATCGCCCGGCCGCAGACCCTCGGCCTGCAGCCGCAAGGCGAAGCCCTCCACGTCGCGCAGCGGCACCGCCTCCAGACGCAGGTGTACGCCCGGAAGCGAGGGATCCGACATCCGCCAGGTCATGCGACCGCCCCGGTAACGCGCCTCCACCTCGGCGTAGTCGTGCCACCACGGTCCGCGGCCGTCCCGCACGATTCCGGCCGTGAACGTGCCGCGCCCCAGCTGGCGGACCAAAGGACGATCGCCGGTCAGGACGACGGCCCGTCCCTCCGAAATGCCATACAAGGGGCGATTGTTGAACGCGGTCCGGTTCCGCCCGATGATGTCCCCGCCCCCGGCCGTGTAGCGCAGCCGGCCCGAGGCGAGGTAGTCCGCGGTGAAGACCTGCCCCGGCTCGCGCCAGGCGGGTTCCGGTGCCGTCGGAGCGGCGCGAAGGGTCGGCATGAAGGCCAGCGCGAGTGCGAGGGGGGCGAACACCTCGAGCGCATCGAGGCGCCCGCGGACCGATCCGGGGCGAAGAGAGCCGGTCCGCGGGCGGGGAACCGCACGGAGAAGCATTCGAGCCAGGCGCGGCAGCGGGGAAACGGGAGAGACGTTCAAGCGCAAACGTGCGAGTGCGGTGACGGAACCTTCGCCGAGCACCGCAGGAGAGGCAACCTCGGCGTGTTGCCTTCGCACCCGTGGCACCACCCCACTCCGCCGGGCCACCGGCCTCCGGATCGCTCGCCCGTGCCCGGCGGGGCAGGTGCGGGCGAGGACCCCGCTTCGGAGTCCGGTTGTGCCGATGATTCCGCCCGGTTTTTCTCGTTGAAGCATCGATCCCCCGTTCGTCACTGATTTCCCCACCCCGCGCGGCGTCTCCTCCGCATCCGCAATCGCAACTCAGGCCCGGCGGCGCACCCCACCGTGAAGACGTCGATTCTCGCCCTTGTTCTCAGCCTGCTCGGTGCCGTTCGGCTCACGGCCGGCCAGATCTTCATCGCGCCCGTAAACCCCGGCAGCGGGCAGGTTCCCGCGGCAGCCAACTTCGGCGGAGAAAGCGTCGACGCCAAATTTCAGGGCTGGGCCGAGGTGGCGACGACCGTCTTTTCCTTCGACACCCTCGGCGCCGGCGCGGCCGCTGGCGCCGGTGCTGCGGCTCGCGGAGGGGGCGCAGGCAAGGTGACCGCCGCGCCGTTCGTTTTTGTGAAGCGGCTGGACGGATCGAGCCAATTTTTCCTGTCGAGCTGCCTCGCGAGCCGGATGATCCCGGTTCTCACGCTTGAGTATGTGAGGTCAATGGGGACCCAGCGGCTAACCTACCAGTCCATCACCCTGAAGGATGTTCGCGTCGCCTCGTTCAAGCAGAACGCAACCACCGAAACCGAGCCGCCGCTCGAGGAAATTGCGCTCACCTACAAATCGATCGAAATGAGCTACTATCGGCTCGATACCCAGGGCCGGTCCGCGCGGGTTTGGACCTACGGCTGGAACTTCGCGACCAATTCGCCGATCCCGTGATTCCGTCACCGTGACCCACCGCTGAGCGGCGGCCGAGGGACGGAATCAGGTGGAGCCGGAGCCTCCGGGGCCCCTCCGCGTTCGATCCGTTCCGGCCGCACGGGGGACCAGCGCCCTGCGCGGAAGCGAGGGGCGGGCCCTAGCTCCACAGACCCAGGCGGCGGCCTTCCCAGTAGGAGGCGACGATGTTCTCCGGCATTTCGCTGCTCAGGAAGCGGGTGAAGTAGTTCACCTCCGGGGGCACCTGCCGGCCATCCGGATCGGAAATCCAGAGCAGGTGGCGCGGCCGGAGCCGCCGGAGCGTGGTCGCAGCGAACGCCGCCGCCTCGTCGCGCAGGTCGGGACAGTGCCGGGCCACCACCAGCGCGGTCCACTGGAAGCGCGCCAGACAGTCGCCGTAGACCCACTTGGAGGCGAAGGACAGCATGGGATGTCCGCCGAACCACTCCTCCCGCGGCAGGCGGCGCGTCATCTCCACCGGCCGCCAGGAGCGGTCCCGCGAGGACACGAGGAACCAATAGAGGTAGTTCCAGTGCACGGGATCGAACCCGACCGGGTGGTCGGCCCACCACAGCGCGAGCACGCGCTGCAAGTCCGCGCGCGGGAACAGGTCCGGAACGCACTCATGGATGATGGACGCCGCGATCGCCGTGAACTGCGAGTGCTGGATCTGCTCCCAGTGGGCGAATTCCCCCTCGTCGACACGGGCTCCGGCGATCACGTCCCAGCGCTTCGCCGTGTACGAGCCCTGCCGGAACTGGTCGATGATCGCGTCGAGGCGGGCGCGCTTCTGCCAGATGCCGGAACGCACGACGAACTGGTAGGCGTCGCGGTACTTCTCCTCGCCCGTAACGCGGTACGCCGCCGCCACCAGCGCGGCCATGATGGCGTTGTAGTCGGAGCCATCGAGCCGGTTGTTCCACGCTCCGCCGGTGCGATTGAAGATCGTGTAATCGACGCGGATCTGGTGGTCGGCGACGGCCTTGAGCATGGCCCGGATCTCGGCCTGCTCAGAAGGGCTGGCGACCGGGAGAAAGGACCACAGTCCCCACAGCAGGTGCAGGTACTGGTCCCCGGTGGTGTGGGCGGAGTACTCGAAATGGAACGGCTTCCCCATGAAGCCAGGCACCCCGGCGTCGACGCCGAACTGATAGATCCGACGGAGCGACGCGAAGGCGGCGCGCGCCGCGACCAGCGCCTCAACCTCGCCGCTGGCCTGATACCGAATGCTCTGCGCGGCGAGGTGCGAGCCGGAGGACGTGATCGAGTTCTCGTTGTTGAAGAAGTCGGTGATCGACTTGAAGTGATGCCCGAAGTTGAAGCTGAACTGGTCCATGCCCGCCATGTCCGCCTCGGCGACCGGGCGCAGCCCGTCCGCCGCCACGAACGGCATGCAGAGCAGGATGCCGCTGGGATGACGACGGCCGAGCGAGGCGAGCCGTTCGACCCGGCGAGCCTTCACCTCCGGCGACTGCCGGCGGAAGTCCGGCAGGAGTGGATCCAGCGGGCTGGACACTTCGTCATCCGGCTCGCTGCCAGCCGTCCCCGGCACGGAGCAGAGCAAGGCGGCGCCGGTCGCCGCAGCCATGCGGAGGAACGCGCGACGGTCGGTCAGGGGGAGATCGGTCGGCATGGCAGGGAGACGGATCGAGCGGGGATGCGGGATGCGCGGACAGGAATACGGGGCGGCCTCGGCACCGTGCGCGCGCCGACGATCTCCGACCGTGGCGGATCGGGCGCGTCTCCGCAAGGCTGGCCCCGGCGGGGGCGCGGGTCCGTGCAGCGGCGGCTTGCTCCGGATCGGAGTTTCGTCCCTCGTCAGGCCACGCCTCCCGCGCTCGTGCCTGAATCCCCCACCCGCTCCCCGGAACGCGTCGCGCACGCCCCGTTTCACCTGATGACCAAGCCGGTGGGGTCGCTCTGCAACCTCAACTGCCGCTACTGCTTTTATCTCGAGAAGGCCCACCTCTACCCCGACACCTCGAACTTCCGCATGCGCCCGGAGGTGTTGGAGGCGTATGTGCGCGACTACATCGCGGCCCAGCCGGGGAGCACGGTCAGCTTTGCCTGGCAGGGGGGTGAACCCACCCTGCTCGGCGTCGACTTCTTCCGCGACGTGGTGGCCCTGCAGCAGCGCCATGCCGGGGGCAAGACGATCGAGAACGCGCTCCAGACCAACGGGGTGCTGCTGAATGACGAATGGGCGGAGTTCCTCGCGGCGCAGCGCTTCCTCGTGGGGGTGAGCATCGACGGCCCGCGCGCGCTGCATGACGCCTACCGCGTTGACCGCGGCAACGCCCCGACCTTCGACCGCGTGATGGCGGGGCTCGCGGTGCTCAAGAAGCACGCCGTCGAATTCAACACGCTCACCACGGTCCACCGCGCGAATGTCGGCCACCCGCTTGAGGTCTACCGCTTCCTTCGCGACGCCGGCTCCGGCTACGTGCAGTTCATCCCGATCGTCGAGCGGGCCGCGCCGGAGACCGAGACCCGGGGCCTGTGGCTGGCCGAGCCACCGGACGGCGACGAGGCGGCGACGCTCGACCGCCAGGTCACGCCGTGGAGCGTGCGACCGGCGGAGTACGGCAACTTCCTCTGCCGCATCTTTGATGAATGGGTGCAGCGGGACGTCGGCCGCGTGTTCGTCCAGCACTTCGACGCCGCGCTGGCCAACTGGATGGGGCAGCCGGCCGGGATCTGCGTCTTCTCCCCCACCTGCGGTCGGGCCCTCGCCGTCGAGCACAACGGCGACGTGTACAGCTGCGACCACTACGTGTATCCCCGCTATCGGCTCGGCAACCTGCTGAATGACTCGCTGGCCGGCATGGTGGACTCCCCCGCGCAGCGGGCGTTCGGCGAGGCCAAGGCCGCCACCCTCCCCGCGTATTGCCGCTCCTGCCCGGTGCGCTTCGCCTGCCACGGGGAATGCCCGAAGCACCGGTTCCTGACCACCCCCGACGGCGAACCGGGGCTGAACTACCTCTGCGCGGCCTACACGCGCTTCTTCCAGCACATCGACTCACCCATGCGCACCATGGCCGCCCTGCTCGCCAGCAATCGGGCCCCGGCGGACATCATGCAGCTCCCGCGGAGTCAGTGGATCCGGAGCACCCTCCGGAAGCGTTGACGCGAGGAACGCGCGGAAGACGACCCGTTCAAACCGCGATCGCGAGCTCGCTCTCAAGTGGCGCCCGACCCGGCACCAGCCCCGGGGGAGAGGGGCCGCGCAGGCCAAGACCGCGCCGGCGCTCCGGAGTCGTTCCGCCCCACCGGCGGCGGGACGGCGGCTCGCGCCCTCAGAGACCTCAGGGCGAAGCCGCCGGGCGCTGCGGTACGCGGCGCAGGCGGTTGATGTCGTAACCCTGCTGCTTCAACTCGTCGACCAAGGCGGCGTAGTCGGACTCGGCGATCGTCGGCGTGCGAGCCATGATCCACACGTAGTCGCGCTTGTTGCGGCCGATCACCGTGCGGCTGTAGTCGGGCGCAACATGGGTGATGAGGAACTCGGCCTTGAACGGCCAGACGAACTGCATCCGCCATTCGGACTTGTGCACCGGGTCGATCACGAATCCCCGCGGGCGGTACTCCTTCCGCGGACCATCGAAGCCCCCCTTGTTGAACGTGAAGATGGTCTGGATCGTGCCGTCAGGCTGGAGCTGGTACTCCTCGATTGCGTTGTAAGCCTCAGTCTCGATGAACGTCGGGATGCAAGCGATCACGTACCAAGGCCCCATGAAACGCGGCAGATCGAGGTTATCCACCGTCTTCAACGGCGGCAGGGGCGTCGCGCAACCGGTGAGAAACAAGGCCAGCAGGGGAACAAGCGGTCTCATGCCTGAACGTTACCCGGATCCGGCGGGTCGGCAACTCGGCCCACCGCAAAGAAGGATCGATTCGACCGTGGCGCGATCGGGCCCGACCGGGCCACCGCGCTCGCCCAGGCCCAGGTGATCGTCCACACCGTCTCCGCCCGCTGAGCGGCGACGCGACCGGCACCCCGTTGTCACCGGCTCAGGGTTGACAGCCCGGACCCCGCACTCCGGGCTGGAATTCAACCCCATCATGATCCGCCCCGCCCGACTCAGGCTCGCCCTCGTCCTCCTCACCCTCGGCGTGACCGGTGCCTCCGCGCAGCCCAGCGAGAGCCGCTGGTGGCGGGGAAATCTCCACACCCACTCGCTCTGGAGCGATGGGGACGATTATCCCGAGATGATCGCCGACTGGTACAAGAGCCGCGGCTATCATTTCCTCGCCTTCTCCGACCACGACATCCTTCAGGATGGACAGCGCTGGCTGCCGCTCCAAGGGAGTGTCTCCTTCGCCGGCACGGTCACCCACCGCGGCGGCGGCGAGGTCCTCCAGAAGTACCTGCAACGCTTCGGTCCGGTCTGGGTCGAGCAGCGCCGCAGCGACAGCGTCCACGAGGTCCGCCTGAAGCCGCTGTCCGAGTTCCGGGCTCTATTCGAAGAACCCGGGCGCTTCCTGCTCATCCCCGCGCTGGAGATCACCCACCGGGAAACCGTCGCCGCCGACGGCACGAAGCAGACCGCCACCGTCCATCTCAACACCGTCAATCTCCGCGAGGTCGAGGCCAAGCCCAGCGGGTCCACGGTGCTCGAACTGCTCCAGCGCACCGTCGATGCCGTCTATGCCCAGCGCCAGCGCACCGGGCAGGCCATGTTCCCCCACGTCAACCATCCCAATTTCCGCTGGGGCATCACGCCCGACGATTTGATGCGCGTTCGCGGGCTGCGATTCTTCGAGGTCTACAACGGGCATCCGCAGGTCAACAACGAGGGCGACGCCGAACACCCCTCGACCGAGCGCCTCTGGGATCTCGCGTTGACCCACCGGTTGACCGATCTGGGACTCGGAATCCTTTACGGCATCGCGACCGATGACTCCCACCACTACCACGAGCAAGCCATCGGGCGGAGCAATTCGGGTCGGGGCTGGGTCATGGTCCGCGCATCCCATCTCACGCCCGAGTCCCTGATTCGAGCCATGGAGGCCGGCGACTTCTATGGGAGTTCCGGCGTGACGCTGGCCGACGTGCGCCGCACGGGCGGAGTCCTCGAGGTGGACATCCGCCCCGAGGCGGGAGTCACCTACGAGACCCGCTTCATCGGCACGTCCCTGCGCGAAGGCCGCCCGGTCCAGCCCGAGGCGCTCGGCGCGGAACTGGCGCGCTCCACGGATCTTCGGAGCCGCTATGCGCTCCATGCCGATGACCTGTACGTGCGGGCGGTGATCACGGCCTCCCGCCCCCACGCGAACGGCAGCGTCGCCGACGAACTCGAGCGGGCATGGACGCAGCCGGTCGTGAACGAGCAGCATCCCGCCCTGCGCCCGGAGGCGGCTCCGGCTCCCCGCTAGGACGACCGGCCGCGGCGGTATTGGTCGAGCGTGACGGCGGCGACGATGATGCCGCCGGTGACGATCTCCTGCACCCAGTTCGACATTTCCAGCTTGGTGCAGCCATTGTTCACCACCGTCATGATGAGCGCTCCGATCATCGTGCCGAGGATCGTGCCCCGGCCCCCCGACAGGCTGGCTCCTCCGATCACGACTGCGGCGATGATGTTCAACTCCAACCCGACCGCGGTCGTCGGATCGCCGCCGGTCAGGTAGGAAAACTGCAACACGCCCGCGAGCCCGGCGAACCCTGCGCCCACCGCGTAAATCCAGATCTTGGTGCGGTCCACCGCGACGCCGCAGAGGCGCGCCGTGGACTCATTCGACCCGATGGCGAAGATGTGCCGCCCGAACCGCGTGTAGCGGAGAACCCCCGCCACCACGACGGCCATGATGGCCATGATCCAGACGCCGCCCGGCAGGAAGCGCGCGCTGAGTTGCATGAGGTCATTCAGCCACGTCGGCTCCGGATAGATGGGTTGCTCCCCGGCCAGTCCCTTGGCCGCGCCGCGGAGGATGCCCATCATGCCCAGCGTGACGATGAACGGCATCAACCGAAGCCGGGTGACCAGCAGGCCCGACACCGCGCCCATCGCGACGCCGAGACCGATGGCGCCGCCGGCCGCGATCAGGGGCGGCGCCCCCGCCTGCAAGAGCAGCGCAAGCACGACTGCCGCGAGCGCGATGATCGATCCGAACGACAGGTCCACTCCACCCGAGATCACGATCAACGTCATCCCGATCGCGCCCGTGCCAATCACGGCCGTCTGCTGCAGCATGATCGCCGAGTTGTCCCACGTGACAAACCGGTCGAAGCGCAGGATCGCGAACAGCGCGTACACCGCCACGAGGGCGAGGAACGGTGCGAGGGCACCGAGGATGCGCCGGGGGGAGGCGGGCGGAGAGTCGGAAGACACGGGCGGGGTAAAGAGGTGGCGGACCCGGTCCGAGGCCTCCCCCGGATTCGTCCGGCACCCGGGACGCGGGCTCAGGGCGAGGCGAGGATCGCCTTGGTTTCGGGCGTATCGATGGTCTCGAGCGTGACGAGCGCGCACCCGGTGTCGACGCGGGGCTCGACCTTCTGTCCCCGCAGCTGGGCCACCGCCACCTTGACGCCGAGGTAGCCCATGCGGGAGGGATTCTGCGCGACCAAGCCTTGAATTTCGCCGCGGCGCAAGGCCTGCAGCAACGCGGAAGACGTGTCGAAGCCCACGAACGTCTTCTTGCCCGCGAGGCCCGTCTGGCGCAGCGCCAGCAGCATGCCTTGGGTGGTCGATTCGTTCGGGCAGAAGATACCATCCGCCTCCCGCAGGCGATCAATCAGGTTCAGCGCCGTGTCCTGGGCCTGGCTAACGGTGGCGCCGCCGTAGCGATTCTTCACCGTCACCTCGATCCCGGGGTGCCGGGCGATCGCAGCCAGGAAACCTGACTCCCGCTCGTCGGTGCTGGCGGAACCCTCCAAGCATCGCAGGAGAACGACCTTGCCCTTGCCCCCGAGGCGGCGCGCGAGTTCCTCCCCGCCCGTCTCACCCCCGCGGAAATTGTCCGTCGCCACGAGGCTGACGAAATCCCGACCCACCTCCGCCCGCAGCGCGGAGTCAATGATCACGACCGGGATGCCGGCCGTTGTGGCGCTGCGCACCGGCCCGGCGAGCGCCGTCGCGTCCAGCGGAGCGAGGACGATGGCCGAAACCTTGGACGCCACGAACTGCTGGACGACGCTGATCTGCTGCGCGCGGTCGTCCTCCTTCATCGGGCCCTTCCAGATGATCGCCACATCCTCCTCGGCTCCGGCCTTCCGGGCCCCCGCCTCGACGCCCTTCCAGAACGCGTGCGTCGAGCCCTTGGGCACGACCGCAATCTGCAGGCGCTCGGCCGCACGAGCCGAATTGATGAAACAAGCCAGGGCACCGGCGAGGACCAGCGCGGGAAGTGAACGACGAAGAAGGCGGATCATGGGGTGAAGGGGGCGACAGAGAAAAGAAGGGCCGACGAGCGGAATCAATCCTGCAACTCCACCACGACCTGAATCTCGGTCGTGGCATTCCGGGGCAGGCCGCAGACCGCGACCGCCGCGCGGGCGTGCCGCCCGGCGTCGCCAAAGAGGGCGACGAAGAGGTCACTCGCCCCGTTGACCACCGCCGGGCTGTCCGCGAACCCGTTGATCGCGTTGACATAGCCGCTGACGAAGACGATCCGGCGCACCCGTTCCAGCGATCCGACGGCCGCCTTGATGTTCGTCAGGGTGGCAAGCGCGCAGATCCGCGCCGAGTCATAACCGGACTGGACGGTCTGCTCGCGCCCCACCTGACCCGTATGGGTCAACTCGCCGTTGTAGGCGCTGATCGTGCCGGCGCAGTAGAGCAGGTTGCCGGTCCGCACCGTGGGCACGTAATTGCCGGCGGCGGCCGGGGGATTTGGGAGGGCCAGACCCATTCCCTTGAGGGTATCCTCGATCGTCATGGTTCATGCAGACTCAGCCCGGCGCCACCGCGAGGCAAAGCGATTCGGACACGGAACCCGGTTGCGCCGCGCAGCGCTTCGTCCGAGGCTCCGTCGGATGAACTTCGCCGCTTGGCAAGACCTCGCCCGACGCGATCCGGCGCGGGCGGCCTCCGCCCTGATCGAACGCCTGCAGGCGTTGACCGCCCCGCAGCGGCGGGCGATGGTCTCCTGGCACCCCGACGCCACCGCGCTGACCGCGGCCTTCGCGCAGCAGGCGGCGGGATCCGGCCCACTCGCCGGCGTGCCCTACTTCGCCAAGGACCTGTTTCCCGTCCGCGGCGTGCCGATGCACGCGGGCAGCGGCTTCCTCGCCGAAGTGAAGGCCGCGCCGACGGAGGATGCGGCCCTGGTCACCGACCTCGCTGACTGCGGTGCGGTGCTCGCGGGCACGGCTCACCTCCACGAATTCGCCTACGGGCTGACCGGTGACAATCCCCACTGGGGCAACGTCGACATTCCCGGTTGGCCGGGACGCACCCCCGGCGGTTCCAGCAGCGGCTCCGCCGCCCTGGTCGCCGGCGGCGTCGTTCCCTTCGCGCTCGGGACGGATACCGGGGGGTCCGTCCGCGTGCCTGCGGCCTACTGCGGACTCTTCGGCTTCCGCGGCGTGCCACGCTCGCGCTGGATCGCGGACGCGTTCCCGCTGGCTCCCGGCTTCGACACGGCGGGCTGGTTCACCCGCACGGCGGACGATCTGCTGACGGTCCAGACGGCGCTGCTTGGCGCGTCCGAGGCCACGCGTCCCCCCCGCGGCCTCTACCTCGGCTTCGCCGGCTGGGCGGAACCCGATCCCGGGATCGCCGAGGTCGTGGACGCCGCCGCCCTGCGCCTCGCCCCGGCGGCGGACGATGCAAGCCGCGCTCAGCTGATCCGCGCCTTCCACGGCTCGACCGAGGCCTACGCCACCTTGCAGAGCATCGAGGCCTACCGGAGCCACACGGAGTGGCTGGACCGCTACCGCGAGCGCTACGGCACCGAGGTTTGGCAGCGGCTGGACCGAGGCCGGCAGTGGTCCGAGGACGCCCATGCGCGCGCCCTCGTGAAGCAGACGGCCCTTCGCCTGATGTGGACCCAGTTCTTCCTGACCTTCGATTACCTGATCCTGCCTGCCACCCCGTTCGCCGCGCCCCTGCCGGAGCAACGGACCGTGGCGAACCGCCAGCGCATCCTCGCGCTCACGACTCCAGCCAGCGTCGGCGGTCTGCCGGTGCTCTCCATCCCCGTTCCGCTCCCCGACGGCCTCTCCACGGGGCTGCAAGTGGTCGTGAACCATCCCGCCAGTCCCGTCATCGGCTGGATGCTGCGCCGCCTCCGCGACGAAGCCCCGTGATCCGCCCACGCGGCGGGCTCTCGGAATAGGGCATTGCCGCGGGCCCGGAAGGTTGCGAGATTCCTCCCCCGTCTCCGCATGCCGCAACCGTCCCAACCGGCGTCCCCGCCTCCGGTCTCCGCACCCCGCCCCCGGTGGGGGAGCGCGGAATTCACCGCCTTGGTCGAACGGCTGCAGCATCCCGGCGGCGCCGCCTCCGGCTCTCCCGTCGCCGGTGATCATCCGTTGTACGGGCACACCCTGTTCATCGCCTCCTGCGATCTCGAGACGCGCTTCGGTGTCTTCCGGGCGCACGTCTTTCAGGACCTGATTGATCGTCACTATGTCATCGCCTTCGCGTACGGAGACATCGCGTCGACGCCGACCCTCTACACCCGCCTTCACTCGTCCTGCGTTTCGAGCGAAACCCTGCGCGGCTGCGACTGCGACTGCCGGGAACAACTCGAAGGCGCCTTCCGGCTGATCGCCGGGAAGGGTCACGGAGTCATCTTCTACCTGATGCAGGAAGGACGCGGCGTCGGCTACGTCGGAAAGGCCCGGGACCGCATGCTCGTGCAGGCCTCGCTCGACCAGATCTCGACCTTCGCGGCGTACGCCGCGCTCGGGCTGCGGAAGGATCACCGCAACTACGACAACATCGCGCAGATCTGCCATCTTCTCGGAATCAGGGCCTCGTGGATCGTGCTCACGAACAACCCGGAAAAGGTCGAGGCACTGCGGCAGCAGGGATTGACCGTCGAAGGAACCGAGCCCCTGGAATTCGAGCCCTCGCCCTACAACCTCGCGTACCTCTCCTCCAAGGCGGAGGGAGGGCACCGACTGCGTCGGCCGGGTGCGACCGCAATCCGGCGCGCCTCGCCCCCCGAACCCGTCGTCCCTTTCCGACCACGGGCGCTGCCGGACGCCCAGCGCTTCATCGCCGCCGCCAGCTACTTTCTGCCGGTCCGGCCCGTCGACCACGAGGTGGTCGTCCCCGAAAGCGAACTCGAGGTATGGCGCCGCGACGGGACGCTCGAACGCGCGATGGCCGGCTCCCGTCCGCTCGTGCTCGGCTGCCGCCGCATTCACGGGTCGAGGTACTTCGTGCGAATCGACCCTGACGTCCTCTCCCGCCGTCCGCGCGGCCTCGCTCCCGAGTCGATGCTGGCCGCGCTGAGCACCCCCTACTGGTTCCGCGTACACGTCTTCTACGACCTCGTGTCGAGCGAGGAACGGGTGGTCCTGACGTATGGATCAAACGAAGCGGACGAAGCAGCGCTGGTGCGCCTCCATCCCGAGACGCTTTTCGGGCGGTTCCCGCTGCGGGAAGGAGAAGCCGGCGAGGCCTATGGCGCGGCGGTCAAGGAGATCGTCGCCCACGGCACGGGGGTGATTCATCTGATTCATGACGATGGCCGGGGCGGTGGTTTCGGCACGCAGGCGTCGGTCGCCATGCGGGTGCAGTCCGGCTGGGACCCCTCGCCCCCCGCCGCCGCCGCCGCCCTCGGGGCAGAGCCCGGCCCCCGGGATCTCGACGGCGCGCTGCGACTGCTGCGTCACCACGTCCCGTCCGGTCGCGTGCACGTGCTGCTGACCCCCGCAGAAGCGCCGTGGTGCGACGGAGCGCTGGGAGAAGGCCTTCGCGCCCATGGCTTCACCGTCACCGGATGGAAGACCCTTGGAGCGCCGGCGGCGGACGTCCTCCCGGAATCCGGGACGGCCTGATCAGGCGGCGTCCTGACGGGACTCGCCTTTGGGGATGCGCCGGAGGCGCGGGCGACGGCTGCCGGCGACGGCGGCCGCATCGATGAAGACCTCTGCGACATCGTCCCGCTGCGGCAAGTCGAACATCACGTCGAGCATCAGGTTCTCCATGATGGACCGGAGCGCGCGGGCCCCGGTCTTCAGGCGAATCGCCTTGCGGGCGATCGCGCGGATCGCGTCGGGCGTGAAGCGGAGCCGGACGCCGTCCATCGCGAACAGCTTGGAGTACTGCTTGACGAACGCGTTCTTGGTCCGCTGCAGGATGCGCACCAGATCGTCCTCCGACAGTTGATCGAGAACGGAGACGATCGGCAAACGGCCGATGAACTCGGGGATCATGCCGAAGCGGATCAAGTCCTCCGGTTCCAGTTCGCGCATGAGTTCCTCGGGCCGGAGGGCCGACTCGCGGCGCCGGGCGACCGAGGAGAATCCCATCCCGCCCTGTCCCACCCGCCGCTGGACCAAGCCGTCGAGACCGACGAACGCGCCGCCGCAGATGAAGAGGATTTTCTGGGTGTTGATCTGGACGTACTCCTGATTCGGGTGCTTGCGGCCGCCTTGGGGCGGCACGTTGCACACCGTGCCCTCGAGGATCTTCAACAATGCCTGCTGCACGCCCTCGCCGGAAACGTCGCGGGTGATGGAGACGTTCTCCGTCTTGCGACCAATCTTGTCGATCTCGTCGATGTAGATGATTCCGCACTCGGCGCGCTTCACGTCGTAGTTGGCGGCCTGCAGCAGGCGCAGGACGACGTTCTCGACGTCCTCGCCCACGTAGCCGGCCTCGGTGAGCGTCGTGGCATCCGAGATCGCGAACGGCACGTCGAGGATGCGCGCCAGCGAGCGGGCGAGCAGCGTCTTGCCCGATCCGGTCGGACCGACCAGGAGGATGTTGCTCTTCTCAACCTCCACCCCGTCGAACTCCGGCGACAGCGCGGCCGGATTCCGACCGGTCTGGCCCGAGTCGAACATGAGCCGCTTGTAATGGTTGTAGACCGCCACCGAGAGCACCTTCTTCGCGTGCTCCTGGCCGATCACGTATTCATCCAGCGTCCGCTTGATCTCGGACGGCTTCACCAGTCGGAACTCGGGCTTGGTCTCGCCCGTCGGCTGGCGCACCTCACGGTCAATGATTGTCTTGCAGACGTTGACGCACGAGTCGCAGATGTACACTCCGGGCCCGGCGATGATCTTCTTCACCTCCGACTGCGACTTCCCGCAGAAGGAGCAAAGCGTCATGCGTGAGGACTTGGCCATGGGAGAAAAGTGAGGAGGGCGACCGGAGGAAGTCGATGTCGAATCCCGTCCCTCATCGGCACGTCTCGGCCCGGACTGAGGGCGGAACTCCCGTGCCAGGGGCCGAGTCTCGCCGAAGCGCCTAGAGCAGCAAGCGATTAGGCGGCCGTACCCACCGCCAACTGCGCGGCGTCGCGCGTGGAGGCGACCACATGATCGACCAACCCGTAGGCCTTGGCCTCGGTGGCGGTCATGTAATAGTCCCGATCCGAATCCTTTTCCACCTGCTCCGGAGTCTTCCCGGTGTGCCGGGAGAGGGTCTCATTCAGGGTCCGCTTCCAGCGCAGGATCTCCCGGGCCGCGATCGCGATGTCGGCGGCCTGGCCGCCCGCTCCGCCGCTCGGCTGGTGAATCATCACGCGGCTGTTCGGCAGGGCGAAACGTTTGCCCTTCGTACCCGCCGCCAGCAGCACCGTGCTCATGCTGGCCGCCATGCCCACGCAGTACGTCACGATGTCGCACTGCAGGAAGTTCATGGTGTCGTAAATCGCCATGCCCCCGGTCACGATCCCACCCGGCGAGTTGATGTACAGATGGATGTCCTTCTTCGCGTCCTCCATCTGCAGGAAGAGCAACTGGGCGATGACGCTGTTGGCCACGCCGTCGTCGATCGGCGTGCCAATGAAGATGATCCGGTCCTTCAGGAGCCGGCTGTAGATGTCCATCGACCGCTCGCCGCGGCCGGTGTTTTCGATGACGTAGGGAATGTAATACGAACTCACGAGGAGGGATTCGAAGTCTCAGGTGCCTTGACCGTCACCTTAGCCTTGGAGACCAGGAATTCAACCGTCTTGTCCAGAATGACGTTCTGCTGCATCGAGCGCAGCTGCTCGGGATGCTTGGAGAGTTGCTTGACGAACTTGTCCGCCGAGATTCCGGAGCGCATCGACTCGCGGTAGATGTAGGCGTTCATGTCGTTCTCGTTCAGCTTGATGCCTTCCTGGTCGGCGATCCGACCAAGGATGAGCTGGGTCTTGACCCGAGCCGACGCAGCCTTGCGGGCGCCGTCATAGAGCTGTTTCTTGTCCTTCTCGAACTGCTCCTGCGGAACGCCGCGGCGCATGTTCTCTTCGATGAACTGGCGCAGCACGTCCTGCGTCTCAAGATCGATGAGGGACGCCGGAAGCTCGAACTCGACCCGCGAGACCAGCGCCTCGGTCACCTGACGACGCTGCGCCGACCGGTTCTGGTACTCCTTCTGCATGCGCAGGGAGTTGCGAACGTTGGTGCGAAGCTCGTCGACCGACTCAGCTTGGTGCGACTTGAGGAACTCGGCATCGATTTCCGGGAGAACCCGCTCGCGGACCTCCAGGACCTCGACCGCATAGTCAGCGGTGGCACCGGCGAGCGCGGGGAGCGCCGTGAATTCAGCCGGGAACGTGATCGCCACCGTCCGCTTTTCGCCGGCCTTCAGGCCGGCCAAGTGACTGCCCAGACCGGGGATGAGGCCCTCCTGCGATCCCTCCACTTCCTCCCACGTCTGCGGAGCCCGGCCATAGATGGGACGGTCCGGCGAAAGGTCTGCGATCGGCTTGCCGTCGAGCGTGCCCTCGTAGGACAGCTTGACGAAGTCGCCCTTGGCCGAGGGGCGGTCCGCGACCCGGAAGTCGGCCCGCTCGGAACGCATCGACTCGATGGCCTGTTCGACCTCCTGCTCGGACGCCTCGGTCGGGGCGACTTCCGTCTCCAGGCTGTCGTAGGCCGGCAGGTCGAACTGGGGTCGGACGTCGACCGTGAAACGGATCTCCGCCGGCTGGCCGGCCGCGAGTTCGCCCGGCTGGGCATCCACGAGCCGGAGGACGTCGAGCTTCGCCTCCGCGAGGCCGGACTGGTAGGCCTGCGTGACGACCTTCTGCTTGAACTCGTCCGCGATGTCCCGGCCGAAGCGCTTGAGCACCATATCTGCCGGTGCCTTGCCGGGACGGAAGCCCGGGATGCGGGCGAGGCGCGCGAACTCAGCCACGGTGGCGGCGTGCCGGGCGCTGACTTCCGCCGCCTCGAGCTTCACGACGAGGGTCTTGCGGGTCACGGTCTGGTCTTGGACGGAGGTGTTCACGGTGAAGAAAGGGAAAGAGTCGGATCGGTGATGAATCGGTGACGATGCGATTGGGGCGGAGGCCGGTCAATGCCGGATTCTGCGCGCTTGCCTCAGGGGGTTAGCCCGGGCTTGGTCCCTTCGTCGCATGCTCTCCCTGCGCTCGATTCTCTCGCTCCACGGCTCCGCGCTCGTGCTCGATGCCGCCTCCGCCCGCACGCAGGTCGGGTGGCTGGCCGGAGCGGACGACGCGGGGGCGTGGTACGGCCACGACGCCGAGGCAGGTGAAGCGCTGTTCCGGGGCTTGGAGTCACTGCGCTGCGATGTGCTGCAGGCGGGCTGCCTCATCTTCTGCGAGGGCCCGGGGTCCGTCCTCGGCATCCGCACCGCGGCCGTCCTGCTGCGCACGTGGACCACCCTGAAGCCCCGCCCTTGCTTCGCCTACCGCAGTCTGGAACTGGTCGCCCACGGCCCCCACGCTCCGGGGTTGGCGGTGATCGCCGACGCGCGCCGCGATACCTGGCACGTCGTCGGCCGGGGGGCCGACGATGCTCCGCAGCCACTGCAACGCCTGCCGGCTTCCCAACTACCGGCGCGGCGCGGCATGCCCGAGCACTTCCGGCACTGGGCCCCCCTCCCGGAAGGCACCCGCCGCGTGCCCTACGACGTCGGCACCCTGCTTCACGCCACGGCGCATCGACCGCTGCTCCGGGAGTCGCCCGAACCGGACGCCTTCCTGCACGAGGATCCGCAGTATGTGACGTGGACGCCGCACGTGCACCAAGCCCCCGCGGGGACACCGGCACGGCACGGCTCCGGGAACGCCGGTCAACGGCCGATCGCGTAGACCCGGAAACCGAGGTCGCGCAGCCGGTCCGCAGGCAGGATGTTGCGGCCGTCGAAGACGAACGCGGGCTTCATCATCGCCCCGTGGAGACGGGCGAAGTCGAGCGTACGGAACTCGTCCCACTCCGTCACCACCGCAATCGCATGCGCGCCCTCCGCCGCCGCGTACGCCGAGGACGAAACCACGAGGCGGCGCACGTCGACGCCCGCCGCTTCGAGATCGCGACGGATGTCGGTCTCGCCGACTTTCGGGTCGTAAACCGCCACCTCCGCCTGCTCGGCGAGCAGCTCGCGCACCACGGTGATGGCTGCGGATTCACGCGTGTCGTTCGTGTCCTTCTTGAAGGCAAAGCCAAGGACCGCGATCCGCTTGCCGGCCACGCTGTTGAAGAGCGCCTTCACGATCCGCGCCGAAAACCGCTGCTTCTGCCACTCATTCATCCGCACCACGTGGTCCCAGTAGGCCGCCACCTCCGGCAGTCCGAAGGTTTCACAGAGGTAGACAAGGTTCAGGATGTCCTTCCGGAAGCACGATCCTCCGAAGCCGACACTGGCCTTGAGGAACTTCGGTCCGATCCGCGAGTCGCGCCCGATCGCATTCGCCACCTCGTCGACATCCGCTCCCGTCGCTTCGCACAGCGCGGAAATGGCGTTGATCGAGGAAATGCGCTGGGCGAGGAAGGCGTTGGCCACCAGCTTCGAGAGCTCCGACGACCAAAGGTTGGTCGTGATGATCCGCTCGCGCGGCACCCAACGCGCGTACACGTCGACGAGCGCCCGAACGGCGGTCTCACCGGCCGGCGTGCGCTCTCCGCCAATCAGCACGCGGTCCGGGTTGTGCAGGTCGGCGATCGCCGTCCCCTCCGCCAGAAACTCCGGATTCGAGAGCACCGCGTGCGTCAGGCCGCGCGTCGTGGCGTTCGCCGCCAGGATGTCCTTGATCGTCTCCGCGGTGCGGACCGGGATCGTCGACTTCTCCACGATGATCTTCGGCGCATCCGCCACCTCGGCGATCGTCCGCGCCACCGACTCCACGAAACGCAGGTCCGCCGCCCGCCCGGCACCGACCCCGTAGGTCTTCGTCGGGGTGTTGACGGCGACGAAGATCATGTCCGCCTCCTTGATCGCCGCCCGCACGTCGACCGAGAAGAACAGGTTGCACCCGCGGCATTCCCGGACAATCGCGTCCAGTCCGGGCTCGTAGATGGGCAGCGCGTCGGAGTTCCACGCCGCGATGCGTCCGGCATTCATGTCGACCACGGTCACCCGGATGTCCGGCGCCCGGTGGGCGATCATGGCCATGGTGGGACCCCCGACATAACCCGCGCCGATGCAGCAGATCTTCATGGAAAACAGGCTGACGCTGGCCGGGGAAGGCCGTCAATCCAAGGGAAAACACCGGGCGCAGGACGCACCCGGTGGCGGGACTCCCTCACCGGACGATGAAACCGCAGCGCGCCTTCGGGGAGCGCGGCGCCCCGGCTCAGGCCGGGTGCGGAGCCGCAGCGGGTGTCCCGAGCGTGTCGGGCGCCGCCGCTGAATCCGCCGCCTTCTTGCCGCCGCGGTCGTCTGCCTTGGGCGGGGTCGCCGGGGCCTCGCGCACGATGGGCGAACGGATTTCCCCGAACTCGACAATCTCGTTCACGTGAACCCCATCGATCGTCTCGTGCGCCAGCAGCGCGTCGGCGATCTTGTCCAACGAGGCGCGGTGCTCGACGATGATCTGCCGGGCCCGGGAGTAGGACTCGTCAACGAGCACCTTGACCTCGGCATCAATGCGGCGGGCGGTCTCCTCGGAAACCGTGTGCGAACGGGTGATCTCCCGTCCAAGGAAAACGGTGTCCTGATTGTCGCCATAGGCGATCGGACCCATCGGGCTCATGCCCCAGTTGCAGACCATGTGGCGCGCCAGCTTGGTGGCCTGCTCGATGTCGCCGGACGCACCGCTGGTCACGTCGTTGAGGGCGACCTCCTCCGCGATCCGCCCCCCGAAGAGGGCCGCGAGCCGGTTCAGCATCTTCCGCCGAGCGTAATTGTAGGTGTCCTTGGTCGGGATGTACATCGTGCTGCCGAGCGAACGCCCGCGCGGGATGATCGTGACCTTGTGGACCGGCATGGCGTCGTCACCGATCACGACGCTGACCAGCGCGTGGCCGGCCTCGTGGTAGGCGACGACCTTCTTGTCCTCGTCGTCCATGACCCGACGGCGCTCACGGCCGAAGAGCACCTTGCTCCGGGCGTCGTCGACATCCTGCATCTCCACCTTCTTCTTGTTGCGGCGGGCGGCGAGCAGGGCGGACTCATTCAGCAGGTTCGCCAATTCGGCGCCGGAAAGCCCCGGCGTGCCGCGGGCGACGACGGCGAGGTCGACATCCTCGGCGAGCGTGATCTTGCGCGCGTGGACGCGCAGAATCTGTTCGCGGCCGATGAGATCGGGCAGGTCGACGTAGATCTGGCGGTCGAAGCGACCCGGGCGCAGCAGCGCCTGGTCCAGAACGTCGGGCCGGTTGGTGGCGGCGATGATGATGACGCCCTCGGTGGTGTCGAAGCCATCCATCTCCACGAGCATTGAATTCAGGGTCTGCTCGCGCTCGTCGTTGCCGCCCCCGAGGCCCGCGCCGCGCTGACGGCCGACCGCGTCGATCTCATCGATGAAGATCAAACACGGGGCACTCTTGCGCCCCTGTTCGAACATGTCGCGCACGCGGCTGGCACCCACGCCGACGAACATCTCCACGAAGTCCGAACCGGAGATACTGAAAAAGGGAACGTCGGCCTCGCCGGCCACCGCCTTGGCCAGCAGCGTCTTGCCGGTGCCGGGGGGGCCGACGAGCAGGATGCCCTTCGGGATCTTGCCGCCCATGCGGGTGAACTTCTTCGGGTCCTTGAGGAACTCCACCACCTCAGCGACCTCTTCCTTGGCCTCGTCGCACCCGGCAACCTCCGCAAACGTAATGCGGTCGCGGTCCCGCGTCAGGAGCTTGGCGCGACTCTTGCCGAAGTTCATCGCGCCGCGTCCGGCATTGCGCAGCTGGCGCACGAACAGGAAGTACAGCAACCCAATGATCAGCAGGAAGGGAATGATCTGCGACGCAATCTGCGCCAGCAGGGTCGTCGCCGGCTGCTCGGTGAACTTCTGCGACTTCTGCAGCTTCTCGAGGTTCGAGTCGGTCAGGCGACCGGACGCCCGGAAGTAAGCCGTCTTGCCGGAATCCGAGGTCAGCGTGGCCTCCTTCGTCTCGCCCGTGACAACCACCCAGTCCCGCCCGCCCGAGGTGTCGGGGCGGATCAGGCCCTCTCGGATCTGATCGGTCTCGGCGAGTTCAACCACCTTCTGGAGATTGAGCTGAGCCGGCGCCTTCACCTTGCCGGGATTCAGGAAAAAGAGGGCGAGGACCGCCGCGACGATCGCCAGCCAGATGAGCAGCACCTTGGGCTGAAAACGCTCCGGCGGCAGATTCTTGAGGGGACGGCGACGGTTCTTGGATTCGTTCTCGGACATTGAGCGGATGGACTCGTGCGGCACCGTGGAGGTTCCACCCCGACAAGTCAATTGGCCCGGGCGGCTTTTCGCAGCTTTGCGGCTTTTTCACCCACGGGCTCAAAACGGAGGCGTCCGCGTTCGATCCGGGCAAAGCCAGAGGCACCCAGGCTGACCCGGGTCGACCGCCCCGCCCGGGCGGCGACGAGGACCGCCTCGAAGGTTTGCCGCGAGACCTCGCCCCATCGGCCGCCGAGCCTGAGGCGCCACCGGTGCACCACCCTCCGCGCCACCGCCAGCGGCAGGGCCTGCAGGGTCGCGATCGAGACGCCGCGGTCCGGATCCACGGTTACACCCGCAGCCCATGATTCCAAGGCTTCCGCATCCTCCTCCAACTGATCCCGCGAACGACCGACGCCGGCGAGGACGTCGCGCTGCGGTTCCGCCGCCAGCCAGCGCGGCAGCACGCCCTGCCGCAGTCGGTTGCGCAGGTGGTCGCCCTCCGCATTCGACGCGTCCTCGCGCCACGGGATGCGCTGCGCGTCGAGCGCCGCCACGAGCGTGGCCTTCGCTAGGTTGAGCAGGGGTCGCACATGGACGCGCCCTCCGGTCAGGAGGTGCACCGGTCGGGGCGCCGCCAAGCCCTCCAAACCGCTCCCGCGCGCCAGTCGCATGAGGATGCTTTCCGCGACGTCGTTGCGGTGATGCCCGAACCACAGCACGCGGCGACGCGATGGGGTCATGACCGCGTCGAAGAACGCCATCCGGGCCGCCCGGGCCGCAGTCTCGCTGGAGGGAATTCGAGCCTTTCTTTCCCACCGGGCCATCCGCAGCCTGACGCCCAGCCCTGCGCACACCGCCGCGCAGAAGCGCGCATCGGCATCGGAGGCGCGACCGCGCAGGCCGTGGTTGAAGTGCAGCGCCAGCAGGCCGCGCCGGCGCTCCGGCCAGTGCGCCCAGAGCAGGAGCAGCAGCGCGAGCGAATCAGCTCCGCCCGACAAGGCGACGCTCCAAGGCCCGACGGCTTGCTGGACCCAGCGGCGCACCGACGGGTGCAGGCAGTCGAGGGGAAGGCTCCGCGCGAGGCGGCGCGCCGCGTCAGGCCAATCCAACCGGGAGGCGGATCGGGCCACGCGACGCTTCATCGGGCAACCCCGGCGGCGCCTCAGGCCGGGAAACGGAGGTGATCCCGTCCGAAGAACCGCACCAGCGCCGCCGGGAGGCGCACGGTGCCGTCGGGCTGGAGGTTGTTCTCGAGGATGGCGGCGAGGACGCGCGGGACCGCGAGGCCGGAGCCGTTGAGCGTGTGCACGAGTTCAGGCTTCCCGGTCTCGCGCGAGCGATACCGGATCTGCGCGCGACGCGCCTGGAAGGCCTCGAAGTTCGAGCAACTGGACACTTCCAGCCACCGCTTCTGGCCGGCCGCCCAGACCTCCAGATCGTACTTCTTGGCCTGCGCAAAGCCGAGGTCGCCGCCGCACATGAGCAGCACGCGGTACGGCAACTCCAGCTTCCGCAGCAGCCGCTCCGCGTCATCGCGGAGCCGGTCCAGCTCCACATAGCTCTGCGAGGGGTGCACCCACTTCAGCAGTTCCACCTTGTCGAACTGGTGCAGGCGGTTCAGGCCGCGCACGTCCTTGCCGTAGCTGCCCGCCTCGCGACGGAAGCAGGGGGTGTAGGCGCAGCGATGGACCGGCAGCACCTCCTCGGCGAGGATCTCGTCGCGGAAGAAATTCGTCAGCGGCACCTCCGCCGTCGGCACCGCGTACAGGTGATCCACCGCGGTCTCGTACATCTGCCCTTCCTTGTCGGGGAGCTGTCCGGTCGCCGTCGCGCTGGCCGCGTTCACGAGGATGGGAGGCGACACCTCGAGGTACCCGGCGGCCGCCGCCTCCTCGAGGAAGAAGTTCAACAGCGCGCGCACAAGGCGGGCACCGTCCCCGACGTAGAACGGGAAGCCGGCCCCGGTCACCTTGGCGCCACGCCCGAAGTCAAAGAGGTGGTCGAAGCCCGGGATTTCCCAGTGCGGCCGCGCCACCGGGGAGAGCGAGTCGACGCTGCCGTGCGAGGAGAAGGTGACGTTCTGGTCGGGCGTCCGGCCCTCGGGCACGCTGGCGTGCGGAAGGTTCGGGAGCGCCAGCATCGCGTGCCGCCACGCCGCCTCAGTGGTCGCCAGCTCGGCCTCGCGCTGCTTCACCTCGGCGGACACCGCCTTCATCTCCGCCACCTTGGCGAGGAACTCCGGCGAACCTTTCCGCAACGACGCCATCTCGTTGTTGGCCGCCTTCTGCCGCGAGCGCAGGACTTCGACGTCGTGGAGCTGGGAGCGCCACGCGGCATCCACGTTCAGCACCGCGTCGAGGTCGACGTCGAGGTGCTTCTTCTGGATCGCGGCCCGCACAAGGTCGGGCGATTCGCGGAGGAGTCGGGGATCAAGCATGGCGAACTAGGCGGAAACCACGAAAGGGGCGGGATGGACACTCTTTTTTCTCTGGGGCGGGTCCGGTCAGCGGCGCGCCGGAGCGTCCCAGCGCTGAAACCGCTGGAAGACGTCCTTGGCGGGGAGCATGGCCAGCGCCCCGACGGGTGCCTGGATGACGTGATTGGTCGGCGCGTTGAGCGGATAAGGCCCGAAGCGCTGCGGATCCGTGGGACCGAAGATGCCGAGGGTCCGGACCCCGAGCGCCGCCGCGAGGTGCATCGGGCCGCTGTCGTTCGAGATCACCCAGCCGGCCCGGGCGATCAACGCCGGCAGCGAGAGGAGGCTGGTGTTGCCGGTGAGGTTGAGGAACTGGTCGCGCGGGAAGGCGTCCTTGTCCGGGACGTAGTTGTTTCCGGCCCAGACGACATACCGCGAGCGGTCATCACGGAGGAGCATGTCCGTGAATTCCTTGAAGCCGCCCCAGCGTTTCTCCGGACGACGGGAGTCGGGGAAGATCACGATCGGCGCCCCGCCGCGCCGTCCGTCGAGGAAGCTGAGGTTGAGGCGATCGACCTCGCGGAAGCGCAACGTTCCCGCGAGTTCGGGCTTGGCCCCGAGAACCGGCGCGAACTGCAGGAGGATGTCGAGGGCGTGCGCGGATTCCCCGGCCGGCGGCAGCGGCACGCGTTCCGAGTAGAACATCCCCGCCCCCTCGCGCGCATCGGTGCGCCCGACCTTGCGGTCCGCGATCGCCCGCCACGTCATCAGCCCCGTCCGGAGGAGCCCCTGAAAGTCGAAGACGAGATCGAACGAGGTCTGGCGCACCTCGCGCATGAGTTGGAAGTAACCGCGCGCCCCCGCCATCCGCCGGAACACGTAGATCTGGTCCACCGCCTCGCAGGCCCGCACGATCGGCGCGAAGATGTCCCGGACGATCCACGAGATGCGCAGGTGCGGCACCTGCGCCTTCAGGGAAGCAGCCACCTGCAGCCCGTGGACGATGTCCCCGAGGGATGACGGTTTGATGATGAGCAGCTGGGTCATGGCCGGGCCCGGACCGCGCCGCTAGGAAACGGCATTGCCCGCGCGAGGGCATCGTTTCATGGACTTTGGGCACGGAACGCAAACGCTAACCGCAAGACCGCCCGTTCGTTGCCCTTGCTCCTCCTCATTCAAAGCCTCGGCTGGATCCTCGCCCGCGCGCCGGAAGGGCTGCTGCGCGTCGTGGCCGCCGGGCTCGGCACCGCGCTCCACGTCGGCCTCCCCCGCCGCCGCCGGCTGCTGCGGTCGAACCTTTCCCATGCGTTCCCCGAGTTGAGTCCGGCCGCGCGCGACGCCATCGCCCGCGAGAGCTGCCGCCGCCTCGTCGAGACCGGGATGCTGTCACTCGCCTCCCCTTTCCTTTCACCCGACCGCCTGCGGCGGATCCTGTGCGCTGGTCCCGGCTTGGAGGACATGCTCCGCGAGCGCCGCGACCATCCCCGCCCCACCGTGCTGGTGTCCGCGCACCTCGCCTATTGGGAGGCGCAGACGTGGATGGCGGTGCTCACGGACCTTCCCCTCGGCGACTTCGGCGTGATCTACCGGCCGCTCGATCACGCGGGCTTGGACAACTTCGTCCGACGCACCCGCGAGCGTTTCGGGATGCGGCTGCTGTCGCGCAAGGCGGGGTTCGCCGAGGCCGCGCGGATCCTGCGACACTGCGGCTGCGTCGGAATCCTGTTCGACCAGAACGCCGGCATGCAGGGCGCTCTCACCACCCTTTTCGGCCGCGTGTGCTCAACCACGGAGTTGCCCGGCATCCTCGCCGAGAAGTTCGGCGCCGAGGTCCGCGTGATCACCGCCCACCGCCGGGACTTCTGGCGCGTCGAACTCCGGATCGCCCCGGTGCCCCACGACGGCACCGCCGCCGGTGTCGTCTTCGCACTCAACCGCTGGCTGGAGGAGGCCCTCACCGCCGACACCGGGCTCCGCGACTCGTGGCTCTGGTCCCATGATCGCTGGCGCCATCAGGACCGGCCCACCGCGCGTTTCCGACTGGAATCCCGCCGCAGCCTTCTCGCGGAGGAGCAACGGGCGCGGGGATGGTCTCACCTGCCGCGCCGCACCCGGCTCTTCGTCCGCCTGCCCAACTGGCTGGGCGATGTCGTGATGGCCTTGCCGCTCCTCCGCGCCGTGCGCGCCGCCCGTCCCGACATGGAGTTCACCCTCGTGGGCAAGGGGCCATTCCGCGAGGTCTGCGAACTCGGCGGACTGGAGTTCGAGCACTACGTGCCCCTGCCGCCCCGCGGGATCGGCTACTGGGGACACTTCCGCGCCCTGGCCGGACGCAGTCCCGACACCTACCTCCTCCTCACGCAGTCCCTGCGCGGTGATCTGGAGGCGCGCCTCACCGCCGCCCCGCAGCGCTTTGGGCTCGTCCGGCCGGGACACCGCCGACCCCTCCTGACGCACGCCTACCGTCGTCCGGCGAATCTGGATCCGCGCTCGCAGCATCAATTCGCGGAGTGGGAAGCGATGCTGCGGCACTTTGGACTCGAGGGGGCGGTCGACCGGCGCCCAGCGGCCCCCCCGCCTCCCCCGCCCTCGCCGACGGTCGGGCTGATCTGCGGTTCCGAGAACCACCCGGCGAAGCGCTGGCCGGTGGAGCATTGGAGCGCCCTGATCCACCGGTTTCCGGGCATCGCGTTCGTGCTCTTCGGGACGCCGGGCGACCGGAGCATCACCGACACCATCGTTGCCGCCTGTCCGGGCGCGCGGGTCGAGAACCTCGCCGGCCGGACCACGCTGCGGGAGTTCGGGGCCCGGCTGCGCGGGTGCACCGTCCTCGTCAGCAACGACACCGGCGGCATGCACCTCGCGAACGCCCTCGGCGTTCCGGTCATCGCGCTCTTTGGTCCGACCAATCCGGTGCGCACCGCCCCGGTCTTTTCCGCCGTCGTGGAGATCCTCCAACCCCCGGGCTGCCCGCCCACCGGCGGGGCGCGCCTCGAAGATCTGGCCCCGGAGTCGGTCGCCGCCGCCCTCCGGCGGCACCTCGGCCCGCCCCCCGCCGGCGTTTAGGGTTGCCGTCCCTGACGGGGTTCCCACGTTGGGCAGGCACTCCCGCTCCCCGGTGTCGCTTCTCTCGGTCAACGATCTCCGCACCTACTTCCACACGCGCAACGGCGTGTACCGGGCGGTCGATGGAGTGAGCTTCGCGCTGGACCGCGGGGAGACGCTCGGGATCGTCGGGGAATCGGGCTCGGGTAAGTCCGTCACTTGCTACTCGATCATGGGCCTGATCCCGACCCCGCCCGGCCGGATTGAGAGCGGAGCGGCGATCTTCGACGGCACCGACCTCCTCCGGTGCCGGCCCGCCGAGGCCCGCGCCATTCGCGGCAAACGGATCGCGATGATCTTCCAGGACCCGATGACCTCGCTCAATCCGTACCTGCGGATTTCCGAGCAGCTCATCGAGCCCCTGCTCATCCACGGACTGGCGGACCGCAAGGAGGCGCTGCGCCGCGCGCGGGAGATGCTGGAGGCCGTGGGCATCAACGACGCCGCCAAGCGCATCCACTACTACCCGCACGAATTCTCCGGGGGCATGCGGCAGCGGGTGATGATCGCGATGGCGCTCATCACCCGTCCCGAATTGCTGATCGCCGACGAGCCGACGACCGCCCTCGACGTCACGGTGCAGGCGCAGATCCTCGACCTGATCCGGCGCCTGCAGCGGGAGTATGGCATGGCGGTGATCTTCATCACCCATGACCTCGGCGTTGTCTCGGGCCTCTGCGACCGCGTGCAGGTGATGTACGCCGGCCGGATCGTCGAAACCGCGTCGACCCGCGCGCTGTTCCGCACGCCGCGGCATCCGTACACGCGCGCCCTCCAGCAATCGATCCCCTCGCTGCAACCGAAGGGAAGCGAGTTGTACACGATCCCCGGGATGCCCCCGGACCTGTCCAAGCCGATCGCCGGCTGCGCCTTCGCCGCCCGCTGCGCCGCCGCCGTCCCCGGCTGCGCGCAGCGCGACCCCGCGCTCGCCGAGGTCTCCCCCGGCCATGCGCAGGCCTGCCTGCGCGTCGCCGCCGGCGAGTTATAGGCCGACTCACCCGGCATCCCCTCCCCTCCACCGCCCTCATGAGCGAGCCGATCCTCGAACTGCGCGACGTCCGGACCCACTTCCCGATCCGGCAGGGCTTCCTGTTCAAGCGCCAGGTCGGCACCGTGAAGGCCGTGGACGGCGTGACCCTGTCGCTCGCTCGCGGCGAAGTGCTCGGCTTGGTCGGCGAGTCGGGCTGCGGCAAGTCCACCCTGGCGCGCACGATCCTGCAGCTGCTGCCGACGACCGGTGGATCCGTGCTGCTCTCCGGTCGCAACCTGGGCGAATGCGAGGCCGGCGAGTTGAAGCAACTGCGGCGGGACCTGCAGATGGTCTTTCAGGATCCGTACGCCTCGCTGAATCCGCGGATGACCGTGTTCGCGACCTTGGCGGAGCCGCTCCTGACGCACGGCGTCTGTGACCGCGGCGAGGCGACGCGGCACGTGTCGGAGTTGATGGAACGCGTGGGGCTGGCGCCGCGGTTCATGCAGAAGTACCCGCATGAGTTCTCCGGCGGCCAGCGGCAGCGCATCGCCATCGCCCGCGCCCTCGCGCTGCGCCCGAGAATCATCATCGCTGACGAGCCCGTGTCGGCGCTCGACGTGTCGATCCAGGCCCAGATCCTGAATCTGCTCGCCAAGCTGGTTCGCGACATGGGGCTGTCGTTGGTCTTCATCGCGCACGATCTCTCCGTCGTGAAGCACATTTCCGATCGCGTCGCGGTGATGTACCTCGGCCGCATCGTGGAAATCGGCGACGCCCGAAGCGTGATCGATGCACCGCAGCATCCCTACACGCGGGCGCTGGTGAGCGCGATCCCGCGGCCGGATCCCGAGGTCGAGCGCACGCGGCAGCGCATCGTGCTGCCCGGCGATCCGCCGTCCCCCATCAATCCGCCTTCCGGCTGCACGTTTCATCCGCGCTGCCCGTATGCGGTGGACTCCTGCAAGGCCGCATTCCCGGAACTCCGGGCCGCCGCGGGCCGCGAGGTCGCGTGCTCGCGCATCGGCGCGTTCTGAGGCGACGCCGCTCCGTCAACGCGGCCACTCGCCGCCGACGAAATCCGTCCCGGTGAGCTGCGCCGGATCGAGTTCCACGTGCCGGATGCGCCGTCGCTGCCACGTGTAGGAAAGGTGCACGCGCCCATCCGCTGACTGGATCACGGCGGGGTAACTGTACTCGCCCGGTCCGCTCTCCAGCACCGCCGCCGCCTGCCAGTGGCGGCCATCGCGGGAGATCGCCACGTTCAGGGGCGAGCGTCGGCCACCCCACTTGCCCGTCTCGCCGGGGACGTGGTTGTAGACGATGAGGTGGCGGCCGTCGCGCAGCGTGAGCGCATCGGTCCCGGAATTCGGATTCGGCAGCGACCCCAGGGTCACCGGACCCCACGTCACCCCACCGTCCGCCGACGCCACCTCGAAGATGCGGTTCTGCCGGGTGCGTCCGATTGCCAACAGGTTTTGCCCGCCAAGGAAAAGCACGCTGGGCTGGATGGCTTGGATCGCCACGCCGTCGTTCAGCAGGCCCGTCCGTTCCCACGTCCGTCCGAGATCCCGCGACCGTTCAAACGCCACGGACCACCGGCTTGGCTGCTCCGGGGTTTCCACGCTGGTGGGCGCGAGGATGTCGCCGTTCGGGAGTTGGACCGGACGGTTCTTGATCGGCCCGAGCACGCCATCCGGAAGCCGGCGTGGCGCGGACCATGAACGCCCGCCATCCATCGACTCGATCACCATGCCCCACCACGTCTGCGGCGAGGGTCCCACTTTGTAGAAGAGCATCAGGGGACCGTTCCGGGGTTGGAACAGCACCGGGTTCCAGCACGGATATCGTACCGTATCGCCGTTCGCGCCCGGAGGCTGGACGCCATTGGCGACTTCGACGGAGCTTGTCCAGCGGTCGGACTCGCGACGTGAAAACCAGATTCCGACGTCGGGGTGCTTCTCGTGAGTCCCACCGAACCACGCCGCCACGAGCCCGGACGGCGTCTCCGCCAGGGTCGAGGCGTGGACCTGCGGGTAGGGTCCGGTCTCATAGATGAACTCCCTCCGCACGATGGCGGGATCCGCCTCGGGAGCGGACGCGCCGAACGCGACTCCGGCGAACCCAAGGAACCAGACCACCAGAGGAAACGGTTTCAGATCAGGCATGACGCGAAGGGGTAAAGCGAGAGGACGGACCATGGGCTTGCGCTTGTGCCGGAGCCTGCTTCCGGTCCACGTCCGGGCCAAGCGATTTCCAGCGGTGTCGACCCGCCGCAGACCGTCCGCCCAGCGCCGCCCACGGTCACCACCGCCGCGCAGGCGCGCCGTCAGGGCGCACCTCGGCCAACGGGCCGCCAGCCGCCGGGCAGGGTGGCCGCCGCGTTCAGACGTCGGCCATTGCCGCCTGCGGGGGCGGCACGGCGCGCGACCGCGGCGAGACCGGTCTCTTCTCGCGCCGCGCCCGGGCGCCTCCGTCTCCGCGCGTAGTCGACATCATCCGCGCCTAGCCGCCGTCGTCCGCGTCGCCCATCCCCGTGCACGCGTCGTTCACGTCGATCTCGCCCCGGCAGGCCGCTTCCAGCAACTGGGCTCGCAGTCCGCCTCCGCGCTCGACCGCCACCTCGGCCGCCATCGCTTCGCGAAGCGCCTCGAGGCCGTCGACGCGCACCATCGCCTCGCGGATCGCCCGCGTGACTGCAATCACCTCGAAGAAGCCGACGCGGCCCACCACGCCGCGACCGGCACAGGCGGCGCACCCCGGTCCCCGGGTCATTGCGCCGGATCGCTCCGCACCCGAAACCACGCCATCAGGCGACGGTCCGAGGTCGCGCGGCCACGGCGCGGGGACGCGGCAGACCGGGCACAGGCGCGCGACGAGGCGCTGGGCCACCACGCCGGCCAGCGCATCGGCGAGAAGGAACGGTTCCACCCCGAGGTCGAGGAGTCGGATGATCGCTCCCTCGGTCGACGCCGCGTGCACGGTCGCGACCACGCCGTGACCCGTGAGGGCGGCTTGGACCGCCACCGCCGCAGTCGCGGCGTCCCGCACCTCGCCGACGAAGATGAGGTCCGGATCCTGCCGCAGCAACGACCGCAGCGCATCGGCAAAGGTCAGGCCCTGCTCGGCGTCCACGGCGATCTGGACGAAACCGTCGCGCTGGAATTCGACCGGGTCCTCGACGGTCATGATCTTGCGCTGCGTGGCGTCGACGCACCCGAGCGCGGCGTAGGCGGTGGTGGTTTTCCCCGCGCCGGTGGGCCCGGCGATCGCGACCAACCCGCGTCCCTGCGCCAACCACGACCGGAGACGCTCCTCTGCGGCGGAACTCAGGCCGAGCGAGGACAAGGCCGGCGGCACCGCACTCCGTTGCAGCACTCGCAGCGCCACCACTTCGCCATGGAGGGCCGGAAGCGTGGCGACCCGGAAGTCGGCGGTCTGCGTCCCGCCGCTCCACCGCAGGCGACCGTCGAGCGGGAGCCTCCGTTCGTTGGGATCGAGGTGCGCGAGCACCTTGATGCGCGCCACCAGTTCGGGACCGGCGATCGTCGCCGGCACCCGCTCCTCCTCCCAGCCACCCGCCCCGCGCCGGCGCACCCAGAGGCCGGCGCGATCGGGCTCCAAGTGCAGGTCAACCACCCCCTCCGCCACCGCCCCTCCGAGGAGCCGATCCAGCCACGCCGCGGAGGGCGACGGCGCGAGCGGGGCCGGCTCCATCGGTCGGGACGCTAGAGCGTCCGCAGGGTATGTCCGAGTTGCTGCAGCTTCTCGCACATGACGATCGAGTCCTGCGCCTTCTCCATGGCCTCGTCCGGCGTGACCAACTCGCGGTTCACGAGGCTCATCAGGTGCGTGTCCATCGTGATCATGCCCAGGCTCGCCCCGGTCTGAATGTCCGAGGTGATGCGGAAGGTCTTGTTGTCGCGGATCAGGGACGCGATCGACGTCGTGTTCACCATGATCTCGTAGCCGGCGATGCGCCCGCCGCCCTTCTTCTTGCAGAGCACCTGGGAGATCACCGCCACCAAGGACATCGCCAACTGGGTCCGCACCATGTCCTTCATGTTCGCGGGGAACGCGTCCACGATCCGGTCCACCGTCCGGGCCGCGCTGTTCGTGTGCAGCGTGCCGAAGACAAGGTGCCCCGTCTCGGCCGCGCTGATCGCCGCCTCGATCGTCTCGAGGTCGCGCATTTCACCGACGAGGATGACGTCGGGATCCTGCCGGAGCGCGCGCCGGATCGCCTCGGAGAACGAGGGCACGTCGACACCAATCTCGCGCTGCGTGACCACGCACTGCTTGTGGGAGTGGTAATACTCGATCGGGTCCTCGATCGTGATGATGTGCCCGTCGCGGTTCTCGTTGATGTAGTTCACCATCGAGGCCAGCGTGGTGGACTTGCCGGAGCCGGTGGGACCCGTGACCAGGATCAGTCCGCGCGGACGGTAGAGGAGTTCACGCACGCGGTCCGGGAGACCGATGTCGCGCAGACCGAACATGCGGTTCGGGATCTGCCGCAGCACGAGGCCGAAGTTGCCCTTGGACTTCAGGATCGAGACGCGGAAGCGGGCGCGATCCAGGTACGCGAAACCGAAGTCTGCACCGCCGTTCAGCTTGAGGTTCTGCACGTGCGAGTCCGGGCTGATCGACAGCACGAGCTTCTCCGTGTCCTCCGGCGTGAGGTTCGGACCTTCGATCGGCACCATGGAACCGCTGATCCGGAGCGTGGGCGGCTGTCCGACCTGGCAGTGGAGGTCGGATGCGTTCTGATCGACGACCAGCTCGAGCAGGTCGTTCATTTGGCAGTTCATAGGAAATCGGTTGGTTAAAAATCAGCCTATCGCAGATCCGAGCACGCGCCAAATCTCTCCTGCAGTCGTGCCTCCGTCGTCCACCCGGGACGCGCCGTCCTCGCCAAGGGTCCGCATTCCCGCCTGGCGGGCCGCGGTGCGCAGGGTGTCGGCGTCGGCCCCGCGGCGGATCAGGCTCCGCAGTGCGTCCTTGACCACGAGCAGCTCCACCACGGCGAGACGCCCGGAGAAGCCCGTTCCGCGGCACGCCCGGCAGGGGGCGGGTCGCACCGGCGCAGGTGCCGGACGGGCGCAGCTGCGGCAGGTCCGGCGGACCAGTCGTTGCGCGAGGACACCCCGGAGCGCCGTGGCCAGCAGGGGGCCGCTGACGCCGAGGTCACGCAGGCGGACAATCGCTCCGATCGCGTCGGAGGTGTGAAGGGTGGAGAAGACGAGATGCCCGGTCAGCGAGGCGTTCAGGCAGCTGCGCGCCGTCTCGCGATCCCGGACTTCTCCCACGGCGATGACCTCGGGCGACTGTCGCAGCACGGCCCGCAGCGCCTCCGGGAAACCGAGGCCGAGTTCCGGGCGGATGCCGACCTGGACCACCCGCGGCAGTTCGCGCTCCACCGGGTCCTCGATCGTGATCACCTTGCGCCCCGCCTCCGCCAGCTGGCGAAGCGACGCGTGGAGGGTCGAGGACTTTCCGCTCCCGGTTGGACCGGTGATCAGCAGGAGTCCGTCGCTCGATCGGATGAGGCGTTCCCAGCCTTCCCGCGTTCTGGCGCCGAGGATGCCGGCCAGCGTGCCGCCGGCCTCTCCGGCCTCGCCGTCGCCCTCGAGGATCCGGATCACGATGCTCTCACCCCGGACCGTGGGGACCGACGACACCCGGACGTTTCGCGGGCCGCGCCGGGACATCCAGCGAAACCGTCCGTCTTGAGGAAGCCGTCGTTCCACAATCGAAAGTCCCGCCAGCAGCTTGGTCCGGGCGAGCACCGCCGCCGCGTGGGCCGCACCCACTTCCCCCGCCTCCCGCAAGACTCCATCGACCCGATGCCGCACCCGAAGGCGCGTCTCGCCGGGTTCCAGATGGATGTCCGATGCGCGCGAAACGATGGCGTCTGCGAATAGGGTATCCACCACGTCCCCTATCGACACAGCCGAGGGGAGGTTAACGGAGGTCTCTGGCGGGACCCGGGCCGGGCGGTTCCGCCACTCCGCCCGTTCCTCGAGGGTCTGAAACTCAAGCCCGGACAACGCGTCGGCAGGGTTCGCGGGCGACGCAATTCCGCGGGTGTTCCCCACCTCCCGGAGCACCGCGCCGGTCCCGTCGACCCCGTCCCACGCCTCCACGATCCACGACCGCGGGGCGACCGTCGGCACCACGGGCACCGCCAACCGCTGAGCCACCCCAGCCAGCGCGGCTTCGTCGAGTGGGTTTTCGACGGCGAGTTCGACCGCTGCCGGGAAACGACGCAGGGGAAGCATGCCCGCCTCCGCAAGCAGGAGTCGGACCGGAACGGGCAGGGCCGCGACTACGGCAAGGGCTTCGGCGGGCACCTCCGCTCCCCGGGTGATCGCCCGCAGGCCGAAGTGCGCCGCGAGGGCCTCCGCCGCCCACCACGGGTCCAGGTCACCCCCGTCGATCCACGCAGCGAGGGCACCCGCACGGAGCCCGCGCGCGGGCTCCGTCGGTGGCGCGCGGCCCGACCGCTCGGCCGCCGCCCGCACCGCTGCCGCTCCGCCGGCGGGTCGCCACCCGCGCGCCAGCAGCGCCGCCAGAATCCCTTCGTCCGCCTCGGTCATGCGCTCAGGATCCTCGTCGGCTCGGGTCTTCCGGTCCGCGGCCTAGCGGGCCAGACTCATGAGGAACTCCGCGTTCGACTTGGTTTTGCGCAGTCGCTGGATGAGCATCTCCATCGACTCGATGGGGCCGATGCCCTGCATGGTCCGCCTGAGCCCATAGACCCGCTGCAGTTCATCCGGGTGATAGATGAGCTCCTCCTTGCGGGTGCCGGAGCGGAGCATGTTGATGGCGGGAAAGATGCGCTTGTCCGAGAGGCCCCGGTCAAGGTGCAGCTCCATGTTGCCGGTGCCCTTGAACTCCTCGAAGATGATCTCGTCCATCCGACTGCCGGTGTCGATCAGCGCGCTCGCGAGGATCGTCAGGCTGCCGCCTCCTTCGATGTTGCGGGCCGCGCCAAAGAAGCGCTTCGGCCGCTGGAGCGCGGTGGCCTCCATGCCGCCGGACATGATCTTGCCGGAGTTCGAGGCGAGCGCGTTGTAGGCGCGGGCGAGGCGGGTGATGGAATCGAGCAGGATGACGACGTGCTCACCGCGTTCCACGAGGCGGCGGGCCTTTTCGCCCACCATCTCGGCACAGTGGATGTGGCTCTCCGGGGACTCGTCAAAGGTCGACGACACCACCTCCCCCTTCGTGTGCCGCCGGAAGTCGGTCACTTCCTCCGGGCGTTCGTCGATGAGGAGGAGGATGAGTTTGGTCTCCGGGAAGTTCGCCGAGACGGAATTGGCGATGTTCTGCAGGAGCACGGTCTTGCCGGTCCGCGGGGGCGCCACGATCAGGCCGCGCTGGCCAAAGCCGATCGGCGTCAGCAAATCCACCGCCCGCATCGAGATGTCCTTCTGCACCTCCGGCGCTTCGAGCAGGATGCGGTTGAGCGGGTAGTAAGGCACCAACTCCTCAAAGGGCGTCACGAGGCTCGCCTGCTCCGGCGCGCCCCCCATCACCGTCTCCACCCGCACCACGGACGGGCACCGTTCGTCGCCCACCGGCGGTTGCAGCAGGACCTCCATTTCGTGACCGCGCTTGAGGCTGTAGCGGCGGATCAGGGACTCCGGCACGTAGGCGTCCTCCGGGTAGAGCCGGTAGCTGCAGTGGTCGTGAACAATGAAACCGTGCCCGCGATCGGTCACGTCAAGCCAGCCGCGGTCGCGGAGCGGGTGCCCGCCGCCGGCGGCGCGCTTCAACACTTCGGCGATGAGGTGCCGCTTGGGGAGTTGTCCCTCGACGGCACACCCGATCCGGCGCGCGACGGCCGCAAGATCGGCCACGGGCAACGCCGTCAATTCGTCCAATCGCAGGGTCTCTCCCGCGCCCGCCGCCAGCGAAATCGCCAAGGCATCCAGCGCCGCGAGATCCGCGAAGCGTGCCGGGTCCGGCAAATCGCCCGACCGCGGCGCCAGCGACGGCGGCGGCGGCTGCGGGGGGTGCTGCGGCCCACGCCCTCCCCCTCCTCCACCGCCCCCGCCTCCCCCTTCCGGACCACCCGGATGCCACGGCTTCCCTTGGCGGTTCCGTTTGTCCTTCTTCAGCTGCTTCCAGTAATCCCGGCCGCGGAATTCCCGCGGCGCAAAACCGGGACGCCCACCCCCGGCGTCGCCGCCCGGAGCCGATTCCGGCGCGGGCGCCGTCTCACCCGTACCCGCGCTGGGCACGAAGACGCGCGCTTCCTCTGAGCGGTCGGCCACGGGCTCCGCCGGGGCCACCGCAGCCGGTGTCGGGGCCGGGGCCGCGACCGTCGGCGGAGGGGCCGACTCGGGACGGGGGGCGAAAGAGTCCACCGGGGCCGGGGCTGGACGCTCGACCCTGGGTTCCGGGGCCGGGGCCGCCTCGCGCGCCGGAGCCCGAGCGAACTCCGACGCCGGGAACAACTCGGGCGCCGGGGGCGCGGAAACCGCCGCCGACTCCGCCGGGCGCACCGCCTCCTCCGGTGAAACGGACGCCTTGGCGGCGCGCGTGCGGCCACGGGACGCGGTGCTCCGCGTCCTCGGCCGGGCGGCGGCCTTCTTGGCGCGACCCGTTGCTCCAGAACTGCTCTTGGAAGACTTCTCCATGGGGAAAGAAAAACAAAACGGAATCAGGCGCCTCACCGGCGCCGCAGGGAACCTTCAGCCTCGAGTCGCTCCACCAGCAGGTCGACCTGCCGGGCCAGAAACTCCGGCGAACCCTCATTGCCGATGACATAGTCGGACCACTCGGTTTTGCGCGCCAGAGGCAACTGCTTGGAAATACGAGCCTCGGCCTGCTCTCGCGTGATTCCACGCGCTTCGAGACGGGCGTACTGCTGGGCGGGAGTAGTGGTGACGCAGACGATGAAATCAAACCAATTCTCCAAACCCTTCTCGAAGAGCAACGGCACCTCAAACACCCAGTGCACCGAGGGTTCCGCGTCCAACCGGGCGCGCCAAACCGCGTACAGCAGCGGATGCACCAGGTCCTCCAGGCTCTGGCGTTCCGCCTCATCGGCAAAGACCCGCGCCGCCAACCGCCCCCGATCCACCCGACCCTCCGCCGTGATGACCCCATCCCCGAACCGCCTCCGCAACTCCGCCATCACCGCCGGTCGACAGAGAAGATCCGAGCGCACAATCTCATCGGAGTCGAGACGGCGGTAGCCTCTCTGCTCCAACAGCTTCGCCACGGACGATTTCCCGCAGCCCATGCACCCGGTGATTCCGACGACGCGTTGCACAACGATAGAGCGACCGACCAATGCAAGTCGGAAGCGTTATTTATTGCAAGAGTTTAATTTTTATGCACCGTGGCCTTCGCCCGATCGATCCGGGCGGGAACCATGCTGGCGATACTCACCTCGGCTGCGTTGCAGGGCATTACTGCGGAAGCCGTTCACGTCGAAGTCAACACCGGGGAAGCCGGGACGCCGGGGTTGCTGATGGTCGGCTTGCCAGACGCGAGCGTGAAGGAGGCGAAGGACCGGGTATGGTCCGCGATCCAGAACAGCGGCTTCAAGACTCCTTGGTCCCGCACCACGGTGAATCTCGCCCCGGGCGAACTGCGCAAGGAGGGCTCGGGCTTCGATCTGCCGGTCGCCCTCGGGCTGCTGGTGGCCTCGGGCCAGTTGGAAAGCCCGTGCTTGGACGAGGCGCTGATCGCGGGCGAGCTGAGCCTCTCCGGAGCCACTCGCCCGGTCCGGGGCGCGCTGGCGATGGCCCGCCTCGCCCGGGAACTCGGCAAGCGGCGGGTGCTGCTGCCTCCGGCGTCCGCCCTTGAGGCCGCCTTGGTCGAACAGGTGGAGGTGGTCGCGGTGTCTTCGTTGGACCATGCTTTCCGTCTCCTGACGGGTGAGATCGCGCCGCAGGTCGTGACCCCCGCCACCGCGCTCGCCGCCCTCGAGCGTCACCCGGCTCCGGACGCCGCGGACTTCTCGGAGGTGAAGGGACAGCGGGTGGTCCGCCGGGCCGCCGAGGTCGCGGTGGCCGGCAACCACAACCTGCTGCTGATCGGGCCGCCCGGATCCGGGAAATCCATGATCGCGAAGCGGCTCCCGGGGATCATGCCGGCTCCGAGCCGCGACGAGGCCCTCGAGATTCTCGGAATCCAGTCCGTCGCGGGCGTACCGGGGAGTCTCGGCGGCTTCGGTCGTCGCCCGGTCCGTTCGCCCCACCACACGGTCTCCGACGTCGCCCTGCTCGGCGGCGGCGCGGTGCCGTCACCCGGGGAGGTCTCGCTCGCCCACCACGGGGTGCTCTTCCTCGATGAGCTGCCGGAGTTCAAGCGGTCCGCCTTGGAAGTGCTGCGCCAGCCGCTGGAGGACGCCGTGGTCACGATCTCGCGCAGCGCCGGCAAGCTGACGCTGCCGTGCTCGTTCCTGCTGGTCGCCGCCATGAACCCGTGCCCGTGCGGTCACCTCGGCGACCGCACCCGCGAATGCCGCTGCAGCCCGACGCAGATCCAGCGCTACCGGAGCCGCATCAGCGGCCCCTTGCTCGATCGCATCGACCTCCACGTGGAGGCTCCGGCCCTGTCCGTGACCGAACTGCGCGCCGCCGACGAGGGGGAACCATCAGCGGTGCTGCGGACGCGCACCGAGGCCGCCCGGGCCCGCCAGCGCGAGCGGTTTCGCGGTTCCGTCTGTACCACGAACGCCCGCATGACCCCGACCCAGATCCGCACTCACTGCCGTCTCCCCGGCCCGCTGGCCCTCCTGCTCGAGTCCGCCATGAACCAACTCCAGCTCTCTGCGCGGGCCCATGACCGCATCCTCAAGGTGGCCCGCACCATCGCCGACCTCGCCGGCGCGGAATCGATCGAGGAGCCGCACCTGCTGGAGGCGATCCACTACCGAAACCTCGACCGCCGGCTCATCGCCTAGCGGTTCGGCGGTTGCGGAAACCGCCCGGCAAGCGAACTCCGCCCGCTCAGCGGGGCGACCCCGCCGGCGCATCGCCGCGGGCGGGCTTGCGATTGTGGAAGAGCAGGTAGCGCGAGGTCTGGTGAAGGGCGTCGATCCACGTTTCGTTCTCCTCCGCGAGCGCGGATGCCGGCGCCGGGGAGAGGGACGGCGCCGGATGCCGCCAGTCCGCCCAGTCGTGCCGCGCCGCGCCACCCGCAAACCGGCGCGTCGCATACCACCCTCCGCGGCGCACCCCCACGGTCTGGTTGTGATGGTCGATGATGAATGCGACATTGCTCGCCCCGCCGTCGATTTGTTCCTGCCGCAGCAAATCCCGGCCAAGGCTGCCGTTGCGGTAGGGGATGCCGGCGATCCCGGCAATCGTCGGAAGGACGTCGACCATCGAGGCCACCGTCGAGATGCGCCGGGGTTCAAGGATGCCCGGAGCGTAGAACAGCAGCGGTGTGTGGAACGCCGTCAGGCCCTGCTCGGTCCACGCGCGCGGAAACCGGTTTCCGGCGTTCCCGCCGATGCCGTGGTCGCCGATAAACACGAACAGGGTGTCCGCGAAGTAACGTTCCTTCCGCGCCGCTTCGATGAACGCGCGGAAGGAGAAATCCGTGTAGCGGAAGGCGTTCAGTTCCTCATTCGACTCGAACCCCGCCGCCGCCAGCTCCGCCGGGGTCGCCTCGATCACCGTAAAGGCCCCGCGGTCCTCGGCCGGAATGGTGTAGGGGCGGTGGTTGCCCGCCGTCTGGATGACTGCGAAGAAGGGCTTCTCCTCGCGGGCAAGGATCGCGTTCGCCTCAAGGAATAGCGACGTGTCGCTGATGCCCCAGACGTCGACGCGGGGCGAGCGGAAGGCGTCCTCCTCGTAGATGCGGAGGCCGCGCACGTTGTTCGCCAGCAGCCCGCGCACGTTCGCCCAACTCGCGCTGCCGCCGAGGAAGTACAACTTCTCCGCCGCGGTGAAGTCGTTCAGGATGACGTGCTGATCCACCAGCGCCGGATTGCGGGTCGCGGTCTTGGTCATTTCAACATCCGGGATCCCGGTGAGCAGGGCCCAGATGCCGCGGGCCGTGCCGAAATGCGGCGTGTAGCAGTCGTCGAAGAGCACGCCTTCCCGGCACAGCTGCGCGAAGTACGGGGTGGTATCGATCGGGTTGCCCCAGACGGAGCTCTTGTAGCCGCTGAACGACTCGCAGATCACGAGGATCACGTTTCGCGGGGCGCGCCGGACGGGGCCGGCCGGGGTCGCGCCCGCGATCCCCGGTCCAAAGCGGCGCAAAAAGTCTGGGCCCTGCGCCGTCACGCCCGGTACTCCGAGGTACGCCGCCATCCGGGGGGCGTGGGAGCGCACGACCGCTTCGTCGTAGCCCGAGCCGCGGAAATCCAGCGAACTCACGAACGACTCCACCGGGCTGAGCGCGAGGTGGGCGTGAAGGTGGTCGCGCAGGTCGAAGGCATCGCTCCACCGGAGCGGGTACTGACTGACGCGGCCGTAGATCGCGACGACGCCGCAGACGCCCGCACCGACGCCCCAGGTCCAGCGCGCACGCCGCGTTGCCGCATCGGGCGACCGGGCAGCCACGCGATGCCGCCAGACCAGCAGCCACGCCAGGGCCGCCGAACCGACCAGCCATGCCAGAGTCACCCGGACGATCGGGTAACTCTGCCAAGCCATCTCGGCGGAAATCCCCGCATCCGTCAGGAAGCCGAGCACACTCGCGTTCAGCCGCTGCTGGAGGTACCGAAGGTGAAACGCATCGATGATCTGGACCATCGCGACGGTCGCCACCGCCAGCGCGGCGGCGACGAGCCACGCCCGCGCCGCGGTGCGGCTGGCGAAGGGCTGAAGGGCCCGAATGCTGCCGATCACCAGGGCCGGCAGGAGCAGCAGAGCCACCAACCGGAGGTCATAGCGGAGCCCGAGGACCAGGATCCTCGCGATCGCCTCCGCCGAATCCTCAGGCCGAAAGAAGGTGCCGAGCGCCAACACCCGGAACGCCGTGGTGATGCCCAGGATGACCAGCCCAACCGTCGCCAGCCACCGAATCAGCCGCGGCGGCGCGAGGCGTGAGGAAAGCGAAGCGTTCACGGGATCGGCCGGAGTCATCGCGGGCGGATTTCCGAAGCGGAATCCCCCCACCGGGGAGGGGGAACCGAAGCGGCCGCATGGTCAAGGTCGGCAAGTCGGCGGCGCCGCTCCGCCTCCGGAATCAGCGCCACCTCCCAGCCGGCGCGGAGGCAGCGGACAAGGTCCGCGGGCGCGACGCGCGCCTCGCGAAACAGGCCTTCGTACTCATCCGCGAGGGCGTTGCCGAAAACGAGGGGATCGTCGGTGCTGACCGTGCAGCGGACCCCGGCCCGCAGCAGCGCCGGAAGCGGGTGCTCCCGCCAACTCGGCACGACGCGGAGGCGGAGGTTGCTGATCGGGCAGACGTCGAAGGTCACCCCGCGATCGCGGGCCAGCGCCACCACGGCCGGGTCCTCAATCGCGCGCACGCCGTGCTCCACCCGCGTGACGCCGAGTTCCTCGATCGCCTCGCGCACACGGGCGGCCCCGTCGCACTCGCCGGCGTGCGCCTTCGTCACCTTTCCCGCCTCCCGCAGCCTCCGCCACACCGGCGCCGTCCACGGCTGAGTCGGAACCGACTCGTCTCCGTGCAGGTCAACCCCCGCGAGGCTCTCCCAGTTCTCCAGGTCGTCAATGACCGCCCGAAGGGGACCGGCGTAGTCGGTCCGCAGCATCCCGGCAAAGACCCGCACCTCCATGCCGGCCGGCGCGGCGGTGCGGATGGCCTCGATGATCTCCTTTCCTAGCACGCCCAACGCCAGACACATCCCGAGGTGAAAGCTGGTCTCCACATAGCGGACGGATTCAGCGAAGCGCGCCGCGAAGATCGCCCGCGCCGCCTCGTGGTACCGTTCCACGCTCGTCACCCACGCGAGGGCATGCCGCAGCAGCACCCGATCAAAGTCAGCGAAGGAAGCGAACCGGTGATCCGGACGCTGAAAATCCGGATCCGGCGGAAATTCGTCCGGGCGCCATGCATGGAGCAACCCGTACGGGACCGCACCTTCGATGTGCAGGTGCGTCTCGGTCTTCGGGAACCGCTGCAGCCAGGCCCGGAACGCCGGGTCCGCGGGGGTCAGCGGCGGTTCCGGGGCAGCCATGCCGGTGCAGACTCCGCGACGGCCGCCCTCAGCGGCCAAGGAGATAGTCGGGGTTGAGCTTGTGCAGCGCCTTCGGCACAAAGAGCCCGTCCTTGCGGATGAGCTTCCCGTCGAACCAGATTTCGCCGCCGCCGTAATCCGGCTGCTGGATGCAGACCATGTCCCAGTGCACCTGCGACTTGTTGCCGTTGCCCACGCCCTCGTAGGCCTGACCCGGGGTGAAGTGGAAGGAACCGGCGATCTTCTCATCGAAGAGGATGTCGCGCATCGGTTGGAGGATGTGCGGGTTGAAGCCGATCGCGAACTCGCCGATGAACCGCGCGCCCTCGTCGCTGTCGAGGATCTCGTTCAGCCGCTTGGTGTTCGACGACGTGGCCTCGACGATGCGGCCCTTCTTGAAGACGAGGCGAATGTTGTCGAAGGAGGTGCCGAGGTAGACGGTCGGCGCGTTGTACTGGATCACGCCCTCGACCGAATCCTTCACCGGGCAGGAGAAGACCTCGCCGTCGGGGATGTTGCGCTGGCCGCCGCATTCGCGCGAGCCGATGCCGCGGATCGAGAAGCGCAGGTCGGTACCCGGGCCCTTGATCCACACTTGGTCGGTCTTGTCCATCAGGGCCTTCAGCGCCTTCATGCCCGGCGCCATGCGGCCGTAGTCGAGCGTGCAGACGCGGAAATAGAAGTCCTCAAAGGCCTCGGTGCTCATTCCGGCCTGCTGCGCCATTCCGGGCGTCGGCCAGCGGAGCACCACCCACTTGGTCTCGTTCACGCGGCGGTCGAGCACGGGCTTCATTGCCTTGGCGACGACGCGGACCTTCTCGGAGGGCACGTCGGATGACTCGAAGATGTTCTCCGACCCGCGCAACGCGATGTAGGCGTCCATCGACTCCATGCGCATCAGTTCGACGTTCGCGTGCGGGGTGTACTGGGCCTCGGTGGCCTCCAGCATCAACTCGCGGGTGATGCGGGCCCGGTGGATCTGGACGTAGGGCAGAGCGCCGCGGGCGCGCGCGGCCCGGACGAGCGCAACGACCATCGCATCGGGCACGTCGAAGGCATCGATGAGGACCCGCTCGCCCTTGGCGAGCGAGGTGGAGAAACCGGTCAGGCCCGCGGCGAGGGTTTCAAAGCGCGAATCCAAGAGCATGATGACTCGGAGCTAACCCCACCCTGCGCCGGGGCGGCAAGGGCAATTGCGGGGCGCAAAAAGGCCGCCCCCGGAGAGAGGGCGGCCAAGGGGAAGCCACGAACGACTCGCCGGGCCGGTGCCCGGCGGAGCGCGCGCGACGAAGCTAGATCTGGACCGGCTTGTAACCGCCCTTTGCCTTGAAGTAGAGCACGAGCAGCAGGTAGATCACGGCCATGATGGCCGGGATGAACGAGTCAGCGACCAGCGTGCGGCGGTCGCCGCGCATGTCCGCCTCTTGGACCTTCTTCTGCTGTTCGGTGGCCTTGCCGGCGGTCACCGCCGCCTTGACGTCGCCGAGCTTCTTGCCGTCGAGGCCGAAGGCGTCGGAGAAGACGAGGAACTTGCTGGGCGTGGCGGCCTTGTACTCGGAGTAGAGGGCCGGGTCGGCCTTCTTGAGTTCCTCGCCCGCAAAGCGGTCCTTCGCATAGCCGAGGCCGGGCGAGCCGAGGAGACCGGCGGACATCATGCCGATGCCGCCCATGATCGAGATGGCGACGGCGCCCGTGCGCGGGAAGCGGTCGGAGGCGACCGCGAGCATCGTCGGCCAGAAGAACGTCTTGCCGATGCCGTAGATCGTGAGGGCCACGAGCGCGCCGGCGAAGGTCGAGATGCCGGCGGTGAGATTCAGGCCGACGCAGGCGAGGATGGCGCAGAGCAGCAGGAGACCGACGGGCGAGAGGCCCAGCTCGCGCTCGATGAAGTCGGCGCAGAACCGCAGCGCGAACATCGTCATGGACGTGAACACGAAGAGGATCTTGCCCTGTTCGGAGCTCAGGATGTTGCCGGTGATGTTCTGGATCCAGCCGTCGGTGCCGAGTTCGACGGCGCCGAGCAGGGCGTGGGTGATGAACAGGATGAAGAGGAGGCCCGAACCGAGCGCCCAGCCGCTCAGGCCGGAGAACACGAGGAAGGTGCCGGCGCCGAGGGCGATCGCGACCCAGCTCCAGGAGGCGCTGGTGAAGAACGCGGCGCCAGTGAGACCGCCGAGCATGGGCCCGAGCGCATCCTTGGAGAAAAGCCAGATGAAGAGGCCGATGACGGCTGCGCCGGCCATGCCGACGTCCTTGAGCATTTCGCCGAGCTTGAGCCCCTTCGCGGAGGCCTCGGACTTCGGCATGTGCTGGCCGAGGAACATCAGCCCGTAAATCACGGTGGGGATCAGGTACAGCGACAGCTGCCACTTCCACGGAACCTGCAGGCGATCGTCGAGCACCCAGCCGCAGATGCCGCCGAGGACCATGCCGGCGGGCCAGCTGGCGTGGAGGATGTTGAGATAGTGCGTGCGCTTGGCCGGGAAGAGCGTGGCGACCAGCGGGTTGGAGACAGCCTCGAGCGTGCCGTTCGCGTACGCGAAGATGAACATGCCCCAGTAGAGGCTGTTGTAGGCACCCGAGCCCGAGGCGGTGAACGTAACGATCGCCGAAAGGACGTGGAGGACGAACGCCAGCACCACGAGGCGACCGTAGCCGACTTTGTCGCAGATGACGCCGCCGATGATGATGCCGAAGCAGAATCCGGAGAAACCCGCGCCGCCGATCGCGCCCAACTGTGCGCCGGTGAAGCCGAATTCCGATCCCCAGTTATCGAAGATCCCGCCGCGGATGGCAAAGCCAACGCCAGCGGCCAGAATCGCCATGAACCCGGCCCACAGGAGCCGGTTGGCATTGGGGGCGATCGCCCCGCTTGTAGTGTCGTTTGAGCTCATTACGTAGGACTAGGTGCTGCTTTCGCTTTCGTGTGGGTAATCCCGCAGCGGAACCGACTCGACCAGCCCGCACTCCCCGGAAGGAAAATACGCGGCGGCCGAAGGCGGACTGCCTCGGGGTGAGGGTGTAACCAAGACGCGGGAGGTTGAGGGGCCGGGGCATCGTCATCAAGGCGCATTTTCACAGACGATTGATGGCCATGGTCCCCCGAACTCCGGCCAAGAAAAAGCCGCCAACCGGAGGGTTGGCGGCAAAGGGTGAACGAACCGATGCGACCGAGGCTCAGGGCTGGCCGAAGACCTCGACCTCCACGTAGTGGTTGAGTTCGTCGGTGGTGTTGCCCGCCGAGGACAGCCGAACATAGCGGCCCTTCGCCCCATTGGCGTCGATCAACCGGCCTTCATTGGTCTCAATGTAGGCAGGGTCCTTCCCCACCCCCAGCCCCGCCGAGTTGTCGATGTCGTTGTTGAAGATCGTGGTGACCCCCGACTTGAACTCCGGATCGTCCGAAACCTGCACCACGACGTCATGGTACACCCGCGCCTGAGCATGGAAGTGCCAAACGAGCACCGCAGCCAGCTTCGCGGACGCGCCGAGGTCGATCTGGACCCACTGGACGCCCGGGCCGAACTCGACGAACGAGCCATCCGCACCGCTCTTCTCTCCGTCCGTGACGAAGCTGAGATCGCCGATCACCGGCAGCGAATCCGAGGCCGTGACCGCCTTGTCCTTGGACAGGAGCACCGTTCCCGCCGGAACGAGCAGCGCCGGGCGGGGGCCCTGACGCGGCTTCTCCAGGTTGGGCAACGAGATCGGCCGGGGCGTGCCCACGAAGAGCGGCTTCGGCAATTCGAGCGCGAGCGGAACCCGGTCCTGCGCGGACAGCGGCAGGGCGGCGGCAACGGCGATGACCAAGAGGGCGGAACGGAGGATCATGGGAGCAGGAAAAGGTAGCGAATTAGGGAGGGGGTAGCGAACGGCAGGCGCGGGACTCAGGCGACGAAGTCGGAGGGCTGGAAGGTCAGGGCCTTGCGGGCCGCCACGGCTTCGTTGACCCGCAGAACGGTGACAGCGGAGGCAAACGCCTGTTCCCCCGGACAGCTGAGCGGCGTGCCGTCGCGGATCGCCCCGAAGAAGTTTTCGAGGTGCGGCTGGTGAATCGCCTTGTCGAGCGTCACCGGGATGTCCCAGGCGGAGAGAGCGGCCGTTTCGCGGACATCCACGACGGAAGTGCGCGGCGCGGCCGTCGCGAACTTGGGCTTCACCTCCTTCTCCCACGGCTTGGACGGTGCCGCCGCGCCCTCCTCACCGTAGCCCGGCTTCTTGATCAAGCCTGACGCCACATGAACCTCCCAATCCGGGGCCTGCGCCTCGCGGTAGAGTTTGGTGTACTTCGGGTTCTCCGACATCTTCAGGGCCGCTTCGGTCCCCATGAAGTACTCATGGTACCCGCCGCCCGCGCTGGTGGTCGTCAGCACCTGGTAGAACGCGCGCACCATCCCCTCGCTGGTCGGGAACTCATAGATGGCCATCACGTTGTCGTACCACTCGTGCGTCTTGTAGAAGTCCACGCCGCCACCCGCCATCACGGAACTCGGATTCACGCCGAGCATCCAGTTGAAGATGTCGATCTGGTGCGCGCCGAGATCCGAGATCGGGCCCCCGGCGTACTTCTTGAACCAGCGCCAGTTCCGGAACTCGTGCATGTTCGCGTAGCCAAACGCGTTCAGCTTGGCCTCCGGGATCTTGAAGCGCTCCGGCCAGCCAAGATCGGCGCTGACGGACCGGTTCCACTGGGCGTTCAGGTTGTTGATGCGACCGAGCAGGCGCTTCTCACGCAGGATCCGATCGCGCACATAGATGTAACGCGGGTTGCTTCGGCGCTGATGGCCCACCTGAAGCAGCTTGCCCGCCTCGCGGGCCGTCACGACCATCGAACGGGCACCCTCGATGGTGTTGGACATTAGCTTTTCGCAATAAACATGCTTCCCCGCCTTGAGGGCGGCATTCGTCTGCTCGGCGTGCAGCCAGTCCGGGGTCGCCACGATGACTGCGTCGATGTCCGGGACCGCAGACAGCATTTCCCGGTAATCTTCAAAGGCGCGGACATCATGGCCGAACTTCTTGAGCAGGCGCTCACCGTAGGTGCGGTTATACTCCCAGATGTCGCAGACCGCGCGGAACCGGATGTCCGGGATCTTGAGCGCGGCATTGAGCAGCACGCGACCCTGCTCGCCGCAACCGATGAGACCGATGTTGATGGTGCGCGAACCGCCCGCGCCGGCGGGAGCCGAGGCCCGGGCAAGGTAAGGCGTCGCGATCAGCGCGGCGCCGAGCTTGACGCCGGAGGAGAGGAATTCGCGCCGGGTGGCGGCGGCGGCGGGAAAGACGGACGGAGTCGATGGATTCATCGCCGGGTTTCGGGAGGGGTTTACGAGCGACCAGTCCAGAGGGCGAAGCGGTTGTGACGCACCAGTACGAGGGCGCCCGCAGTCAGGCCGACATAGGTCGCGATCCAGACCACGCCCTCATTCTCCTGCACCGCCATGAGACCGAAACCCAGCCCCACCCATGTGAGCCCGAGCAGGGTGAGCGCGCAGCGGGTCCGCACCCCCAGCAGCACCGCCAGACCGATCGCGATCAGCACGTAGCCGAGGAAGAACGCGAAGGTCTTCGTCGCCCACAGGGGCAGGAACGACGCCGAGGTGATGCCGTTCGCCATGCGCGCCATGTTGCGGTAGTAGATCTCGAACGAGTAATTGCCGCCCGATTCGAATTTCTCGATGCCCGCGAGCAAGGCGCGGAGCCCAAGGAACAGGCGCAGCAGGAGGAAGGCTGCGGTGAACTCACGACCGGAGGCGGACGAGGGGGTGTCGTTGGACATGGTGGGGGAGAAAAAAGCGAAAGCGGTAAAGAGCTCCAGAACGAACTCACCGGAGCCGTTCTGGCAACCTGACAAACACCTCATTCGGCCCCGCGCCCCCCCGGTTAGGCAAGCGCAGAATGCGTCCGGCGGCTCATTCGTCGGGAAGGCCCGCCAACTCGGGTCCAGAAAGGCCCAGCGCGGGCCGTGTTTTGTTCGTGACCGGGCCATGCAGTCTGTGCGAGGGAGGAGGCGCAACCGCGTCCGCCGCGCGACGCCGATGTTCCCGTAGCCCAACCCGCGACTCGAACCGTCATCCTCTTGCGACCCCACGCGTCCCCTCCCCTCCCATGAAACGAATCTTTGCCATCGAAGGAAAGCCCGTCGTGCTCGACATCCCGGAACCCGAGCTGAGGCCGGGCGAGGTCCTTGTCCAAACCGCTTTCTCCGCCGTGAGCAGCGGCACCGAGCTCAAGATCATCGATACCTCGGCCAACCCGGAAACCCTCGGCGAGGACACCTACCCCAACCCGCGCCCGGGACGGCGCGCCCAGCTCCGCAAGAAGGGCGTGGACTGGGGTTTCCCGGAACCGCGCGCCCAGCGCCCGGGCACCGCCACGCTCGGCTACAGTCTCTCCGGCCGGGTCATCGCCGTGTCCCGCGAGGTCACCGACATCCAGGTCGGCGACCGCGTCGCCTGCTCCGGCAACCAGTGCGCCGTCCACGCCGAGCGGGTCGCCGTGCCGCGCAATCTCGTCGCCAAGGTGCCGGAAAACCTTCCGCTCGAGCACGCTGCGTTCGTCACGCTGGGCTGCAGCGCCATGACCGGCATCCGGCGCGCGGAATGCACGTTCGGCGAGACGATCGTCATCTATGGTCTGGGTCTGCTCGGTCTCCTCGGCACGCAGATCGCCCGCCACGCCGGGCTGCAGGTGCTCGGACTCGACATCGACGATCGTCGCGTCGAGCACGCACGGAAAGTCGGCGCCACGCGCGCCATCAATCCGTCCCAGACCGATCCCGTCACCACCGTGCTGGAACTGACCGACGGCTTCGGCGCCGACGCCGTCGTGCTCTACCTCGCCGCCAAGTCCAGCGATCCCATGAACCTCGCCTTCGACCTCTGCCGCGCCCGGGCCCGCGTCGTGGGCGTCGGCGCCTTCGGCATGAACGTCACCCGTGGCAAAATGTTCGGCCGCGAGGTCACGCTCGTCCCGTCCATCGCCTACGGTCCCGGCCGCTACGACACCGCCTACGAGGAGGGCGGCATCGACTTCAACGCGGGCTACACGCGCTGGACCGAGAACCGCCAGCAGCAGCTGTTCCTTCGCCTCGTCGCCGAGGGCGCCATTTCCCTGGACGGCCTCGCCCCCACCCGGGTTCCGATCGCCGCCGCACCGGAGGGCTACGCGTTGCTGCGTTCCCCGGAGCGGCCCGCCACCGTGCTCTTCACGTACGAGGGAGCGTAACCGAAAGCCGGGAGACTAAAACGACGTCGCCCGCCGCCGCAGGGCCAGGCGCGCACCCGGCACCGCCGCTCCGCTCCCGAACCCTCGCGCCGAGCCATCCCGCCGCGGTTTCCAAGCACGACCGCACCCACCTGCCACCGCCGCTCCGCCCCACCGCCGACACCCCGCCAACACCCCGCCGCTGCTCCGCCGCAGTCGCCCGGCCGCAGTCACCCGGCCGCAGTGGCCCGGCCGGGGTCAATGCGCCGCAGTCGATCCGCCGGAAGTGATCCGACTGGACCCCGCGGCGGCTCCGCGGGAAGGTCCTCCCACCCGCTGATCATCGGTCGATCCCCTCGCCCTCCCGATCTTCGCATCGCTCGTCCACCGACCGAATCCGGAAACCCTGCGTCGGCATGACTCCTCCACTCCCGCACCCCGCGCCTTCGGGGGAGTCCCGTCCTCTGCTGGACCTGGGAGATCTGTTTGCCCTGCGCTGGATCGACGAGCCCGGCGTCTCAAGCGACGGCCGGGCCTTCGCGTGCACGGTCCTGTCGCTCGATCGCGACCGCGATGAAATGCGCCGCGAGGTGGTGACGGAGGAATGGATCCACGCCGGGCACAGCCCCGCGTGGTCACCCGACGGTCGGCGCCTCGCCTTCATCGCGACGGAGCCAGACTCCGCCGCGCCGCGCCTCGTTTGCCGGGACGCGGCCAGCGGTACCGTGCGGCCGCTCACTCCACCCCTGCCGGATTGCCGGCATCCCCGCTGGTCACCGGACGGAACGTGGATCGCCTTCCTCGCCGGCGGACAGCTCCAACGGGTCCGCGCCGACGGCGGCGAATCGGGTGTCGCCGCCGGATCCTGCGTCGCCACCTTCTGCTGGCTCGCGGACGGCAGCGGCCTCGCGTGGAGCACCGCGCCGGAACGCGACGGACGTTGCCAGCTCTGGCGGACGACCGAGGCGGACGGCGCCACGCTCCTCGTTTCCCTGCGGGGACCGGTCAGCGCCGTGGTGAGTTCACCGGACGGTCGGGCACTGGCGTGGATCGGTCACGATCGCGGCCCCGCCCAAGGCGTGAACCAGGGCGTCTTCACCCTCGAACTCACGCCCGGCGCCTCACCGGTCCATCTTTCGGCAGGCTTCGACCGTTCGATCGGCTTGACCACGCGCTCCGACGACGCCCGTGGGCTCGCCACGCCCTCGCTGGCGTGGGTGACGGTGGACGGCGAAGACCGGATTTACTTCATCCACGCCGAGGGCGGCACGAGTCGGCTCGCGTGGATCGGCCGCGACCAGCGGGTCCGCGTCGTGCTCGCCGGCGCACGGACCTGCCTCGCCTTCTCCGCGGCACCGGCGGCGCGCCGGATCGTCGCGGTGGTGTCGGATGCGACCGATCCGGGCGAGGCCATCGCCCTCGACTTCGACGGCGGCCAGGAACAGGCCCTCACCACGTTCAACCGTTCGTGGCGGCAGTCGCGGCGGCTCAGCGGCCTCGAACCGCTGCCCCTCGTCGCTTCGGACGGCGTTCCGCTGGAGGCGTGGCTCATGCTTCCCCCGCCCGGCGCGGGGAAGGCACCGTATCCGCTGATCGTGCACATCCACGGCGGACCGCACTATGCGATCGGACATCGCTTCTGCTTCGAGTTCCAGCGCCTCGCCGCCCGCGGCTATGCGGTCCTTCTCGGCAATCCCCGCGGCAGCCAGGGCTACGGCGAGGCGTTCGCGACCCAGATCCGCGAAGCATGGGGCGAGCGGGACTACGCGGATGTGCTCGAAATGATCGACTGCGCCCTCCTGCACCCCGCCGTGGATCGCGAGCGGGTCGCGGTGACGGGCGTGAGCTACGGCGGGCTGATGACCCACCTTCTCGCCAGCCGAAGCCACCGCTTCCGCGCGGCTGTCAGCGAGAATGCGGTCAGCAACCTCGCGACCTGCCACCGCGATGGAAACAACCCGGTCTTCTGGGAATGGGAAATGGGTGGCTCCCCCGCGGAGCAACCGGAGCGCTACGAATCGCTCTCCAGCGCCCGGATTGGCCCGCGGATTCGCACCCCCTTGCTGCTGGTCCACGCGGAGGACGACCGCATCTGCCCGATCGCGCAGAGCGAGGACATGGCAACCGCGGTCCGGTCCGGCGGATCCCCGGTGGAGTGCGTTCGGATCCCCGGAGAGGGCCACCTCATGAATCTCGTCGGCCGACCGAGCAGCCGAATCGCCCGCGCCCACGCGGTCGATCACTGGTTCGACCGCTGGCTGCGCGATCCCGCTGCCTCCGGCTAGCCTTCGGGTCGAGACTCACCGCCGTCGCTTTCCGCTCCGCCACTCCTCCACTCGATCATTCCCATGCATCCCCCCGTCTTCCAAGTTGACCCCACCCACACCCTCGCCCCGTACACCTACGAACAGGCCACGATCGCCGCGCTGGGCAGCAAGCTCGTCATCGGCAACTGCGACACCCCCGAGGACGTGATCGCGCAGGTCGGCGACGCCGAAATCCTGCTTCTCTCGTGGAAGAAGATCCTGACACCCGCGGTGATGGACGCGCTGCCCCGCGTGCGGCTGATCATCCGTTGGGGAATTGGTTACGACATGATCGACGTGGCGGCCGCGACGGCCCGCGGGATCGCGGTGGCCAACACGCCGAACTACGCGGTCGAGGACGTCGCCGAGCACGCAATCGCCCTGCTCCATGACTGCGCCCGGCAGATTTCGTATTTCCACCTGCGGATGCGGGAGGGCCAGTGGACCAGCCCCGTCGGCCGCCCGATCCACCGGCTGAAGGGGCGCACCCTCGGGCTGGTCGGCGTCGGCCGGATCGGCGCCGCCACGGCGTGGCGCGCGCGCGGGCTCGGCCTGAGGGTCGTCGCCTTCGACCCCGCGGTCGACCCGGAGCGCCTGCGCGCGCAGGGCATTGAGCCGCGGTCCTTCGCGGAGGTCCTCGCCGAGTCCGACTACGTCTCGCTGCACGTGCCCCTCAACGAATCCACCCATCACCTGATGAACGCCGCCCGCCTCGCGCAGATGCGCCGCGGGGCGATCCTCCTCAACGTTAGCCGCGGGCCCGTCGTGGACGAAGCCGCGCTCATCGAGGCGCTGGCGAGCGGTCACCTGGCGGGCGGCGGTCTCGACGTGTTCGAGCAGGAACCCCTGCCGCGCGACCACCCGCTGCAGCGGATGGAGCAGGTGGTGCTCACGCCCCACAGCGCCGCCTATTCCGAGGAGAGCTGGCAGGCCGTGCGCGAGGAAGTCTGCACCACCGTCCGCAACTGGTACACCGACAGCTGGGCCCCCAACGTGGTCAACCCGCAGGTGCGCCCGCACCTGCGCATTAAACCGTAGCGGCGGCGCAGCATCGCCGCCGCCCGCCCGCCGACGTCCCGCTTGGGCACCGCGCACCCGTTCGCACCGCCAGCGACGACAAACGACAAAGCCTGACCCTCAGGCCTCCGCGGGCCCCTCCGGCGTCGCCACCCCTTCCACCCCGCGCTCAGGTATTCTCGTCGTCGCGCGCCGAGCGCCGGGGCTCCTGATTCGCCGGGAGGTGGTGCGGGAGCACCAGGTAGTAGTTCATCAGCCACCAACTGCGCGAAAAGCGGTACAGCACCAGCGGCACCGCCACCGCCCCCACCCCCGCCACGATGGAGGCCGTCCGCCCCGAAAACACGCCCGTGAGGTACAGCACCAGCACCGGCACGAGGAAGCCCACCACCGTGATGCCGTAGTTCAGCGACATCGCCCCGAGGAACCCGCCTTCATCCCGCTCCAGCCGCAGGCCGCACTCCGGGCATTCCCGGTTCAGCACGAAGAAGCGGTCGTCGCGGAACAACGACCGCGCCCCGCAATTCGGACAGCACAGGGTCATGCCCCGAGCCACGATCTGCGCACGCGTTACCTGCATGGTGTTGAAGAGGAAGGAAGAGGAAGAGGTTGAGGTTGAAGAAAAAATCCGGTCACCCGCACCGCAGCCCGATCCGCGACCGCTCCCCAGCCTACCGCCCCCACTCCCCACCTCAAGCATCCCGGCTCGCACTCCAGCACAAAAAAAGACGCTCCCCCTCAGCGGGAGAGCGTCTTTCGTTGAAACGGTTTCGCGTGGGCGATCAGCCGCCGAGCTGGAAGCGGACGAAGCGGCGGATCTGGATGTTCTCGCCGGTCTTGGCGATCTTCTCCGTGATCAGCTCCTTCACCGTCTTCTCGGGGATCTTCACGAACGGCTGGTCGAGGAGGACCACCGTCGAGTAGAACTTCTCGAGCTTGCCCTCGACGATCTTCTGGATCGCCGCGGGGGGCTTGCCGGCGACCTGCGCCGCCGCGATGTCGCGCTCGGAAGCGAGGTCGGCCTCCGGCACTTGGTCGCGCGACACGTACAGCGGGCTGGCGGCGGCGATGTGCAGGCAGAGGTCCTTTACGAAGGACCGGAATTCATCATTGCGGGCGACGAAGTCGGTCTCGCAGTTGACCTCGATCATCACGCCGACCTTTCCACCGAGGTGGATGTAGCTTTCGATGAGGCCTTCCTTGGCGAGGCGATCGGCCTTCTTGGCGGCGGAGGCGGCGCCCTTCTTGCGGAGCAGCGTGATCGCTTCCTCGGTGTTGCCGTTCGTCTCGACGAGCGCGCGCTTGCAGTCCATCAGTCCCGCGCCGGTCTGGGCGCGGAGGTCATTGACCATCTGGGCGGTAATGGGAGTGCTCATGGCGATAATTCAGGTAAGGGTTGCAGGGTGCACGGCCCGCCGGGAGGGGCGCCTCGGCGGCGCGTCGCGGGAGGGCGACGGCCGGAGCGGGGCGCACCGGGCAGGCGGCGCGGGGGGCTTACTCGCTCTTCGGCGCCGCGATCTTCTTGCGGGCCGGGGCCTTCTTCTTCGCGGCGGCGGCCGGGGCGGCTTCGCCCTCGGCACCCTCGACGGTCGCGACGAGCGCGCCCGGCAGGGACGAAAGATCGACCTCGGCGGCCGGGGCCGCAGCGGCCTCGGCGGTGGCGCCGGTCGCGGCGGCGACGGCGGCCGTGGCGGCCTTCAAGTCCGCGGCGCCGCGCGCCTGACGACGCGAGTCGCGCTGGGCGAGGCCGGACTGGATGGCGGCGACGACGGCGGCGACGATGATGCGGATGGACTTCACGGCGTCATCGTTGCCCGGGATCGGGAACTTGACGGTGGTCGGGTCAGAATTGGTGTCGACCAGGGCGACGGCGGGGATGCCGCAGCGATCGGCCTCGGCGACGGCGATGGCCTCGTGGGAGACGTCGACGACGAACATCGCGCTCGGGAGATCGCCCATGTCGACGATGCCGGCGAAGTTGCGCTGCATGCGGGCCATTTCGCGGCGGATGGCGGATTCCTCCTTGCGGGAGAACTTGCCCAGCTCGCCGGCGGTATCCATTTGCTGGTACTTCTTGTACTTGGCGATGGACTTCTTGACGGTCTCGTAATTGGTCAGCGTGCCGCCGAGCCAGCGGTCGACGCAGAACGGCATGTTGGTGACGCTGGCGGCCTCGCGGACGATTTCCTGGGCCTGGCGCTTGGTGCCGACGAGGAGGACATTGCCGCCGTTGGCGACGGTTTCCTCGAGGTAGGCGACGGCCTTTTCGAGGGCGGTGAACGTCTTGCCGAGATCGATGATGGTGATCCCCTGGCGATGGTCGAAGACGTAGGGCTTGGAGCGAGGATTCCAGCGCTTGGTCTGGTGTCCGAAGTGGACGCCGGCATCGAGGAGATCCTTGACGTTGATACTGAGGCTCATGGCAGTTGATCTGATGTTCCTGACCTTGAACACAGGTCGGCCGGGATGGCCGCCTTGCGATCGATGGTATGGGTTATGGTTGAGAAGACCTCCACCCGGGATGGGCGAAGTCGTCCAAAACAGAGCAGCCGCCCCACCCTGGCAAGCGAGAATTCCGGGGAGAACGGAAAAGGCCATTGACACCCGGACCGCCGCGCGCAATGACTGACCTTCCCATTGTTGCAGGGTGGAGCAGCCTGGTAGCTCGTCAGGCTCATAACCTGAAGGTCGTTGGTTCAAATCCAACCCCTGCACCCAATTTCAAGGGCCCTTCCCTCGTGGAAGGGCCTTTTTGGTGAAGGACTTAGGACACCCCAATTGAGCCGTTTCCGAAAATGACGGCCACAGCGGTTCAGGGCGGTTTTAGGCGGTTTTTTCCGTAATTTCTCCGTAAACCTTCCGTAAGAACCAGAGTTACCCCAAGGGCCGTGCGGCAGTTGCCGACTAAATGCTCCGCTCGGGCCGAAATACCCGCGGCACGCAATAGTGCGCAGGCGGCACGGACGGAGGCCACTTTTTCTGGGCTCGCGAAACTAGCACCGTCAGGAGGATGCGGCCCAGCTACTTCAGATTATGTGCCGAGAATATGCGGTAGACTGGGGCAGAGGTCACCCTGGCCGAATAGTCATTCCGACAAACGTCGTAACCGCAGATCACAAAATGTCTGATGCGCTCGCAAAGGCGCTCTCATTTACGAAATGTCGAATCCCCGAACAGCCGGTAATCCATTTCGGTGGCTTCAAGCGTGCCAGAACTCGCGAGCCGCTCCATGCTGATCGTGTCAGATATTTTTTTCACCTGCCGAGGGGAGATTTGCCCCTCAAGCTGCGCCATGCGCCGCGCGCGTCGGAAGACGTAATCGCGATACTGAGCAGGTGCGACGAAATCGCGCGGCTTGATCTTCCCCTCAAGATATATTCGTGTGCCGCGCCATTGTTTCGGGCCAGGGTAAGCAATCATGCCAAAAAGAATAATTGGCCCGAGCTTACCCGACCGGGCGGCCACTGCCGTTGCCGATGAATGCGCTCCAGTTGGGCATGGAACGCCTGTGGCGGGTGCAGTGCTTTATCCGGGTGCCGTCCCGCGCGACGGCCAGATGCAGGCAATCGCGTGGTTGCAGAATGCGCGCGTGCTCGACGGCACGGGACAATTCACCGAACGGCAGAACAATCTTCTGGATTTGCAGTGGATCATCGAGCGCTATCGACATGGTGATCGCGCCACTCGTTTGTTCGTTCACTCCATCAACGACACTCGGCCGTGTCACCAACTCAGGATGACAGCGTGGGCGTCACTGCTGGACGCGTTGTCGCATGAACACGATGTGCTATTCATCCAATCCGCCGGCAATCTCCGCGACGGAGCAGGCAATGAGCCAAACCCCGGCGTCGCGGGACACCTTGCAGCGAACCGACCCTATCCCGGTTACCTGCTCACGCCGTCGGCACGGGTGGCTGCGCCCGCTCAGAGCCTTCAGGCGCTCACCGTCGGCTCGATTACGTCTGCTGCCTGGCAGGATGGTCACCGGCGTTCGTTTGGGCCAGAAGCGCAGCGTCCCTCCGCGTTTAGCCGAACCGGCCTTGGCCTATGGGACAGCGTGAAACCCGAAGTCGTGGAATTTGGCGGCGACTTCGCCCACGACGACGCGGGCCGCGTGCTGCCGTGCCCGGCCACGGCGCCGGAACTGGTGCAAAGCACGCTGCACGGTGCCGCGGCCATCGGCCGGAGGCAGGTAGGCACCTCGTTTGCGGCGCCGAAAGTGGCGCACTTGGCTGCGCAGCTTCAAAGCCTGTTCCCCCAAGCGCCGACCCTCTTATATCGCGCGCTCATCATCAACTCCGCGCGTTGGCCGGCCTGGGCTGAGGCCGCCCCGGAAGGCGACCGTCTGGCCATTCTCCGCCACCTGGGTTATGGCCTGCCTGACCTATCGCGAGCTACGGAAAACACGGCTCGACGGGTCACGCTCGTCACCGCCGACTCGCAAGAGTTGCGTAATCAGGAGGCGCGGATCTATTGCGTGCCCGTCCCGCCTGCTCTGCGCGATCCCGCGAATCATGGTCGAGTAAGGATTGACGTCACGCTTTGCTATACGTCGATGCCGCGACCGACGCGTTCGACCAAGAACGGCTATCTCGAAACCTGGCTTTCATGGAAAGCCAGCCATCTGGAAGAACCTTTGGACTCGTTCATCCGGCGCGCCACAGTAACTCCAGAACGGGCCGGGAACTATCCGGGGCTGCCTTGGATGCTGCACGAGCGGGAGGACTTCGGCGGCATCGACGGCGCGAATCGGCACAATGGCACGGCGCAAAAAGATTGGGTCTTTGTCGAGAATACGCGCTTACCGGAGAGGTTCGCCGTGGCGGTCCAAGCTCACAAAGGTTGGAACCAAGAGGAAGGAGGTGGCTCTGCCCGCTTCGTGCTCGTGGTTTCTTTCGAGGCTGTGGACGGAGAGATCGCAGTTTACACCGAAGTGCAGTCAGCGGTGCAAATCGAGCTTCAGGCCCAAGCCGAGGCCCGCGCGCCCGTCGTAGTTGAGGTGCGCCAGCGATCATAAAGACCAAAGGCAGTTCGATGTCGCCATCGAGCACTGGAATCATGACTTCCCTCGCGCTCCGTCGAATGACTTACCTGCGCGAAGGACTTCGCCCCTGCGACATCGCGGAACAGAACCACCTCGCCGTGCAACTTTGCGGCAAATCGGAAAAACTCGACCAGGCTATCGCCGCACCAAATTGTCGGGATCGGTGCGTTAGGGGTGAGAGTTTTTGCTGCCTTCAGGTCCGCCCGCCATCCTGAAGCCAGCCTGAACCTCGAGGCCTCGGCGGGTCTCCCCTCTCGCGGACCGCGAAGGTCAGCTTCGGCGATATCCTACTCACCTCCGGGCGATGCTGCACTGATGCACCGGCAGCCGCCGTTGAACTTAGCGGTCGCGTCGTTGCCCCTCTTAGCCAAACTTGCGGCTCTTGCGTAACAAGCCGGACCTTCATGCTTCCGAGAAAACGGAAACGAAATTTCCTAAAGGCCTACTTCACAGGGCTTGTCCCCTTAATTGGAGACGAGTTAAGGCGAACAGTGGTTGGCCAGGGCTGGAGCATGAAGATGGGGATCCGCCCAAATTCGTGCTGCGAGGATTACGATCCTTGCCAGCCAGAGATAGTAATCTACGCACGAGACTTGGACCGTGCGGAGGCGGCACTCGGCCTGTTCATCAATTCGCTGGAGGTGCTTTCGGGACCTTGGGGCGTGAAGACGCGTCTGGTTCCTATTGATGAGGGGGAACGCCGAATACTCAGGCAGTCTTTTGAGGACAGGGGTTTGGGATTCTCTACGTCGAACTTTGATCTGGCAGCCCTCATGGCGGCAAAGGCGTCGAGGAACCGTCGTTTCGCCTACTCGTTGGCCCTCTATGCCGTCAGCAGCCACAACCACGTCAACGATCCCATGCTTTTCGATCCTGCCGGAGACAAATATCAAGCCCGCTCGAAATCGCACAAAGACCAAGTCCGTTTTGCCTACGCCATCATAGCGGCTTTTGCAGTTATCGAGCAGCTTAAGCTGACGCCCGAGAAAAAGTCATTCCACAATGGCGAATGGATTCCGGAGAAGCGACAGGCCCTAGAATCCAAATTGAAGAATGCCGGAATAGACCTAACCGAACTCGTTGTATGGCACATTCGCGGAGGCAAGACACGGCTCGAACTAGATCGGCCGCCAAAGATCGTCAAAATGTGCCCTTGGTCCTCACACCAGATCCGGGACTGTGAAATTGAAATGGCAGATGCAATAGCTGATCTGCGCGCGCTGCGAAGCCAAGTTGCCGCTCACGACCTTAAGCACCAGGCAAAAAATTTATCAGTTCATGATGTTGCCAACGCTCAGTTGGTTGCGCGCCGCCTCATCTTGGAGTCGATGGGGTTCTCTGACAAATATATCGATCAGGTCATCGCTGCGAGAAGGTTACCCAAGATGCAGCGCCAACGATGGCCTGATAGGGCCGAAGTCTTCCGTTCGCTGCGCAAGAAACGGAGCGTAATTCAACTCTAGTGACGCCGCAAAATAGTTGCCGGAAACCCTGGCGCTGAGCCCCTGCGCGTATCTATGAAAAACGGGCGGCACGCTCGCTCCGCTCGCGTGCCGGGCTTCCGGCGGGGCTTTTGCCGATGTATGCCAAACTAGATCGAGCCTTAAAATGCAGGACTCGCTCCGCGCTATTTCGTGGCTGGCGGATATGAGGCATTGAAACCTGCCTCTACTGCCCCGGCAGGTCGGACCAGTTCCTGCCATGGGAGCGTATCTCTACGTTCCCATGATCGATAATCATAATCACAACAACGACGCGGAGCCGAAGTCCTCGGGAGCCGCTTTGCTCAAAATCCTTAATGACGCGTGCGATGACGCCTACGAAATCTACCGCCAGTGCGAGCCGGAGCGCTGCGACCCGATTCTGACTGGCTGGAGTGCGGGCGTGAATACGCTGTTGATGACACTTCTCCCTGTGCACGACGAATCCCCCGACCCGGCTGAGGTCGCGACGATTCGGGCCTTGGTGAGAGCTCACGAATGTGACGTGATCACCGTGTTTTATCCGGTTTGCATCTGCGGCGATGACCAGTTCGACGACTCCGAGCCTGCGTTCGGTGTGATTGTCGAAGTGCAGTGCAAAGGCCTCACCCCGGTCAAACGCTTGCTGCACATCGACCGCGAGAACCCGCAGGTGACGGTGGCGAAGTTACCTGTCATCGGCCGCTCTTTTGGCGTGTTCTACCCGAGCTTCTTCAGCGAGGAAGCGGCGTAGAATATGCCCTGAACCACCGAAGCACCACCCGGCCGGGCGCAGCAATGCGCCCGGCTTTTTTACTGAGAGCCATAAACACACCACTACCATACTCCATGTCTGAATCCATGCGCACGTCTCGATCAACAACACCACGCCGGCCCACAGCGAGGCAGCTTACACGGATGGCCGACGAATGCCGCCGGCAAGTCGAACACTACAACCGCTGCATCAAGCTGCTTGAGCGCGTTGACGAACCAATCTACAGAACAGGCCGGGATATTTTCTCGTCCGACGCTGGCTTGGCGGACTGGTTATGCACACCTGCCCGCTCGCTTGGGGGTCGAGTCCCGCTTGATGTCATGCGCACGGCTGCGGGCCGCGTGAAGGTTGCCGAAATCCTGACTGCCCTCGCACACGGAGTCATGCTGTGACCGACGTAACAAGGCCCCAGCCCGGTCAAGCATCCCAAACCCGCCCACCCCTTCAGTAAGGCCAGATTAAGTCCAGTCACTTAACCCGTTTTCGCCCGGTCGAATGTGGCATAAGTGGGAGAACGCCACATTCGTCGGCATCGCGGGGAAAACGGCCAGAGGCGCCCGCGTTCCCGGTCCAACCCCTTCCGCACGTAGCCTTGAGCCACTATGGCTGGAAGACGTCCCTTGTCCCGCGAGGAGGAAGTTCGGCTGCTCCGCGTCGCCCGCTCGCTGCCTACCCGCGAGCGGCTCCTGATCACCGCCCAGTGGCAGACCGGTCTGCGCATCAGTTCGACCCTGAGCCTGACGGTCGCTTCGGTGCTCCGAAATAGCGCCGTGCCGGAGATGCTCGGCGTCACGCCTCAGTATCTCAAGGGCCGGCGAGGCACGACGCGATGGATCCCGATCATGGCCGAACTCAGGCAGGCCATCGAGGCCCACCTTGCCCACCTCCGCCAGCTTCATGAGTTGAGGGGCGACCTCCCTCTGTTCCTCAGTCGGAAGGCGAACCCCGACGGCACAGTCCGGCCGCTGTCACGCGAATCGGCCCGGCGAGTCTTGGCCGAGGCTTTCGCGGCTGCCGGGATTGAGGATGACGGCCGTCTGGGGTCGCATTCGCTGCGGAAGTCCTGGGCGCGAACGGTCTACCGGAACAGTGGAAATGATCTGATGGTGCTCAAGTCAGCTTTGGGCCACCGCGATGTCGCCACGACGCAGAAGTATCTCGAACCAGAGGAAGACCGCGTCTTGGCGGCGATCCGGGGCGTGGACTTCACCTGCCAGCGGCAGGCGAACGATGAGCCCCTTCCAGCTTGCTCGGCCCCGAAGCCATTCGTTGGGGCGGCGGCGTAACCTTTGGGCAACACTACGCGCGACTTCGCGACTCCCTCACCATGAAAAAAGCTCCCACCCTAGCCGAGATGGTCGAACTCTCGCCTTTCGATCGGATCCACTGGATCCGACGCGGGCTGCCCAAGCGACAGCTCAACGCAATGGCCAAGGCCCTTGCTTTATCCCCGGCGGGATTGCTGCGGGTCTTGGGGCTCAACCCAGCCAGCGAGTGCCGGCGGGCACGAGCCCGCGGGCGCCTGACTCCCATCGCTTCGGAGCGTATCCTTCGTGCCGCTGAGCTGGCGCGCCTCGGCCACGATGTCTTTACCTCTGATGCCGCTGTCGCTGATTGGTTGCGCAAGCCAAGCCATGTCCTGCGAGGGCATGCTCCGTTTGCCTTGCTCGATTGTGAACCGGGGATCCGATTAGTCAAAGGTCTGATCCGCGGCATGGCGCACGGGGTGGTGATGTAAGTGTAACCCATGCCAGTGGCAAAAGGCTACCCGGCGCCACCACCGGGACAGCACTCCATCCAGCAGGGTCTACAAGTGCCTACCTGGCTCATGTTTCCGGAAACGCAGGCCGTCTGCAAATCTGACCGGAGCCACCCCGCCACAGGTCCGCCGTAGCCTTTGCTTGCTTATGCTAGGATTGCGGATGCCAAGCTTCAACCCCCAGAAAGACCACCCCGAACTCGACCTCGGTTTACCGACTAAGGTTTCCGACAGCCCGGACGCCAAACAGGCAGACAAGGCGAGCCAGGCTGATGCTATCGCTTTGCCGGGAGCTCACCGGACGTCCTGCAAACAGCCGGCGGAAAAGTCTCCGCCTCGCACCGAGACTCCGGCCAAGAGCACCGAACGCGTCCGCCGCTTCCGGGAACGCCTGAAGGTCCATCATGGCCAACGGGTCGAGGTTCTGCTGCCGGCTGACACGATTGCGTGGCTCGATCGGGCCGCAGCTGAGAGTGGGTTCAGCCGCAGTGAGATGATCGCAGCGATCTGCCGCAAGGCCCAGCCAACGGGGAAGCACTAGTTCGCACGCCTATCCGCCATGAGTGCCTTCAGCTGCAAGAATTCAGTGCCCCCTACCGTTGCCCCCTACCGGTCGGGCGAGGCTGAAGCCAAGCTTCGACTTTACCTGACTGATGAAGAGCACGCCATCGTGCTGAAGCGGGTGTCTGCCGGTGGGTCGGTGACCAGCATGTGCAGGACCATTGTCGATCCCGCATCCACCGCCTTGTGCCGGTTCCTGAAGGAGCTGCCCGAGACCCAAGGTTGCCGGAAACAGCACTCCTACCGGGTGCCCCTGGCGCATAAGGCTGCCTGTGCGGAACAGGCCGCGGCCTTGGGCGAGGATCTTTCGACGTATGTGCTCAAGCGGCTCCTCGCCTTCCCGGAAACCGACGCCAAAACGCCCAAGCAACCTTACCAGCGTGTGCTCGATAACTACGGCCATGTCATCGCTCGCCAGGAATACCTTGCGGCCCTTTTGCAGGGGCTGGCGACTTGGGCCACGGCGTCGTGCAACGAAAAAACCGCCGGGCAGATTCTGGTGGAACTCGAGGCTATCCGGACGGCGGCGGAATCGTTTGTTCCCGGAAACAACACCACCCCATGATCCCGGTCCGCCTCAAGCCTTGGCTCAAGTATGTTCTGGGGTCCGGCGATGACGATCCGCGCTGTCCGGCCATCGTCGATGGCGATGTTTGCCGTTATCACCGCATGACGCGGTTGAGTCGTTCACGTTGTCCATCCGTCCACTTTGCCCTCTCATACAGCAGCGAAGACCATCCGAGCGCCACGGATCTGATTGAGGACGTCCATTCCTTCTTGGCCTTGCTTAGCCCAGGACTCCCCCGGGAACGTTTGGCGTATGTCGCCATCCGGCACTTCGAGGCCCACGGCGACCAGATTGGTGACCCCGTTGAGGCGCGCAAAAGGAGCCACCGGGTGGCGGTGCACATCCTGATTTCGACTACCGACCTAGCGACCGGCCGACGTTTGCAGCTCTACTACCCCCGTCGCGACCATCAGCGTTTACGCGCATGGTGCCAGAAGGTGAACCAACAGAAGGGCTACTCCTGCCCCTCGGAAACCCACCGCTGGAAGCGCAATCGCCCCAAGTTGGCCGAAAGTGAGCGCCTCCGCCTGACCAAGCTCCTCGCCCGAACGACCGGTCAGTTATTCCGCACGAAGCCGTCGCCCGGCGCCGAGGACTGGTATCGCGCCATGAAAGCTACCGTGCCGACGGCCCGGTACGTGATACCCAGCCCCAACGTGCCTGTTTGGTCCGCCTATGTCTACCTGCCGGGGGACCGAAGCCCTACGGTACTGGACCATGCGATCGGAGCCATGCAGGTCCAGATTCGCCCCACACGCAAAATCGTCAAAGGGCGCCGAACGCACCCGGCCAACAAGGTGCTATCCTTTGGCACCAAACCAACTGCATCTCATGAACGACGCCGAACTCTCCCAACTGTCCCTCGGCATGCAGGCCGCGGCCCTGCGCGGGCTCATGCAACGCCTGGACCAAATCGAGGCACGCGTAACCAAACTCGAGCAACAGGCTCGAGCCCCGTCGCTCCCGCCGGAAACCGTGGGCGAGATGCGGATCCTCGTCGCGCATCTCAAGGCGCTCCTCTCCAAGAACTCGCCCGTACCCTGAAAGCGGTGCTCAAGCAAATCACGCCGCCTGATAACGCCCCAGAGCCAGAGGGACCGCTGCCGTGAACGCCCAAGGCATCCTTACCGAAGAGCTCGGTCTCGTCGAATTTGAGAGCCCGTACGATCTAGCGCCCGACCGGTGTGCAGCCCTGCTCCCGCATCGCCACGGCTTAACTTGTGCCTGCCGACCGGAATGCGCCTTACCGCTCACGCTCGTCCTCGGCGAGCGGGTGCGACCGCACGTGCGCCGACAACACGATCTCGACCAACATTCGTCCGACTGCGTGTTTCATCGCGACTACGCGAAGATTTCCCGGGGTCCTGACCTCTTTTCTGCCGAGATCTTCAATCCAGCAGAAAACGATGCCGCCCTCGCGACCGGGTTCGATCAGTTCAGTCGTTGCGTGGTGTCCCATGGTTACACCGACTCGTTTCTGGCTAATCGGCATGGACCCCATCCAAGCGCCGTCCTGAGCACGATTATTTCCCTGCTCACCGAGGCACGCTTCATCCATCCGCGGGAAAGCGCGTTGGCCGCAGCCGCCCAGTATGGGTTGCGTCTCGTGGTCGGTCTTGTCGACACAGTCACGATTCCCGAAGTGCCGGACATCAGTCCGCGCTCAAAGTGGCCCGTGATGGTTCACGCCACCTCGTCAAACGGTGATCGCCGTCCCTGCTGCCTGTGGTGCAGCCCGCAGGTGCTGCATCAAGCCGGCCGGAGGATTTCCGTATTTGGGCGAACAATTTCGGGTCCTTACCTGTGTCTGTCAGCAGTGAGGCCCGGCGGTGATGTCGTTCGCATCAACCTGCAACCAGTCGGCGCTAGTTCAACGCAACTGACCACGGTAGACAGCGACGCGGAGCGCATGCTGCTGGAGGAATTGTGGGCGCAAGGTCGATCGCTTTATAAGCCCCTGCGGTTGTCCGAGCTAAACGCGCTTCCACAAGCCATGCGCACTGCCGGCACCATGCCGCTGGCTTACCGGTACCGCCCAGATTTCGTGGTCATCAATACCTCGATGCCCGAGGTTTGGGAGTTGAGCGGATTCGAACCGGGTCAGGCTGTCACGGCCCAACAGTATGAGCGGATATTCACCCTCAAGGTGGGCTATTGGCGCACCTTGGAGGCAGATGGTGCGATCAGTTTCCGTACGGAAACCTACAGAAAGCTAAATCGTCGTCACCAACTACTCTATCAGAACTGATCCGCAGCTCTGGCTATACACCCCACCTTGAGAGCCCATAGTTCTTTTGAACGCGTACCCAAGCGTCCTGCGGATCAGGCGATCCAGGCAGCAGCCCGACCGCTAGCCAGCGCCGTGAAAGAAAGCGCTGCGTCATACGGCAGGTGGGAACGGGGCGCTATTTAGTTTCTGCGGCCCAGATCGCCGGTGAACGCACGCCTGGCCGAGCCTCGCCGCCTGGTACCACGTGGTGATCCTGCCAGATCGTCGCAGACGTTGTCAGAAGCGAAAACGGCACTTCGCCGGCGCGGCTCCATTGATCGGACGCCGGATCGTAGGCGAGCACGTCCCGTTGGAAACCGCGGTGAGTGGTCGGAGCCACATTGGTCTGCGAACCATCGTCACCGCCGAGGATGCACACGCGACCCGCGACGACCGGAGCCGGAGTCGGCGCCGCTACCGCGGCCCGCGGCAGATCGGTCAGTCTCGTCCAACCGACACCCGGTCGATAGCGCCAGGCGTCGCGCAGCAATTCGCGCTGCGGTTGCCCATGAGCATTCAACACGAGCCGCGCCCCGCCGAAAAGGTAGAACGCCCCGTCGTGGGCGGCGGCCACCGCAAGAAATCGCTCCGGCCCCGGGCAAGGCTCGAGTGTTTGCCAACCGTCTGCGCGGTGATCCAAATCGAGCGCAAGGAAAACACGTTGCGCCTGCGTGGCGCCTGGCCGGTCTAGCCCGCCAGCTAAGTACAGTGTCCGGCCCACGACTGCTCCGGCGGCCTGCGCGAGTGGTTTGGGCAATGCCGGCCAAGCCGCGAATTTCAGGCTTTCGCCATCCCAGCGCGCCAACCACACCTCAGCGAAGTTTCGCTGGGCATCGCCACCTCCGACGAGCACGAACCCTTCATCAACCGTTGCCGAGACGCCATACCCGTTGGCGCTCGGCAGGCGGCCGGCGTCACGCCATGCCACGCTTCGTGATTCCAACGCGAAGACGCGGTCATGCCAAATCTTTGTGCCACCTTCCCACGGACGCTTGTCCGGGAAGTTCGCCCCACCTGCGACGAGCAGTGCACCGCGGCTGACCCCGGAAAAACTGCCCGCGAACCCCTCCTTGTCGGGCAACTGGGGCAGCGATTGCCAGTAAAGCGACCCTCCGATCAGCCTATGTGTAGTCGTGGTTAGCATAATGAAAAGCAGCAGGGTTCTAGTGGGGACAGACATGGGCACAGTTCAGCGTTTGCTCGCAAACTCGAAGAAACCGGTGCCGTCGAGGTCGGTCCACAACTCTTGCTCCTGCATCGGGGTGAGGTTGCGCAGTGGCAGCCGAACCGGCCCGCAGTCGACGCCGATGAGCTTCATGATGACCTTGCCGGCCGGCAGACCGCCGGCGGCGTTCATGACTTCGATGAAGCATTGCGCCTTCGCTTGCTCCCGCTGGGCTAGAGGGAGATCGTCGGTAGCGAATGCCTGCATCACGCGCCGGTAGAGCGGCGCCGCATAGTTATAAGTGCTGCCGACTGCTCCCAGCGCACCAAGTTGCAGACCCCGGAGCAGGATCTCGTCGCGGCCAAACAGGATCGTGTACCGGCCGCCGCCGAAGGCGCACGCGGCGGCATAGTCTTCAAGGTCTTCATATGTGAACTTAATGCCCGCGAGATTGGGAATCTTGCCGTCGGCTTCACGCAGGAATTCCTCGGCGGGAATGTTCACGCCGGTCATCGAGGGAATATGATAGTAGTAGAACGGCAAACCGGGCGCGGCCTCCGCCACGTCGCGGCACCATGCGACGAGTTCGACCACCCCGCGTGGCCGGAAAAAGCTGGGCGCGACCGTGGAGATTGCATCGGCACCGATTTTCGCGGCATGGCGCGCCAGCGTACGGCTCTCACCCGCGCTGCTGTGGCCGACATGCACGATCAGCTTCAACCCGGGCGGCGTCGCCCGACGCCAGGCGGCGGCGACCTGTTGCCGCTCGTCCATCGTCAAACTGTAGCCCTCACCTGTGGTCCCACAAACGAAGGCCCCACTGACGCCGTTGCCGGCCAGCAGCGCAGCGAACTGCGGTACTACCTCGAGAGCTAGGCTTCCGTCGGAACGAAACGGAGTGAAGGGGGCGGCGATCAGGCCGCGAAGCGGAGGGTTCATGGGGGAGAAACCAGAAGAACAACGGGAGATGAGCACCCGGTCAGAGCGTACATGGGAGATTTTTCAGGACATGTTTGTACAGGTGACCTTTTGGTTCTTGCCCGCTTTCGCGGCGGGATTAGATCTCCACGTTTTTCGAGACCGCCGAGGATCATCCCGCTTCAGTGGATAGGTGTGCGCCGAGCAGACCCAATAGAACACTCGGAGGTCCGTAGGGCTGTTCATCGATCAAGGCCTGGTTGAGATAAAGCGCTTCTGAATTGTCTGTAAGCAAACCGGGTGGCGCGCATACCCCGCGAATGCGGCCCTCGCCGTCTATTCTCTTGCAGACCGCTCCCATCGCGCGACGCATGACCTGTCCCCACCGCAGGGCGTCGAGGTCCCCATTCACAATGCTCCTCGCCATGCCGTTGGCGATCAGCGCGGTACCGGACACCTCCGCGTCGCTGTCACAATGACTCCGGTGGAGCAGTACATGCCACATGCCTTCCTCGTCGCGGAGCGGCCCCAACGCCTCGACCAGATCCCGGAGCAATGCGACGAGTTCCGGCCGTCGGGCATGTTCGAGCGGGAAGTGATGTAGCGCTTTCGCAAGCCCCCACAGCAGCCAGCCATGCCCGCGCGACCAAGCACCCGGACTGATCGTGCCGGGCACGTCGCACCAGTCGAAGGCGTTAGCCCACAGGCCGGTGACACGGTTTCTCAAGATACAGCCATAGCCCGTGAACTGGTCGGCCGCGAGATTCAGCCAACTCGCGTCGCCCCCGAGCGAAACGGCGGAAACGAGGCGCGATGCATATTCCTGCATCGCGTCGATCAGAAGCGGTTGCCGATCCGCGGGCAGGTTCCACACCCGAGACGGCGTGAACACCATCAAACCTGCATCGGTCCGGGCAACGTCACGCAGCATCGTCTCGGTGCCCGCTAGAAACATCTCGGCAAAGGTCTGGTCACCGGTCGCTCGCGCAAGAGCATCCTCGGCGGATGCGAACCAGTGGCGCGACGTCCTAAGCGGCTTGCCGCGTTCCCACGCCTCCAGCGCGACCTCGATCCATCCGCCTCCCGGATCCGCCAGTTCCCACTCGGCCAGAGCGGCCACGACCATGTCGTGGCAATAGGCGATTCTCGCCGTGGCATCCAAACCGCGTGCAAATCGGGCGCGAACCAGTCGGGCGGCTTCAATCGTAATCGTGTTCACATGAATCACTGGTATAAAACTGTATTCCGACGAGATCTTCGATTCTCTCAGGACTCACGGTTTTCGCTACGCAACCACCGAAGTGTGAGTTCAATCGAATGCTGTCTGGCCACGACCGACAGCGCACAATCAGATCCTGAAAGTCATTCTGGCTTCCCAGACGGCTGGAGGAGTGCCGGCGGAATGACCGAGTAGTTGATATTCTGGTAGTTATCCGCTTCCCAAAGTAGCCCTAGAGAACCATCCTTCTGCTCTACTAGGTCGGAGTAGGCGGCAAATTCAGCTTGGACCACTACCCTTTTCCGCCATACGGTGCCTTCGGGGCCACCATCCGAAAGGGTAAGTCTTGCCCGTTCTTTTTCCGAATCGAGATTACTCAGCACAAGCCGCCCTCGATGAAAAAGGACCGAGCCTTGGCACACCGGATCGACAATCCCCGGCATTATGCGGGCATCGTCGTTCCATGTCCGTCCCCAGTCTGAACTTGTGACGATCCCACGACGTGACTGGGTGTGATCTTGGATGCGGAAGATCATAAAAATGGTGCCATCGGCTAACTCGGCGACTTGGTTTTCATTGGCATTAGGGAAATCCACCACCGCTCCGAGTTGCCACGTCACGCCGCCATCGTCACTGTAGACACTGTGAGCACGGAAGAGCCGGTCGCCAGCTCGGCTGTGGTTTCCGACCGCGAGCAGCCGACCACTGGAGAGCTTTATTCCATGTCCCGGGCCCAGAGCGTAGTGCCGCCACTCCGAGTGCTTGACCTGGGCCGTGATCTCGACGGGCGAGTCCCAACACACGCCCTCATCACTGCTTCTCACACTCCAAACTCGAACGCTTCCCACCCCATTGATGATATCGCGTTCACTCGTCTCGTTCGTACAAAACAAGAGAGTGATCACACCGCTCACCGGATCGTAGATCGGAGTCGGATTGCGAGCGACGTTGTCGCCGTTCGCTGCCACTAGCCGCAGGGGTTCCCACGTGACCCCGTTGTCGTGGCTACGCTTCATCACGAGGTCCGCGTTGGTGAAATCGCCCTCGTCCATGCGCCCTTGGACGATAGCCACGAGCGTGCCCGAGTTGGTCCGAATAATCGACGGGATTCTAAAGAAGGGGTAGCCGTCAACATTCCCTGTAAACACCCGGTAAGTGGTGATCTCTGCGCTCGCTCGAGGCACCGAGATAACGAGACACCCGAGAAGACCAACGATAAGGATAATGCAACTCTGCATAGCGGTTACTGGGAGATCTCAAGGAGATCAGGAAACATGACCAGTGGATGTATGCGTCGTTGCATTCAGAAGGAGAATTGCGTCGTAAGCGCAACAGTCCGCGGCTGCGGGATACGGCTTACGCCAGCTGTGCCATCGGGCTGCACAGCGACTGGAATGAGCTTCTGGTCGGCAAACAGGTTGCGCACGTTCAATTGGACCCTGAAGTCGATTCCCTTCCAGATCTTCCGCTTGTATGAAATCCATGCATCGATGTCCGTCAATGCCGGGCCATAGAACGGGTTCTCGATGTCAACCGCCCGGAAGTCGGTGTTCTCAGCGATCCCATCGCTCGGGCTTCCGTCGCTTTCGTAGGTGGTGATCGGCATTCCAACGGCTGCTTTGCTCTGATAGCGCACAGCCCCACCAACACCGAAGCCCCTAAGCGAGCCTTCGCTGAATCCATAGTTCACGATGAGATTCGCCCTATATTCGCTCAATTCGGAAGTCGGGCCACCATCGGCTAGCGCAACGCGATTATAGCTCTGAACCACCGCACGCATGCGTTGCGCTAGGGAATTCACTCCATCGAACGGCACTCCTGCCGCTAGCGCGGTACCCTTGGCGGTATCGGTTGACCACGCCTGGGCTAGCGAGGAGAAACCAGATACCGGAGTATTGTAGAGGAGCCGCCGGAGCGCCGCGCCGCTGTTCAGACGCGTGGACTCCTGCTGAGCAGCGTTCATCATAAGGCTTAGACCCCGTTTCATCGCGAAGGTGATCTCGATCTCGTTTCCCTTCGAGACGTAGTCACTGGTATCGATGACACCACTGCTCGTAGATGAGATCGTGTTATTGTTGATCGTCACTCGATATAGGTCGAGCAGTGCCTGGGGCGGCGCCACGTAGCCCGTCGGGAAACCATTTCCTCCGTTGGGGTTGTAACCTGCCAAAACCGAACGGAATGCATCTAGGTGCGTTGTCACGATACTGTCGATTGCTCCCGTGAGACCACCGTTGGCTACACCGATCTGATCCGTTTTGTAGTGCGTGAAACGTATTCCCACTCGATCGCCAAATGCATTTAGATTGAACCCGAGATCCCGAGACGTGCCGCTCGCGGGTGGGAGCGAAGTCCCGAACGCATTTACCGAAGCGCTCGCGGGCGGATCAAAATTCTCCGAGCTGCCCGTGAATAGACTTACCTTCGAAACGAGCGACCCTTTGGGGACCCACTTGTCGGGCAGTTTCCCGACTAGGCTCCAAGAACGCGGCGTGGCACGATAAAATTGCCGGCTGGCCGTCGGATCCGAAAGCGAGTAGCGAGGATCGTCAACTAGACGGTAGTTTTCGCCGTTTGTGATGACTGGTGCGGTTACTCTAGTTGTGGTGACTTCTTCACGCCGCCAACCGATCGTGCCAACGATGTGACCATCGAAGATGTAGCTCTGCAGCGCGAAGGCTTTGGATTCGAGGCGACGTTTGTTCTTAACGGCGGTCAGTGACATGGTCGAAAGGGTGTCATCGGCACGGAAGAACGTGAACGGTAGATACTGAATAGCTTGGGCCGGCTGATTCGCGTTCGCTGCGGTTCCAGGCGCACGCGTGAGAAAGACCCCCTGGCCATTCAACAATGCGGGCAAATCCAATCGGTTCGCCGTCACTCCGACTATGTTAGCTCCAGCAGGAGTACGGCGAGTAGCTAAAGACTCACTGAGGTAGTTCAAAGTCGTGAGGTTCTTACCCGTGAAGGCATTCCGGTCCTGCGACAGGCCGTTGGGCCAGAATTGCGTCGTGGAGTACAGCGAACCCGCACGGTTCTCAGTGTCGAAGTCCTCGTCTTGATAGAGTAGCGAGATAGTATGTCTACCTAACCACTTTGCCCACCTCGATTGGCTGTGCGTCGTGGCATCATATTCGAAGAACGCCTTGGACCGCAATGTCTCAATCTGGTTATGCACCCAACTTCCGCTACCCCTCTGGCCCGTCATGGCCCGGCCAAAGTTGGGGTTGGGTGTGCCGTCCCACATGCGAGTGTTAACGTCGATTGCAATCCACTGGTTGTCTTCAGGCAGAAGGCTTTGCCGCGACTCGGTCGCTTGCTGGTAGTCATAGCCGATCTCGAAACCCGCTTTCCCTCTGAAGAAAAGCTGCTCGAGAACTATGTTCCGCGACGCGAGCTTCATCTTTTCCTCTTTGTTGGGACCATCCAGCATCCGATTGTTGTAGTCAAAGATCGAGGGATCGGAGATGGTCTTCTGAATGTAGAACTCGGAATCGGGAACGACTCCGCCGCCGGCCGCACGATTCGTCAGGCCCTCGAAGAACCGCGCTGATGCGAGGTTCACGGCCGTGCCAACCGTACCTGTCGGAAAAAAGAAGCTGTTCGATACAAACGGGCGACCGAGGACGGTTTGGCCATTCGCGGTTCCAACCACATCACGCGCAGACAATGATGATGGATCCGGGAAGACTGCGACGGGAGACCGATTCGTGTCACGCATCACGGCCACACCGCGATTGTTCGCGACTACCGAATTGGTAAAGGGAACCACCGGATCATGGGCGGTTTTTGGGACAATCCCCGCTGCCAGCCACTGCGGCCATATTGTGTCCTCAAACCAGCCCGAAAGGTGATCCTGTGGCGGGAGCATTCGCGGGTTATTCGAGTTGATCTTGCCCTCTTCGAAGCTTCCACGGATCGTTGTACCTGAGAGCACTCCGCGCCTCAGCTTCTGGATTTCCCATGTAAATGCCCCGTAGATCCGTTGGTCTTCATTGAAAGACGGCTTTTGCTGAAATTCTTTGCGGTCATTTACCCCGGCAACGCGGACCGCGAATTGCTTTGGTATCACAACCACATTCGCGTTAACCGACTGACGCACGCTGCCAAAGTTGTCGGCGCTTACCTCTGCTTCGTACAGGCTTTTCCCGATTTGTGCGTCTTGCGTTGAGTAGTTAATAATCCCGGCAGGGCTTCCGACCCCAAAGAGAAGAGCGTTCGCCCCGCGGTTGATATCCACGCGTGCCAAATTGTAGGCGTTATTCGGGATCACCGAGCGATAGGAATTCCGGGACAGCTGCGCCGCTGCGAGCCCGCGAACACGAGTACCGACGTTGTTGCTGAGCGGCGGTTCTGTGGTCGCTCCTGCAAAGTTGCCTCCGGCACCAGTCACTTCTATGCCCGCCTGGTAAACGAGGACATCTCGCAAATCGCGAGACGCCGTGTCGGCGAAGATCTGCGGAGTAATCACTGAGACAGAAGATGCGATGTCGACGAGCGGTGTGCGCATTCCCATCCCGGATAAAGTCGAATCCGCCTGATAGCCGACCATCTTGCTGGTCGAGACCGTGAACGGCGACAGTACGACAGGTTCGGCGGCAAGTACGACAGGTTCGGCGGCAAGTACGACAGGTTCGACCTCTGTTTGGGCCGCAGCACTAGGCGCTTGATCTGTTTGCGCAGGCACGGACGCGGCAATGACGACGAAAGCGTAATGGCTCCACGCCAAACGCGCGTAGCGCCAGAAATTCGCAGGCAAATGCGGGTCAACCGAACACGGGCCGAAGGTGGAGTGGTTGTTCATATTCATAATAGTTCAACAGGAGCTTGGGTTATAACATCGCTAGGCCGAAGATACTGGGAATGCCAACAACGGGCTGGGAGCCACGCTCGCTTGACGCCTTCACACAAGGTGTTCCCTTCCGCCTTAAGCCCGCGAGCAGCGCGTTACGTTGCGTACAGGGGGACTTCGACTGCTGG
>Ga0172376_10000074_pt1 | contig 114033 bp, 81 predicted proteins | sample Lak35m_FD_121114 | JGI IMG/M metagenome (GOLD analysis project Ga0172376, IMG submission 121114) | Freshwater microbial communities from Kabuno Bay, South-Kivu, Congo - kab_092012_35m | ecosystem: Environmental > Aquatic > Freshwater > Lake | place: Democratic Republic of the Congo: South-Kivu...
GCCGCAAGGGAACCAGCCACAAGGGAATCAGCCGCAAGCGAACCAGCCGCAAGGGAATCAGCCACAAGCGAACCAACCGCAAGCGAACCAGCAGCAAGGGAATCAGCAGCAAGGCAGCCAGCCGCAAGCGAATCAGCCGCAAGGGAATCAGCCGCAAGGGAATCCGCAGCAAGGGAATCAGCAGCAAGGGAATCAGCAGCAAGCTAGTCCGCCGCAAGCACCACAGCCGCCGCAGGCATCGAATTCAAGTTGGAAGCCTCCGTCGATTGATTGGAATCTTGGGGCGACCATGCGTTGGTTGCTCATAGGAGTCTTGGCGTTGGTTGCTTTGGTGTTTGGAGTGAAGTACTTGCGTGAGTTTCTGGCTTGGTTTCAGGGGGCTGGGAGTGACTCACCTCGGGCCGACGGGGATGTCAGTTCCATCGCTGATACTCAGAAGGCCGTGGGGTTTAGTGAGCTAGAAGACCCGTTTAAGCGGCATCGCGACGATCCGGATGCGATTGTTCGCGCGTTGTTTCATGCGGTTTCGATATGGGGACGCGAGCATCGGGTTGCAAGGGGCGAAGATGAGACGCCTGATGAGTATTCCCGTCGCTTGGGTCGCAAGTACTCGGAGGTGGCCGAACCGTTGACTCAGTTGGGGTTGATGGTCAGTCGGTTGGCTTATGCCAAGAAATCGATCAGCATCCACGATGCTCAATCGCTTCGGTCGCTTTGGGACTGGATGAAAGCTGGATCTGTGTGATCTGTGCTAGCATTGGCTAGTTGGGTGGTCGATTGAAAAACGGGTCTTGCTTTTGTTTGGGATATTTTGGAGGATCTGCGGGCCGGTTGGGGAGGACCATGGATGGTTTTGCAAACTCAACGTGGCTGACTCTTGCGTGCACGGAAGTGTCCTATGCCGAGCTATGTTCCTTACGTTCCCTATTGGTTCGAAGTTTTCTCGGTTTGGACACCGTGGATTGTCCCGATCCTGGCGTTATTGGGGCTTTGGATCGCGAGGCTTTGTGAAGACGCGCGGGTTCGAAGTGCCGCGGAGGCGTGTTATTTTGGCGCGATGGTGGTGGCTGCGATGATCACCTTGCGAACGATTCTTGCGGATGACAGTTGCTGGCTTTTGCATACATCGAGTTTAGGCTTGATGATTCTCGGGGCGATTTTTCCTCATCACATGCTGGAGAACTCTGCCCAAGACGCCATGGGTGAAAATGGGCTCAGCGATGCCCACTTGCGATAGTACCCTGGGCTCCTTGCGGACCGCTTACATTCTTGCTGGTGGCAGAAGCACTCGGTTTGGATCTAGCAAGGCAATGGCCGAGGTCGATGGCAGGCCGCAGATCCAGCGGCTTGCGGATCAGCTTCGCCAGGACGCATGGAATCCGGTGGCGGTTTCAAGACGGGCGTCGGAGTTTGACGCGTTGGGGATTCAGACCGTTGTTGATTTTGAGGCTGACAGGGGGCCTGTTGCAGGAGTTCTTTCGGGCCTGCTTGATCATTGCACATTGGGCCAAGCTACATCGCCTTGGGCATTGTTTCTCAGTTGTGATTTATGGAGTTGGAATCCGGAGTGGTCGGGTTTGCTGGTTCCCAGTGTTGACGACTTGCCAAGTGTATCGGGAGTATTGAGGTACTTTCGGGCTGTGGATTTTTTGCCGTTGCCGTGCGTGATTCATCGGAGAGCCTTGCCGCAGATCCAGATCGCTTGGGATCGTGGAATCAGATCGTTTCGAGAGCTGATATCGAGTTTGGGGCAAGGCGGGGTATGGGTACCGATCGAGCCGCATAGGGCGCCGGTATCGTTCAACACCCCGGAGGACTTAAGGGGTCTTCGAGATAGCTAAGGGGCCGTGCTTTTGGATGCGTAGCAGGTGACACAATGGCCTTTGACGAGGACTTCGCTGATCCTAGCGATATTGAGATTCCGCCGGACGGTGGGGCTCGGAAGCGCCATGTCGTCGATGCATGAAACGCTGCCACAGTCGACGCATACAAAGTGTGGGTGGCTGCTGCGATCGTGCTTGGGGTCCCGTAATTCGAATCTCCAGACGTGGTCACCTAGTTCGGTTCGGATCACCAATTCGGCTTCGGCAAGATCGGTTAGATTTCTAAAGACGGTAGCTTTGTCGAAGCCCAGTGGTACTAGTTCATCGGCAAGTTGGGCGTGTGTTTGGGGTTTGCTTGAGCGTTTGAGGGCATTGAGGACGGAGATGCGAGCTGGGGTGCTACGGAGCCCTGCTTCTTTGAGGAGACGGCGAGCTTCGTTGACATCATCGGCAGCGCTTTTCTTTTTCGTATTCATCATGCACCTGAATTTGCGTCGGTTGATTGCAGGACCGAGCGGAGTCTATCGAGGGTGTCGGGGGCATGGAGTTCAAGTTTTCCGAACCCGAGGATCGCACCTGCTGCGACGGCTTGCTGTTGGTATTCAGCATAGTTGGTGATGAGCATGACGGGAATATCTCGAGAGGCATCGGATTTTTTGATTGCGTGCAAGATATCCATGCCATCGCTGTAATCGATATCGAGTTTACGGTTGATCAGGATCAGGTCGACGGGTTGGTTATTTAGGATGGCAAGGGTGTCTGCAAGTTGATCGGAGCGGAGGATATCGACGTCGAAATGTTTTCGGAGCATGGACGAGATGGCTGAGTGGTCAGGGCCACAGTTTCCGACATCGAGGACCGTTTTGAGGGGCATTATTGACTGCCGTTGGGTGCGGAGGGAGTAGGATTTGCAGGTGCAGGGATTGGCACCGGAGCCGACGGCGTTTCTGTTGGTCCGTTTGGAGCCGCTCCACCAAGGAGTTTGACCTCAAGCTCTCGGACGATGTCGGTTTGCAGGTACTGCTGCATGAGCAACCGCGTGGCATCGATCATTTTGTCGATGCGTTCGGCGACGGGTGCGGGAACTGGTCCCATTTCGGTCGAGGTTGCGCGCCTTAGGATATTTTGGATTTGCCCCGATAGGGCTTCGTAGTTTTTGACTTTCTTTAACTCGTCTAGGAGGGCCAAGGCGTCCTCTTTTTTGCCATCTTCGATTTTGGCTTTGATACGTGCGTCGAGGATTTTTCGGCGGACGACCAAATCGAGGACTTCGCCTTGCAAGCCCTTGAGGAACGCTTCGGCTTGCAGTCGACGTCGATCGTCGGGCAGGTCGGCTTTTTCTTGGGTTTTGTAGCCGGTGACGACTGGTAGGCGGGCCAGGAGGGTTTCTCCGTTTTTGATGTAGTACAGATACAGTGGGAGTTTGATTTGCATGGTGCGGGTTGGAGCTCGCTCGCGATTCTTGGCTGCTTGAGCCGCCGCTTCGATGGCAGCTTCGTCGGCTGCAGCGGCGGCGACGGCTGGATCGTCGGCACCTTGGGTGTTGCCGCCTGCTGTTTCGGACTGGTTCTCTTGCAAGCTTTTGAGTCGGATGGCGGTCGCTCGAGCGCGAGCGATCATATCGACGGAGCTTGAAGTGGGTTGGTCGTAGGTGATGGTGGGGTTTTCGATCTTGGTCAGATCGATCATCCCTCTCCAGTCGGTTCGTCCTACCATTTGCAAGTCGTCCGAACCGGGCGTGCGCAGATAGACTTCGGCTCCCGGAACGGCGCTATTGGCTTGGGCTCGAACACCGAGTTTCAGCTCGGTGGTTGGGTAGTGTGGCTGAACTTTGAGGGCTACTCGCCGGGTGCGTCTGTTTTTGGCGGCGACCAAGGCACCGCGGCTTGCAGCGAAGATAGCTCCGTAGTAGCGAGCACCATCGATCGGTTCGGTAACAGCGATGTAGGTGAATGCGAGGTTTTGGAGTTGGGTTGGGTTGCCGTTTAGGTCATCTCGGCGAATGTAGGGGGCCAGGATATCTCCGGGACCGATCAGGACTGGGGAGTCTGGCGAGGTGGCCAGTCCGGTGGCTCGCACGCGGACCACTGCGGTCTTGTTGTCGTTGTCTTCGATACGAGCCATCGGTGTAAAGCAACGACGTTGCAAGAAGGCGACGGTTTGGGGGATTTCCTGTACGCTTGCGACGGTGGTAGACTCCATGGGTCCGATCCTGCGAACAAACGCATCGAGTTCTTTGACTTGGATTCGGATCCGTTCTCCTTCTTGCTCGACGGCGACGAGGTAGATCTTGTCTTTGTCCCGTAGCATGGCTTCGGGTTGCCAAGGGAAACGGGTGGGCAAGGATCTTGCGACTTCTTTGAAGCGATTGGCTTCATTCTTGGGGATCAATGCGGCGAAGGACTTGCCGGTTTTGAGGTTCTCGAGGATCGTTTCTGGGTTGGCTTCGGAGGGATCTAGTTTCGACTGCATTTTGTTCCATTTTTGATCGTTCAGATAAGGAACGATATCCCGTTTCATGGCGGAATACTGGAGTGGAAACATGGAGATCGATGGGATACGTTCGATGACCGAATCGAGGGTTCGCACGCTATTGAGGCTTGCGGCTCGGGCATCGGCATCGAGTTTGGCTTTGATCTCTTCCTCTTGCTGTTTGGTCAGTTTTTTGTTTTTTCGGAGTTCTTCGATGGCCGGATCTGCGACAGGTTTGGGTTGCATCGCCATGAAGGCGTCTTTGGCCTGTTCGCTTTTGGCGAGCATGAGAACCAGTTCGCGGGAGAGCAATTGATCGATTGTCAGATCATCGAGGTGATAGAGGACGGATCCAAAGAGGGCATCGGGAGTTTCGACCACATCGCATTGCATGGTGGAACCGAATTCAATTTCTGAGCATTGAGCGATTTTTTGCTGGATCAGTTGTTTGGTGTTTTCGCTCAGTCCCAGTGTTGGCGAGATGCTCAGCCACACGCGTGCTTTGTAGGCCGAATATTCCCAAACTTCGACCGGTTCGTTTCTGCGAGCATCTTGTGGTTTGGGGTCCGAGGGTGCTGCTGCGGCAGGTGCGGTGTTTGCGGTTTTATCTTGAGCCAGTGCAAGGCCGAGCCATCCTGAGAGGATGAGCAAACTGGCTGGTAGAATATGCAATCTCATAGCTTGGATCACGGTGCTCGGACCCTCCATTTCTGAAGATCCTGGTAGAGCCCCAACGGTTTTTTGGTCACTCCGTTGATCTCACCACGGTAAGCGAACGATTCGCCGACTTGCCACAGGGGTAAGACGGGCAAGTGGGCGGCAACCAGGGCATGTAGGTCTTGGCAGCTTTGTCTAACTTCGCGCCAGTTTCTCGAAGCGCTTAGGCCACCGAGGACTTGAACGATGAATTGATTGTTTGACTGGGCGGGTCCACCGATTCCAAAGAGTCGTTCTGCATCGGTGGCAGGTTCCCAGATGGAGGCAGTCAGGTAAAGAATATCGATGTTGGGCATTTCTCCCGGAGCGGGGACTTTGTCCAGTACGGCCAGATCGGCCTGGATGCCGATGATTTTCCATTGCTCGATGATGGCTTGTCCGGCCACGCGAGCGGCTTCGTAGTTTGGGACGCCCAGGGTCATTTTTGGGATTGGGGGTAATGCCTCTTTGCGTTTCTCGTACTGAACTTTTAGTTTGCTATTGGTGATGAGCATGAGGACTTTAGCAAGCCGGGGGTCGTAGGCTTGATTGTCGACGCTGGTGTTGTAGGCGTACGCGATTGGATCGTTTTCGGTGGCTCCACGGGGGAATGGTCCGCTGATGACTCGCGACTGCTCGGCATCGGCTCCTCCGAGGATTTCTCCTTTGAGGATCCCTTCGCGGTTGATCGCGTACAAAAGGGCTCGTCGAAACTCGCGGTCGTCCAGGTAGGGATTGGAGGTTCTGGGAACGAGCATGTGAACTGTCGGCAACGCGTAGCCTTCGACATTGATGGTTTTCGAGACGATCGACGCTTGGAGTTTTCTGGCATCTGCTGGGAAGAGTCTATCGATGGCTTCGATTTCTCCTCGGAGCAGGTCGTTGATCGCTTGGGATGGATCTTCGTAGAGGACTTCGTGGATTTCCATCGGTTGGAAATCGGCTGGTTTGGAGCTTGAGGCCCACTCGAAGCGTTGTAAGTTCTGTTCTTTGGATTTGGGTTTATAGAGAACCCCCATTGGCAAGTTCCCTTCACCGATGGCTTCGATGGGCCATTGCAAGAAGGCTTGAGGGAGGACGTGGGGTCTTCGGAACCGCATTTTGAGTTTTTCGGGCCCTGCGACTGAGACCGAATCGAAGATCGCGGCCCATCCGGGGACGTATTCAGGTTTGCCGATGGTGGCGCGTCTGAGGAACGACTGCGATAGGTCCAGGCTATTTGGGACACCGGTTTGGCCTGGGTTTTGGATTGTCATATCGAGTTCTAGTCGATCGTCGCTTTGTTGGAACGAGCCTAGAGAGAAACGGTACTGGCCACCTTCTGGACCGGTGCTTCGAAACTCGAATAGCGGTCGGGAGATCAATTGCCCGGAGCGGAAAGCGGGCCAGTTGGCGATGGCGGCCGTATCGGGTTTCTCGGCGGTTTGAAAGACACCGACACGGACGATTGGGTATTCTTTGAGCAGATCGCGGAGCAGTTCTTTGCCACCTTCGATGTCTGGTTCGATATCGAGCATTTTGGTCGCTTCACGGCGGGCGGCCAAGTAGTCTTTTTTGTCTCTGTATTCGACGGCTTTGGCTTTGTACTCGTTGGCTAAATCGAGGAATTTGCCTTTCCACTCTTGGACCACTGGCAGCGGGTCATCTTGGTATTGTTTTGCCAGTCGGTTGATCATGGTCCGTGCTGAGGAGAGATCTTTCTTTTGGAAGTAGGAATCGATGAGTTTTCCGGAGACATCTGTGATCAGCCCCCGCACGCGTTCCTTCTGAAAGTTCGGGAAGGACTTTTGCAGTTCTTCCAAGACCGCCATGGTATGAGCGAGTCGATTTTGGCGAGACATTTCTTCGGCGCTTTTGAAGAGAAACTCTTGTCGCAGGATCTGCAGACCTGGCGTTTGCGGATAATTCACAAACAGGAAGTTCAGGTGCTCGAAGGCTTCTCCAAAATTCTTCTCGTCGACGAGTTTTTTGGCGCGGGCCAAGATCATCTGTTCATAGAGCCATATTTTGCCGACATCTTTCCAGAGGACTTCGTAGCGCCTTGTCGGGAACAGCAAGATGGTGACTTGGAGTTTGTCGGTTTCTTTGACGTTGGTTGGAATTCTGCGATCGGGGAATTCGATCGGTGCGACTTTGACGCTCCGGCCCGTGGCCTCGGGCTTAAGGGTTACGACGTCAAAAGGTACATCGTCCATGAGCGATCCGACGAATTCGATCTCTTCGAGGACTTTGTCCAAGTCGGCTTGTGCCCAGAGAGCGCAGGGGGACCAGAGGGCCAGTACGATTGCGGTGGCCAAGGCACGCATGAGCGATTGGATCGATCGTGCTTTCATCGATACGTTTCTCATCGATTCGCCTCGGTGCTTGCAGAATTGTTGCCAAGCGTATTTTCCAGTGGAAGCGAAACACGCAGCAGGGTTCCTTCGTCACCTGGGACCAGAAGTCCCTTGGGGGTGATCAAAGGAGTACCGCTGATGGGTTCGCCTGCGGTGGTTTTGGCGATGAGTTTCCCGTCGGTGGCTGAGACCCGAATCAACTCGCCAGTGGTGCTGGCCAGTAGAATGTCGGACTCATCGAAGATCGGTTTACCGACCAAGACTGTTTGAGGCATGGGTTGACTCCAAAGCAACTTGCCTTCGCTGCTAAAGGCCACGAGTCCTTCGATGTCGCTAAGGGCCAGTCCGATTGACTGGTTGGAGTTGGAGGCTGCGTAGGGTCCCCAAGCGAATCGACCTTCGAAATTCAGGCTTGAGATCTTCTTGAATTCTCCGCATTCGTAGAAGTCCAGGAAGTCGCCTGATGGACCTGGAGAGAGGCCTACGGCAACATCGTTGATCACATCGATACGACCTTTGATACCCCGTTCGAGTGGTTGTGCGTTGAGGAGTCGAAGTTGTTTTCCGGTGGAGAGTTTGTAGAGGTTTCTTCGTTGGTCAGCGATGACGACGGATTGTTTGTCGCTGAGCAAGACAGGATTGACCCAAACGGGTCGTTCGCCTGCGGAGATGGTCGGTTGGAATGCGGTCCCTATTTGTTTTCCATTTTCTGGGTCTAGCAGTACCAGTTGGGCGTTTTCTAGTGGGACCAGGATCGAATTTCCCACGGTGATCGACTCGGCGCTTGGGAAGGATCCAGCCAAGTCCAAGACGACCAGTTTGGACGTGGAGTTGGTTTTGCGAGCCGGATCGATCAGGAGCATTTGGCTGCCTTGGGCTGAGTTCAGCAGCAGGCTGCGACCGTCGGCAAGTGGGACCGGGTTGGCAAAGGTCATTGAGCGTTGGTTGCGTCCCATGTTTTCGATCGACATGGTTGCTTTGAGGGAAGCGTTGTCTGAGGCGAAAGCATCGTCAGCGACGTTGAACGTGGCGGCTTGGCTGGTCACAGCGACGATGCCTTGAGGGCTGGGGCTCAGTGCTGCAACTGGGCTGCCGATGTCGGCTTCCCAGTAGGCATCACCGGTTTTGGGATTGATTGCAGCGACGCGGACTCCGGAGTTACCTCGGACGACGCGGGAGTGAAGGATGACGTCACCGAGTTTCATCGGTCTTGCGGTGAATTCATCGAGGTCTTCTTTGAGCCAAATTGAGTTGAGTTTTTGGCCGGTGATTTGGATTTGGAAGTAGGCCAAACGGTTCGAGGCCAACCACAGGTCGGTACCGGACATCAGGGGCCAGGTTGCTTTGGGAGCCGATTCGTTGGATACCAAGTTGACCATTTTGAAGACTTTGTCTTTTGGATTGGTCACTTCAACGTCCAGGATTGCGATTTCACCCAGGTTGGTCGCGACGGCCAATCGGCGTCCTTCGACTTGAGGTTCGACCACGACGTGTCCTTTGAAGCGGACCGGAGCCTGAGCTTGTTTGAGTTCGGTTCCATCGTCGTTGGTCGAGTAGACCTTCATGAGGCTATGGTCGGGACCGGCGTTTTCGAACAGGATCAATTGATTCAGAACCCAGATTGGAGGGACGGCGATGGTTCCTGGGTTATGACCGATGTAGACGACTTCATCGCACTCACCGTTACCGCGACTGAGCACGTAGAGGTTCGAGTGGTTACCGACCAAGTAGCGTTTCCGTTTTCCAGGGGCACCGCCGGTTGTGACATCGATGGGCTGAGGGATTTTCTTGGACCAGCGGGGTTGACCGCTGATGGCGTCTAGGCAGTGGATGGAACCGCCGGTGGTGGTCACGAAAACATCGTCCCCATCGATCGAAGGTTCATGGATCGTTTCTGGAAACTTCGATTCCCAGACGACCGATCCGTCTTTGGCAGCTAGTCTTGAGACGGTTCCCCGCGAAGCCACCGAAACGATCGTATCGGAGTCGGCGGTGGCTGCAAGTCGTTTGGGTTCGCCGGTCCAATCCCTTCCGATGAATTTTCGCCAAACAACACGCCCGTCGGCAACTGCGATGGCCACCACGGAGCCTTTGACTCTCAAAAAGGCGATGTCTTCGGGGTTCGAATCGATGGGGTTTCCGACGCGGCTTGTGAGCAATGCTGTGGGGGCGGCCAAGGAGGTCACAGAGTCTTGGATCATCGGTACTGCGTTGGATTTGGCGACGAGTCCTTTTTGAATCTCGGTGGCTTGAAGCATCAGGTCTCGCAGTTTGCTGTTTTGGTCGAGCACCGGATATTTTTTGACGAGGTCTTTGCGCAGTTCGTAAGTCTTGTTGACATCTTTTTCGCCGAGGGTTGTTGTCATCGAGGCGACGGTCGAATCGAGATCTTGGCTTTGTTGGATTTCCCGAACGACACGTTGTTGGTCTTCTTCGATTCGCCGGATGCGCAGTTCGTTCTGAGTTCGTTCTTGGGTTCCGACGTAGCGAGGATCTCGGATCAGATCCATTTGTTGGTTCATGGCAGCGACGAGATTTTTTCGGTCTTCGATTCCGGCGGTGTTGTCGGCTCGGGCGATGAATTTCTCGGCGATTCTAAGGAGCACGTCGGTGATTTCGACGCGCATGTTGGACATGCCTGCTTCGTTGACGATCTTGGGGAGTTCTTCTTGGGCTGCTTTGAGACCCACCGCTGGGTCTGCGTTTTTCTCGGAGGCTTCGCGAACTTTGGACATCGTCGCTTTGACTTTGGCCAGGCTTGCGTTCTCATCGGTTGGGAAGTCTGCGGCAAACTTTTCGAATTGTTTGCTTGCTCGCTCGTAGTCGCGGTTTTTGTAGAAGCTGTCAGCGATTTCCCAGGCTTCTTTTGCGTTGCCTGCGGAGAACCAGATGTAGAGAGGGACCAGCAGGGTTAGCAGCAGCAGGACGATGAACCCCATGCCGATGATGCCAAAGCTTTCCCAGGGGCTTTTTTCGGGTTTGGACTTCACGACGGGTGCTTTGGCCATCGCGACGTCTTTGAGGGACTCGTCGGCAAAGGAGTCTACCGACTTGGATTTTCTGCTTTTGGATTTGCCTGCCGAGGAACTGGCTTGCTGGGTGACTTCGACGACATCAACCAGGGGGGCTTCGATGACTTCTTCGACGACATCGACGACATCGACCACTTCGACATCGTCGGTAGGGAGTAGATCTTCGACCGAGTCGTTGTCGGATTTCTTCTGTGCATTGGATGCACTTGAGGCTGCTTTGTTGTTTGCTTGAGCTTCTTGCAACTCTTTGAGTTCGGTGACCAGTTTGGTGGCTTGGAAGCGAGTCAGTTGGCCGTTTTCGACGAGGATGCGAGCGAGAGCTTCGGGGGTGACCCGAACTTTGGATTGCTCGACCATTTTCTGGAGTTCCAGGATACTCTCAGGATCGAGTAGACCTTTGCTTTCGAGCATTTGAATGAACTGCGATGCGCTCATGGACTACTCAAACTCCTCCACAACCGACACACTGAAACTACCAAAACCGGCTTCTCTTCCGGCGTCCAACGCAGCGACGATCGATGCGTGGATGCACTCTTCGTGCGCGTCAATTAACAATTTTAGAACTTCGTCTTCTTTGCCGCTGGTGGCCTCTGCGCGGGCTTCGCCTAGAGCCAGCAGGAGATCTTGTTTGCTGCTGGCTTCGCGCTCATCCCCGGTGGAAAAGATGATGGTATAAGCGTTGAATTCATCGATTTGGACCCGAACCGTATCGGATTGATCCGGTGGGGTATCGGGTGGTTTGTTGCTCGATTCGGCCATCGGGGGTGGCTTTTCGAAGACTTTTTCGCTGGAAAACGAAGCGGTGATCATGAAGAAGATCAGGAGCAGGAACGTCACGTCGACCATGGGGGTCATGTCCATGTCGTCTTTGGGCAGCTCTTTTTTTGCGAAGGTAACTTGTTCGAGTTCTTCTTCTTGTTCGAACGTGGATCCGCTCATTTGCTAACCTCCGAGACAGCCAAATTGATCATTTTGCCTTCTTCGAGGACTTCTGCGATCGCAAGTTCGACGCGTTTGAGTTGTTTGGCAGTGACGTTTCCTTCGGCCCGAATCAGGACTTCGGTTTTGCCTCCGGTTTCGAGCTGCAGTTGGATGTATTCGGTGATTTCGGCGGCTTGCTGTTCGGGATCGTCTGAGAAGATACCACCGTCTTCTTTGGTCACCAGAGGCGTATCCCCATTGCCGCGTTGGATTGTGATCATGACGCAATTCTTTGTCGCGATCGAGCTGCCGTTTTTAGCCGGGGGGACTTCGTAGGATTTCTCCCCGGTCATTTTCGAGGTGAGGATGAAGAAGATCAGGAGCAAGAAGGTCATGTCGATCATCGGGGTGATATCCATCTCATCGTCCATGGGGGGACGCGGAGGCAAAGACACTTCTTCAGGTTCATCGTCGATGGGCATGACCATCGCGCCTGAGCTGGGAGCACCGATTTGTTCAGGATTGTCTTGGGTGTCTTCCATGGGAACTATCGCATTGATGGTTTAGCGGAGATTCTGTTTTCCAAATCCAATCGATGATCTGGCTGGCCGACGGGCCAGGGTTTACGAAGCCTTGGCCAGTACTCATTTAGGAGCCGTCGGGAGAGAGGAATTTTCCGCTGCTGGTTAAGCACTCTGACGGGAGCCTCGTTGCTCTTCGCGAGCAACACCGACCTTGAAAGCTTCCAGGACTTGGGCTAACCCGGAACCCACAAGATCTTGCATCTGTCGGATGCGATTGGTGATGGTCGCCATGGCCATCACCAAAGGGATAGCGATGGTAAGGCCGATGGCGGTCGTTTCCAGAGCCACACGGATGTCCCCTGCAAGGTCCGTCGGGTTGACGTTGGTGGCCGAGGCCAGTTTTCCGAACGCACCCATCATGCCCACGACCGTACCGAAGAGCCCGATCATCGGAGCGGTTTTGATGACGGTGATGACCCATGCGATGCTGTAATCGAGATCTGCGATGACATCCCTCTGGAATCGGTCGAGGGTCATTTGGCGGGCTTTTGAAAATCCAAAGGATCGGTGTTTGCAAAGGTAAGAGACCATCATGGGGAGGGCTTTTTTGCTACCTTCGCATTTTCCGAGCACCGCATCGAAGTTCCCCCGTCGAAGGTCTTCATCGATCGAACTTAGGAACTCATCTTGCATCGCCTCATTCTTGAACCTCTTGGCATTGACCCGATTCAAAACCAGGAAGACGTAGTAAGCACCCCACAGGGCCACGGCTGCCAGGGCAACGTAGGCCAGTTGCCCGACGATGTTGAAAACTTCGGATGCGTCCCCAAGAACCATTGGGAACGAGGGGATCAAACTCAGTACTTCCGCACGGATATGCATGAGAATAGCGGTGCTTTCGACGAAAAGAGAAACAAGACCAACGGCGGGACCAGACCGCATCAGTGCCACGGTCCGAGTTCCACCACCGGCCATCCAATATAATCAAAAAACGAGCCAGTGAGGACTAAGTATTTAGCAGAATTGCAAAACCAGCCCAGGCTAACTTACGGCATATAGGGGATGGTCTCACCCCCAGCGTAGGTCATCATCGCCTCGAGCAATTCCAGATCGATGCTGGAACTCAGGAACCGAACGCTCCCATCGAAAAATCCGACATTGGAGCCTTCGAATCTCAGCAGGTTTAAAAGGTCGACTTGGTTGATGTCAAAATCGTCAGGTTTGGTCCATGGGACACCAAGTTCTGGATTGACATCGACCACAGCGATGGTGTTGGAAGTTCCGTCGGTCATGTTGCGGAAACTGATCCCGGAGGAACCCAGGCCGACCCCTTCGCCCATCGGGACAAGGTACGTGGTCATTCCTGGGGCGGGAGGGTTCGAGGGGTTTTGGAAAAAGCTGGGCATTCGATCCAAGAGTTTTATGTTGTGCGGACTGTCCCATGGCTCATCGAGGTGAAATTCGTTGTAGAGTTGTTGCTGGTCCAAAAAAGGCAGGATGGCCACTCGCCAACTCAGCAGAGGCTTGTCATCGGCGTCGAGGATGGCTTGGGCCGGAAGTTTTCTGTAAGCGGCTTCGTAGTTATGCATCGCCAACATGATTTGTTTGAGGTTGTTGGACGATTCCATACGGCGAGCGGCTTCTCGTGCGGATTGGACCGCAGGCAGGAGCAGTCCGACCATCGCACCGATGACTTGATAGCTCGAGGCCATGGTCTTGTCGACTTTGACGACGACGCGTTCCTGGGCGATTTCCCAAAACGATTCGTTGTCGATGGTTTTTCGCATGCGAGTGACGTATTTGGTGATCGCTTGTTGCATCGGTTCGGAAACTCCGCTGCCGGCTTCCATGTCTTGCAGGAGTGCATCGGCAAAGATACCCACGAGTTGTTTGCGGATGCGAAAGAGGGATTTGCTTAGAAGCTCTGCTTGGTCGGCACCGCTGGTGCCTATCGATAGGCTCATTGCGCTGGATTCATCGGGGAAGAGTTCTAGCAAAGCGTTGTCGGACGTGTCGATGATGCGCTCGAGGTCTTCGACGATTTCTGCAGGAATTTGGTTTTCTTCGGCAAGGGCAAAGGCGGAAATCAGATCCCGAAGGGTTTCAAGGTTTACTGCGAGTTTGAGCATTGCTGGGCTATTTTGGACCAAGCCGACGAACTGGCCACCGGGCTGCAATCGCGAGGAAGTCATCCGGCGTAGTGCTCCTTGGGTTCCCACCAGCACGCGATTCGGCTCGCGCTGCATGACCCGCATCATGGGGTTGGGTTCAAGGACTCGGAACCTCAAGCTCTCGTCCTTGGGGGATCTCTCGACTGGTGCGAGCATATCGACTTGGAGCTGGGCGATATCGAAAGGATCCTTGGTGCGGATAGAGATTCCGAATTCGGGTTCGGGGCTGGGCATGAGCACCATGCCATCGATCGCATCGATCCTTGAAAGGTCGATTCCTAATTGCTCTTTGGCGGCCACATCGAGAACTTCCCATGGCCACAGTTCAAAGTCCTTACTGCCTCGCATCTTGGCAAACTCGAGCGAAAAGACGCCGACGGAGTCTTTTGGGATGTCGGCAAACCGCTCAGGCGGCGCGGGTTCTTGGGCCTGAGTTTGGATTCGAAAGCCCAGCAACCCAATAGCGAACCAAAAAAGCATCGAGCATGCACAGAAACGTCGTAGGCGACTCATGGCGATCAAGCCCTATGAAAAATGGATGGGACCTCTATCAGACGGATCCAAGTGCACGTTTATAACACAAAGCAAGTGTTCGGGGAGGATTTTTAACCAAATCCTTACCATCGAGGGTGTTAGTTTCGTCAGAAATCCTATGGACCGAATCGGGGAGAATTTTCCCGAGACTTGTTGGGGATTTTTCTAAAGTCTCTTGGGGCGGATCGTTTCTCGTCGGGCATCTTTAGCGAGTCGGTAAAACCCGACGGTTGTGTCGATCGCACTGCCGGTAACTTCGCAATCCATCTTTTTTCCAACGACTTGCCACTTTGGCTGTCCCTGCACAAGGTATCACGAATGTTCAAAGCCTCTCCGAATCGTACTTACCATAAATCGACCAAGCGTAAACAAATTGATCCGACGACCTGCGAGAGGGATTATTCGTCTGATGAGATCGAGTTCATGCAGGCGTTGGAAAGCTACAAAAAGTCCAATGGTCGCAAATTTCCAACCCTCAGCGAGATCCTCGAAGTCGTCCGATCGCTCGGTTACCAAAAGCAACAACCACTTGAAACTCATGCGACGCAAGCCTACCCTGCCTTGGGTACTGACTCGGTCATTGCGTCCGCCGAATCGACACTCGATGGCATCGATGCGACGTTGCGCAGTTTGGACTAGAGGTAATGGTTATGAATCGATGCAAAGCTCCGAAACAGGCCACGATCGGTTTGTTGATTCTGGTGATGGCAAGCGTACATGCATGCATGTCGAATTGCTCTGCGCAAGACACCAAGGAATCGGAAGTGGCTGGAGAGTTGCTGCTGGTCGATTTCGATCCAAACGATACTCCATCCGTTGATACGTTGCTTGGACCTTTTCGCGAAAAATCGCAGAAGTGGAACCAGGACGTTGATAAGCTTTCCTCGGGAAATCACAATGACGGTGGATCTGAGCATGTTGTGTTCTTGGGGAGTTCTTCGATTCGTCTCTGGGAATCGATCCAGCAGGATCTAGCACCGCTAAAAGTGGTGCGCCGAGGGTATGGAGGTGCCCGTTATCGGGATCTTGCGATCCACACGCCGAAATTGATTCAATGGCTCAAGTTTTCCAAGGCGGTAGTGTTCATCGCCAATGACATCACGGGAAGCCAGCAAGAGGATGTCGATCCCGAAACGGTATCGAAACTGGCTCGGCTGGTGATCAAGCAATTGCGAGACGAGCAACCAGACTGCCAGATTCATTTGCTGGCAGTCACCCCGACACCCTTGCGGTACAAGCACTGGCCAAAAATTCAGATCACCAATCAAATGCTCAAGAAGATTTCTGAGACGACTTCGGGCGTCTATTACATACCAACTGCCTACGCATTTTTGGATCGGGACGGACAACCCAGACCAGAGCTATTCAAAGACGATAGGCTTCATCTGAACCAAACCGGCTATCAGATTTGGTCCAAGATCATTTTGGGTGCTATTGAAACGGCAGATCAAGGGACCAGATAACCGTAACAGCGAGCGTAATTGGCCCAATGTTCTAGCACCATCGCTTCTTGCTCGGGGTTGATGTCGAGTTTGTTGGTCTGGTACCCCTGCTCCTGAGCCGACTTGGACTCCCACAAGCCACGGACTTCACTGCGATCCTCGAGGCTTAGATGGCCGTAGATCGCATCGAGCGTTTCGACCGGTTTGGCAACAAATTCTTCGTAGCGAATATCGATGATTTGACTCTTGGGAATCTGTTTTCGGTCCCGTTCGAACGCGTGGTACATCGATTTGAGTGACTCGAGCACGAAGGCTTGAAGCGTGCTTTGATCGGTGGGAGCCTGGAGAGCCTGATGTTCATCCAGCGAGTTCCACAGTTTCATCGTCGATGGGTAGAGTTTACGAGGATCCCTGACAATATGAATGAACTTTGCTTGCGGGTACATCTGGTGCAAAAGGCCGATGCGACCTGTATGCGGAGGGCTCTTAAGGAGCAACTGCTTGCCGGTTTTGTAAGTAATCGCTTTTAAGAACCATTCGAATAGACGTTTCCAGTCTCGCAGTTGGTCAGGTGAAAATCGCTCGGAGTCCAAGGTGTCGGTGTGGGGTACCGCTTTGTTGGGAAACATCAGGCGCAGGTAAGGGGTCGGAGCCCCTAGGTTCATCAACGCAAATTCGTCTTCCTGCGGCAGTGCCCATCCTGCTTTCATGTTGTCCATCGGACGCCGATCCGGAAGAAGCGAATTGCCAAACCGCGTTACGATGCCCTCGGTGAGCAGAAAGTGCCAAGGTGCAAAACACTGGTAGGTCGTCGGCGAGGCAAACTTGGGGTCCAACCCCAAATACTCGTGCAGAAGTGTCGTACCGCTGCGCCAATGGCCAAGAATAAAGACCGGAGGCTTTTGGATTGTCGTGTTTGCAATCGAGCGACCAAGACTCCAGTGCTGAGCCATAGCTAGCAAAGCAGTGATTGGACAGAAGGCCGAGACGCCTAAGGCGTGGTGCAATCGCGACAGGGAGATTGAGAACCCGTTTCGTGCCAGCATGGACAACCAGACATGCGGGGGCATTCCATGCCATATTCTGGGCATGAAAATCGAATATTTCACCGGTTTGCTAGGTTCTGCTTTGACCATGCTGACCATTGTAGCGGACTGAATCGGTCTGGACTTTGAGTTGGTCGGAAGGTTAGTTTTCCATCGGTTTCAAAGCAAGATACGAATTGGAAATCGGCTACCTATGGATAAACTCATCGCATTGTTCCTCCGATACCGGAGTCTTATGGTGCCCGCAGGAATCCTTGCATGCATCGCGGTGGTCCTAGTGCCGCTACCACCGGGACTGGTAGATCTACTCTTGGTTGCCAATATCGCAGTGTCGGTGATGGTGTTGCTGACGACTCTTTCGGTCGGTGTTCCTTTGGAATTCAGCGTTTTTCCATCGATCCTTTTGGCGACGACTCTTTGGCGACTGGCTCTGAACATTGCAACAACCCGTTTGATCCTGACTCAGGATTCGAACTCCTCGACGGCCGTGGCAGGCCGGGTCGTGGAATCCTTCGGAGCTTTCGTAGCTGGGGACAAAATCGAAGTTGGTATCCTTTTGTTTTTGATCATTTTCTTGATCAATTTCGCGGTGATTACCAAGGGGGCGACTCGGATCGGTGAAGTCGCAGCGAGGTTTGCTTTGGATGCTATGCCTGGCCGTCAACTGGCCATCGATGCCGATCTTGCTGCTGGTGCTATCGACAACCAACAGGCTCAGAGGCTTCGTGCCGAGGTCACCCAGCAGGCGGATTTTTACGGATCGATGGATGGTGCGAGCAAATTTGTCCGGGGTGATGCCATCGCTGGCTTGGTGATCACCGCGCTGAATCTCATCGGTGGGATCTATATGGGTGTGGTCCATTTTGGGCTTTCGATCCCCCAGGCTGCTGCGACTTATAGCAAGCTAACCATCGGCGATGGGCTGGCGACCCAACTCCCAGCCCTTCTTATCTCGATCGCAGCAGCGATGCTCACGACGCGATCGACTCAGCGTTCGGATTTGTCCAAGGATTTGCTTGGGCAGGTTTTTTCGAATCCTACACCACTGTGGATCGCAGGGGCGTTCCTGGGATTGCTCCTCTTTACGTCGATGCCACCGGTCCCGATCCTTGCCTTGGGCGGTGGCTTAGTGGGACTTGCGTTTATCCTCAATAACCAGCAAAAACAGGACTCGCAAAAGAACCTGCGACGGCAAGAAGAGGAACTCTCCTTGAGGGCTAAACAGCCCGAGCGAAAGATCGAAGATTACCTTCAAGAAGATCCACTTAGGCTCGAACTTGGAGCCAAACTGATTCCCTTGGTCGACCCCAAAAACGCGAGCTCTCCGGGGATCGCTTCCAATCAAGGGATCGACATCATGAAACGCATCGGAGCGGTTCGAGCTCAGCTGGCTGCCGAACTAGGGATTCTACTGCCGATGGTCCGGATCAAGGATCGGTTGAGTTTACAGGACTACCGCTATGAGTTCTCGCTCTACGGCAATCCGATCGCTTCAGGAACCTTGGTCCCTGAAAGACTCTTGGCCGTCCGATCCGATCGCAACCATGGCAACAAACCAACCACCCTCCAAGGGGACCTTGGTGTCGATCCTGCTACGGGAAAAAAAGCGCTTTGGATCGATCCGACCGACAAGTCTCTTGCCGAAAGCCAAGGATACCGAGTGTGGGATTGCGGCCAACTGATCGCAAACCATTTGCTCGTTGTCGCCAACAACTATGCTTCAGAACTGCTGACTAGAGAGGTCTCCAAACAACTGATCGATCAGTTGCATAAAACCAATCCAGCGACGGTCGATGAACTGATCCCCGCCGTCATGAAACTTGCCGAAGTCCAACAAGTGCTTAGAAATTTGCTGCAGGAACAAGTCCCTATTCGACCGCTGAATCTGGTCCTTGAAAGCCTTGGGGATCACGCCTGCGAGAGCAAAGACCCTGAGTTTCTCACGGAGAAAGTTCGCCAAAGAATGGCTCGCACTCTTTGCCAAAGACTTAGGGACCCCCGAGGACGTATCCTCGCGGTGACCCTCGATCCATGGATCGAAGATGCCATGGAGTCCCAGGACACTTATTCGCCAAGTCTTGTAAGATCGTTGATCGAACAACTCAAGGCTTTTTCGGCAGAGTTCGAAAATCACTCTCGCTCAGTGGTCTTGCTGGTCAATCCGCAAATCCGGCGTAAAGTACGTCAAGCCGTCGTTGGTTCGCTTCCAAACCTTCATGTCCTCTCTACCAGCGAAATATCCAGCGACACGCATATCGAGTCGATCGGAATGATCGAACTGGGTGAAACCGGACCGCTCATGTTCGCTCATGGACGCTGATGGGAGCAGCCAAGAGTGGTGCTGCTGGCGGTCAAGAACCGGACCGCTCATGGAAGCTTATGGACGCTGATGGGAGCAGCCAAGGGTGGTGCTGCTGGCGGTCGAGAACCGGACCGCTCATGTTCGCTTATGGACGCTGATGGGAGCAGCCAAGGGTGGTGCTGCTGGCGGTCGAGAACCGGACCGCTCATGTTCGCTCATGGACGCTGATGGAAACAGCCAAGGGTGGTGCTGCTGGCGGTCGAGAACCGGACCGCTCATGTTCGCTTATGGACGCTGATGGAAACAGCCAAGAGTGGTGCTGCTGGCGGTCGAGAACCGGACCGCTCATGTTCGCTTATGGACGCTGATGGGAGCAGCCAAGGGTGGGATCCGTTATGTAGGCGATCCTGACGATTAGCGTTCATTAGTGCCTATTAGCGGTCACCAGTGCCTATTAGCGGTCACCAGTACCTATTAGCGTTCATTAGTGCCTATTAGCGGTCACCAGTACCTATTAGCGTTCATCAGTGCCTATTAGCGGTCACCTACACCTATTAGCGTTCATCAGTGCCTATTAGCGGTCACCAAGTACCTATTAGCGGTCACCAGTACCTATTAGCGTTCACCAGTACCTATTAGCGGTCACCAGACATGAAGTCGTCGACGAAGTTTCGGATGATTTCGATCAGGTTCGGGGGGCTTGGAAGCCCCAGTCCAAGTGCCCGGGCAGCGTCGATCGCAACGGGCCACTGATCGACGATCCCTTGGATCCGGCGATCGGGCGATAGCACGATTTGGCCTAGTGGACCGGGCAGGACGATGCCATGGTTCCCACCGGCAGCTTGGGCCAATGCCTTCTGGGCCATCGCAGGTGTGATACTCATTGCCGGAAGCCCGATGGAGCGATCCTGACCGATCTGCTGGCTGTGTAAGTTCCCAATAGCCACAAGCGAATCGATCACCGTGCGGTAGCTAGTCATTGGGTGCCTTTGTTCAAGATGCACCGGAAGCAAGCAGTCGATCCCGCTGAGCGGTTCGCGAAACATGCCGCTTGCCCAGCTCGAAGCGGCCGTGTTGGGTTTACCAGGACGAATGATCACCGTCGGCAATCGGACGCTGCGTCCGTCGAGGAACCCTTTGCGCGTGTAGTCGCTGACCAGCAACTCTCCGATGGTTTTGGTCATGCCATAAGTCGTTTGGGGAGTCAGTTTGGTCCAATCATTGCAGGGGTCTTGCATGGCTGGTCCTCCGAAGCAGGCAATGCTGCTGGCGAAAACGAATCGGCATGCAGGACCGATCCTCCGCGCGCTCTCCAAGAGTTTGAGTCCACCTTGCAAATTCACGCGGATCGCGTCATCAAAGCGTTCTTCACACTCCCCGCTGACCATCGAGGCCAAGTGAAAGATCACGACCTGCTGGGAGCTTTGGGGCCGGTCCATTCGGATCGCTTGATCGATGGCGTCTTGGGACTCAATGCTTCCGACAACCTTCCATACTTCTATACCCTCTGAACGCTCCGGAATTCGTGGTGGCTCTCGAGTAAAGTAGCTATCGAGCAATACGATTCGCTCGATCGCAAGGGGCTCTGAGTCGCTCCCAAGCAGGCTGCCGATTCGTATCAATGCTTCGCATAGCTGGTGGCCAAGAAATCCACCACCGCCGGTGATGACAACGCGCATAGATTATCCGATGGTTTTAAGAGAAATCACTTCAGAGGCATGCCCGGCTCTTTGACGCCGTTGGTCGAGAGGATTTGGAAGTGGTGCACCCCGGCCGCAAACGGATGATCGCTTGTCCAAACGATCTTGTTCTCTGGGGTGACTTCGACCATCGAAATCCCTGTGTTGGCTCCGTGGGAACCGATAACGGTGTTGCCATTGGCCAATCGCTGAGAACCGCAGGGGTCTTTGAACAAGCCTCCTACATCGTCGTTGGTGACTTTCCAGACCAATTGCCCTTGGGCATCGAATTCAACGACTTTGTTTCCGTGGGTCAGCGAAGCCACGGTATGACCATTGTCGAGCCTGATGGCTGTAAACGGCCAGTTCTCGGCAGGCCGACCTCCCAAAGACTCCAAATCGGTTTTGATGGTCCGTACGATTTGGCCCCGGGGTGTGTACTCCTTGATGGCAAACGCTAGCAGGTGGGGTACTAGATAATTGCCGTTGCGAAGCTGTCTTGCCATACGTGTCTGCATGTGGGCATTGTCGGTCTCAGGTTCGAGTCCGATTTGGGCCGCGATTGCTCCTTTGGAATCGACTTCCAGAAGTCTGGGTTTTGGGCCCAGTTCGGTTACAAGCGTATTGCCGTTGTAGAGCCGCTGGGCGGTTCCGATCTCTTTATTCGCAGGATCGAGTTTATAGCTAAACACGACTTGGTTGCCCGTCGTGACCTCTTCGACTCGGTTCGAGTAAGCCAGCAGAACGTTGCCGTTTGGAAGGACGAAGCCATCGCGTGAGCCGCCGGCGTATTCCCAAACCGACGTGCCATCTTCGCCAATGATGGCGGTTTTTGCCCCGAGCACCAAATAGGAATGCTTGATGGTATCCTGGGCAAAAAGGAATCCGTCGCATGGGACAAGACTCATCGCGATGAGACCGAGCATGCCTACGAAGGATCTTGCAATTAAATTCATCATGTTCCTGCAATGATTGGTTCTGATCAAAAATCCTGCTCGAAAGGAAACAGGGGCTTGCGACGGTTGCGGTAGTTTAATTGAAATAGATCCGCGCAGGTAGAACCGGGAGTGTTGACACGCAGCATCCCATCGCAGACTTCTCGGTAGGCAGCCAGCGGTGCATGGACACCCTTGGCCACCAGCACGCGGAATTGTTTTGGATCCAAACCGCATGAGACCAATTGATTGAGGCTAAATGGGACCATTCGCCGGGAGGTGATCAAGATGGTGATCGGGGCATCGATCGCTTCGACCACAACCGATGGGCCTTGGTCAAATTCCGTGATGCCTCCATGCCGAGGACGGTCTTCGGAAAATTTCCCTAGGTGAAAGCTCTTGAGGGTCACAACGCATTCCCAAGGGGGGCCGTGTTGAGCATCGGTCTTTCCTCCGAGGCTGAGTTGAATGCTTTGGCCAGGGGCAAATTGTCCGCATCGCTGGACACATTCTGGATCGTAAATGCAGACGAAACTTGGTCCGACGCGTCGGTTCCAAAGAGCCGTGGCGATCAGCGTGCCATCGGCGGAGGACCCACCGCCGACATTGTCGCCCATATCGAGCAAGCAAAATCGACGCGTCGGTTCGCTTTCGACTTGATCCAGCGCGGCATCGATCGAGATCAAGACGCCTTGCATCGCATCGCGAGTTTCCCAGATGGCTTGTGCAAGTTCTTTAGCCATGGCCCTGGCCAAATCGGGTTGATTGTCGGTCACGACGATGACAGAAGTCCCCATTTCCTGCACGTCTGCATAAGGGAACCCCAGGATGATGCTGTTGCTGAGCACTCTGGGATCCTCGAGTTGCCTGTTCGCAAGATCGTAAATCCGTTTCAAGTGGGGTTCGTCGGTGCTTTGGCGCTCAATGTTGATGACCATGGGTAGCATCTCGGCTACCATGGTTGGTCGAATTTCATGATTGAGCATCTTGAGAATCAGCCCGGCGGCTTCAAGCCCTCGGGCGTGCTGATCTAGGTGAGGATTGGTCCTATATGCGGTGATGGCGTCGCAAGCGGCGACCATTTGCGCCGATAGATTCGCGTGTGGGTCGATGGTCGCAACGATAGGGATTTGGGGGCCAACGAGGTCTCGGATCCGGGATAAGAAGTTTCCATCGGCATCCGGTGCATGCTGTGCGACCGCAGCACCATGGGCTGCGATGAGCAGACCCTCTAGCGGCAGAGAACTTCTTGTGCGGTCCAGCAGGTCGGTGACGATTGTTTCCCAAGTGGATTGGGGGATCGGACCGGCGGGGGTAGCGCGGTAGGCTCCGATAGGAACGATTTCATGACCCGCTAATCCTTGGATGAACCCACCGACTTCGTGGTGGCTATCGGTGAATTTGGCTAGAAGCTGGTCTGCGAAAACGACGACGTCTTGATGGAACCGTTCCATGGTCGTCGGAGATTCGATGAACGTGTTGGATTCGTGAAGGAGAGCCAGAATGCCGATGCGATGCATATTTGGTCGGAAGGTTCGATGGTGGGAAAGGCATCACGAGACTAGGGCTTATAGTATAGCCAAGTTAGCCTCCATCGTTGGCATCAACGTGTCGGCGGCTCGCATTCTTGGATCCAAGCTCCATATTCTGGATGCAGTACCAAAATAGCGTACTTGGAAACGGTTGCCCAATCCTCCGTGCTCAGCGACGCATAATCCATCACCCCTCGAAGATCGGTGTACCCATCTTTGTAGAAGCGTACGCTTCCATCCTCATGCTTGGCGTAGACCTTCACATAGGCTCCTTCGATCGGTTGTTTGTTGCTTGATCCGAGCACTTGCAATCGTCCGAAGGGAACCGACAGATTGACACTCAGCGAATTCGAATAAATCGGGGCGCTGCGAACAATGCCCCCCGAGACGACTTCGAGAATCATGTTGCGATTCCTGAGTTCCTCGGGGATCTTCCACTCAAGGGGCTCCCAATTCGGTTTGGACTCCACATCGAGAGTTTTCTTGGCATTGGGTTCGATAACGGCCAATCGGCTTTGGTTTTTGCCCAAGAACGGATTGCGGCTGAACATGAGTTCAACATCGAAAAAGTAGTAATGGATCTGGATCTGTTTAAGGTTCTTGTGTTGGATGAACCATTGCCCATCACGTTGGCTCAATTCGAGTCCAGGGAGCTTCGCTGCGGCTTGATCCAGCGCCGATTCGCGGCCATCTTGCAATTGCCGCTGAGCGTCGCTTTCCAAAGGGACTTCTGCGGGTGGGGCTGTGTCGCTGTCGAGAAAAGCCAGCGTCCCGTTTTGGATCGCTTGGCGCTGACGGATCTGATCTCCTACCGTTTTAAACCACTCGTTCCAACGGGGTACAGGATAGCTTTCGTATTTCTTGGCGATCGCACCGGCGCGATCGAATTGACTTGTTCTCATCGCAAAATAAGCATCGAAATAATCGTATTGCATCTGCGCTTCGGTCGTGTTGCTCTGTCCGATTAAGCTTGCTCGGTCGACACGTTGAAAGTTCGCAAGGGCTTCCTGGGTGCGGTTCTGGATCAGTTGATAGTAGGTCAGGGATAGTCGCTGCCTAGGCAAGATTTTGGGCTGGTGGGACAGCAGATACAAAAGCTCTCGATACTGAGTGGAAAGACCATCATTGAGAATCTTCCACTGAGGGCCTAGACGGTGCGAGCGAGCCACAACGATTGGGCGGAAATCCAGGTGTTGGTACACCAGTCGCGATTCTGAATCGACATGCATGAATTTGGTATCAAAATAGGGAGACACGTCTTGTACGATCTGCTGGTTGGCTTCAAGAAACTCCTTTAGCCTATCGTCATCGCGGTGTCGCAGCGCATATCCCCACAGCGTTGGGTCGTAGAGCCCAATGCTATCGAGCTTGCTGAGGACTTGTTTCCAGAAAGCTTGGTCTTGCATTCTCCATGCGATCAAAGCAAGATCCGTCTTGGCGATGTTGACTTTGTCCAACGCGGTAAGGACTTGGTCATTGCTGCCCCATTGCGCGATGTACTCCCAAGAGGTGTCGTCTACATTCAAAGGTGCATCGAGCACCTTCAGTGGGGTGGATTCGATGTGGGCAAGGTACTTTCCAGAGGTTGAAGCCCTTGAACCATAGTGTTGGAATTCTCCGGCGGTTGGGAAGTAGAAGACATGGGACGTTTCGGTCGTCGAGAAGGGTCCTAGATGGAACTCCTGGACTGCCACGTTTCGTCCGGCTTGCAGGGGGATAGCACCTTGGGGGATCTGCATGAGGATTTGAACATCCATCGGATTGCCCGTAGGGTTGGTCAGTACCACTCGGCTGCGATAGGAAGTTCCTTTAACGAGCTCTTGACGATTGACCGGTTTGGCGATGGTATCATCGCTCGCAAGATAGATATTTTCGCTTAGCAGTACTTTCGAATCGCCCGATTGTTTGGCTGCATCGTTGTCCTTCTGGATTGCGACGATTCCTTGGGAGTAGATCAGTCCTTTGCCAACGCTTTTGTAGATCCATCTTCCATTTTCGATCTCAAGGTTCCCAGTCTTGGCCTCCAGCGGCAGGTCGACAAAGGCTAGAGCCAGCAGGCATTCGTTGGCATTTTTGTTCACCAGATGGAGGTTTTGCGAAACGAGGTTGTCTTGGTTTTTGAGAACATCGATCCAAAAGGGGCTAGGTTCAACGAGCGTAGGATCTTGGTTCTCCAGCTTGATCTGATCGAATTGGGACTCGGCCCATTTTCGAGTTTGGGCAAGCGGTTCATACATTTGGATTTGCTTGCCGGCGAAGCGGTCCAAGGATCGTCGGCCTCGATAGGAAAAATCTTCGGATGCGTTTTCGCCTCCCTCTTGGGCTTTGGAGCGAGCCAGCGCATCAAGGCCATCGGTAGGCATATTCCAGTTGGTATCTCTTTGTCCTTGTTGGATACCAAATTTATCTGCATCTGCCCCCGATTTATCCTTGGCAAGCTCTCTGAGGCGCTCTTCGGTTCGATTGGCTTTGCGGGCCATGTTGGCGTTTTTGCCTTCACCCAGTGCACGTCCACCACCAAAGCCGCCACCGCCACCGCCCATTCCACCCATGCCTCCTGGCGCGGCGGGCATGCCCGCAGTAGCACCTCTTTGCAAACCGAGCGAGTTGTTGGCAACCCCATTGTCTGGCATGTCGCTAAGACTCAAGCTCTCGATTTCCATGAGCCGACTTTCATCGCTAAAGAATTCGGCTGTAGTCCCATCAAGCTCTAAGGAACTGGTGCGCAGGGCTTGCTTAAACTGCAACGAATGAACGTCCATCGGTATTGGTTGGTTCTTGACTTCGTCGTCCAGGAGCCTGAGCAATCCAAGCCGCTTTTCGGGGAAGCGTTTGGTTAGCAGGATTCGTTCAAGCGTATTGAGTTGTTGGTATCGCCAAGGTTTCAGATATTGAGCCATGTCTTGACTTAAAATCCAGTCGTCGACCAGTTGGCGAGGGGACTTGTTCATCACGTGGGGGATCACCACACGTTTTGTGAAATCGGGATCGTGCTTGTGGAGAAACAGATGAAGTTCGTGGCAAGCGAACTGGCTGTATTTGGATTCCTTTTCAGCGTCGCTCAGGGAGCTCCATTTTTTCAGGAAGTCGAATCGCCGGAACTGCGATGGTTGCTCTTGGAGACCATCGATCATCGGGATCAGTTCGCTGATCGAGTTATAAATACGAATTCGGGTGACGCCCTCATCTCCCAGATCGGTCACTTGATCTGCCTGGACGCTCAGTACGGAGTCTTTTTGAATAAAATGTTTTTGAGGATCGAACGATTGCGGCAAACGCCGATCGGCCAATTTGCGAGTTGGAGTCCAGGGCAATGCGAATCGAGTTTGGGCGCTGGAGCCTGGAGTGATCGCCACGAGGGATATATCTGTGGTGCCTTGAAATTCTTGGGTATCCAAGACGACGCGGCCTTGCGCACCGATGGGGATATTGGCAAGTATTTTTGTACCTTGGGCTAGGAATCCATAGTCGCGTGAATTGCCGACTGCCGCTTGGAGGCCGGCTGGGTCGCTTGCAGAAGGTGCGGGTGCAGCCGATTTTGGAGCCGCTCGTTTCTCGGCGATGGCATCACCGGCTTGAGCTTGCTGACTTTCGTTGCGAGTGGCTGTAAGCTCCCAGGGATTCAGCAGGATTGTAGGGTGGGCAAGGGTGCTTCCGAGCATCCACTGCGCTTGTTGTCTGGCCAGAACGTATTGGTATTCTTCATCGAGTTTCATGGAATCGACGTAGAAGCTGGGGGCTGAGTCGCGACGTAGCGTCGGAGCGAAGTTTCGCTGAGTGCGACGCAGCCAATGATCGGACTCACCGTGAGCAAAAGGGGAGGCGACCACCAGGAGCCGGGTCGCATCGTCGGCCCCCAACAGATCGATTTGCAGTTTGCCTTCGACGATAGACACTCGCTCGATCGCAAGGCTTTGGGTTGGCGTTTTGGAGAGTGTTCGATTTTTGCCGACGATCCAATTGTCTCGGCGCTGACCGGCGGTGATTTGAATATCGCATCGAGTGGAGTGATCGTGATCGATTAGAAAATAATTTCCGGGTTCGAGGCCTTCGATTTCCAGGAGTCCTGAGAGGGGTTTGACGTTGCTGGTCCAATCCTTGACGACCACATTGGCGCGTTGCTCATAGAGAGAGAATCTCCTGGGGGATCTCTCGAGGGCTTCGACCCCGACGCTATTGCTTGGGAGTCGATCGGCCAAGACCGGTGCGGTCAATCGGAGCGTCTCACCTTTGGCCGCGTGCATGGCGATGGGCCAATCCAACTGAGTTCTTGGCATTTGGAATTCGCGCGGAGTCATTTGCGCCCCGCGGATGGAGATTTGCTGGACACCTTCGAGTCTTCCAAGTTCGATTTCGCCTTGAGCATCGGTGGCTAGTCGGACCGATCGCGATTGGTTCACTCCTGCCAATTTCAGATCCAGTTGCAAAGCGATCCGAGGGATCGGTTCACCGTTGCGACCGCGGACTTCCAGACGGTATCCATCCGACGTTCGATTTAGGTACGAGTCATGGATCTGGGAGCTTCTGGCAAATTCGTTGACCTTGGTTTCCTTGGTCGCCACAAGAACCTTTTGCGTGCCGGTGCGCATTTGCGAAATTTTCGCTTGAAGCATCCAGTCGATACCAGCCAACCGGGGTGGGACATTGAACTCTTGGGTGAGTTCTTGATTCTCATCGAGTTGAAGGTTCTTGAAGACTTGGGTGTTGGAAACGCCGTCTAGGTCGATGCTTCTGGCGTGCAGTTCAATATCGCGCAGGTTTTCCAGTGGAATCGGTTGGTTGTGAGCCAAGAGTTGGGTCCTGACGACGACGGCAGATCTGTTTCCTGAGAGAATCGATTGAGGGGTGATCAGGAAATCGGCCCGCAGTTCGTAGGCTTCTCCCAGATGGTTAAATGGTTCCAAGACGGCGAAGGTGCCGTCGACGAGCAACATGTTTTTTAGTTGGGTGGTTTGGTCGAAGGGGATGAGGATCCAGCCGTCTTTTTCTGGTTGGAATTCGCGCTCGCCGATCAGAACCGTTGCGGTTGGGACATCATCCCCTTGGGCATTGACGATACGGACCAATTGGCCGGCATCGCTGATCTCGAGGATGGAGGCCAGTTGTCCTTTTTGGACCAAGGCGCGGCTGCGTTGGCCGCCGGCGAGGACTTCTACAATCCAAACACCTTGTCCTTCGAGTTCCGGCAACTGAATCGATTCGCGGTGTCGAAGATCGCTCTTTTGGGCATAGGTGAGATTGCGTTGGACGTTGGGCACGACGCCATCGAGGTCGATCGCAGTCGAGATGGCTGCTTGCTGTTTGCTGAGAATATTCCTGGCATTTAGGCGGTAGATACGAATCAGCAACTCGGGAGTATTTTTCAGATCGAGGGTCAGAGCGACAGAGTCGTCGGTTTTGAAGGTCGAGGGATTGGTCGGTGCGAAGCGGACTTCGACGCGTTGGGCGAGTTCCTTTTGGTCCTCGGGTGAAAGCTGCGCGTAATAGACTTTTGGATCCCCCAATCCGTGGAGGATCTTGGTGATTGCAAAGAACCGTTGCAGGTACGCTCGATCTAAAAGATTCGCAAAGTCGTCTACCTTGTCATCGGTCTGAAAAAAGATATCCAGGTACTTCTCGATCAGTGGGGTGTCGTTCCCGATGGGGCGAATCAGATAAGGGATTGCAAAGGCTGCATTGGGATCGACTTGGGTTGCATTGCGGACAGCTTCGCGGAACTCCGAAGCGCAATAAGGGCGGAGATACGGGAGTCGCAAATAGCGCTTGAATCGATCGCGATCGGGTGTTCCTTGTTCAAGGTCAAAGACCAATCGCTGATGGAGAACGGAAGCGATGAGGCTGTTATGAACTTCAGGAAGCGACAGGACATACGCTTGGGCTTGATCGAGCTGTCGTTTTCGAACCGTTGGGTCTTGGATCGACTCGTCATCCGATGGGAGCAAGTGCCGCAGGACTTCTAGGACGAAATTGGAATTCTGATCGAGAGAGGGGATACGTTTTTGAAGTTCTTGAAGTTGATCGAGAGTCAGTTCGCGATGGATGGGTGCCCAGCCGAAACCTTGGGAGTGGATCGTGGTGAGTTCTTCGACCATGCGGTCGATGAGCTTTGGCGAGTCGATCCGGTGGGAGCGTGAGAACCACTTGCGCAGCTGATCGATATCAGGGACGTCGGCTAGGACATCCGCTAGCACGGAGTCATCGATCGAATCGATCCCTTGTTGCTTGACGGTGTTTTGAAGGATTTCTTTCCAGTTGTGGAGTTTCGGATCGAGTTTGCTGGGAAGTTCGGCAGCTTCGTTTCGTTTGGGAGCCGGGTGGCTGGTTTCGATTCGAAATTGGTTTTGGAGGAATTGGGCGGCTGCGTTGGGGTTGGATGAGAATTCGAGGATCGCTTGGCGAGTTTCCATCCGTTGGGTCAGGTTATTTATGCCGAATTTTGCGATCCACTCAACCAGCAAAGCTCGAGCTTGCTGGACGCGAGCTTCGTTCTGAGAGTGCAGGACAGAGTAGTAAAAAAACTCGTTGGTGTTGGGGATCAGCTCTGCGAGGATTTGTTCGCGTTGGTCGCTTAGGGCAAAGCGTTCGAGGAATCCAAGAGGTTCTTGGGGGGAGCTAGGTTGCCCGGATTGGGCATGAACTTTGCCGGTCAAGATGGCGGCCGATACGACTAGGAGGCTAGATAGCAGGAGAGTCGAGTGCATGGTTGTCAGGGTTTTGGATTTGGACAAGAGTCGAGTCGGGCCGCGTACCATCTTAGATCCCATTCCTGAGGTAGCGACGGTTCGAGCGACAAAAAGATCGAGTTACGTGGTGCTTAACGAACTTCAGAGGTTTTTCTTAGGAAAAAAGTCGATTTCCAGGAAAAAATTCCTGTCGCCGCAGCTGGACATCAGCGGATGTAGAAGGGGACAGGTGGTAAAAAGGCGTGTTGAAATAACAGAACCGCTCCGCCTTCCCACAGGGCGAATTTGCCTAAGTAAAGGAATCCGACATACACACCGATGGCAGCCAGATGGACAACCCATGCGATCCATCGCAGGATCCAGGGTGCATTTTTTGTTTTTCGGGAACTGCGTCGCAACAGCCAGCCAATGAGCAATTTGGCTGGAAACATTCCTAGGACAAAGAAAATGGAGAGCAGAAACCACAGCTGGGTTGGGATCTTTTCGATTCTCAGGACGTACAGCGGGAGCGAGAGTGCTAGGAACAGGATGTTGGTCAGGGCGTATGTCAGTGGGACTTTACGAAACACATGGCGAGCCAGCGATCTGTCGAGCATGCCGTGGAGTCGTCGCTTGGGCGTGGTGGATGTTTGCTCGAGGGCATTGAGGGCCATGCAAGACTGCAGGATGGGCAGGTATTGCAGGGCTCTTGCCATGAGGATGGCTCCTATGAGCCCCAGCAACGCCAATCCACCTTGTTGCTGCGGTTGGACTTCGGGTGCGGCGTTGAGGGATATGAGGATCAGCAGCGCTGGAATCGCCAGCCAGATCCAAGCTCCGAGGCTGGCTTGGAAACCCAGTTTGGTCAAGCGCCACAGATGAAGTTGATGGAGGAAGGCCCACCAACGGTTTTCAAGGTCGATCCAGAAGCTTTTTTTTGCGATTGATCGCAGGAAGCGAATCGGTTGGGGCCAAAGAAAGTGATTCCAGCGACCGCCTCGGGCGATGGCCCAGAGGACCCACAGGGCCCAGGCGATCGCAAGGACTCGAGCCAGGATTCGCAATCCAAGCGCTTGAGTCGTACCGGGCTGGATCAGTTCTGAGGAATAGCCAAGGTCGGTGATTAGCCAGATCGGTAGCCAGGTCAACAGAGTCCACATTCCGCATCGCACGATATGACCTGCCAGGGCGATCCCGGGAAAGCAGGTTCTCAGTCGAGCACCGCTTGCGATTCTTGCGGAGCATTCGAGCATGTACCCGAGGCTTGCAAACTGCAGCACAGGGATTGTTGCTGCGAGGCTTAGGACCATCACTAGGCTGAAGGTGTTCCAGAGGAATCTGGCAGCGGTTCGGAAAGAGCGAAGGAGGAAGCTCACATTGTTTTCCGGTGGGAGGGACTACGACTGATACAAACGGATATTCGTTACAACCGGTATGTTTTTGGGGGCATAGGTTCTAATTCTTTTAGAATACTGCAAATCGTTTGCAAGGTCTGGATAAGGAATTAGGATTGGGCAAATCGTTACCTTTTCCCCCTTCCGTAGAGCGTATTGGCTTTAGGTACCCGTGTTATGCAATTAAGATTTTCAACTCTGTTTGTGCTGTTGCTGTCAGCGATGGTTTCGGTTTCTGCTTGGGCCCAAGATCCCCTTGATGATGTGTACGGCCATGCCGTGCATGCCTATTTCCGAGGCGATGCAGCGACAGCCCAGCAGTGGCTCAATGAGGCGATTGCTGCAGGGAGCCAGGACCCGCGAGCTTATTATTACCGAGGATTGTGCCAAGCGGCCTTGTCGAGCGATCCGGAGGCAGGAGCCAGCGATTTTGAGCAAGCTGCCCAGATGGAAATCGATGGCAAGAAGGTGGTCAATGTGGGCAAAGCTCTGGAGCGAATCCAAGGCCCAGTCCGCTGTCAGATCGAGGCGATTCGGCGCAAAGCCCGATTGGCTTCGCGTGGCAAGTACATGGAAATGCAAAGGCTCAGGTACGAGCAAGGCATTCGCAATGGAGCGACTGTCCCCGCCTCGCCTTCGGATGCACCGCCACGACCTGTACCTTCGATCAACGACCCATTTAACGATGGGGCGGACTTGAACAAGGGTCAACCCAAGCCGATGGCCGAACCGGTGACTCCTGCACCAGCGTCCAACGATCCCTTTGGAGATCCTTCGGCACCTGCAAATCCTCCGGCCAACCCAGCACCAGCGAGCGATGATCCATTTGGTGATAGTGCACCGAAGGCCAAGCCGGCACCTGCATCGGACGATCCGTTTGGAAATTAGGGTTGAGTTGTAGACCCCCAAGGGTCGTTTGAAACGCATCGAAAGGGCGGTTTTCTTTGAGAAAGCCGCCCTTTTTGCTTTAAGTCTACGGATCGAAATCTTTGTCCAATCTGGGTAGGGTTGTCTAAAAAAGCACTTCCGTGATTTTACCCTGGAATCTACATTGCTTGGCTTTGGAAACAGACCGTTTGCTGGAGTGAGTCCATGAGGATAATCCAGGTCGCCAAGCCCGGGGGAGCCCGTGAGTAGCAAGCCACCAGGCAGAAAGTCGTCAGGTAGAAAATCGCCTCAGGAGCGAAATCCCCAAGAACGAATCCTTGCGGATGAGTCCCAGCGGGTCGATGATCTGAATCAGGTGCTTGGGTATCTGAACTTTTCGTCTGGAAACACAGACCCAAAATTTCTGTCCTCTTTGAATCGCCTCTACGCCAAGGCTTTGGGTCCTGGGGATGGTGCGTTGTATAAGGGGTTACCGGCTTGGCTGACGATCCAGCAATGGCTTGTGGATCAGTTGGAGGTTTTGCGACAGAGCAACCCTGCTTTTGCTCAGAGCCAGCAGGCGTCGCGTGTGATTGAGTTGGTGTGGCGGTCGTTATTGCCAGATTACTTGGATTACCACAGCGACCTTCTTTTCCATCAGCAACCTGAGGGGGTTTTCAACGGTCTGTTTCTTGGGCGGGCGATCGAAGCGGTGCTCAAGCAGGCAGGTCCTTGGGATCAAGTCGATCGGATTGTCTCTGGGGCGATCCAGCAGATCAATGACTACGTGGGATATCGTCCGGTAGCGACGCTTGAGGGCCATGACCTAGAGCCTTACGACCACGAATGGGTAGGTCCGATTCCGTTATTTATACGAGGGGTCGGGGTCGCATTTGGTCCTTATTATGAACTGCTCGAGCGAACGCTCAAGATACTGCGGGAAACCTCCGAGGGGATCCTGCGGGCGGCCCAGTTTGATTTAGGTCGACTCGACGAAATCTGCATGGATCCTAGGGCTTATGATTTCGACCATCCGGTCAACACTCGGCCCAATTATTACTTTGGGCAGTGGGACCCTCACTTGGTCGACTCATCGGGTTATTACCGACGATTTGTTTTGCAGCAAGTGACTGTCGACGCGTTGATGGCTCGAGTGCTCAGCACCAAGGAGTTGCCAAAGGATGAGTTGATCACGGAGGCAGCGGCGGTTTTGGCTGGAACGATGCTGATGGCATCTGGCATTTGTGGGGCATCGCCCACGTCGATCGCTTCGACCACGACGGTAATGGAGTTGCTCACGATCATCGCTTCTTACAGGGATGCGTTTTACATCGAGTACTTACCTCGATTGGAGGGCAAGCATGCCAAGAGGCTTGAGGCAGAGGCGAAAATTCGCAGGCAGCCATTGGGGGGAGCAAGGCAGGAGCTCAATACGACGCTCGGTAGGCTCAGAGCCGCTCAGGTCGAGCGGGTGCAAGTAGCCCGTATTTTTGCCAGGATGGGAAATGCCCAAGCGGCCAAGGAAGAGGCAGATGACGTACAAGTACCTTCGGCCAGAATCCTCTGTCGCATCGACTGTTTGCTGACGATTGGAAACCAGCTCTTGCATCGAAAGGAGTTAAGTCCAGCGGAGCTTCACAAGGCTGCGCAGATCCCTGAGCAAATCGAGGATTTGGTTCGGCGTGGGATCGCCTGCGGTGCCTTGGTCGATCCTTGGAATATCCTTGGCTTTGGCGGAAACTTCAACCGATTCAGCGGGTCGGATACCTCGGTGCCCGATGACCGAGTGCATGAGTTGGTCGAGATCATGGAGTTGTGTTTTGGGCTGTTATCGCGAATATGGCGTGAGGCGGCTGCAAGGGACATGCAGGACATGTGCGATCAAACCGAGAGTTGTTTCCGAAAGTTATCGCAGTGGTGGCGTCAGTTCGCTGCACATCAGGTCAGCGATATTCATGCGACGGATCCGCAAATCGCATTGGAATCGGCTCAATTGGTGGCTCGGGCCCTACAGCTGTGGCATCGGGGTGGTGCCTCAGCGGGCGATTTAAAGTTTTGGAGCCCTCATGCTCAGATCTTTGATTCACCGAAAGCTTATGCACTGGTGATCGAAGCATTGCTCGATAGGGAGGACTTCGTCGGTTCAAGAGCGCTTTTGATTCATTGGCTCAGCCAAGTCTCACGCGTTGGTATATCGAGTGGTTCGATCGCTTATTCGGATTTCGCAAGGCGTTGGATGGAGCGGCTACTGGACCCATCTAGGAGGTCCAAGACCAGTCCGACCCAGTCGTGGAGTCTGATCGAAAAGTTTTTTGCTTATGTGGAATCCAATGCGGAGGAGTATTGGCAAGCCCCTGTGTTTGAGCTGCTCGATGGCCGCAGGAAACGCTCGTCGGAGAAGTCGGATTTAGAACCTGGCTTGGATGAAGACGATACAGACAATCCCTTTGGTTCTGCTTATGAGGACTTCATTTACAAAGACACTACCGATGATGGTGTTGAAGGGCCCGTGTACGAGACGGGTTTAGGGAATGACGAAGAGTTTATTGCTGAGTCCAAGCGGATCGGAGAGCATCTGATCTTTTTAAGCGGCTTGGCTCACATGTGGAAGCAAGTTGCCGAGTCGGGGGCATGGTTATGCTACCCGGAGAGCAACGCAGAGCCTGAGGCGATCAAAGAGCGGATCAAGGAAGTGCTAGTCGGGTGGATCGACTCAGCGATTTCGCAACGAAACGGACTGTTGCGATTGCTGGATCAAATTCAAAAGTATGCGATTCCCACCGGTGCGACCGATGCGGACTCGATGACCAAGTACGATCGGCAGCGGGTGGCCAAGGAATCATTGATCGAGAAGATCCTCTCGACTGCCGTCGAGACGATGGACGCATGCAAGATGCTCTTGGGTATCCAGTTGGCTCATTTCCAAGACGCACAGGGGTCTACTTGGTGGAAGAGTTTCGAGTCGATCACTCAGGATGATCGAAGTGCGATCGAACTTTACGGACACTTGATGGGGGCTCGGCGCGAGCAGGTCGAACCGAGTTTCAGAAAGTACTTAACGGCTATCCGAAATGAGCCGTTGTTGTATGTTTCTCTAGCACGGGGTGGGAATCCTAAAGACATCCTGCTGGCGCGTTCGCGCCGTAGGACATTGACTCACTTACTGACTTGGTTACCCAGGCAGGGGTTCTATCATTTTGCAGGATTATTGATCGCCACGGCCCGTCAAATGGAGGCCCACAACCATGTGGGACATGGAGCCGTTACCGAGTTTGACGATCTGTTTCAGATTGCGTTCAAATCGATGGTCCGATGCTTGATCCGCAACGCGTATCAGTGGTCTGAGGGACAAGTCGCGCCCAAGAGATCCAAGAAAATTCGAGATTGCCCAAGCGCGGTCGGACAAGGTCCACTTGGGGATCTTGCTTGCGTGGAACTTGAGAATCTTGTCGATCGAAATTTGCCTGAGCCCGAGCCGGATTTTCTCGTGCCGTTGCTCGAGCAGTTGACCGAAGGGCTCTTGGGGCACTGGTTATCGCATTCCCGAACCCTCAGGCTTAGCGTTCTTGAAGTCGTAGACAGTCCGAAGCGATGGGCGCCCCTTTCGGAGTTCATCCAGAAGTATGGTCAAAGGATCTTTACGCAGGTCTTTTTAAGCTTGCCTCATGTGCGAGCTATTTTGCATCAGGGAGTGGATAATTGGCTCCAGCAAGCCATGATCAATCGCGATAGTCCAGAAGCTGAACCGCTTTTGGATGCGATCGATGCCGGCGAAATTGGGTTCGAGGAAGCCACAGACCGCTTGGGTGTCGTCTTCGAAGCTATCATCGATCATTACGCCGAATACAAAGACTACAACACCACCACGACTCAGTCGGATCGAGGTGAGATGCTCTATATGTTCTTAGACTTTCTCCGATTGAGGGTTCGATACGACCGAGTCAGCTGGAATCTCAAGCCAGTTTTTTGGGCCCATGAGGTGCTGGTCCACACCGGTTGTCAGCGGTCGGCGATACAGTGGCGACGCGCCTTGTCTGATCGTGTATCCAACGAGTCGGACGCTTACCTTGAGAAACTCCAGAAGCTTCAGAAGACTTATGCGATGATGATGACGTCCGTGGCTGATCGTCTCAATGAGCGATTCATTAAACCGATGACCATCGATCGGATGCGGGCGTTGATCCGTCCGGCGATGCGTCAGTTGCGAAGCAGCGATCAGCAGGAGAGCCGAGCGTTTGATCTGCTGGTCCAGGAACTGCACTTGATGATGCGTGAACCAACCGGCGTGGGACTTGAAGTCCCTGCTTGGTTGATGGTGCTGCAGGAGGAGGTCGACCGGGTCTTAGACCAAGAACACAATTCGCTACCGTCGAACCGGCTCGAGAGAGCCATCCCGCTGATAAGTTTGAGTTTGGAGGAAGTTCGCTCACAACTCCTAGCCAATCAAACGATGGATCAATCGCTCCGAGGCCCTGAGCCTACATAGAGTGGTTCCACGGTACTCCAGTAATGTTGGAATTTGTAGTACTGTTTGCGGTCCTCTTGTGCATCGGTGCCGGTAAGCTTGATATCCCAGTAATTGTTTAGATCATGAAGTCGCTGGATTAATAGATTTGTATCTTTTGCTTGGAGCGCTTCCCTAAGAAACGCGCGATGGGAATCCAACGATTCAAAGCGATCTGATTTGGCTTTGCGGAAATACTTCAAGGCTTGCTGTGGATTACCCAGCTGATTTTCTAGTCTTCCTAGGAAATCATGCATCAAAGGATCGTTGGTTTGCTTATGAATCGATTCCAACTTGCTTCGCAAAGTCTCAGGGTCGACGCTTGAAGCTGAGTTATTCCTGTTTTTAAGCCAATCTTGGACCAAGAGAATATCGGAATCCAAGGGGCCTGGAAGTTGCACATTGGCCTTTGGGATATCGCTGATATTGAGGTTTGAAGCTCCAGTCCAGATCAAACAAAATTCACTTAGAGGTCTTTGGATTTGAAAGTCAAACATGTCCTGAATTTGATGATCGACTTGATTGTCGGAAAGTACCAGGACTAGATAGCCATAGTTCTTGTTTGCGTAAAAATTAGCAAACTGGTAACCAGGTAGTTTGGCGTTTACGTTACTGACTTTTTGTTTGGTGAGGAATACATTATTGCAGTAGAGATTGAATTGACCGAAGTCGATGAGTTTCATCAGGGGCATCAGCAACTCCTGATCATCGAGCATGTCGGCCATGGTTTCGTTTTCGCGATAGTATCTTATCAGCAACGCCATGCTATGGTCCTGACTAGCAGTACCAATGACTCGCCAATCGTGGTATCCGGGAGTGATGCTTTGAGACGCCGTCAAAAAGGCTCTCACGGAATGGCTTAGTTTCCTCTCGATCAACTCCAGCGAAAGTCCTGATGGGACTTGTGCTTGCTCCTTACGATCGACGCATTTAGCAAGCATGGTGTCGTAACCGAAAAGTCCTTCTAGCGATTCGTACTTGGATGCTGGAACCTTTTTGACGATCTCATTAGCGATGGTAGAACCAGGAAACGAACGGCCGAGCAAATCAAAATTCGTGTTCCACTGCTGAATTTTTTCCCAGTCGATTGAAACCGGTTGGAACATCTGCACCGGTGATTCAATCTTGTCTGGCTTGGGCCAAGCCCGAGAAAACCCAAGCCTATCTGTGGCAAAGGGTACAAAAAGAGCAATCGCAGTGAGCAGGGGAGTTAAAGCAAGCGAGTAAAGTAGCCATTTGGGACTGCGTAAAAGTCTTCCCCATGGAGTGGTTTGCTGGGTGTTGAAATCCAGATCTTGAGCCAGAGCGTGGTCACTTGTACCGGTAGTGTTTGGGGGCACTGTCTCCTGGAATGCAATCACTCGATTGCAGTTGGGACATTGCATCCCCTTGGTCAATTGAGAGATTGGAGCACGAAATTGAGTTCCGCAAAGACAAATGCAGTTTTTGCGCATCGGAAGCATTTTCTACAGTAGGATCTAACGGTGCGATCTTGGTTTCATGACGGCAGATGCATCAGAGGCGCGTTGGCGATTGTATCATGTTTTTCTCTGACGTTGGGAAATCCAGGCTCTGAGGAAGTAACCAGGCGTTTTTCTTATCAGTTTTGTTAGATGTAGCGACTGTATCGATTATCCTAGATCATGTTGCAAAACCGGCTCTCTGGAAGGGGCATCTGAATCCGGAGCCTGTTTCGAGCGATTTAGAATGTCGATGAAGGAATTCATCCGATCAACGAGGTTTTTCGTGTTCAAAGTAGCAGTTCGATTGGCATTGCTAGCATGGTTGACACTGCTGGGGAGTACCCAAGCGGAGTTGGTGACGCTTTACGACGGTAGTGGTCTTCCAGCAGCTCAACCCTGGTTGACCTTCGGAGCCGATACCTTCAATGGGTGGTCCCAGGAGAGTGTCGCAGGTGGAGTTCGACTGACGACCGATTTGCAGACGCGATCTGGGTACAGCAATTACTTTCCATTGCCCAGTCCGGTGCTCAAGAACTCAGCATTCCCGTCGTTGAGAAGAGCCGATGGGTTTGAACTCTCCTTTAGGACTCGATTGATTTCCGAGGGGCATTCGAATTCGAATCGGGCCGGCTACTCGGTGATCCTACTTGCCGATGATGCCCGGGGGATCGAACTTGGTTTTTGGCAAACCGAGATCTGGGCGCAAAACGCCGATTTTACGCACGCCGAAACCGTAGCGATCGACACGACGGTTCAGCGAGATTATCGGCTTGAGATCATCGGGGACCAATACCGACTTTATGATGGAGCCACGAGTCTGCTGACCGGTGGGCTTCGCACCTACAGCGACCCGGCGATTCCCTATACCCTTTCGAACTATCTGTTCTTGGGAGACAATACGACCAGTGGTTCGGCCAGCGTGGTCCAGGGCCCCATACGCTTAGAGTCGAATTTAAGTTCGGTACCAGAGCCTTCGAGCCTAGCCCTCTCAGGAAGCTTCGTTGCTGTTCTTTGGTCCTTAGCCCGCAACCGACGGAAGAAATCTTAGGAAGGCACTAGGTCTTGCTGATGACTATGCTGATCGTCTCGGGCTTGGTGCTGGCGTTGGCCGGTTTGCCGTTTGCCATGATGGTAAAGAATCTCAAGGATTTCAGCCCCTCGCCGACCGATGCGGGGTTGCTTGCACGCATGCAATCCATTGGCGTGAGTGTTCTGATTCCTGCCAGAAACGAAGCCTTGAGCATTGGTCCTGCCCTGGACAGTATCCTGGCCAGCACACACCAGGAGTATGAGATCCTGGTCCTTGACGACGCTTCGGAAGATGAGACTGCAGGGATTGTCCAAACCAAATCGCGGGATTCGAAGCGCATCGGCTTGCACCATTCTTCGGGGCTTCCAGAAGGTTGGAACGGGAAGCAGAATGCATGTTGGCAACTGGCCCAACTTGCCAACTACGATCGACTGTTGTTCCTGGACGCAGATGTTCGACTCTCAAAGGATGCATTAACCCGAATTCTCGCCGAGCAAGAGCTTCGAAATGCACCGTTGGTTAGCGGTTTCCCCTTCCAAGAGACCGGGTCTTTTGCCGAGAAGTTGCTCATTCCTATGATGCATTACATCCTCCTTGGATTCCTTCCGATCGATCGCATGCGAGGCTCGGTCGATCCGGGGTTTTCGGCTGGATGCGGCCAGCTCTTTTTGGCCAGCAAAGGGCCCTACATGCAAGCAGGTGGTCATCAAGCGATTGCGACTTCACGTCATGATGGGATCAAATTGCCTAGGGCATTTCGACAAGTGGGGCTTAAGACCGATATCTTTGACGCTTCGGATATTGCAAAGTGTCGCATGTACCATAACTTGCAACAGGTTCAACAAGGGTTGCTCAAGAATGCTACCGAAGGGATCGCCAATCCCAAACTGATCGTTCCTTTTTCGATTCTGCTCCTTGGCGGATCGGTTTTGCCGGTTTGCTTGTTTGCGATGCAACTAGTCAGCTGCATGAGGCACTCGAGCTGGGCAGGGCTACCATTGGTAAGCCTACTGCTGCTAGGAATTGCCACGTTGATCAGTTGGCTACCTAGATTGCTTGCTCAGCAGAGGTTTCAGCAATCGATCCTGGGTGTGATTGCCCACCCCTTAAGCGTTCTTTGGTTCGTGGGGTTGCAATGGACTGCCTTGGTCCGACATTGGCTACGTTTGAAAACCGCTTGGAGAGGAAGGCTATAGGGTTTTGGCAAGGATTCGGTCGGTTAACGACGGGAACCATCGTCCCATGGCTACCAAGGCCTTGCCGGTCAGGCTCAAGACGGCCTCGCGTTTGGACTTTACCAGCACTCCGATAGCGAGCTGTGCGACTCGCTCGGGGGACATGCTCGATACCGAGGGGCTTTTGGCACCTGCGGGGGTATCGACCAGCGAGTCGAAAAATTCTGAACGCGTGGTGCTTGGGGATACCATCAGAACCTCAATTCCGATGGGTGCTAGTTCCACCCGGATCGACTCTGCCCAACCCCTCAGAGCGAACTTAGCTGCACAGTACTCGCTTTTGTTGGGAACAGCCCGGTGAGCAAGTACTGATCCTATGTTGAGCACTGCTGGCCGTTTTCCAGCTTTAAGCAATGGGATGCACAAACGCGTCAGTTCGGCGGGTGCGAAAAAGTCGATTTCCATGACTCTTCGAAGCCTATCGCCACCGGCGTGTTCGAAAGGTCCAATTGCACCGGCGCCGGCATTATTGACCAGCACATCTAAACTGTTCCAATGCTCCAGGCACCAATCAACGAGTCTTTGCCGGTGCTCATGGCAAGTCAAATCTCCAGCGAGGATTGTCAGCTTGCCTGGCCCACCTTGGGTTTGTTCAGCCAGTCGTTGCAACCGATCCAAACGGCGCGCGGTAGCAAGAACATGCGCGCCGGATTGAGTCAGTTGCTTGGCCAAACAAAACCCGATCCCGCTTGAGGATCCGGTCAGTAGAACACGAAGACCTTCGATTCGTCGTTTTGCCACGGCCTGATCTGCCTGTTTACCTTATCCAACTTTGGGTCTTGAGGTTACTTCGATCGCATCGGGGATCGATTCGGCTGGGACGAAAGTCGCGTTATTGGGTAAGCCCTTTTTGATTGGCTCTGGCAAGGTGCCCTTGAGGACTCTCATATCGATCCCATGGCCTGCAAGTTTTCCAGCGCAGCCGATGCTCATCCGGCAATGGACCAAGCACAGGTCGTCTTGATAGTGTTTCGAGAGAACCTCTGAATGCGTTGCTAGCCATGCGATGGTTTTCCCGTCACACACGGGCAATCGCAGTTCCAATTCAACGAAACTAGCCGTAAGGGAATCGCTGACGGCCATGGCAAGTTGTCCGAGACCTTGGTTGCTTCGGGCCGAAATCGCGATGGCATTTGGATAACGCTCGTGCACTAGGGAGATTCGATCCTCGGCCCCCGGGCAATCGCATTTGTTGAGAACCAGCAAAGTGTCTTTTTCCTGGATCCCTAGTTCTTGGAGGACTTTGTAAACCGAGGAGATCTGCTGGAAGACCGATGGGTTGCTAGCGTCGGCGATATGCATCAGCAGATCCGCCTGCCGAGCCTCTTCAAGCGTTGCTCGGAAGCTAGCGATCAAATGGTGAGGAAGGTCTCGAATGAAGCCCACGGTGTCGCTTAAGAGAATCGGTCCCCAACCCGGAAGCATCCAACGCCGCGTGCGGGTGTCGAGGGTAGCAAAGAGCTTGTCGGCCGCTTCGACTCCCGCCCCCGTGAGGGCATTCATCAAAGTGCTTTTGCCGGCGTTGGTATAGCCCACCAACGATACGCAGAAGGTTCCGTCGCGCGCGGCCACTTCTCGCGCTTTTCTTTTCTCCACCTTAGACAGATCCGTCTTTAGATCGTGGATCCGTTTTTCAGCCAATCGCCGGTCGACCTCCAACTGCTTTTCTCCAGGTCCACGCATGCCTACACCCATCGTTTGACGAGACAGGTGAGTCCACATGCGTTTGAGCCGAGGTAGGGAATATTCAAGTTGAGCAAGTTCCACAGCAAGCCGCGCTTCGTGGGTTCTGGCATTGGTAGCAAAGATATCGAGGATCAATTCCGATCGGTCGATGACCTTGGTGCCGAGGGCTTTTTCTAAGTTGCGAGTTTGAGCCGGTGTCAAATCGTTGTCGAAAAGGACCACGTCGGCACCCACATGCTCGATGAAACTGGCCAGCTCCTGGACCTTACCTCGACCCAAGTAGGTCGACTGGTCAGGATGCTCACGCTTCTGATATATCGTCCCGCAAACCTCGATTCCGGCGGTTTGAGCTAGACCCTTGAGTTCATCAAACGGGTCCTCTGTTAGAAAATCTTGGGGAAGAACCAAACGTGCCAACACCCCTTTTTCGCTGGCCAAACTTTGTGAACGGTCGTGCGTATGCACCAGTGTTGGTATCTCCAAAAAATCAGTACAGAACAAACTTCGATCCACGGGATTATACCCAAGTATCGATCAAGATTCTCTCGGGCAGGACCAATAGGACGCAGTTGGCCGAGGTAACGTTCGCCAAGAAATCCTGAGGATGCGGCAAAAAATCCAACCCGACTCCAGATACCCCCTCAACAGGCAGCTTAAGCCGACCAACCAAGGACCTGAAAATCGCAATCGCTGCTCAAGGGGGCGTTAGCCACCTTTAGCACCCCGGTCATGGTGCCCTAGAGCACCTCGCTCCGGAAAGCCATCCAGCTGGTTTTTTCGTTAGCATTCACCCAGGACCCACGCTAGATTTCGATGGAGAAATCCAGATGAAAATGTCATTTAATTTTGCTTGACTTTGGAGGCTCGCTACCAATAATCCGATAAATTCACCCTCGTGATCGAGGCTCGGAGCCCCGCATCCGATGAAATTCCCTCATAAGGTTTAATGTCAGAATGAGCAATCTTTGCAAGAATGTTTTCGAAGCCATTCTCAAGTATGGGCATGACGAGGATTTCGATCCCATCGCTGATGGCAAGTTCCTGCCGACCGATGCACCTGCTGGTTCCCAAGAGAAAATCGAAGTCCTTCGCCGTCGCGTTGAGCTGGGCCAACCCCTCTGGCACAACGACGATCGAGTCGACTACAGCGGCCTAACCGGTGCGATCCGCCCTCGCGAGTAATCCCGCTTTTCCTGTTCGAGACCTGAAACACAATGTCGAAGGCCAACCTACCCAAATAGGTTGGCCTTCTGACTTTCCATTTACCATAAAAGGCTCCTCAGGAAATTAGGTGGTTAAAACCCATGGTGTTTGGGACCATCTGGCAAGCCAGCACGAACACGGGCCAGTATCGTGTATGCTTAGCCACAAGAATTCCTGAAGGACCCTATGAAACACTTCATCGCCAAGCTTTCCGATGACCAGTCACCCTGCCCATTCACCAGGCCCTTTAGGCCAAGAACTATTCGTAGTCGAAGGAGAGTCGGCAGGGTCCGCCGCCCAACGCGTTTGTGACCGGGATTTCCAAACCGTGCTGGCCATGCAAGGCAAGCCTATGAACGCTTGGAAAGCCTCGGTTGCCAAAGTCCAGTCCAACAGCCTGTTTGGGCAACTTATTCAAACCATCGATGCTGGAATTGCCCCTGAGTTCGATCTACAGCGATGTCGGTTCGAAAAAGTCATTCTGCTGTTTGATCCTGATGCAGATGGGATCCATGGTTGCTCGTTGATGCTGTGGTTCTTTTACCGATGGATGCCACAGTTGCTCGATGCGGGTCGGCTGTTTGTCGCTCACCCTCCTATTTGCGAATTGACAGATCTGGCTTCGGGCAATCGAGCTTATCCTCGGCATCCGGCCCAGCGAGAAAAGATCCTTGCGCAGTGGAGGTCTGCGTCTTCCAAGGGAGCTTCGGAACTCATCGAGCAGAAGCCTTTTCGCGGGCTTGCAAGCCTTGGGCAAGAACTTCTGCACACCAGTTGCATCAACCCTCGATCACGCGTGATTCGCAGACTTCGCATCGAGGATGCGCAGGCCTCATTGAAGGTCTTCGGAGCTGATTCGCATTCCAAAGACAACTAGTTGCTTTCCGGAATCGAATCCGAGTCGAATACCCATGGTTGCTTGGGGATCTTCTGCCACCAGTGGGAGTCTTGGCAAGCCAATTGCAGTAGTTCGGATGCACTCCTGGGTGCATGGTTGTGGCTCAAACCAATCGAACTGGCGATCCATCCGAGGATCTCTTCGGGTCGTTTGCCTTGGGCTCTCCAAGTGGCAAGTCGCGTGTCCCCGTGGCGTTTTGCAAGGCGTCTTCCATCGACACCCACTACCAGGGGAACATGCATCCAACGCGGAGCATCCCAACCCATTGCGTTGTAGATTGCTAGTTGACGATAGGTGCTGTAGACCAAATCGTCCCCTCTGGCGACATGAGTGATGCCTTGCAAGTGGTCATCGACAGTGACTGCCAATTGGTATGCAGCAGGACCATAGTTGCGGGCCACGACAAAGTCCCCTAAGGCTGTTTTTGTGTCGAGTTCTTGCAGTCCCAGATAGTCGTCTTTCCATCGCATGGTTCCTTCTTCGAATCGAAATCTCCATGCATAACCTTGGCCGTTGGCATCGAGCCTTTGGGCATCGGCCACTGTGCGACTTGAGCATTGACCGGAGTAGACCACACCGTCGAGAAAGGATTCATGGGGGGCTGAGCAGCAAGCTTCGATCTGCGATCTACTGCAACTGCATGGATAAACCAATTCCCGAGCTTTTAGTTCTTCTAAGACATCGGAGTACTTGGAGTTGCGAGTGGATTGCAAGGGTGCCACCAAATCCCAATCCAGACCCAGCCACTGCAGATCTTCGATAGCTTGAGCATTCGCCCAGGACTTGGTGCGGGGGGTGTCGAGGTCTTCGATACGAAGGATCACTTGGCCATCTTGGCTTCGAAGAAATAGCCAAGCGATCAGGAAGGTTCGGGCGTTTCCTAGGTGTTGAGCTCCCGTGGGCGAGGGTGCCAGCCGACCGATCAACCTGGAGCCACAGGACTCGGCTCCCATCACGGCTCCCATTACGGTTCCAATTCGTCCTTGGGTCTTGGAGGCATCAACCTCAGATCGTGTTGGATTGCGCCAAGCGATGGGGCTTTGGCATGCATCAGGACCATGGTGGTGGAGCGAGTCTGCAGGGTCTGGGGGGTGATTTGGAGTTTGGAAAGATTGGCATCTGTCCAGCCGATCGCTATCCACTCTCCGGCTTGAAGCGGATAGCTTTTCATGATCGATTCGAGGGTCATCTCGAGTACAAAGTCGCGCTGTTGGTCTGGAGAAGAACCGCTGGTGTTTTCTTCGACCGTTAAGTACTTCGCGATCTGCTCAGTGGCTTCTCGGAAATCTACCGAAACCGATTTGCCTTGCGACTTACCTCCACCGGACCGGATCGTTCCGACTTGGCCCAGGAAAAGATTGCCTTGAGGGCTAAGCCCAAGCAGCACTACATCATGAACTTCGGCGGCGCTATCGTTGGTAACTTCGAAAATGCCGGATGTTTGGTCGATGTTCCAGGACAGGTTTCCACCTAGCGAAACGACTTCTTCGGATTGCACCATGCCGATGGTGTTTGAGAGAACGGGGAAGGATTGGAACCCCGATCCGTCTTCGTCGGCGATTCGATACGGCAACAATTCGTTTCGAGTCGTCAGGCTCCTTTGGCGGTGCTGGGGCATGGGGCTGACGACACCTTGGCCCTCGGGATAGACGATTTTGTAGTTGGTTGTCAGCGAGCTGTACAGTGAGTGGTAGCAGGAGAGCATGCCGCGTGGGTAATCTGGATGGACTTCGACCAGTTGGATACTTGTTTGGCTTCGGGAAAACCCAACGTCCAGTTGGACCGCTTTGGCGATAACAAACACACCGGCGATTGCGATCAGGGGGGCGGCTACCCATGCGAGTTCGAGTCTTCCGATGAGCCGGAAAAAGAGCCAGTTGATGGGTACCAGGACAGCAAGGTAAGCAAGGAGCCACTTGATGATCGAATTGATATTTGGGACGGAGATCCCTGATAGAACCTTGAGATAAATCGCTGCGGCATTGGTCACAAGCGATTGTTCGTTCCAAGCACCATAGGCGATTGATTTTTTGGGTAGGGAGCCCAGAGTAAGCAGCGATTTTAAGCCATCTTTGGAGGTGTTGGCTTCCAGATCCCTGGCCCAAAGGCGCATTCTGGTATTGAGTCGCATGTCGCGCTCGAATTCCCCTTTGCCCTCATAGTAGTACATGCTGTAGTCTTTTCGCTCCTGGTCATACCGAACATCACGCCTAGGCTTGCGCAGGATTGCATTGTGGATCAAGGACGAGTAGGAGGGCCAATTGATCAGCGAAGCGTGGTTCATAGGAAAGCTTGTCATGACGATCCGACCTTGGCCGACTAGCCGTTCGCAAACCAATCCTTCGAGTTTGGGCACCCAGGAGCTTTCTGGTCCGAGTTGTCCAGTGAGAATCGAAATCGGCCCGTTGGGTTTAAATGGTATGGATCCTTCCAGAGCGGGTTTATCGGCAACGCGAAGGCACCATGTGTCTGGATCGCTTAGCGAAGCGATATGTTCTTGGGACATCTGGCCCGAAGATGTTTTTTGAAGTGGGGCGTAGTCTTTGAGAAACGAGGTTTCAATCCCAGCGATTGCTTCTGGGCCGTTGATGATGACGGTTCCGCCAAAGTGAAGCCAATCGAGCATTGCTTGCTGTTGGTTTGATGGGAGGATATTCAAGGAAACATCGTTGATGACGATGTGAGAGATACTGGTCATGGTCATCAACTCGCTGGGGATGGCTTGGACCATTTCCTCCTCTGCGATGTCGATAATCCGATGCGGGTTGACTTTGAATCTCATGTCCGGTTCGTACAAAGGCCAAACGATGCAATCGAGCCCCCGCCAGAAGATATGATTGGGGACATTTCGGCTCAGCACGAGCATGTCGTATTGGTAGTCTTCGAGAATTCGGGTCATGAATGTCTCATCGACGATTGGGGCTCCAAGTCCACGCTGGGCGTATCGCATGAAGATTGAGACTGAGGGTTTGCCTGAGTACCCCGTGGCAGAATCCGTACTAGGGGTCCTGGGTTGCGTCTGCAGGACTTTCATTTCGATGGTCTTTTCTTGACCTTTGGCGATCGTCAGATCGCGCTGGAACTGGATTGGCAAACCCATGTTCCAGAGGCTTGTCGGTCGCTGATCGCGATCGATTTCATACAAAGAAGCGGTCAAGGCTTCATCGTTCAAGTTGGCTTTGACCTTTTGGCGAGTTTGGTACCAATGGCCGGGTTTGACCGAGTTGCCGACGATTTCTTTAGAAAAAGGCAACGTCCTAAGTTCATCCGAAACCAGCCGGAGTTTCTTCTTTTGCTTGTCCTCCTTGGCTTGCTCTTCGGGGTCTTTGGTGCACCCTTTGCAACCGGCTACCAAGACCAACAACGACAGGAGCCAAGCGAGCTTAGGGATTGGTTGCATGACATCAGTTCCCGAACATGCAACCCCGTGCGCACTGAGGTCTTCCGCATTCACCAGGGTCACTCTTGCTCGGTTTGCTCGTCGAGCCAATCACCGGAGCACCGATGACACTTAGGAGTTTCTCTAAATGCGAGGATCCGCACTCGGGACATTTCGGTTTGGATTCCAGACTCTTGACCAGAATTTCCGACTGCTCGTCGCAGTCTTTGCATCGGTATTCGTACAAAGGCATCGTTAAGACCTCTTTAGCCGATCCACCACATGGCAATTCCTAGAGCAAGTGCAATTGCTCCTAGGAACGTTAAAGTCCATAAACCGGAACTGATAGCTTGCTTGACGATCAAATCCCATCGTTCGTGACGCGTCGCAGCCATGACCAAACTCACGGCCACAAGGACCGGAATCGACCAAAGCAAGTAGACAAGTGAGATCGGCATCGTCGGTAGGTAACTGAATTTGCGTTTGAGTTATCGGGGACTGGGCAGAGCACCGGTGGAAATCAGAACGGGTTCAAGATCGACTCGCTGCGCATCACCCCAGAGACCTTCTAAGTCGTAGTACTCACGGTGCTCTTGGTCGAACAGATGAACGATGATCCCACCGTAGTCGATCGCGATCCATTGACTCTCGTCATATCCGGACATGGTCAGTCGGACCTCTCCTCTTGCTTTGAGTTGGCGATCAATCTCCTCTGCAATCGCATGGAGCTGACGCCTTGAGGTTCCAGTGACGATCAAAAAGCAGTCAAAGATGCTCGTCTGCTTCGAAAGGTCCAAGAGCACGATATCCTGCCCTTTGTTTTCCGCTGCGATCCGCGCGGCGGCTTTGGCCGACTCGATGCTGTCGGCGACAGTCTGTGCGTTGTTGGCCAAAGTGGTAGGGTCTGATTGTACGTTGCTCATGCGTTGAAGACCGCGATCAAGAGCGGTCGGTTAGGTTCTCAAACTTGGTTGGTTGGTATTCTAAGCAGAAACGCTGAAATTGTCACGACTTGCGATTTTTCTGCCTTGCCAGGAAAGCATCGTAATCTTCCCGGGTGTCGATCCCGCGCGCCGCATGGCTGACAATCCCCACAGAGATTCGATAGCCTGCTTGCAAAAAACGCAATTGCTCTAGCTTCTCGATTTGTTCTAAGGGACTCTTGGGGAGTTGGGCTAGTTTCAATAGGAAATCGGGGCGATAAGCGTAGATTCCCAAATGCTGAAGGTAGACATTTTGATCAAAATGAGCCATGGAAAGACCGGAAGCATCGCGCCGATGGGGGATTACCGAACGGCTGAAGTACATAGCCATCGAGTCGTGCGAGCAGACGACTTTCACACATGCTGGATCCTCCAAATCCTTTAGGCTGTGGATTGGGGTCGCAAGCGTGGCGATCATCGCTTGGGGGTTGCTGGCCAGTAGCTCGATGACTCTGTCGATCGACTCGCCGGCGATTTCCGGTTCGTCCCCCTGAACGTTCACAAAGATGTCCGTTTCGGGGGATCGACGAGCCACCTCAGCAATTCGGTCGGTTCCGCTGGCAGCTTGGGGATCGGTCATCACCCAATCGGCTCGAATCTGCTGAGCCACCTGAGCGAGTTTCTCATGGTCGACGGCCAAAGTCACCTGCTGGGCCAATCGGCTAGTTTTGGCCGACGCGTAAGTATGAGCAATCAGCGGCATGCCAGACTCGCTCAATAGCAGCTTTTCCGCTAGACGCGTCGAAGCCAATCGAGCAGGGATCACGATTCGAACCGAAAGATCTTCGGTACCTACAGCTTGCATCCGCCTAACCTCGACGATTCAACGACCCGGCGGTCAGCTGACCAGAAAAAGAGGCTCCGGTGGGAGTTGAACCCACGCATGGCGGATTTGCAATCCGCTGCCTTAGCCACTTGGCTACGGAGCCTAAAGCACCCAGCGCGACATCAGTCGGCTCGGCTCGCTAGCGTTGTAGTGAAATTCATCCTTTTGGTCAACACGACTCGACGATTCTTTGCGAACCGACCTGCCTTGCATCGAAACCTCAATATCGCAGCAAAGCGACCAATTCACAGCAAACTGCGTACCATTTTTTGCTTTTTTGAAAATCGATCCTCCCCTTGGTGGTCCCAAAGGGTAAAATCGAGGGAGAATCGATTGCTTGGATGCCATCGAACTTGAATCCACCTTCTGTGACACAGGCCATGCGTCTTTCGTTCGGACTCGAAGCCCGGCAAATTCAAACCCAGAAACTGGCTCCCAGGATGATCCAGTCGATGGAGATCCTGCAGCTTCCCATCCAAGCTCTCCAGGAACGGATCGAGCAGGAGATGGAAGAAAATCCGATGCTCGAGGTCGCCGATCGGGACGAAAACCTCCCGGACGAGGAGCTCGACCCTGACGATTCCTCGAAATCTTCCCGGACCGAAGATGAAAAAGAATTGGTGGTACGCGAAGACTCTTCCAACGCCGAAGATTTCGAGCGTCTGGAAAACATGGGCAACGACATGCCCGACAATTTCGACGATTTCCGGCGATCCAGCAATCGGATCCAAGAGGACTCTGACCGCCATCAAGATCTGATGGCCAACGCTCTGGAAAGACCCGAATCGCTCAATGATTTCCTGCTGCACCAACTGGCCGAGCTGGATATCGACGACGACATCGAGAGAATCGCCGAGCGAATTATCTCGTGCCTGGATGCCCGCGATGGAGGATACTTCCACTCTTCGCTGGCCGATATGCTCCCCCCGGATCACAAACCCCAGGATCTTCAGAAAGCCGAGGAAGCCCTCAGGATCGTTCAAGGGCTCGAACCCTCAGGCATCGCGGCCCGATCCCTCAAAGAGTGCTTGCTGAATCAACTGGCCGATGACACCGAAATGGCTGATAAGCTCCGGGTGATCATCAGCAATCACTTGGATGATCTAGCCGAAAATCGCATGCTGATCATCCAGAAGAAAACCGGCTACTCCATCGATACCATTCAGAAGATCCGCGAAGAGCTTCACAAACTCAATCCCAAGCCCGGTGCCTCGTTCATGGAGTCCTATGTCCCACTGGTGACTCCCGACGTGATCGTCGAACAGCAAGATGACCAGCAGTATGCCGTCAAGCTTGTCGATGAATACATCCCTACCTTGCGTATCAGCGAATACTATCGCCGTCGATTGATGGATCCCAAAGCCACCGAGGAAGAAAAAGAGTTCATCAAACGAAAAGTAGGTGGTGCTCAGTGGCTCATCGAATCGATCCAACAGCGGCAACGCACCCTCTTTCGGGTGGCAACGGCGATCGTCAAATGCCAACAAAAGTTTCTCGACGAAGGGCCCGAGGCAATCGTTCCGCTGAAGATGCAGCAGATCGCCGACGAAGTCGGTGTTCACGTCACGACCATCTCCCGCGCCGTGGACGATAAATGGATCCAAACCCCTCGTGGTATCTTCCCCTTGCGTCGCTTCTTTGTCTTCGGAACGCAAACAGCCGACGGCGAAGACATCGCCTACGAAACCATTCGCTTGAAACTTCAAGAAATCATCGACAAAGAAGACAAAACTCGTCCCTGGAGCGATGACGAACTGATGGAACAACTTCAAAAACATGGACTCGGCGTGGCCCGTCGAACCATCACCAAGTACCGCAAGAAGATGGGAATACCCAGCTCACGACAGCGTCGCGATTGGTCGAAGTAGGCTCAGTAAGCCCAATCCTGGCGACTGGACTCCAGGTACTGTTGCTCTTGGCTCTCCCATCCTTTGGCGATCTCCTGCCAACGGACCCCCTGCTCAATCGCCAAACGCTCTTGGCTTGATCCAAACAGCAAATCGATCGCGATCGGCTCACGTACAAACTCGTAAATCTCCGTTCGCCAAGCAAACCGCTCCACGCTTTGGCTTCGCATCTGAATCAGCAATGCCAGCGACGTTCTTACAGGCAGGAACAGCTCCCGATTCGTTACATGGATTTGAACCCCGCCACAGTCCATGCCCGCATGCTTTTGAAAGGTAGGACGAAACCAAACCGGTCGAAATACAACCCCAGGCAAGCCTATCTTCTGCATCGCATCGGCAAGATGCACTGCATCGATCCATGGCGCACCGCATATCTCAAAGGGTCGCGTGGTCCCTCGCCCCTCGCTCAAATTGGTCCCTTCCAACAAACACTGGCCAGGATATACGATCGCTGTATCGAGCGAGGGCATATTCGGACTTGGCAGTACCCACGGCAAACGGCAGTCATCAAAGTACATTTGCCTGGACCAGCCCTGACAAGCGATCACTTGCAATTGACCAAGCCTATGGCCTGGATGATCTTGGCTGATTTGCCGATGATAGATCCTGGCAAGCTCGCCTAGGGTTAGCCCATGACGCACGGCCATCGGATGCGCTCCGACGAAACTCTCGTATCCAGCTTGTAGCATCGGGCCTTCGACCTGCCAACCACCGATGGGGTTAGGGCGATCCAGCACCAATACGTTTAAACCCATCGGCAATGCGACTTGCATGCAGTATTTCATCGTGGCTTGAAACGTGTAGAAGCGACTTCCGACATCCTGCATGTCGATGATCAATAGATCCAAACCCGCAAGCTGCTGGGGTGTCGGTTTGAGGCTCTCAAAAGTCGTCCCATACAAACTGACGACACGGGGATGTCGCTGGCTAGCGATCGGGCCGGCTTGGTCATCATCGACTCCGATCAAGTCCTGGGCTTGGCCATGAAGCCCATGCTCGGGACCAAAGACGATTGGCAAGGTGACGCCAGGAATCGCACAAAGCCGATCGATGCTGCTTCGTAAATGCCTGTCGACTCCAGCCGCATGGGTTACCAAACCTACCGTCTTGCCTTGAACTAGATCGCCCCCCTGCGACACCAGCACATCGAGTCCGCTGAGAACCATCTGTTGATTTCCAATTCCTAATTCTTTTGCCTAAGGAGTCTTTCGATTGCGTTGCTGCTATGTGTTGTTGACATACAACGACTCAGGGTACTGAACATGCATCAAACACAATCCTCTTGCTGGTGCTGTTTGGCCTTTCGGATCCCGCATCCTAGACTCGATCACTCCATCGAGCCAGCCTAGCCCCAAACGCCCCTTTCCAATCTCTACCAGCGCTCCGGTGATGTTTCGGACCATATTGTAAAGAAATCCATCGGCCTGAATCTCGATTTGAACCTCTCTTCCAGCCAGTGCCTCCGTCGCGGTGACTCTAAGCATATGAACCGTCCGAACCGATGTCTTGCGGTTCGAACCGAGCGACTCAAAGGCCTTGAAGTCCATGGTACCGACCAACCTGTCTGCACCCATTTGCATTCGATCCGGATCAAGCGGACGAGGTATCCACCAGTGATAAGCTTGCTTCAAGGGATCCGGAACCCTCGAATTTCGGATGGTATAGCGATACGTTTTGGACACCGCATTTCGAATCGGATCAAATCCAAGGACCACCTCATGGCAATCCAAAACCGAGATGTCTTTAGGAAGGTGCTGGTTGATCGCACGAACCAGCTTACCGGGCTCATGATTCCAACTCGAAGTACGAAATGCGCCGATTTGCCCCTGAGCGTGGACTCCTGCATCGGTTCGACCGCTCCCATGGAGCACGACTCGATGCCCCAGAACCTTGCCAAGACTTTGGCCGAGAATTTGCTGAATCGATACCCCGTTGGGCTGGATCTGCCAACCGGCATATCGGGTGCCATCGTAAGCGATCCTCAGCGCGAAACAGCGCTGCTGGTCGAGGCTTGCTGGCTCGGTTTGCTCATCATCGGTTTGCATCGCTTCGGACTCGAATCGAACGGATGGCAAACTCGGGCAACTTTTCTTGAAAGGCCCTTAGGATCTGAGATTTCATGTAATCCAATTCGGTCGCCACCACCTTGTTGGACGCAACGACCGTCAATTGCCCTTTTTCCACTTTTCCAATCGTCGAATGCTGTGCCAAGTGGTCACCCACAATTTCCCTCCAAGCGTTCCTGAGTGAATCGGATGATTGGATCGACGAGTAACCTTTCTGCTGGATGACTTTGCGAACAACCGAAGAGATCTTGGTCGCCTGATAACGGGATCCATGTTTCTGTGGAATCTGACTCAGGTACCGAGCTTCCTCGTTGGCATCCATCGATCAACAGACTTACTTCTTGGTTTTCTTTTTCGTAGCAGTCTTCTTGGTTGCGACCTTTTTTGCAGCCGCTTTCTTTGCTGTAGGCTTGGTCGAAGCTTTCTTGACGGCAGACTTCTTAGCACTAGCTTTCTTGGCTGTTACCGCTTTGGCCTTAGCACCGGTCTTGGGTTTCTGGCCACCGAAGATAGCCGACCAACCTTCGGCATACTTCTCATTCGTTCCAACGCGCGTAATCGTCACCTTAGTCACCTCAATGCAAACTCAGGAAAAAGAACTAATCCGCAAGCAGGTTCGAGCAAGCAGGCTCAGAACCTAACAGTGCTTGCGTTCTAGAGTCTAGCGAATGGACAAGTTTTTTTCGAGAGCATCCCTGGTCGATCATTCAGATCCTTGCAAGGGAGACTTTGGAACGTCCGAACTTCCGGGGGCTTGGCCCGCAAGCTCGGCCATCTGAAGGATGACACTCGGTAGAAACACAACGCCCGAGTAATGATCGGCGGGCAACTCGATATGGTGGCCCTCAGGAAGCTTCGCCGCATCGGCATATTTTTTCGAACTGACCGGTGGCACGACGGTGTCGTGGGTTCCCGAGTAGAGCCAAGTCTTTTGGGCCGAGACCCGATGGGCCAGCCTCAAGGGTTCGATCGAATAGAGGGCTTCCTTGGCTTGGTCCATGCTGATGCCGCTTTTGGCAAGTTCTTTGCGTGTTTTCTCGGCATCCCGATCCCCGTTTGCTAGAACTCCATAGAGATCTCCCCCGGCTAGCAGAATGATGGAGCGATGGTAAGCGGCATCCAGACCCGTCGTGGTTGCCACGACAAAACCTCCCAAACTGGTTCCTTGGATCGAGACTCGCTGGGGATCGATCTGGGGCAAAACCCGCACTGCATCATAAGCCCTTCGTGCATCGGCGATTCCTTGTTTAAGCCCGGCGATGAGTGTTTCACCCTCTCCTTTGGTGTTTGCCGGATTGCGTCGCATCCCGTAGGTTGGCAGTTGCAAAAGCAGGGCATGAACGCCTTGGTTGCTCAATCCACGAGCGATCATCTTGCCGACGGTCATCCCTCGCCCGGATTCATGGACCACGACCACCGCTGGGGCGTTTTCGACGAGCTGGCCTTTCTTGGTAGCTCGGTACCATTCCATGGCTACCAGATCATTGACTGGATCGCCGCTTGGCACCGGAGAAGGGAATCGGACGATGCGATCGATCCCGCTTCGGCGCTGATTCTGATCGGCATCATCGATGCGCACCTGGAAGCTCCCTTTTTCCCAGCAAAGCCCATCCAGACACCGCTTGGCATCGTCGGAGGACTCATCCAGGACATTCATCTCCAGGGAGTCTTTGGCTTCGAATACTCTCTGATCGAGCGCAACGGGTTGTTTGGTTTGTCCTGCAGCCTCTTTTTGGGACTGAATTTCTCGGAGCAAGGCTGTCAGATCGAGCTTTGCATAGGGCATCTCTGCAGCAGGTTTCGAGTGGCTTGCGTTGGCCACGTACAACAGTCCATCCTCGGGAACAAACAACACGTTGTGAAGATTGGAATCCATGGCCACCGGACGGCACATCAGTTGTGTGGCGGCTTGGGTGTCGATCTTGCCGTACTGTTGGCGAACTCTGGTTTTGAGTTCGGTCAGCCGTGAGCCTGCTGACAAGACCACTGCGTTAGGGATTCCATCTCCGAGCAGTTCATGGGCTTGACCTGGCGCCACGAAATCGATTTTCTCAGGGGTCGCTGCCACTCCCACTGCAGATTTTTCCTGGCCGTCGGCAAAAACATAATAGTATTCGCAAGTCCGTGGGCTGGTTTTCCAAAGCTGTTTGACTTCTTCGAGCGAATCGCACTCCTCCATGGCCCGTCGCATGAGTGTCGCCATCGGCACCCCGTTCCATTGGCCTTCGCCTTTGCCTCCCATCTCTCCAAGCGAGATTTTTTCGGCGTTCATCCCGCTGACACTACCGATGAATCCTGCGTATCCGATGTTCGCAAATGGAATTTGACCTTCGGGTGCAACGACAAACGTGGTGGCTGCATCCTGCAGTCCGATGGCGGTCATGTAATCGAGCACTCTGCCGTGATAAAGTTTGCCACCGACGGTCGCATCCCCAAACAAAGCGAAACCCGAGCAATGGAATAGCTCTGGGAATACATTGAGGGTCTCGACAAGCTGCTGGTCCAGTTGGAGCGATTTGGCCATGGCTCGGGTTTCGACCAAGTGACGCTCGGGAATATGAGGCTTAAGCTGCGCATAAGCTCGATCGAGGTCTTTGCGAAACCAACGTCCATTGGCGATCGTTTGAGCAAAACCAAATCCGTACAGAACCGAATCGATGCATCGCATGGCTTCGGCTTTGAGCAATTGCCCGTGGGCCTTACCGATCTGCTCAGGGGTACCATACAGGAGAGCAACTCGCTGACCATCGATCCAACGAAGCTCTCCGTTTTCGACCTTGCGACCTTTTTGAGTCGGCTCGGTCAGACGGCTCGAAGGTGCAAGCACCTCGGTAGCGCGGCGAATACCCCGAGCGATGGTCCGTTCGATTTCAGCTCGATCGATCGGTTCCGCTTCGTAATCAGGCCAATGGACCTGGAGCCACCTCTGGGCGCTTTGACCTTGCTGATTCTCAAACGCGACTGGATGTTCCTTCGACAGGGTCATCGATACCGAAAACTCTTGGGTCTGGGCCGAAACACTGCTGCGGAGTGCATCACCCGATAGTTGCACCTTAACGTCATCGGCCAGCAATGCCAAACTGCCTTGATTGCCCCAACCGAGCTTTGCTTTTGTAGAGCTCAAGAGCAGCTCGGCAGCGGCACTGCCTTGGAGGTATTTGATCAGCTCAAAAGGAGCCGCTATTTCAGTGGTGCCTTTGATCGTTCGCTTGAGCAAGTCCTTGCTGTTGAGATGGTCCTCAGCATCGACAATCCCCTGACCCCAAAACACCTTGCGATGCTTGGGCAAAACCACAGCCGTTAACTCCTGGGTTCGAACGATCGTTACGGCATACTCTGGATGCGTCACGGCAAGTTCGAAATGTTCGTCGGAGTGCCTCGATAAATGGAGCTCGACGGATTGGGGTTTGTTATCGATGCGAACGTCGCCTAAAGCCTTAAGCGAAAACTGCTCGGTTTTTAGTTGGAGAGCAGCTAGCCATGGATCTAGCTGAGCACCTAACTGATCGGCTGAGGGACCGACGGATTTGTCCTGAGCCATCGCTGGATGGAACAAAACTGGATCGACGATCCAGAGGCTTGCTAGGCCCGCGGTGCAGGCCAGAGCAAACCGCTTCATCGAGGCCAATAAGGCGGTATATGTAAGATGATGTTGAACGACCATGGATGGGGCTCTCCGGGAAAGGTAGCGGTCGATAATGGAACTTTCCCTGTAATGTAACGGCAGATAAAAACACCCCGCAACGCAGAACTACCCTAAAATCCCTAAAAAAGGGTCCTCCGGTTGGTTTTCCCAAGCACCAGCGATCGAACTTAGGCGTCCTGCATGAGCGTTTTTGCTTTTTGGATCAAATCCTTGGCAGCCTGAAGATCAGGAGCCTCGGCAATCAGTCGCACCAAGGGTTCGGTATTGCTGGCCCTGAGCAGTAGCCATCCATCAGCCCAATCGAGCCGAACACCATCGAGCGTACTGACTGAGTCGGCTTGCAAACCCTGCCGCAATAGTTCGATCGATGCATCGAGTTTGTCCTTGCTCAAGGTCATTTTGTCTTTGATCATCGCAAAGCGGGGCAAGGAGTCGACTAGCTGGGAAATCGATTTGCCAGTAGCCGCCATCAAATCCAAAACTTGAGCCATTCCCACGATGCTGTCTCGAACCAACACCACACGCGGATCGATCGGTCCTCCACTTCCTTCGCCTCCGTAGAGAGCATTGTGCTTGAGCATGCAGTCGACGACGTTGGCTTCACCAACTTTGGATCGAAAGAAAGCGACGTTGTGCTTGTTGGCCAGATACTCGGTCATGGAACTTGAGGCGCAGTTGGTGACCAACGGACCGCGATGGAGCATCAGAGTCCTGCTCATGCATAAAACCGGCGTGTATTCCTCACCGATGTAAGCTCCATGTTCATCGAGGATCGCCAAGCGATCCGCGTCGGGATCTTGGCAGAATCCCACTGCAAAACCTCCTTGAGCAACACTCGAACCGACGGCAGCAAGGTTTTCATGGATCGGTTCCGGAGGATGGCTGAATCGTCCGTCGGGTTGATCCCCGATGATTTGATACTCACACCCCAGAGCGTCGAGCAATCGTCTGGCAAGAATCGAACCGGCACCATGGTTGCTATCGACCAAGACTCGCAGCTTGCTCTTGCGTATGGCTTGAACGTCGACGGTTGCCAGGACGCGTTCAAGGTGTGTTTGGTGGGGATCCTCGATCGCGATTCGCCGACCGATCGAATCGAAGGGTGCCCAGTGCACTTTGTGGGGCGACTCTTGTGGCTTGCGATAACTCGAAAGCACTCGATTCCCAAATTCTGCAGGGACGATTCGCCCATCAGGCCCAAAGAGCTTCATGCCGTTGTACGGAGGAGGATTGTGGCTTGCCGAGACTTGGATCCCCCCGGCTCCGCCTTGCGATTGGACTTCAACACCCAAGGTTGGCGTGGTGACTACATCGAGGTAGCGGCATTCTCGCCCGCAGGCGACGATGGCCGAAGCGATCGCGTCGCACAGAAACGGCCCACTGGTCCGACCGTCGCGTGAGAGCAGGATGGGTCCGGGCCCCAACTGGGTGCAAAAGGCTTGGGTAAATCGGATGGCTACCTCTGGAGTAAGCTCCGATCCGATGATCCCACGAAGTCCGCTAACGCTGATAATGGGTTCCGACATTGGGTGCTCGCTGGAAAAGTTTCTTCAGTCAAAAAGTCTTCAAAAATCGAAAAAATCACAGATATTCCGAGAATCGAGCGCAATCCTCCCAAGGTGAAAAGTCGTCAACAGGTCCCCAACCCTCCCGGTGAACGTTCCTTGACACCCGAATTTCATCAACTTACCATCGGTTTTGTCTCAAAAATAATAGGACTGCCGAATATTTCCAACTATGCTAGGGAATTCTTGGCTGTCTTGGCGATGATAGCCGAGTTATCCGGCGCTTCCTAAATTCCTTTTTCGATTAACCCATCACGGCTGACCTCATGGACTTAATGGGAATAATAGTATGGCTAGCGGTCCTGGTGACTTTGGCCCTATTGATCTGGATGATCGTCAAATCGGTCAAAGAGTGGGGCGCTTTGCATGCTACCCTCATGGCGCTACTGTTCATCCAGGTCTGGTGCTTCCTGCTCTTTTCTGCCGGTGTGGCCAGTCGCCGCAATGGCTACATGAAAGCCCATTCGGTTCTAGAAAAGCGGGTTGCCGAGCGAGAAAAGGAACTGCAGAAGGTTCGAAATGGCGATAGGCTCGACCCGAACCCGGACATGACAAGCTATGTGCCACTGACCAACGAACTGAACCGACTGAATGTCGAACGGGGACGAGTCTGGCGTGGTGCTACCGTGGCGGGATTGGCCCAAGGCGAAGCGACCTTGCAATTAGGGATGGTGGCTCCGATCGCTCCAAATGCCGCAGATCCCAACGCCAATGCTGCCGACCCGAGCGCCCCGGCCCCAGCTGCCGCTCCTGCTGCCCCTGCAGATATTGGCATTACGTCCCAGACCATCGTGCATGTCTTTGGTGAGACCAGCGATCCGCGTGGACTATTGCCTACGACTTACTTAGGCGAATTTGTCGTCTCGGAATCCAACGGAGGTCTGATCAAGATCAAGCCCACAGGAACCCTGACGCCTGAGCAGATCGCCGCCATCGGATCGGGGCAGTTTCCATCATGGTCTGTTTACGAATTGATGCCACTGGATTCGCACGATGCTTTTTCCGTCGAAGCCTCGAAGTCCGACGAGAATTCGATCTTCGGTCGAAGGGACCTCAATGAACTTGCCGAATTGCTAAAGATCGATCCTGCCCTTGCTACCGCAGAACCCACAGGCTTGAGCATCAAAGATGCAATCAAAGCCAGGGTTCTTCAGTCCTACCTCAACGATGGAGCAAGACCTCCTGAGGGAACCCCGCCCGAACAAGTCTACGTCCGCGTCGAGTTCCTAAAAGATCACACCATCGAGGTAGATGCTCAGGAACAACGCAATGCCACCGAAGGTGGTTTCTTCGACCTGAGCGGTCGCTCGGTGGACGCTCGACTCAAGCGTGGTGAGGAGGGAGCCAAGGTTTCCTTCAAGCAAGGCGACCGGATCGTTTTCGATTCGGCAACCGCCAATGATCTTGGCAAACAAGACATCGTCAAGCCAGTTGCGCCAGTGTTCGTTCGACAACTCAACGACTACGAATACGCATTCCGAGAAGTCCGTCGCCAAATCACCGCCGCCATGCAAGACGCCGTGCTGATCCGACGCGAACTCGATGAAATGCAAAAGTCCCAAGGGATCGCCGATAACCAAGTCCGAATCGGACAGGACCAGAGGTCCAAACTCGACAAGGATTTTGCTCAGTACAAAAAAGAACTCGATGTGATCAGCGCCGAAGCCAAGAGGCTCGGGGACGACGTCCAATCGACCCGTGCGGAAATCTCGGCTACCTTCAAGCAAATCCAAGCCATGCGAGACCAAATCGTCGCTCGGCAAAAAGCCCTCAGCCAAGCCATCAACGCCGTCTCTGGCAGTTCGAACCCTTAGTCAGCATTTGCAAATGGTTCGGATTTGCATCCGAGCCATTTGCCTGCTATGCTCGATGCTTGCGGTAGGACAAGTTCTACGACAAGTTCCCCGCGATGTGCTTTCTTCCCCCCCTATGAATTCCCTCCCTTGGAGCCCTGTCCCATGAGCCGATCGCACAACGCGTCTGTTTCCAATCCATCGTTGCAACGAAGGACGTTTTTAGCAACCGCAGGGACCTTGGCCGCTGCTGCTAGCCAACTGTCTGCCAAGAGCTACGCGCGAGTCATCGGTGCCAATGACCGACTCGGTGTGGGCCTGATCGGTGGTGGCGTGATCGGCAAAGCCCACATGGGGGTGATCAACAACCTAAAAGAGAAAAACAACCTGCATCCGGTCTGCGTTGCCGATTGCTGGAAGACCCGCGCCGAAGAGGGCAAGGCGACCATCCAAGCCGACCATGCCGAAACCGATTACCGAAAGCTGCTCGAGCACAAGGACATCGATTACGTCGTCGTTGCTACACCTGAGCATTGGCACTGGACCATGACCATCGACGCGATGGAAGCCGGCAAAGCCGTCTACTGCGAGAAACCGCTGACCCATACCATTCCTGAAGCACAAGCGGTTGTCAAGAAGCAGAAGCAGACCAAAAGACCTGTCCAAGTCGGCGTGCAAGCGATGTCCGATGATAGCTACATTTCGGCGGGCAAAGCGATCCAAGAAGGGATGATTGGTAAAGTCCTTCAAGCCCAAATCGAGTATGTGCGCCGCTACAGCAAAGATGCGGGACCATGGCGAGAGCCAGGCTTGGTCAACCAGTACAAAGACAAACCAGCAGACCTGGATTGGAACGCATGGCTAGGAACAGCCCCAAAAATCGATTGGAACCCCAACCATTACTTCGAATGGCGATGCTATTCAGCTTACTCGGGTGGCATTTGCACCGACCTTTTCATCCACCGCATCACCCGGATCATGAAGGCATGCAATCTGCTATACCCCCGACGTGTGGTCGGTATGGGTGGAATTTGGCAATGGCCAGACGGACGAGACTTGCCCGACAACATCGAGATGATTTGCGAATACCCTCGAGGGATGACCGTCTACGTTCTAGGAACGATGGGCAATCGCGTTCGAGTCGATCACGTCATCCGAGGATACGAAGGAACGCTGTTCTTCAATAACGAAGGATGGATTGCCAAAGATCCCGACGGCAAGGTGCTTGGTCAACACAAAAAGACCGGTGGCGAAGACCAAAATCTCCACCACACCAACTTGCACAACCACTTGCGAAATGGGGAGCCGCTCAATTGCCCGATCGAATTGGGATTGGCCGGTGTTGTGGCCGTCAATATGGCCAACGAGAGCTGGAGAAGCAATCGCATGATGGGATGGGATCGGGTCAACGAGAAAATGGTCCCAGCCGATCTTCTCCAAGATAGCCATCAGCCCGAAGACGTCACAGGTTAGGATCCCTGTTAGCCAAAAGACCAACCGGCTGACATCCTTGGATCGCTGCACAGCCGCGCGTGCTAATTCACATGCGCAAATTTAAGGGTGTAATTCCTAAAATCCGTGTTAGAATTTTAGAAGGTCTCTGATACGGATCCAAGAAGAAATACACGCTAGGGCTATGGCAGAAGATTACTACAGCACATTGGGCATCAGCCGCTCGGCTAGCCAGGATGAGATTTTGAAAGCCTACCGAAGGCTCGCTCGGAAATATCATCCAGACTTGAACCCCGATGACGAAAAGGCCAGACGTCAGTTCCAAGCCGTCCAGGTCGCCTACGATACCCTGCAGGACCCAGAGAAACGCAAACTCTACGACCAATTCGGCGAAGGCTATGAGGCGTATCGCAACAATCCCTTCGGAGCAGGCCAAGCTGGTCCGGCAGGATTCGATTTCCGAGAAGCCTTTGAGAAATCCGAAGGCTTCCAGTTCTTCGATTTTTTCAAGGATGCCACCTCGGGTTCTCAAGCCTCTGGCAAGTCCCAAGGTTCTAGCGCTCGATCGCGAAGGTCCGGGGCCTCCTCGCGCACATCCTCCTTTGAATCCGACCCCCATCAACCCGGCGATGTCGCTGCGGAAATACCTGTTCCGCTAAGGATCATGGTCGAAGGTGGCGACGTTCAGTTTCGACTCAATCGCGGCGATGGTCGCATCGAAGATTTAAGTGTCAAGATTCCCGCCGATGTAACTCCCGGCAAGAAAATTCGCCTCCGTGGATTAGGCGAAAGGAACCGATCCGGGGAAACCGGAGATCTCATCCTGACAATCCAATTGCAACCACATCATGCCATCAAGATCAACGGCAACAACATCGAGTTGAAACTGCCAATCACCCTATCCGAAGCGATCTACGGTGCCAAAATCGATGTTCCTTCACTAGGAGGCGATGTGACCATTCGCATTCCTACAATGTGCGATAGCGGCAAACGACTTAGGGTCAAAGGCCAAGGCCTCAAAGGTCCCAATGGCTTAAGAGGTGACATGATCATTGAACCTCTAATCCAACTGCCTGAAGAAATCCCTGAATCTCTCGGACCGGTTATCAAGCAGTTCGAGAGCACTTACGATAAGAATCTTCGAGATGGAATCCGCTGGTAAAGCACCATCTATCGAAGATCACTTTCAAAAAGGAACGATCGGTTGAACATTCTGCTTGCAAACGATGATGGCATTCACGCACCAGGCCTACGGGCTCTGAGAATTGCATTGGAGTCTCTAGGTCGCGTCACCGTCGTTGCTCCGGCTACCGAACAAAGCGGTGTCGGTCACTCGATCACTTACCTCTCACCCCTCACGTGCAAACAGATATTCGATGGTGAAATTTTTAGAGGTTGGGCCGTCGAAGGCTCACCTGCCGATTGCGTAAAACTGGGAATCACCGAGCTGGCACCCAAACCGACCGAGTTGATCGTCAGCGGAATCAATGGTGGTCTCAACGCCGGGATCAACGTCTTGTACTCCGGGACCGTCGCAGCGGCCATCGAAGGAGCGTTCTTCCGAATCCCTAGCTTTGCGGTCTCCTTGGAAGAAGATCCTCATGCGGATTGCGAAGCCGCAGGATCGATCGCCGTACAATTGATCCGCAAGATCCTTGACTACCAAGCCTTGGCTCCAGAACTATACAACATCAACATCTCAACCCAAGCAACACGAGAATACCGCGCAGGAAAAACACCCCAGATTCATGTCGTACCCATGGGGGTCCAGCGCTACGGCGACCACTACATCAAACGCCAAGATCCAAAAGGCCGAAACTACTACTGGTCGACCAACGATCCACCTCCTGAACCGACCGAGCATGAAACCGATCTGATGGCTTTGGCCCTCGGTGCTGTGACTATTACCCCGTTGCAGTTCGATATGACCAAACGATCCCAACTGGAGGCCATGAAAGGGTGGAATCTCTCGCTTGGTTCCCAGGAAAACTGATCCGTCCGATGACAAAGACATCCCCATTGATCCTGGAAAACAAAAGGATCGGCTTCTTGGGCAAGCTCGGTGCAATGACCCGAAAAGAAGCCTGCCAATGGCTTAAGCAATACCAAGTCACCGTCTGCGAGAAACTATCGGGCGATCTGGACTTGGTGGTGATCGGAGCCGACGAGATGCCCGATGAAGACATCCAAGCGATGCTCCATGAAAAGCTTCGAGAGCGGATTGGAAACGGAACCACATTGCTAATCCATGAACAGGATTTATGGTCGGCACTGGGGCTCGTCGATGACCCATCCCAAAAACAGCTTTATACTCCCGCGATGGTTGCAAGCCTGATCAAGACTCGCGTCAGCGCCGTGCGCCGCTGGCACCGCATCGGATTGCTTCCAAGCATCAAAGTTGCTCACAAGTTACCCTATTTCGATTTCGAGCAAGTCCAATGCGCCAAACAGATCGCCGCATGGACCAAGCAGGGCGCGCGAGTTACCGATCTAAAAAAACAACTCGATGAGTTCGGCGACCGCATCGCAAACCGTAGCTTGATCGATCTGGATATCCGAATCGATGGCCGCCGTATCCTGCTTTGCGATGAAGGAAAATTGATCGGATCCCAAGGTCAGTTGCACTTGGATTTTGATGAGCCCTCCGATGGCCAGCACGATCCAGAGGGACCGCCCAGTATCCTGGTGATGGCTCCACCGGGTGGGCATGCAGGACTGCTCGATGTCCAAGACCGGCCATCGCTGGAAATCGGGCAAGACAGCGGGACTTGGACCAAGGATGCCATGCTGGCAGCTGCCGAGGAACTCGAAGATGCCGGACGTATCGACGAAGCGATCGAATGGCACCGAGTGATTTTGGCCAAATATGTTCCTACCGCCGATATCGTTTTTGGTCTGGGGGAATTGCTGCTCAGGTCCGGTGAGGTTCAAGCCGCACGAGAACGATTCTACAATGCGATCGAAATCGACGAAGACTTTGTCGAAGCCCGAGCCAGTTTGGGCTGCGTGCTGGCCGAAACCGGTCAGCTCGATCTAGCTGTTGCTGCTTTCGAAGGTGCGCTGGCAAAAGATGATCGATACCCCGATGTCCATTACCATCTAGCAAGGTCTCTGGATGAACTCGGACGCAGCGATCAAGCAACCAAACACTGGTTGAGATTCCTGCAACTCTCACCGCAAAGCCCTTGGGCCGACGAAGCCCTGGAAAGATTGGGTAGAAGCTAAGCTTAGCTAAACCCTCGTTAACGAACTTGACGCTTCGCAGCGCCAGTTGCGATCGGATCGACAATCGGTGGCAAGCTCGGCTTGACCTGCTCCTGGGAATCCGACACTGCAATGGCCAACCAACCATACTCCATCTGCAGCTGCGATACCTTCATTCCTTGTGCTAAGGGGTTGCTCATCAAGGAATCAGCAACCATCGGAATGTTCGTGTTCCCAGCAAACACCTTCGTGAAAATCGCCCGAATCGGGAACCGATCCTTGGACCCCAACCGATGACCATCAACACTGATCAGCGGATCGCGCTCAAGCGATGCTTGCAACCCATCCACCGTGGGGATGTAAGAAGTCTTGACAGTGAAGTTCTTTAACTGAATGCGACCGGTTTGCTCTAAAGAAGCGATCCTGAGTGTCAGCCACATTCGGCCCCGATCAAACTCGATAGCCATCGGATGAACATCCATGAATCGGATCAAGACATCCTCGGGGGTATCCTCTGGCAACTCGAACGCCGGTTGCTGAAGAATCTCCGAGATCTTGTCGGCCAACTGCCGGATCGTCCAATCCCGGTCGGTCGGTATGGCCTGGGCAATCAAGTTGTTGATTGCTGATTGATGCAACTGCAAAGACAACAAGCTTTCCGAGGGTGCCAAGGGCCTAGGGGTATAAGCAGCGATCTGATTGACCCCTGCAACGCGATACCGCGCGACCAATCGGGTATCGGTCGACTGCATATCGAGAATCATCGGCTGGAGATCCAGAGCGTGCAGAGGCCCGATGAGCCGCTTGTCGTATTGCTCCTGAGCACGGTCGATGTTGGTCTGAAGCTGTTTGTTGAACTCATCGTCGGTCTGCTTGGCGATCAGCCGCTGCGAAATCCTCTTGGCAATCGGCTTTTTCTCATTGAACTCCTGCTTGGCCACATAGCGGACCATATCACCAAAGATGGGGAGCTGATCCCAATTGGTCGAGAATTTACGCAGCGATTCCTGAGACTGCACGCTTGCTGGTTGCCCGTTGATCGACAGCGAACTGGGATCGACTCTCACCTCTCGAACGGATTGGACTTTGGCGTTGCTAGAATTGTAGAAGGTCGCACCGCTACGACTGCTGCGCGTATTGGATTGAATGTTGCCATCAAGATTCAAACCCACTTTCCAACCTGTCGTATCGGGTAGAAAATCAATGCGCAAATTGGTTTGTATCTTACTGGCCCCTTGAGTGTCGGCCCCGAGGATTTTCTGTTGGACCGGCCGTGTGCTGACTTGATCCCTGGGCAGCAATCGGTTCACAAAATCCTCAGATACACTCAGGCGAACATTCGCATTGCGATACTGCTGGTTCAGAGCGTTGGCGATCGAGTACTGGGGCTGCGAATCCGAGAACCTCAGCGACTGGATCACCTGAGCAATATCTTCACCACAGCGATGCACCGAAACTTCTTCGATCGATTCAATATCCAAAAGCAATTTGCGATAGTCGACCGGACTTACCGTCAACGGACGAATGTTTTCTGCCAGCGCCTGTATCTCGCGACTGGTAAGCACCTTCTTTTGATCCTCAGAGATCCTGCTGAACGTCAACCGCCCCAGAAATTCCTGAGCGATTTCCATCTGCTCGGCCGGCTCGAGCACCTGACCGCTAGCAAGACGATCGATTTGATCGAGCAAAAGAAACTCTGTCCAGTTATCAACATCCGAAGTACCTTTTAATGCCCAGCGGACCTGCGCCAAATCCTCTGCGAGCCTCGCATAATCCAATTGCGAACCAACCGCCCAGACCAACTTCTCGCCCCCCAGTTTGAGTGAATCGGAATTCATGCACTCATGGACCTTGGACCAAACAATCGCCCGACGCCCCACCGCATGGGCCAACTGCGAAACACCGATGGCCTGCTGAGTCTGTGACTCCAAATTCGACTCCGCCCATGCAAATCCTCGTGCCGCCAGCGCCCGAGCTTGCTCAAGCAACTGGGCGGAACGATCCGAACCGATAGGGATTTGGGCAAACGTCTCAAAGAGTCGCTGAACATCGCTTGGCCAACCCGCGATTTCCTGCGATTGCAACTGCATGGCAGGATCCATAAGCCCCGAACACTGGGACAAAAGGCTCATCGCAAGTGGCCAATGGCGATTGCTTTGAACCGAACTCGATACCTCCGGACGCTGAAACAGCGGATCTGTCGATTTGGTGACCAAGACCTCTGGGTCCTGAGATGGCGCTGCCACGGCAGACGAAATGTTGCGAATAGCACCGCCGGTGCTAGATCCCTCTTTGGCCGCGATCCATGCAGTAGGTCGACTCGACTCAAAAGGATTGCTCCACGGATGCGATACCGGTGCTGTGATCCGAACCCCGCTGCTGGGCTCGACCATCGCAATCGATGTCGGGGCGGGAGTTCTATACGTACTCAAATTGGACCGTATGGCCAAGTCCTGCTGGGAATACGTATCCATCAGGATCGGTTCGGACACGATCTTGGACTTGGCCACCGGGGTTTCGATGGTCTGAACCACCGTAGTCCTCTCGGGGAATTGGACCCCGCGCTTCTTGGGCGCAACCAAATCCGGCCCAAACAAAAACAAAAAGGAAGCGACGATAGCTGCCAAGAGTGCAAAGATCCACCCGCTAACACTCTTTGTTGACCTAATCGTCATCCGTGAATCCCCTAGGACAGCTCAGATTACGTGGCTCTGCCGCGACGGCTCCACCGATGGCCCCGCGGAGCGTCTGATGTCACCCCTCGTCCTTTCGTTTTCGACCTTCAACCCCCCAACGATGAAAACACTCTGGAACGAATTCGCCCAGTATTCCCAAACACGCTACCCCCCTGTAACGCCTAGATAAAATGGGAGGACCTTTAGATTTGCTAGCATGCAATCGATCCCATTTTTGATAGGATGATGCACCGACCAGATGGCCTACATCCCATCTGAAGGATTCTCACCTTGAATTATTCGAGTCGCTAATCATGAAATGCTACTACTTGGCCCTCCTATGGATCGGCCATCTGATTTCCCTGCTTGCCTTTGGACAAACTGCAAACCAAGCGGGTGAGGCTCAAGCGAAAGGACCAAGACCGGTGCAGATCCAGGACATGTTCAAGTATGTTCGGTACGCGGATGCTCAACTAAGCCCAGACGGAAAATCCGTGGTTTACCAAGCCACCAAGTTCGGGGATCCTGCCAAGAACATCAAATCGACCAACCTATACCGAGTCGACTTGCAGGATGGCAGATCCACCCAAGTCACCACTTCGGTCAAGTCCGACACGCATCCAAGGTTTTCCCCAGATGGCAAGCAATTGCTGTTTGAATCCACTCGAGATGGCACGTCCCAATTGTACATTCTGGATTCTTCAAACCTTGGCGAAGCCAGACAACTCACTGGGATTGCCACAGGTGCCTCTACGGGAATTTGGTCCCCCGATGGCAAACGCATCGCGTTTGTCTCGACGGTGCGTCCGGAATTGAGCAACTTGCCGTTTGCCGAGTCCGACGCCAAGAACAAAGAGGCAGACGATCTAGCTGCATCCAGTCCGGTGAAAGCCAAGATCTTCACCCGACTGTTTTACCGACACTGGGATTCGTATGTCGAGGACAAGCGTCAGCACTTGTTTGTCATCAATGCTGACGGGACCCAGTGCCGTGATGTAACTCCTGGCGATAGAGACGCTTATCCAACCAGCATGACATTCAGTTCCGGAGATGACTTTTGTTTCTCTCCCGACGGAAAGTATCTGATCATCTCTGCGGTGCCAGCCCAAGCAGAAAGTTGGACGACCAATTACGATCTTTGCCGAATCGACCTGAGTAATCCATCGAGCCATTGGCAAACGCTCACCCCCTCGAATGCAGCCGCCGATTGCAATCCCAAGTTCAGTCCCAGCGGCAAGAAAATGGCTTACCGAGCCCAAGCTCGGGCCACTTACGAAGCCGACAAATGGAACTTGATGGTCGTTGATTGCAATCCAGACGGCAGTTGGATCGGTGCCCCAAAAGCCTGGACGCAAAACATCGATCGTTCGGTCGGTGAATACAGTTGGCTCAGCGACGAAACGATCGCTTTTGTCGCAGAGCAAAACGGAGCCACAGCGCTCTTTAGTGTCGATGCAAAGTCGGATCCAGTGCAAGTCCCTTTGCAGTTTCCAGACGATCTTGGAGGTCCGAACCGGGCCGGCCAAATCACCTCGATGCACACCCAATCCGACCAAGTTGTGATTGCCCGAGCAACGATGAATGGTCCTGCAGAAATCTACGTCGGCAAGAAATCTGATTTAGCAAAAGTTCCTCTTCGCAAGATCACCCGTGAGAACGATCCTCTTGCGGCCTCCTTGGAACGAGCCGTTCCCGAATCGGTATCGGTCGATGTCCAAGGGGATCAAGCCATGCAAATGTGGATCCTCAAACCGCCGGGCTTCGACGCTTCGAAAAAATGGCCTGTCGCCTACCTGATCCACGGGGGCCCCCAAGGGGCTTGGGAGGACGGTTGGAGCTTTCGATGGAACCCACAATTATGGGCAGCCCAAGGCTACGTGGTGGTGCTTCCGAATCCTCGCGGGTCGACCGGTTTTGGACAGAAATTCTGCGATGAAATCAGCGGCGACTGGGGTGGAAAATGCTATCGGGACTTGGTCGCCGGCCTGGAAATGGTCAAAAAACTGCCTTACGTGGATCCTGCTCGCATCGGTTCTGCCGGGGCGAGCTTCGGCGGCTATATGCAAGATTGGTTCGCCGTCAACGAGATTTCCAAAGACCTTCGATGCCTGATCAGCCACTGCAGCGTTTACAACTTTGAAAGCATGTGGGGTACGACCGACGAGCTATGGTTCGATGAGTTCGAGCACGGTGGATTGCCATGGGAAATCCCGGGAAAATATAGGGAGTTTAGCCCTCACACGTTGGCTGGCAATCTGAGTAAGTACAAAACACCCATGCTCGTTATCCACAACGATCTGGATTTCCGTTGCCCGATCGGCCAAGGCCATGAATTGTTCCAGGCGTTGCAACGCCAAGGTGTCCCGAGCCGATTTGTGAATTTCCCCGATGAAGGCCACTGGGTGAGCAAATCTGCCAACAGCATCGCATGGCACAACGAAGTGTTCGCTTGGCTGAAAAAGTATTGCCCACCAGGTGGCAGATAACATGGGGGCATCCTTGGATACATTGGATCGGAAATCAGGCCTGGGACTGCACTGGAAAATCCTCATCGGGATGGCCATCGGCGCGATGACCGGCATCGCTTGCAATCTGATGGTGCGAGGTCAAGGTCCTGAGGCTATCGCCAAGTTGAAATGGTTTGCCGATACCTTTACCTTCCCAATCGGAAATCTATTTCTGCGATTGATCTTTATGGTCGTCGTGCCGCTTGTCTTCTGCGCTTTGACATTGGGCGTCGCGGAGATTGGGGATGTTCGGAAGCTTGGGCGACTCGGCATGCGCACCTTGGTCATGACGCTGATCTTTTCAACCGCCTCGGTCTTGATCGGCCTGACTCTTGCCAATGTCCTTCAACCAGGAAACTTGATCACCCAGGAAAGTCGCGAGGCGCTCAAAGAGCAATACGCCGAAGACGCCAGCAAGAGCATCAAGTCGGCCAGCAAAGCCAAATCGATCACCGACACCATTTTGGATATCATCCCCAAGAATCCCCTGCAGGAAGCCGTCGGTGCCCTCGATGGTTCTTCCCCAGGCAGTGGAATGCTGGGTGTGATGTTCTTTTCTCTGTGCTTTGGAATCGCACTGACGGTGATTCCCTCAGATCGATCGGAGCCTGTTCTGGAAGTCTTACGAGGTGTGTATGAAACGGTCATGGTGATCATCTCGGCTGCGATGAAGCTTGCTCCTATCGGAGTGGCTGCCTTGGTGTTCTCGATCTCTGCGGTCCTGGGACTGCAATTCTTCGTGGCCCTCTCCGGGTACGTCGTGGCCGTGCTGACAGGCCTATCGATCCACATGCTTGTCGTCTATTCCCTGGCCGTTTGGCTCATCGCAGGTCGGAACCCGATCGCGTTTTTCAAAGACATCATCGAGGTCATTTTGACGGCCTTTGCAACCTCTAGCTCCAACGCCACCTTGCCTACCTCGCTGCGCGTGGTCGAGGAAAAACTCAAACTTGATCCCAAGGTTGGGCGGTTTGTTTTAACCATTGGATCGACAGCCAATCAAAACGGCACAGCCCTATACGAAGGAATGACGGTGCTGTTTCTAGCTCAAGTTTTCGGACAAAACCTAGACCTCACACAGCAGTTGACCGTAGTATTACTAAGCGTTCTTGCGGGCATCGGTACGGCTGGGGTTCCCGGTGGCTCTCTGCCACTGGTGGTCCTGGTCCTTCAGACAATCGATGTGCCAGCCGAAGGCATCGGGATTATCATGGGAGTCGATCGACTCTTGGATATGTCTCGCACCACCGTCAACGTCGTGGGCGATGTCGCTATCGCCGCCTGTGTCGATGGATGGGAACACCAACACCAACCCAACTGAGTTATCATTCCTTAGTTTGTGCGTAAGGCCAAGGTCGATGGTTCTCCTTACCGCCCTAAAGACACCTGGACTCCTTGGTACAACTTGCGCTTTGCTCCTGTGTATCTTGCCAGCAAGCCGCGCGGACTTTGTCGTGTACCGTCTGCCGGGAACCCAAGTCACCGTGCTGCTCGAAGGTAAAACCAAAGGAGTCGGACACGGAACCTTCGAGTACACCCACCCTTCCTTGGGTATCCTGACCTTCAGCCATGACTCTGCTTTGATCATCAAAGCTCCCACCAAGTCCGAAGAGTATCGACGGCTTTGGAACCAAGCTCGCCAAGACTCATCCTTTGAAGCTTACATCCAAGCCGCCCGATTCGCCATCCGAAGCGGCTTGCTCGATGAGTTCAAAGAGTGCTGCAACGCAGCTTATAAAATCCAACCCGAGCATCCGACCATGCTACGCCTGCTTGAAGCCCGCAAGAGGATCAAAGAACCCCTCGGACACTGGGAGCAATGCCAAAAGGAACTTCGCGAGTCGGTCCCTCTTTCCACGATGAAGTTCGCGCAGAGCGAGCACTATCTACTGCTGCACGACACCGGCGAGAACAAAGTCGGCAGGACCCGACAAACGCGTGCTCAAAGCCGATTGGAATTGCTCGAAAAAGTCTACGAATCGTATTTCATGAAGTTCGCCCTCGAAGGCATCGTGCTCGATACTCCCAAAGAACCCATGAAAGTCGTTCTCTTCGGCCAAGAACAAGACTATGTCAGCTACACCCAACAACGCGACAGGGCCTTGATCGGTGCCCTTGGGTATTGGTCCGCCCAAGACAATATCGCGGTGTTCTTCGATCAAGGAACCACCCAACGCATGAAGGCGCTCGAGGAACACGCCAAGGAACTCCAAAAGAACAAAATGAGGTCTCGCGGTTCTCCACAAGCCAAAGATGCAGCCTACCTAGCCAACACCGTCGAACTGCTAGTGAAACTTACCCGACAAGGAGATGACATCGAAGTCGTTTCGCACGAAGCAACCCATCAACTTGCCGGCAACTCCGGAATCATGCCACGCAACAAAGTCGCACTGCGTTGGGCGCACGAAGGTCTAGCGACCTATTTCGAAACCTCCAGCGATGCCCTCTGGGGAGGTATCGGTGCGGTCAACGAAAGCCGTCTGAAAAGCTATTACCGCGTCTCCTCGGATCCACGACGCAGCGACATCGGCCTGCTGGTCTGCGACGGCCTTTTCGATCTTGCTCAAAACCAACAAGAAGAAGCCGATGTGTACGGTCAAGCCTGGGGACTGACCCATTTCCTCATGGAACGACGCTTCGATGACCTCATGGATTACTATCGAAAAATCTCCGCCATCGAATCGTCCAACCAAACCATCACTCGCGGTGACTTGGTCAAACTCTTCAGCGAATCCTTCGGCGATCTAAAGCTTCTGCAATCCCAGTGGCAAGCCCACATGCGGGAACTCAAAACCGATCTGGATCGCGCCAAAGTAGACCGATAAGCCCCACCTCAGATCAACCCGACCCAAGACACTCTGCCATCTGCAGAGCACCAGGGGTCTGAGACCAATCCAGAACTCCCAACGCACTGCGCACCTGCTCAAGCCGCTCGGGAACCGATAACGCTTCGTCCACAAACAATATCGCCCGATCACCAACCCGAACCAATCCACCCCGCACACCAGCGAGCCACTCGCTACGCACCTGAATCCCTTCTTCTTGGGCGATTGCTAGCATTGTTTCGAGCGTTTCCAAGCTGTTCATAGCGATTGGATTTCCGAGGTTTAATGAAAACAGAGTCATCGAGCAAGTTTCCGAAATATTTCCTAACACAATTGCTCAGTCCGTCGCAATCCTGGTGCATACCGATGCCCAAGAATCCGATACTCATCCTATGGACCAAAACAAAATACCCACATCGGTTGATTCGGATTCGCAGCGTTGGATCCAAGAGCTTCAAGAACGCTTGGTGCAGTGCGAACGCCTTGCGGCCGTCGGTGAGCTGACGAGCACCACCACGCATGAGTTCAATAACATCCTCATGACCATCTTGAATTACGCCAAACTGGGACTGCGTCACAAGGATGACGCGACGCGGGAAAAAGCCCTGGCTCGCATCCTCGATGCAGCCAATCGCGGAGCGAAAATCACCAGCTTGGTCCTGGGCCTTTCCCGATCCTCTTCGGGAAGCCTCGACCCGGTCGATCTGGTAGCAATCGTCCAAGACGCCTTGGTCCTGCTTGAAAAGGAACTTCAAAAATACCGCATCCACGTTGAAAAAGAGTTTTCCAGCGTCCCTAACATTCTGGGTTCTGCTGGCCAACTCCAACGCCTCCTGCTGAACCTGATCACCAATGCCCGACAAGCGATGAAAGAAAACGGGACGCTCCGTATTGTGGTCAAGCATGACGCTAAAACCAACTCGGTGGTCCTTACCGTCAGAGACAATGGTTCAGGGATTCCCAAAGAAGTCCTACCTAAGATCTTCGATCGGTTCTTTACGACCAAGTCTGGGCCGGATGCATCGGGCAAAGGGGGAACAGGCCTTGGCCTGTCGGCTTGCAAGCAGATCATCGACGAGCACAAGGGCCGTATCCGAGTCGAGAGCACGGTGGGCAAAGGAACCGCCTTTACTATCCGATTCCCCGCGGCTGCGATGGCAAGGGCCACACCAGCGGCCTAGCCTCCTAACGCGTTGCTTCCCTTCGGGCGTAGAAGAGCCAGTAGGTCACCGGGATCACAAAGAGTGTAAAGATCGTGCTGGCAATAAGCCCGAAAATCAGCGACCATCCCAAACCGGAGAAGATCGGATCGAGGGTGATCGGAATGGCCGATAACATCGCTGCTCCGGCCGTCAGCAAGATCGGTCGCAAACGCACAACCCGACTCTCTAGGATCGCGTCGAACAACGGCCGACCATTGCGAACTGCTTGTTCCATAAAGTCCACCAAGATGATCGAATCCCGCGTGACGATCCCCGAAAGTGCGATCATCCCAATCATGGCCGTTGCTGTGAAATAGACCGGATCGGCATAGCCTCCAACATTCGTTGCCGCGATCTGATTGAGCATATAAAAGCCGGGCATGACTCCCAGTACAGTCAATGGAATAGCAAGCATCACAATGACGGGTATCAAGAACGATCCGGTCTGAGCGACCAGGATGATATAAATCAAAACCATCGCGGCTCCAAAGGCCAATCCCAAGTCGCGGAAGACATCCAAGGTGATCTGCCATTCGCCTTCCCCAGAGAAACGGGCAGTAAGGCCCTCTTGCAACCCCCAAGCAATTCCAGAACCGTTGGCAAGGAAGGTTCGAGACCCAACCTTTCGCGCCGTTGTTTGGGCAACAAACGATCCGCCCGCCTGCATTCCAGTAGGTGTGTCTTGATCGACCAACACATCGACAATGCAGTCGGCGGGTGGACGGCCAGCCGTCTCGGCCATAACGTAAGCGACCCGCTGTAGATTCTTGTGATAGATCGTTTGCCCGACACTATCTTGTTGCCAATAACCGATCTCGGTCAATCTCACCAAGGATCCGCTGTGCCCGCGAACAGCGATCTGACTCAGTTCCAGTGGGTCCTGCCTGAGCGCCTGTGGCAGTCGAACGACAATCTCCAATGGCCTGCGTTCTGCGGGTACCCTAAGCAATCCGCTGGTCTCGCCGACGGAGGCTGTCCGCACTGCAGCAGCAATATCGCTGACGCTGATTCCGGCCAACGCAGCCTTTTCCTGATCGGGAACAAACGTCAGTCGCACCATGGGAGCTTCGGACATATCGTCGACTTCAACCACTCCAGGCTCTTGCTCGAGCCGCTTCTTGACAACCTTGGCCGAAGCAAGCAGGTCGTCATAGGAGGTTTCGGATTGCCCGTAGACTTCCGCCACGATCGATGCCAAGACCGGTGGTCCCGGCGGTAGTTCTACCAACCGGAGCTTGCCGCCGGCTCGCTGGGCCAACTGAGTCAATTCATCGCGCAGCCTCAGTGTGATCGCATGACTTTGCTGCACGCGATTCTTCTTGCCGACAAGATTGACTCGTATCTCCCCCTGATGGGTCGCACCGCGAAGATAATAGTGTCGCACCAATCCGTTGAAATCGATCGGGCTGGGGCATCCCACATAGCTGGTGTAGTCGATCACCTCGGGTTCCCCAGCGATGCGATCTTCGATCTGTTGAAGGACCGCCGAAGTCCTCTCTAGCGTCGTGCCTTCGTCCATGTCCAAGAGCACCAGAAACTCATTCTTGTTATCGAAGGGCAGCATCTTCAGTGGCACCATCCGCAGAGCACCAAGCCCCATGGCGGCAAAGGTCAAAACCCCAATGATCGCAAGAAAACCAAGAGCTCTCAGACGGTTCTTCAGCAGCGGGGCCATGATCGGTTTGAAAATCCGATACAGCAACGTCTTGCTGACTGCCTCCGGGTCGTAGGCCGCATGGTTACCGACGCTATCGGTCCCCCCCGAAGTCTCGGTGGTTGCCTCGTCGCTGTGCTCAAAACCATGCTTGAGCACATGGTAGCTCAGCCAGGGCGTGATCGTAAATGCAACGACCATCGACATGAGCATCGCCACCGGTACGTTCAATGCCATCGGGGACATGTACGGCCCCATCATGCCGGTGATAAAGAACATCGGCAAGAAACTGACGATAACGGCCAGCGTTGCACTGATCAGCGGCGGTCGAATCTCCGCGACAGCTTCAAGCACAATCCGCCGCGATGCTCTCTTCTTCTGATGGAAATGCCTTGCGATGTTCTCGACGTCAACGATCGGGTCATCGACCAGCAAACCCAAGGCCAGGATCAATGCAAAGAGTGTGACTCGATTGATCGTAAACCCAAAGAGCAAATTGACAAACAAGGTCAAACCAAAAACCACAGGAACGGCGATAGCCACAATGAAGGCCTCGCGCCAGCCCATGCCAATGGTCAGCAGCAGTATCACAATCAGGATCGCGATTCCCAACGCCTCGATCAACTCGTTGACTTTTTCGTTAGCGGTAAGCCCAGCGTTGCGGCTGATGATCAATTCCACATCGTCTGGCAAAACACTCTCTCGCAACCTCTCGGCTTGGTCGATCACCAAATTCGATACCCAGACTGCGTTGGCACCTTTTTGTTTCGAAATCGCAATCGTGACTGCAGGCCTGCTGTGCCGCTGTCGGTGAGAATCTGGCGAGGCCCCATGGATGTCTTGGTGATGGCCACCAAGAAAGGTTCCCGGAGTTCCCTCATGCTGCGGGAATTCCGATGCGGCACCCCAACCATGACGGACATACGTGCGCGGCTCGGGGGCTGAATCGATCACCCTTGCGATGTCTTTCAAATACACCGGCATTCCCTGGAATACTCCGACGACCAAGTCGCTCAGCTGGCCAGGATAACGGAGACCAGCCGACGTGCGAAGCTGGATCTGCATGTCGGACCTTGCAATCTGATCACCAGGTGACACATCGTTGGCCGCTCCAATGGCCCGCTGAACATCGCTGAGGGTGAGCTGATAAGCCTGCAACCGATCTGGCGAAACTTCGACTTGAACCACCCTCGATTCGCCACCGACGATATACGCTCGATTGACATTGCGAATGGTTGCAAGTCGTTCGATAAGCTCTTCGCTGATTCGACGCAACTGAAAACTATCGTCGCTTGCACCCTGGAGCGTCAGCGTCACGATCGGAACATCGTCGATCTCGACAGGTTTGAGGATCCAGTCTCGCACGGCCGAAGGGATCGAATCTTGGTTCTCGTTGAGCTTCTTAAAAAGCTTGACCAAACTGCGTTCTCGATCTTGACCGACGTAGAATCGCACCGTGATGACCGCTTGGTCATCACGCGACATGCTATAGACATACTCGACCCCATCGATCTGGGAGAGCATCCGCTCCAAGGGGGTCGAAACTAGCTGCTCGACCTGCTTGGAATCGTAACCAGGCGCGTTGACAAAGATGTCCGCAAGCGGCACGACGATCTGAGGATCTTCTTCGCGCGGGGTAAACCACAAGGCCGCTAAGCCGACCAATGATGCCGCGATGATCAGAATGATCGACAAATTGCTGTCGACAAAGGCCCGAACGATTCCTGAAAGAAAGTCGTTTGGCCCATGATCTTGTGATGGAGATTTGGACACTATCGAACCTCCGCCGCAGTTTTGCGCACCAGGAGAATTTCTCCTTCTCGTACGCCTGCTAGGATCTGGACTTGATCTCCATACTCGCGGCCCAACTGCACATTGCGACGGCGCACGTGTCCATCCTCGGCGATGTTGACCATCGCCAACTGACCAATGCGCGTGATGGAGTCTTGAGGTACCAAGATCGCCGGTTCAGTACCCAAGGGCAATTTGAGTCTACCGAACATTCCACTGTAGATCCCTTCAGGCAATGCCCCTTTGACTTTAACCTCGAAGGAGTGTGTGGCCGAATCAGCCTGCGGCACCACTTCGCTTATGGTCGCTTGGGTCTCAAACTTCAGCGCATCCAAACTCGCGTTGATGCTTTGCCCCGGCTTGAGCGACAGGGCAAGGCTTTCGCGGACTTGAGCGACCAGTTGCATTTGTGTCGGATCGTATATCCGGAATAAAACTTGACCCGGCACCGCCGTATCCCCTGCCTTGACTTGCTTGTCGACGATGATGCCGTCAAAAGGAGCAGCGATGGTTGCAAACGACAGTTGGATACGAGCCTCCTCGATCGACTGCTTGGCCCTTTGGACCTCGGCATTGGCAGATCGCAAATCGGCTTCACGAGATTGGTATTCCGACTGCGAAATCGCTGATTGAGCCAACAGCGAATTGGCTCGCTGAAACTCCGATTGAGCTTGGACTTGCCTGGCTTGGGCCGCCACAAGGTTCGAGTCGACCTGGCCCAGCCGAGCTCTTAAGTCTTGATCTTGAAGCTTGACCAAAACCTCACCGGCACGAACTTTCTGACCCGCCGTAACGCTGACCTCCTCGATACGCGCAAGGATTTTGGAAGCCACCGCAGCCTCGTGAACCGCTTGGATCGTCCCAACGGCCGTCTCGTACCGAGGGATGTCCACCGACTTCAAAGCCACAAGCTCGGCACCCTGCGGGATCGTCCGCGGCGGAGGATCTGCCAAGCCGTGGACCTTAGGGTGAAAAATTCCCGCCGCCCACAAGAGCATCCATAGGACCGCCGCAAGGCCAATAAGCACCAACAACCAGGACCTCAGCTCGCGCAGCAACACCGCAAGTCCAGCCAATCGAGTATTCATCGCTTTGTTCATTCTGTAAGTGGGGCGGAGCCTTTACGACTTGGCTTGATTCCAGGGCATTTTGGCAAGGCACATACCCATCATGCAGCTATCAAAAAGACCTGCATGCAGCAGGCCTGCTCCCATCAAACCCGATAGAACGGCCCATCGAGTATCATGAACCAATGCCAGTAACGAAAAAAGAAAGATCAAAGAGCCTGCCAGCATGCGAACTTGGCGATCCAACGCAATGGTTTTTTTGCCTCGGGTGACCGGCAAGCCGGCTTGGTCCCAAGCCATCGTGCCACCTTCGACATTCACGACGTTGCTCAGTCCTGAGCCGAGCAGGCTCTGGCAAGCCTGACTGCCCCGCGCACCAGATCGGCAAATCACATAGATCGGCTCTGTCGAATTTGGATCCACTCCAAGGGCCGAAGGACTGAGCTTATCGAGCGGGATGTTTTTAGCGATGTCGACATGAATCTCTTGGTACTCCGCCGGGGTTCGCACATCGACCAAGTGGATCGATTTGCCTTGCGTCATCAGTTCAAAAAGTTGCTTCGGAGAGATGGTCTGGTTGGACATCGGAGGTGGTCTTGTGGATAGAGGAACGATTGGGAGGATTAAGGTCGATTATGGATTTGTCGATGATTTACTTTTTGGCACCGAAGCGGTCTTCGATGCACTGAAGGATATTTTTCAGGTGGGGTTCGATGACCTCGTAGTAAACCTTTCTGCCGTCGCGTTTGCTGGCTAGGAATCCGCATCGTTGCATGAGCCGAAGGTGTTCGGAGGCCATGGGGGTAGGGATCTCGCAGGCTTGGGCCAGTTCGGTGACCGTGAACTGTTGGGCCATGAGCATTTGCAGCATGCGCAGGCGGTGCGGGTGGGCCAAGACCCTTAAGCATTCGGCGGCTTGGCCAAGCGATTCCAGACTCGTTAGTTTGACTTTGGTCGTAGACATTGCGGTTTCCTTCCAGAGCCCATCGGTTGCGGTTGGATCCGCGCGGATCTCCCTTATTTCAATATATCGGAACTTAGCTAACTATCCAATAGTAATTGGTTGAAAATGGGGCGAATGTTCAGAGAATGCAGGCAAATAGTGCTTGGACTGGGCTGTCCAGGGCTGGGGAATGGGTATGTTTTTGGCTTGACAGTTTCGGCCCGTGGCTTACACTTTCGCGTCCTAACTTTGCCTTGGCAAACGCGGGGCAGCGCACAAAAAGCGTTGGAAGCGTTCAAAACGCACAAAGCAATGATTGGCCCCGTCGTCTAGAGGCCTAGGACATCGCCCTTTCACGGCGGTAACACGGGTTCGACTCCCGTCGGGGTCACTGCTTGAACATCCATGAGGCATCTGCCACCATCAACACCCAGCAAAACGCTGGGTGTTTTGGTTTCTACTCCGCTCAAGCCCCAAGGCACCGGCGAATTACTCCCGACGCTTGCGCTTGATCGGCTAACAACAGTCGGCCCTTCGGGCCAGAAAACCAAACAGCCAAGTCTTATCGTGTTCCAGGAAAGGCTTATGGACAATACATAGCAGTAAACTATGATTTGCATTGTCGCTAGTAGCACTTCCACGGATCTTCTTGCACTGCTAACTTTGTCTGTTAACGTGTAGTGTCCAGATCATCGAGCAAGATCCTCGAACAGCTGAAGAGAAGATGATGCAGTTAATGCGGTGGGGCAAGGAACCACCTGGCGTCCATACCCAAAGGGAGCATAACCGTAGGGTTCAATCTGAACGACCAATAACAGAATCAAGCAGCCCGAAGAACGGGATCATCCTGCCATTCAGTAGCAGGTAACAGGAATACGCAGTAATATGTCAGTTGAGGAAATTTTGTGTCATGTATGCGAAAACAGAATTTCGATTCTCGAAATCAATTGCCCACATGACAACACACCCTTGCCGGGCTATCCCAATGTGCGCCTTGCGCAAACCAAGTCCCAAACGGAGGCCTTGGAAAATCGATATCACGCTGCGAGAGAGTACTGCAAGACGCATCAACGTGATGAGTCGCTCGAAGCCTTTGAGAGCGAAGTAAAAGAGAGAAGCCAAGCTGTATTATCGCTTAATTACACCGAACTACGCAGGCTGGCAGAGAATCCAAAATTGGTTTTCTCTACCTTTCATGAGCGAGTGAAAGCGGGATTGCAGATTCCATCGGGAGGAAAATGGGACATCCTCCGCGGTATCGCAGAGCACTCGCTCTACCAACACCAGAAAGACCACATCCGGTTCGCTGCACTTAGCACAAACGGCATCGGCGTACTCAACTATGGCGATTGCCATGTCACGTTGAAAACGCCACTTATCGAGCAGCGGACCTCTGTGTTCGAAGATAACAATGTCGTTTTTACGGTGTACTCCCAAAAGACCACGATGGCGCAAGCGATCGATTTGCCACCAGGCCACTTGACCGACTGGCAGAATCGCCACAAGCTGGCCGTGGCCAAACTCGCAATGCAGCTCCCCGAGTCCCCGCCCTCCCAGGAGGAAATCGCTGGAATCCTGATTGACCAAGGAGCGACTACAGCCGATGATAGATTCATAGAATTGCATATTTTTGGACCAATGACGGTATTGACGATTGAGAAGGTTCGAGTGACGCCGAAGCAAGTCGGCAGTAGAAGAAAGCCGAAAAAAGCAGAGGTCGCGAGCTTGAAAGCAGCCCTGAAACAAAACAAGGTTCTAGATGTCCAAGACATTGGCTAGAAAGGAGCGCTGCGGTGCAAGCATTGATTTCTGGATTTATCGGTCAAGCGCTGCTGGTTGAAGGTGGTGTGTTTCGGTCGCTGCGAGTGGACCGTTCCGCGACACCCACACCTGCAAGCCCCGGCGATGTCCGCAATTTCTTAGCGCGAGCCACCGATGCCTATGCTCTTGAGGATACTCAGGTCGAACAAGTTCTTGAAGCGTTGGAGGCAGCCTGGGAAGGGACCTCAATATTCAACCTTGTACAGATTCTAACCTCTCCGTTTGAAGATGAAGACACGCGTTCTCTAGCCGCCGAGGAACTAGACGATTCTCTCAAGGACCAAGCGGCTGTGGCGTTCGCCGAACGCAGTCTCTTTAGTGCCCCTTGGCCTACCGAGATTGCAAGACCGGCGAATTGTTCTGCGCAAGTTGCAGCGTTTCTCGATCGATTGGGAGATGTTCAAACCGCTATCAAGAGCGTTCATCGAGCGTTTGGGCTAGTCGAGCTCCAACTCATGCAACTGGACCAAGAAGTTTTTCAAGACCGTTTTCTTGCAACATCTATTCGAGAGGGTATTTACCGACTCTTGGTGCTCTATATGTCCGGGAAAGCGTCCAAGGCGGAAGTTCATTTCGCTTTCAATAAATGCCATTCTCTGAAATCCTTCAAGAGCTCCCGAGAAATCCTCAATGCTTGGCTCAAGGGACTTGGTAATCCTGAGAGATCCGCAGAATCAATAGGTACACGATCTATCGAGCCAAAAGAGGTTGAAGAAAATGATACGCCTTCCAGGTCCCCACGCCATCCTAAGAGAAGAGGTTTAAATCGTCAAAAAGAACATGAACGAGTCATGTCATTCCAGACGCAGATTGAAAGGCAGTTAAAAGAAGGAAGGATTGACTGGGCGATCGAGAACACCCGATCGTTGATAGACGAGCAAATCAGAAAATCAGGGAACGATTTCGCGTGCAAGACGCTTTGTTCCCTGGCTGCCCGTGCCCAGGAATTGGGAATGCACAAACTGCAACTGGAGTGGGCAAAAGAAGCGAGTTCGCTCAATCCCTACGATCCGATAGCGGCGACGCAAGTCGCGCATGCGATGCTAAAGAACGGCCAAATCAACATGGCCCTGAAGGCCTACGATCAAGTCATCGAGCAATTCCCAGCAAATGTGGTTGCCAAAACCGGCCGCGCCGAGACGCTCCGTTCTCTAGGCCAGTATTCCGAGGCGCTCATGGCCTACGATCAAGTCATCGAGCAATTCCCAGCAGATGTGGTTGCAAAGAACGGTCGCGCCGAAACGCTCCGTTCTCTAGGCCAGTATTCCGAGGCGCTCATGGCCTACGATCAAGTCATCGAGCAATTCCCAGCAGATGTGGTTGCCAAAACCGGCCGCGCCGAGACGCTTCGCTCTCTAGGTCAGTATTCCGAGGCGCTCATGGCCTACGATCAAGTCATCGAGCAATTCCCAGCAGATGTGGTTGCCAAAACCGGCCGCGCCGAGACGCTCCGTTCTCTAGGCCAGTATTCCGAGGCGCTCATGGCCTACGATCAAGTCATCGAGCAATTCCCAGCAAATGTGGTTGCAAAGAACGGTCGCGCCGAAACGCTCCGTTCTCTAGGCCAGTATTCCGAGGCGCTCATGGCCTACGATCAAGTCATCGAGCAATTCCCAGCAAATGTGGTTGCCAAAACCGGCCGCGCCGAGACGCTTCGCTCTCTAGGTCAGTATTCCGAGGCGCTCATGGCCTACGATCAAGTCATCGAGCAATTCCCAGCAGATGTGGTTGCCAAAACCGGATACGTTTGTGTGTTGGTGGATCTAAAGGAATATGACCAAGCGCTCAGGCTCATTGAGAGCCGGTTAGGGCCAAGTCCTTTACCCCAAACGCAAAACGATTGGATTGACTTCCATATTCGGGCCATGATTCTTCTGAAAAAAGGGGACGCTGTTTCGGCGTCGAAAGACATGAGGTTCGGTTTGGAACACTGCCAATTGGCCAAGCAAAAAGCGTATTTTGCGTCGGGTTTAGCAATCGCCCAAATGAAGCAGAATGCTGCGCAGGACGCACTCCATACAATGACGAAAGAAAACTCTTTCCTACCTGTGCCCCAGTTGATTCGGGGACTGGTTCTCTACGAAAATCACGATTCCCAGACTGCGATGGCCGAGATGGATCAACTCGATGACCGAGTAGCATTCATTCATGAAATCCGTCATGAAATGAAGCTCAAATACATCGACAAGTCTCCTGCTAGTAAATCCACCGATTGGTTCTTAGATCAACTTAGCAATCTTCTTCTTGCTGCTTAGCAGCCGGTCAAATCCAATTCGATGCACTCCATGAGTACTAGGCGGCAGATGGGGATGTTACAGTTTCATGACATTTGAGGGGTTTCGCGGTCACTCAGTCCCAGTACGAATCCGTGATGGGGCCCTTTAAATTGGAATTATGGAGATGATTTGACGAGGCCGTTGAATTTTGTGAAAAGCTTTCGGAATTGCCTGAGGAGATAAATTCCGGTCGCGTGTATGGTTTACCGACACAGGCTCAGTGGGAATACGCTTGCCGCGCTGGCACTACGACAGCATTTAGCTTTGGTGAAAGCAGGGAGTCACTAGGTGACTATGCGTGGTACAATGAAAATAGCGACTCTGAGGAGCACCCGGTGGGCCAAAAGAAGCCAAACGCTTGGGGGCTCTATGACATGCATGGCAATGTCTGGGAGTGGTGTAGCGACTGGATGATATCATATTGCAAGATGGTACCAAAACCCGAGGGTTCCGTTATCGATCCTACGGGTCCAAAAGAGGGCTCCGAACGCGCAATCCGTCTCTCAGGGCTGACACCCAAACGGCATCGTCGCGAGCTTGTCAAGTAAAAAATTCAAGATTGCTCCCGTCGGGCGCAATCCGAAGCGGAGGTTATTGGATAGTCGACGTTCGAATATCAAACTGGAGATCTCGTTCAAGCACGGTGTGTGTCCGCTGTGCAATCAATTCAGTTTTCGATGAATCGTAAGGGGTTATCAGATGAGAAAGGGACTTATGCGTTCTATGTTTGCAGCTTGCTGGTTGCTTGCCGGATCGGTCCAATGCCAAGCCGCAGTCGTGAGCTTTGGCTCTGGCACGAACGTTTTTCAGATGGAGTTTGTCACGATCGGCAATCCGGGGAATGCAGCCGATACCACTGGTGATCCGAATCCTGCAGGTGCCGTCGGTTACATATATGGCATCGGAAAGTTCGAAGTCAGCCGTGATATGATTACGAAGTTCAACGCTTCGCAGTCGCTTCAAATAACGCTTGCAGACATGACCTCCTTCGGAGGCAATGGAGCGAACAAACCCGCAACCAGTGTTTCTTGGAACGAGGCAGCCCGGTTCGTCAATTGGCTTAACACCAGCAGTAGTGGCTTTGCCGCTTATAAGTTCAAAACCGGTGGCGTCAACGATGACATCGAATTGTGGACTGCGTCGGACACACTTGATTACGACCCTCTCAATCCGTATCGCAGCAAGCGAGCCACCTATGTCCTCCCTAGCTACAACGAGTGGTACAAGGCGGCGTATTACAATCCTAACAACAGCACCTATTACGACTTCCCTAATGGCAGCAACACAGCACCAACTGCGGTAGCAAGCGGGACGGCCGCGAATACGGCAGTGTACAACCAGGATTTTTTCCAGGGCCCAACAGATGTGAACCTAGCAGGTGGCTTGAGCCCTTACGGCGTTATGGGCCTAGGAGGCAACGCTTGGGAATGGGAAGAGAGTTCCTTTGACCGGGCTAATATTAGTGCTTCTTCGTCTCGTGGGATCCGCGGCGGCTCTTGGCTTCACGGCTCCAGCTTCTTGTCGTCGTCGTCTCGCTTCGCCAACGGCCCTAGCAATGTGTATGATGACTACGGTTTTCGCGTCGTAAATCTTTCTCCAGTGCCTGAGCCGAGCATGATGGTGATTGGGACGCTATTTGGTCTAGGGGGGCTAGTGGCCAAACGGCGGATGAAGCCGCATTCGATCCATGATGTGCCTACACTCCAGGCCTGAATGCACTGTTTGCTAGAAGCATATCCTACGCCAGGAACATGAATACATGATTCAAGATAGCGCGGTCTTGCCGTTTCGAGCCCTTCAGGAATTATTGTGGCAAGGAGTGTATGCTACTGGTTTTTATCGAACTCGTACTCAATGAAATGGTACTCGTACTCGAAGCGGTCTACTATAGCGACTCAGCGAATTAGTTTGCAAATTACAGCGAACCGCTTCGATCAACCATCGGCATCGGCAGTTCAAACAGCCATCGGGTACCAGTACGACGAAATCCGATGCGATGCACGAACTTACGTAGCACCCACAATAATTCCTGAAGACCCCCCTTTCGATGCGCCTACCAGTGGCTTGATGAAATCGGCTACTTTGCGTATTAATTCCTAAACACATCGTCGATTCTTCTATATTTCCAACTCTTAAGTCTGCTTAATCGGCTTTATTTTAGGCTCCTTGGCTGTTTGTTGATAAATTGACTCCACACCAAGCGATTTTCCATCTATACTCGAAACCTGTGATCACCCCCATGAACCATCTTTTGATAAGGATCCACTGAATGAAAAAGGGCACCAAGAAAGCCGGCGGAAACAAATCCCAAATGATTAGAGATTTCGCAGCTGCTAACCCTGGTATGAAAATTTCCGATATCGTCAAAGCTCTGATCGAACAAGGCCATAAGGTCTATCCAGCAATTGTTAGCCAAGCTCTTCGCGGTACCGCCGGCGCTAAAAAGCGTAAATCCAAGCGTGGTCGCAAACCAGGAACCAAAAATACGGTCAAAACAACCAGCACCGAGTTCGATATCTCGAATATCAAGGCAGCAGCAGCCTTCGTCCGAGCCACCGGTGGCGTCGACGCTGCTCTAAGCTCCATCAAGAGCTTCCAAAAGATTTCTGACCTGCTGAAGTAACCCCACAGCCAACCAACGTTGGCTCTTCAAGGAATTACTCAGATAAAGTCTTGGGCTCCGTCGGACTCCACGCCGACGGAGAACCCATAGACTATCAACCACAAAAGAACCGACAAACCGACTTAGCTTCCCCCCCTACCGCTTGGGGTCAAGATGTTTGCTAAGGAACTCAAATGTTCCTTTTCCATGGATGGTATGTGGCCCATTGAACCACTCAATCTCCGCCCTCTCTGGTAGCCCAAGCCTAGCGGCATACATCCGCCGAACCTTGGCAAACTCCAAGCCTACGCGCTCATCTGGTGCTACCCCATCGGCATGACCCCGCTCGACCATAAAAGGTCTGGGGGCAATCAACGTGGCCATCTCGGCATAATTGAACTTGCGACCTAAATCAAATTCAAAAATCTCATACTCCATCGTCCATACGTAACTGTAAGGAGCCGAAGTGCTGGCGTTCTTCCATACCCAATCGTTGAAGTCTGCAGAACATATCGATAAACAATACTCAGGCACCAGCGCCGGGATCCTCATAGCGCTTTTGCCTCCGTACGAAAGTCCATAAAAGGCAATCCGACTCGGGTCGATCTCAGGGCGGCTACCGAGCCACTTAACGATCTGCTCATGCTGGGCGATGATAGTTGAAAACAACGTCCGTCCTAGAAGATTGCTTTTGCGCTGAAGCGTTCGAAATCGATCGGTGAATAAATACAAATTCTGTGGTGCAAACACGACGTAACCTTGCTCAGCCAACTGAGCCGAGACGTCGTGATAGGCCGGGTGGTCTTTGACAATCGTATCGGTCGGCCTCCCTTCGAGCCCATGCTGAAAGACCACACAAGGTCTCTTGCTAATTGGCTCGTCCGTCTTGGGAACCAATAAAACTCCATAAGCGATCACTTCATCAAACACATCGAGTACGACTTCATAGCCTCGCCACTTTGGCCTGTCATAGACCAACCGCGTCCTTGGCACCAACGGCTTCTTGGCAATATCCCATTGTCCAATCACCTCCTGTTGAAACTCTTTGCGATAAGGCTCGATGGTTTGAGCAAACTTCTGTGGCGACGAAGTGTCGAGATTTTTCCAGTAAGCATCTCGCTCGTATTGGATTAGATCCAAGGTTCGCTGCTGCCAGCGATCCAGTTGCTTAAGCCAAGCCAACCGCCTAGCTTCTGGCAGTCCAAGGCGATCCCAATGCCCATCGGCAATAGCCTTTCGGCTTGAACCAAAGGGTATCGAGTCGGTTTTGATATCCAATGCCATTTGCTTGAGGCATGTTTCTATCGCTAAGTCGCTGATCCCGAGCATTTTGTCGTTTGAGGCATTGGAGCTTGGACATAACACAACACGGTCTTGAAGTTTCCAGTTTGCTAAACACGCCTTGGCACGGTCGACTTCGGATTGCACCTGCAAAAGCGCCGGCCCCTGCAAACGCCCCGGGGCTCCTCCCTCTCCACCGATCTGGACCGAAGGACCAACCGTGGGGTCAATCACCAAGCGCCTTGGAGCGACCAAGGCAGCAAGTTGTGCATCACCAAAGTGCTTGAGCAATCCATGCACATTGCGATGGATCGGCTCTTCCCAGATGTTTTCCTTGGGTCCAAAATGTCCCGACACACACGTCAAAGCGATACGCGTGTCGCACACTCCGGTGGCCAATGCGATCCATCCACCTTCGCCCCAACCTGCAACCAAGATAGGACGATCCGGAATCGCTTTCTTAAGCAGATCCACTGCCGACATGTTTTGCTGAACATGATAACCTAGCAAATGCCGCCCCAAAATAAATGCTGATCGATAAAGGAACTCTTGGTCCGTCATCACGGCCCGTCCAAGCCGAGCTTCGCGATGGCGACTGGCTACTTGGGGAACAACAACTAGGCCACCGGCGCGGGCCAACACCAACGCATCGGTAGTAGACTCCTGGCCGACCCCGCAAAGTTGCTCAGGCAATTGGCCTGCATCGGGAACCAGGACAGCACCAAAGCGAATCGTCTTAGGAATCAGCAACAGTCCACTTGCCTCAAATCCTTCCAAAACCTGCCAGCGAACCTGCTGAACTTGAACTTCGCTATCGCTAGCTACCGCAGTCGGATCGCTTGTCAAACCATTTGGATCCATCGGGCGTTCGATCACCCACTGCTGAGGCTCCAGGCGAGCATCCACAAGTCCGATTCGGCGTGCATAGTCGGCTCGCAAATCCTGAGTCGCATTCCGATAAGCCTCCTCGGTAAGAGCCTCCGGCGCAGAGCTTGGTTTGGGCCAATTGGCGAGCCTCTGTTGGCCAGAATCCGCGAGCTGCTTAAGCAAGAATCGATCGACGCCTGAAACCAGTTCCGAAGCAATATCGCCTTGCAGAGTTAATCTTTGAGTCCCCGGCAATTCGACCACAGCAGACGGTTCGAGCGGATCAAAATGATCGGCTGGAAACTGAGCTTGGGCGGTTTTCCATAGGATTGGGAATGGCAGGAATCCCAAGTGAAGGACCAAAATCCAAATAGATGCGTTGAGAACTGTGGGAGGCTTTAGCATGTTGGACAAGGGTGTAAGCGGCAAGAAATGGTTTCGTCTAGTGATTTTCAAAAACGCATTTTAAGGTTCTTTAGGGATTATTGTGCATGGGATCCTGCCGACGGGGCAAAAGCCCCACTTTACACGGCAGTTGGCAGCACAAAACTCCAAAACAGGGGATCGGCTTTCCTGGCCTTTGGCGTATCATTAACTCGCTATGGAGTCCTTCCTAAACCCAGATCCGCTCGAACCGAACACTCGCTTGCAAAGACGAGCTTTCCTGAGTCGTGCCAGCTCCTCGATCGCATCCTGCCTTGCAGGTTCGGTCTGCTTGTCAGGCTGCGTCCCTGGTACAGCCGAGCCGAACAACCACCCAAGCAAATACCGTTGCGATCTGGTGATCGGGCAACGGGGACTGGCCGACGGCCGATTCCAAAAACCCAGAGCCATGGCGATCGGTCCAAACGACGAAGTCTTTGTCATCGACAAAACGGCGCGAGTCCAAGCCTTTGATTCCAACGGCAAATTCCTGTGCGGCTGGAAAACACCCCAATGGGCCAACGGCAAGCCCACCGGTGCAAGCTACGATCCACAGACCAATCATCTGGTGGTCATCGATACTCATTATTTTCAATTCCTGTTTTATACAGCCCAAGGCCAACTTGTTGCCGAGCGAACTATTGGAGGGGTCAACGGCCCTGAGCCCGGTCAGTTCGGCTGGGTGACCGATTTCGTTCGCGCTGCCGACGGGACGATTTACTTAAGCGAGTACGGCGAGTACGAACGTATCTACAAATACACTGCCGATGGCCAGTACATCGATCGGATGGGTCAGCATGGCGATCAGCCGATGGAATTCAGTCGCCCTCAGTCTATGGCTGTCGACGAGCAGGGACTCTTGTGGGTGGCCGACTCGTGCAACCATCGGATCCAAGTGATTGACTGGACAGGGGACAAGCCTCGATTGGTCAACGTCTTGGGGGAGCAAGGCCAAAGAATCGGCCAGTTGCAGTTTCCTTATGGCATGACCCTACTGTCGGAAAATCGTCTACTGGTCAGCGAATACGGAAACCATCGCGTGCAATGCTGGACTCGCCAAGGCAAAGCGATATCAAGTTGGGGTGCGGTAGGCAAAGAACTTGGTCAACTCAACCAACCATGGGCCGTCGCATTGGACTCGAAAGAACGGGTCTATGTGGTTGACTCTGGAAACAATCGGATTCAACGTTATCTCCTTTAGACCAAAGAGACCTCGATCGACGCATGTTCAAGACGCTTTACTTGGGAAACATCTATGGGACCAAGATCTACATCCATTGGACGTTCTGGATCCTGGCGTTGATCGTCTTTTTCAGCAATGTCTCACGAGGTTTCGGACCAGCGATTTCCGCCGTTGGTTTTATTTTCTCGGTCTTTGCATGCGTGTTTCTGCACGAGTTGGGGCATGCCGGTGCTGCTCGGTACTTTGGACGTCCAACGCTTGACATCACCCTGCTACCGATCGGGGGTATCGCCCGGATCCAAGGGGGCCAATTGGATCCATGGCCAGATGGCTGGATCGCTATTGCAGGTCCTGTGGTCAATTTTGCAATCGCCATCCTACTGGGCTTGGGATTGTCGATCGGTGCACTGCCCGCGTTGGAACTGTCCAAGATCCAAGAGATGTCCTGGGCGCAGCAATTGCTGGTGGCCAACCTTGTACTTGCGGTTTTCAACTTGATGCCGTTGTTTCCGCTCGATGGCGGGCGGATTCTGCGTTGCTTGCTTTGTTACTTTACCAGCCGCGAGAATGCAATCGAATACTCCGCCCGAGTCGGGCAGTTCGGGGCTGGATTTTTGACCTTGTTCTTTCTTTGGAACTGGGATTTCATGGGCGTGCTCTTTGGCATCGTGCTCTATGGAATCAATTCCTTTGAGCGTTTGCAGTCGAAGTTGATCGTGATCAATCAGTCCGGTCGAGCTTGGCCATTCCCGATCCATCCCAACGAACCCTTTGGATTTGATCCGCCTGGATGGCCTCGCAGGTCCGATACGATCGATGCCGAGCAAGTGCGCCAAGTCGATCGTCCTAACGATTCCCAAGACGACTTGGATCAACATCCCCGTCGGAATTTCCCAGCACCATGAGATTGCAGCAGGACCATCCGGATGCCTACGTTCTGACGATCCCGGCGATGGGTTCTCAAATCGACGTTCGCTGGATCGTTGGCGACGGGAGTACAAGTAAAAGCTCACAGGACATCGGCCAGATCCTACAAACCGACATCGATCGGTGGGTCGAAGTCATGAGCGACTATCAGCAGGACAGTCAAGTCAATACGTTGTGTCGTCAGGCAGACGATGGGAACTGGCATACATGCAGCACGGAATTGTGGCAATTGTTGATGCTGTGCGACCAATGGAACCGATGGAGCGAAGGAGCCTTTGACGCATCGATTGGAGCGTTGACACGGCTTCGCCGAAGTAAAACAATCGCTACGCAGCAACAATGGGATCAAGCCCTTTACAGCAGTGGTTGGGGACACATCGAGTGGGATCCAGGGGGTAAGAAGATACGATTTGAGCGACCTGGCCTGCGCCTAGATTTTGGAGCCATAGGAAAGGGTTTCGTGGTCGATCGGCTTGGGGAACGATTGCTGGAACTTGGGATTCACCGCTACTGCATCAATGCGTCAGGGAATATGGTGTTTGGCCAAGTGCCGACGCCCCAGAGTCAGGGTTGGCCGGTGTCGATCGGTATGCTGGATCATTCGGATCGAAGCTTACGTCAAATGAGGTTGACCGAGTGCGGGATTGCCACCAGTGGCGATTTGCATCAAAAGTATCGAGATCGGCCAGGTGCTCAGGCTGGGGATAAGCCAATTAGTCATATCGTCGATCCGGCCAAGCAGCAGGGGTTAACCAATACGGTGATGTCGACAGTGCTTGCCAGCGATGCGACGAGTGCTGATGCGCTTGCCACGGCCTGTTGCGTGCATTCCGAGCGAGGGACCCTCAGGAGTTGGCTATCGAGACTTGAGTCCAAATCAGATGGCTATCGTGGGAGTTTTGAGGTCTGGGTCCAGAGCCTCCAAGCCGTCCAGGAATCACCGGTGCTAATCCATTGGGCCCGCGAAACTTAATGGTTCCACTGAAACTCAGAACTATTGAGCAGAACCCAATACAAATTCCCCAGTTCACGGCTACGGGCATCGCCACGCTTACCATGGAATCGCTCTACGAAATACTGCTGCTCTTGATCGTCGGCGGGTCGATTGAGCGTCGATACAAATGCCGTTTGTACGGCCGTGATGTCGTCTTTGGCTAAACCCGCGATCCGCGCCGAAGCGTTCATGATTGGGTTGTTGTCGATCCGCTCCGACAAGTACTTGCCATTCATCATCAGCAGTCTCTGTGGCACCGTGACGGATTGCTCAGCAAACTCGTCCTCGCCTCGACTGCCATAAGCCGCCGTGAAGTCGTTGACCCCTCCGAACATCTCAAGCTGCGAGAGGATCGAACTCGATGCATCGATCGTCTTGAGCCTACAGGCCTGATGGACCGCTGCTGCCATCTGCTCAGGCCTTAGTTGCGATATCGGAAACACCGCCCAGCTTCTTTCATACTCCTGATCGATTTGCTCGGTCTGTACCGAATCACCCTGGCTCCACTGCGAATCGATTTGATACACGCTGGTGGCTACTATCACCCGCACGAGTCGCTTTAGATCGTACTGATGCTTGATAAAGTCATCCACTAGCGGTTCTAATCCAGCTGGATAAGGGCCCGATGCAGGAATGTCATCGATGGGTTGCACCAGCGGTTTGCCCGCCAAGATCGCCCAGACACGATTGACCGTCGCACGAGCAAACGCGCGATTGCTCTTGTGGGTGACCCACTGGGCTAGTCCTTGTCGATCGGTCGAAGGTTGGCTGCACCAACTTGGCTCAAAGGGCACACTGGGCTGGACCTCTGTCTGTGTCTCCTGGCCTAAATACTTGGTCTTGTAAGCCAACCCTTCGTTTTTGAGCCCACTGAACGGATTCTCCATCCTGATCCCACCAAAATAAGCAGCCAATTGGTGGAAGTCGCTCTGCTGACCGATTCGCAAGGAATCCTCGCCGCTATTGTCCTGCGAAGATTCCTGATTAGGGAACTTTACATTTCCCAAGTAGTCGTTGTGGCACTGCAAGCAATCGATGCGCATGGCCAAGAACGCTCGAGATGTTCGACCCGCGAGCCGAACGGCATCGGGCTTGTTGGTGTCGGCTTCGTCCATCGTCGCGGTCAGAAAATTCACTTCAGGACTATCGGTCCACGATCCGCGTGCGACGAGGATCTTCCGCACGATGGTGTCATAGCCCATGTTCTCTTGGAATCGATCGGCTAGCCAATCGACGTACTTGCGACGACGGTAAATCAAAAAGGGGCCACCAGCGGTACCGACCGTGGCTCGCGCAAAACGTTCGGCAAAATGATCGGCCCACCTACGGTCTTCAAGCAGGTACTCGGTCCACCAGGAAACACGCTGCTCCTGAGGCAACTTTTCCAAGGACCGATATTCTTCAAGCGACAGTCCATTGCCGACCATCCCCAAGCTGATCCTTCTTGCCACGGTATTCCAAGGAGCCTTGGGTGCGGGCCTGAGCCCTTTTGCTTTCCATTCCTCTTCGAATTCTTGATCGACGCGCTTGGCAGCCAGCAGCACCGTTGCATCAAAGGTCGAGCGGATTTGCTCGGGCCTTTTTAAAAGTTCGAGCCGATTGTTCGTTGCGCCAAAGATCCCCAACATGACCACAGCGGCGGTCCCCAAAAAAACCAATCGCTTGGGCCATGTCCGATTCTTGGGTTGGATTACAGGGATTGCAGGTGATTCGCTCGACATACGATCTGGCAAAATGGCTTTTAGGAATGAATCAGGATCCACGCACAATCCTTGCACTCAGCAACGATTCATGGGATTTCTTATTCGTACGTGTCGGTTAAAAATTGTTTGATATCGGCTCGAACGCTCTCTTTTCCAGCCGAACGTTCGAACCATCCATCGATCCGCTTGGTGATCAACGTATTGGCTTTGGCTTCTTCTTGATAAAAAGGGGTCAGCGAAAAGTAGATCGCCCTTGCAGCCACATCCACCGGAGCCGATTCGCTCAAGCCCAGATCCGAAAGGGCCGCTGCCAATCCAAGCGGGAGTTTGTCCCATTGGTAAGTTTTGTTCTGACCCTGCGAACGAACGATGAGCTTCTCGGGTGTGACTTCGACGATGCTAAATTCTGCAGTGCCGACTTTTAAGGACGACGCCCCCTTGGCTTTTCGTTTAGCTTCTTCGAACGACTCGACATAGATCTTATAAAGCTGACCAGCTTGATCGAGCCTTAGGGTTTGCTCTTTGCCTTCCTTGGTGACTGCTTTGTCCAATAGGCCTGTCATGAGTGGCTCGAACTCTTTCAGGTCGCCCTTGGAGAGCGACTCGCGAGCTTTGGTCATGGCCATTTTCCATTCGGGCGATTCACCCTTGGGCGCAGGCTCTGGTTTGGCGGGGGGCTCGGGCATGGGAGCTGGAGTGACCATGGCCGGATCGGTTTTATCCGGGTCGACTTCGGCTGGCATCTTCACTTCGGTTGGCATCGAGTCCGAGGGATCTCGATTGACCTGGGGCAATTGCGGCAGGGATTGTTGGGAGTTTGGGGCTCCCTTGCGAGCTGCGTTGGGCTTAATGACCAGCTCAGGAAGTTTGTTGTTTGCTTGGTCTGTTCCTGGACCTGGTGGTTGATTGGCTCCGTTTTGTCGGAGCATCTTCTTTTCTTGCTCGGCTTTGGCGACTTTCGACCGGTTGGAGGCAAATTGGTAACTGGCAAACCCAAGCAGGCTGATGGCGGCTAGGATCATGCCACCGACGCCTAGGAGGTTTCGTCTTTGTCGTCGCTTGCGCAGTTGCCCGACTAGATCGACCGGCGAGTCTTGGGGCTTGATGGACGCTTGGTTGTTGGCAGGAGAGAGGGAAGCTGTGTTCGAAACCGTAGAGGTGGGGTTTGTCGGTTTCCGATCTGCGGCGATGAGCCAGGCGGGAATCTGCTCCTTGGGCACTTCGGTGGAATGGGACATCATCAGTAGCGATGGGAAGAGTGCCGAGAGTTCTTCGCGACGCTTTTGGACCGTCAGATTGCCAAGTGCGTTAGGGGGGCCGTAGGTTGCCGGCAAATCGGTTGATGGGATTACAAAGGGCTGCATGGGGTCCCCTTTGGGGAGCAGTTGGTCTTCGTTCGGTGGTGCGTCTTGGAGTGGTGCTTGCGAGTTTTTCTTCGAAGCGGATTTAGCGAGAATTCCTATAGAGGCCGTTGTGCTTGCGGTGATTGGTTTCCCTAGCTCTTTTTGTTTTCTGTGCGATTCGAAGAGCTTGGCTAATTGGCTATCGTAAGCGGTCTTTTTGGACGCATCCAACAAGATCGTCTGGGCTTGCTTGATGAGTTTACTGACCACTTGCACAGAGTTCGAGGGTTCGCTGCCTTGGAGCTTCAGGCGAGCGGAATCCAAGGCGGCTTGGATTTGTGCTTGGTCGCTGCAGAATGGCTCAAGTCCGATGACTTGATAGTAGTCCAGTTCAGAGACCGTCAGTTTCCGATCCAGGTGTTTTTCGATCGCAGATAGAATCTCGTTCATGACGAATTGGCTTTCGGTTTAGCTTTCCATAGTGAATTCGCTGTCTTCGATCGCTTCGCGGCGCATCTGCCGATCTAGCCTTTGTTGCTGGAAGGCAAAGAAGCGTCTGAGCATCCCGACCCAGATCATCATCAGCAGGGGGGAGCTGTAGCACAAAAGCAGCAGGAATAGGTGGCCGGAGCGGTCGTTGGTCGAAGTTCCCGTCGGAGCCGTCGAGCCAAAGAAGCTGCGAAATCCGTGGGCGATACTCGGGATTCGGACCGCAAGAGCAACCAGGAGCGAGAAACCGGCGATGACCATCATCGAGACAAACAGCATCCACAACCGGACCTTGGGAGCCGTGGATTTGACGCTGGCAAAGGGGGACTGCTCCAGACCGCTTGGATCGTTCTTTCGAATGCTTTGCGACATGGAGTCCGCCGGTGGGATCGGAGTTTAGGGGCATAAAAAGCAACCTTCCTAACAATATACTGTCGGCGGGAGTGGACAACGCGAAATACCCGACAGATAATAAAAGTTCTCAGGTGATTGAATTTTCTAGTCTTTAATGCGGTGGGGCTTACCCATGAAGTATCGTCTTGCATGCCTATGGGCAGCACTAATTGGCTCTGCGTTGATCGGTTGCGGATCGAAGAAGACCGAAGTAGCGGCGACCGACACAGGTAGTTCGTCAGGGGGCGGGATGTCGACGGGCCCATCGGTTCGTCCAACGCCCACAGGAGGAGCACCTGCGGGGGCCGCTCCATCGGGCGCTGCTCCTGCAGGCAGTACAGGACAAGAGACCAGCGAACCAGAATCCGGTGGTGGTGCTGCTGCTGGTGGTGGTCCACCAGCGCTTGAAGCCGCTGGAGCCGGAGGTGGCGGTGCAGCCCCTGCTGGTGCATCCTCAAGCGGTAGCGACTCGGGCGGTCCCCCCGCTTTGGAAGCCGCAGGTACCGGGGGCGGTGCAGCTCCTGCTGGCGGGAGTGCTGGCGGCGGTGCTTCCTCGGGTCCCATGCTGGGCTTTGGCGCCCCGGGTAGCACCGGTGCGGGAAACTCGATCGGCACGGGTGTCGGTGGCGGAAACCTTTTGGGTAGCACAGGCAACGAATCCGAATCCGGTGGCACCGGCGTAGGTTTGCCCGCCGGTGGCCCATCCTTTGGTGGTTTGCCGGGTTCTGGCCCACAAGGGAATTCGCAAAACCCATCAGCGTCCTCTCCGGCGATCCCCGCCGTGGAGTTGACCCTCGAAGACCGCGCGGTGTTGGCATTCCAAGCTGGCAACTCCCCAAGGGCTTATGCGCTCTACCAAGCTCACTTGCTGCATGTCCCTAACGATGAATCTTCAAGTGTCGCTGAGAAGTACCGATGGGATAGAAAACGAGTTGTCCCTCGCATGGGCTACAACTTTGCAGTCGGACTGGTCGTCAAGAAAACTCCTCAAGTCAAAGATCTCAAACCCATCGGAACCCCACTGTCTGAACTGACCAGCAGTGGTGGTGGACCAGGCGGACCAGGGGGTGGTGCACCTCCAGGCCTTGGTTTTGCCGGCAGTGGCGGCGAGTCGGGCAGTTTGGGATCCTCGGCTGCACCCGCTGGTGTTCGTAAACTCCCAGCCCAAGAACTTAGCGATGCGGCTGGTAACTATGCCGCAGCGTTTGTCGAAGCCTTCAACAAAGCCCACAGCGACGGCAAGTGGAGCGAATCGTTCCGAGACTATGCGTATGGAACCCCTGCCTTGCCACCAAGCCTAGCGGGGCTCTCGGGATTGCTCTCCGGTGGAGGTGCTGGTGCTCTTGGTGGGGCTGGCGGATTAGGAGGCGCCGCTGGATTAGGAGGCGCCGCGGGCCTTGGAGGTTTTGGTGGTGGCTCCTTCGGTGGACCTGGCCTTCCTCCCGGAGGCGGACCTCCCGCAGGCTACTCCGGCGGTGGTGCCGGCGGACCACCCGCAGGCTATCGTGGCGGTGGAGGTGGCGGTCCCCCGGCTGGTTACGGCGGCGGTGGTGGCGGAGCGCCCGGTGGGCCACCTGCTGGATACAGCGGTGGTGGAGCCGGTGGACCTCCTGCTGGCTACGGTGGTGGTGGAGCCGGTGGGCCACCTGCTGGATACAGCGGTGGTGGAGCCGGTGGGCCTCCTGCTGGCTACGGTGGCGGCGGAGCGGGTGGACCTCCTGCAGGATACAGCGGCGGTGGGTCGGGCGGACCTCCTGCTGGCTACGGTGGCGGTGCACCTGCTGCAGGCAATAATCCAGGGACCAAATTTCTACCCTCAGGTCAAATCGGTGCTGCCGGTGGACCGGGAGCCGGAGCGATGGGATTGCGCGGAGGTGCGCCAGGATCGCCAGGCCCTGGAGCCGGACCGGCTGGACCCGGAGGTGGCGCTGGTTTGGATTTAGGGGCACCCGGTGGCGGCTTTTCCGGTTTTGGCCAAGAGCCCGGCGGTGCTGCTGGCTCAGCAGGCCCCTCGTTTGCCAACCTGCAATCGATGGTCAAAAACTTTAATCCCAAAGATCTTCAATTGCCCAGTGGCTCAATCGCCCTGGGCGCAGGCTTAGTCTACATCGGAAGCGGAGAGAGTTTATCCGAGCTGACCAAACGAGCCACCGAGCAACATTACGACGGTCTGATCGTCTTTGAAGTCGATGCGTCGATGATCATCGCCAACCGTTCGATCAAAAACGATTGCCGCATCCGGGCAATCAATCTCAAAGCAGCAAAAGACGCCAAAGACAAGACGTTCACCTCTAGCTCTTTAAACAACCGCGAGATCGCTGCAGACAAGAACCCTGAAACCAAGATCGAGAACGCGGTCAACGGTTTTATGCAAAAACTTCAGGAGGCTTACATGCTCGAAGATCTCCCGAATATCCCTGCCGAGTCGGTCAAGAAGAAACGCTTGCCGGCATTGGCCGCTGATAACAGCCGAACCGTTTTGGATCGACTTGCCGAAGTCCAACTCTACTTCTCCAAAGGCCTGATCGACGAAACCTTGAAAGTCGATGCGTTCGGAGCCATCGCTGGAACCGACGGACAAGTCTTAGCGACCGGGACCATCGATGAGAAACTTCCAGTTTTGGATAAAATAATCAAACGCGATTACGAATAACAGTCTCAAGCCTATAGAGGAATACCGATTGATGAATTGCAAGATACGTACCTTAGCTGGTGTTGGATTGTTGTTTGCAGCGGTTGTTTTTCAACCGTTATCGCTCTTGGCCCAAGACCTATGGTTGGATCTGCCTGGAGCCGCTGGTAAGCCTGGTTCGGGCAAGAAGGTTGTTTTGATTTCAGGCGATGAAGAGTACAGAAGCGAAGAAGCTTTGCCGATGCTGGCCAAGATCCTCTCGGAACAGCACGGTTTTCATTGCACCGTCCACTTTGCAATCCATCCGGAAACCAAGACCGTCGATCCGAACTACTCGAGCAATATCCCGGGACTTGAGCAACTCGATGACGCGGACTTTATGGTCATGTTCCTCCGCTTCCGAGCCTTGCCCCCCGAACAGATCAAGCACATCGATCAGTTCGTCCGCGCCGGTAAGCCTTTATTGGCAATCCGGACAGCAACCCATCCTTTTAACTTTGGCGATTCCACGCATCCTTACGCCCATTGGTCATGGAACAGTGGCAAGTGGCAAGGTGGATTCGGCCAACAAGTTATTGGCGAGACCTGGGTGTCCCACCACGGTGTTCACAATGGACAAGCCACCCGTGGGGTGATCAATCCCAAGCATGCAGACGCACCGATTCTCCGTGGGGTGTCGGATGTGTTTGGACCGACGGATGTTTACGGGGTGGTTCATCTGCCCGCAGAGGCACACGTGGTGCTGTTTGGCCAAGTCCTTTCGGGGATGAAGCCCACCGATCCGCCGTTGGCAGGAGAAAAGAACGATCCCATGCAGCCTTTGGTCTGGACCAAGTCTTACAAAATGCCCGAGTCCAATGGTTTGGCCGAAGGTAAAGAGGGCAAGGCCATCGGTTCGACGATCGGAGCCGCTGTCGATTTGCTCAGCGAAGATTTGCGTCGATTGTTTGTCAATTCGATCTACTGGGGAGTCGGATTGGACGTCCCTGCTAAAGCGTCCGTCAGCATTCCTGAGTCTTACAAGCCAAGTTATTTTGGCTTCAAAGACAAAGCGTTCTTTACCAATCAGAAAATTCTCCCGAAAGATTTGCTGAAGAACTAACGGGTGCTGAAAAATGCCCCATCGAGTTTAGGAATCCTCGGGTTTTCTGGATAATATAGCTCTTGTGAACCGTTCCTCTATTGAGATCGGTTCGTGTGGTCCGATCTGTTGGACTATTGACCCACAGACCCGTGGTCAGCCACGAAAACCTATAGGGCTTTATGAACGATTCGAATTCCGCGAGCCGATGGCTCAAACGACTGCTGGTGCTGGCCGCTCTAGCTGGCACCGCCGTGGCACTAGGAGCCATCGCTCCTGGTCTAATGCCCTCGGCCACTAAGATCAAGCATTTGACACACAAGGTGTCCCGAGGGGACCTGTCGGTCATGGTCACCGAAAATGGTGCTGTGGAAAGCTCCAACAATAAAGAGATCAAATGCATGGTCAAAGGTGGGAGCACCGTTCTTTGGGTGATCGAAACCGGAACCATGGTCAAACCAGGAGATGAACTGGTAAAACTCGACCAGTCTCAGATCGAGGACAAGATCCTGCAGCAGAAGATCGTCTTCGAAAACGCACTGGCCAATAAGATCACCGCAGAGAGCGACGTTGCCGTCGCCCAAACAAGCATCACCGAGTACCTCGAAGGAACCTTCAAAGCCGAAAAGAGCAACATCGAGAAAGAGATTTTCGAGGCCGAGCAAGCCCTTCGAAAGTCTGAGCTTGCAGTGCAATCGGCATTGCGATTGACCGCCAAGGGTGTTGTCAAAGATCTGCAACTTGAGGGAGAACAGTTCGCGGTCGATTCGGCTCGTAAGGATCTCGAGATGAAACGAACGAAACTTGAATCGCTCGAAAAGTACAACAAGGTCAAGAGTGTTCAAGAGCTCGAGAGCAAGCTTCGAGCCGCGCAAGCCAAGCTGGCATCGTACGAAGCATCCTTGTCGCTCGAGCAAGCGCGTCTTGAACGCGAAAAGAAACAGTTGGAGAACTGTGTGATTCGGGCCGAGACCGATGGAATGGTGATCTTTCCTTCGATGGCAGCTTGGAAGGACACACCGGATATCACCGAAGGCGCGGTGGTGCGGGAACAACAGACTTTGCTGATGATCCCAGATTTCACCCAGATGCAAGTCAAAGTTGGTATTCATGAATCGAAAGTCGATCGACTTAAGGTTGGCATGAAAGCCAAAGTGCAGCTTCAGGAACTGGTTCTCGAAGGGGAAGTCAGCGAGATCGCCGAAGTCACTCGACCTGCCGGTTGGTGGACAGGAAACTTGGTCAAGTACGATACGATCATCAAGCTACCCCAACATCCTGGGCTCAAGCCTGGCATGAGCGCCGTGGTCGATATCGTCCTGGCCGAACACAAAGACGTCCTTACGGTTCCCGTTGCAGCGATCATCGAAGGATCCAGCGGTCTATTTTGTTGGATTCAAACACCTGAGGGAGTCCGCAAACGCTTGGTCAAAGTCGGCGATACCAACGATCAGTTCTCGATCATCCTCGATGGGTTAAGCGAGTCGGACGAAGTGGTCCTCAATCCGCTTGCCTACATCGATGAAGCCCAGGAATTAGCGATGGAGCTAGATCAAGGCGGTCGCAAGGAATCCGAAACCAGCAAGGACACGACCAAGTCCAAGTCGCCTTAGATGCTCGCTTCCTTTCTGCAAACCTTTCGATTGGGTCTCAAGAGCTTGATGCTCCAAAAGCTGCGCTCGGCGCTGGCGGCTCTGGGGATCTTTATCGGCACGACCACGGTCATCTGGTTGGTGGCCATGGGGGAGGGAGTCTCCTACCAGGCCCAGCAGCAGATCCTCGAACTGGGCGCGAACAACATCATTGTTCGTAGCATCGAGCCCAAGTCATCGAGCAGCTCGGAAAAAAACCGAGTCAAAACGTATGGACTCCTCAGAGACGACTACAAACGCTTCTTAAGCAATATCCCCGGTATCTCTCGATCGGTGCCCATGCGAGAGCTCAGACGCGAATTTGCAGCCAAAGGCAGGTTGCTCAATGCGACTCTGGTCGGATGCACCCCAGAGTACCAAGATCTCAATCGGCTGGAACTAGCAAGAGGCCGCTGGTTCCAGGCCGGCGATGGCCCCGAGAATGTGATCGTGCTGGCCGACGGGACGGCCAATCGCCTGTTCCCACAAGAGAATCCCATCGGACAGAAAGTACGCGTCGAGAGCGACGTGTATACGGTCATCGGTCAAACCAAGCAGCGAGGGGCATCGGCGGCCATCGGCGGTAGCCTGGAGGCTCGTGAGTACAGCTATGATGCCTACATCCCCTTGGATACGTTTCGCCAACGTGTGGGGGATCAAATCATGACACGAACAGGCGAAGGTTTTAATTTTCGTGGTGAGATCGTCGAACTGACCCAAATCACACTGACCCTAGAGGACATCGCGATGGTCGACGAGACCGCAGCAATCCTTGAGCGACTTCTCAAGAAGTACCACGACCAGGAAGATTATGCGATCGTCGTTCCCAAAGAGTTGTTGCGTCAAGCCGAGAGAACCCGCTCGATGTTCAACGCGATGCTGGTAATCATCGCAGGAATCTCGTTGCTCGTCGGTGGGATCGGGATCATGAACATCATGCTTGCGACAGTCACCGAGAGGACGCGAGAGATCGGAATTCGACGAGCCTTGGGTGCCAAGCGTTCGAATATCATTCAACAGTTCTTGGTCGAGACCTTGGTGCTCACCGGTAGCGGTGGACTGCTGGGTGTGATTGTCGGGCTCATGTGCGGCCCGATCTTTCGTAGCCTTCGCTGGATGCTCATGAAGCTCTCTCCCGAGCTATTGCCACCGACGATCCTGACGCTCGAACCTAGGATTGCGCTGTGGTCGGTGATTCTATCGGTGGGGATTTCGCTGTTTGTAGGATTGCTCTTTGGACTGTATCCGGCTCGGCGAGCCGCAGCGATGAACCCGATCGAAGCCTTGAGGCACGAGTAGCCAACCAGGGCTAATTGAAGTTTCCCGGCCTGCGAGGCATCTGCCTTGGGTATGGCGGAAGTCGTTTTTGGGGTGCTGTTAGCCCGGTTTCGATCTCCCAGTCCCCTCGTTCCTGGTCGGTGGCATAAAAAGTTAGCCAGCAGTCGACATCGTTATCGTCAAGGCAATGCCAATGGAGGAAATTGCGTGGCCGAGAGACCTTCTTTTGATACACAGGTAGGATGTCCCGCATCAGCAGGCAATACAACTGACGATCGCTCAAATGGTCTGTGAAATCCAAAGCGATCTTTTGGCTGTAAAGCATCCGGATCGTCTTGCGCAAAAGATTCGAGATCGCTTGATCATCCAGGCACTCAGGAGCAGGAAGCTTGAGCTCTGGCTCGAACCATTTGGAGATGGGAATCGACGGAGCGCGTTCCCATTCGAGAATCGATTCGAGGAATTCATTTTCATCTTCAAGGCTCAAAGCCCGACCGTTCAGGACATCAACCGACTCGTCCAGGAATGGCTCAAGTTCATCTCGCAATTGAGCATTCTTGAGAAGAAGGTCGACTTGATGATCGCTTGAGGATGGCAGGTTGGACATAGACCGGGATTGTCTCTGGAGGCATTGAGAATCGACCTCGATTGGTCGCGTCGAATCAATGTATACCGAGCCGGTAGGAACCCAAAATCAGAACTTTAACAAATCCCCTTTTGTCAAAAAAATTTTGGCTTTTTCCATCGCATAATCCTCACTCCCCTCCAGGTCGAATGAAGGGGTTGGGTTGTAGCGATTAGGCAGAGATTGCCGCCGCGTTATCGCGCTAGCTTTTGGAGAACTTCGATCCCCCGATCGAGCATCGCATCGCTGGCTGCAAAGGAAATTCGAAAGTGAGTGTCTCGTTTTGAAAAGATGTTTCCAGGGATCACAAGCAACTCGTTCTCGATGGCTTTGGTGACAAACTCGGTGGCGGTCCCCGAAGGGACTTTGGGGAAGATGTAGAAGGCTCCGCCGGGCTCGACAAACTCGTAGTAACCCTGTAAACCTTGGACGATCCGGTCTCGTTTTTTGCGATAATTCGCATAGTAGCCGGTCATGTCGTAATCCAAGGCCGCCAAAGATGCATGCTGCAACGGTGTCGGAGCACAGACGAAGGTGTATTGCTGCAGTTTGATCATGGTTTGAATCACGGCGCTTGGGCCATGGACATACCCCAATCGCCAACCGGTCATTGCATAAGTCTTGGAAAACCCATCGATGACGATTGTGTAGGGGTTGTACTGGGCAGGGGACGGCGATGGGGAACCGAAGTGAAACGCGCTGTAGATCTCATCGGAGATCAATGCGACCCCTTTCTCCAAGCAAAGCTCGGCAATCCCTCGAATTTCTTCTTCCGAAGCAGTCACGCCTGTTGGATTTGAGGGACTGTTAAACAAGACGAGTTTGGTCTTTGGCGTCATCGCACCTCGAAGCTTATCGATGTCGATGAGAAAGTCTGGATAAGTATCGATCAGTACCGGGACTCCTCCGACGAGTTGGATCAGCGGTACGTACATCACAAAGTAAGGATCAAAGACGATGACTTCATCTCCCGGGTTGACCAAACTGAGCATGGCCAAAACGAGTCCACCGCTGGTGCCCGAGGAAATAAACACGCTGCGGTCGGAGTGGTCGTAGCGCTGCTGCACATCTTGCTGCAGTTTATCGATCAGCGGTGCGATGCCTTGGGTGGGCGAGTACATGTTCTTGCCCGACCGGATCGCTTCGCAAGCTGCGTCTTTGATCGGCTCGGGAACATCGTAGTCGGGTTGCCCGATCGATAGATTGATCGGGTTTTTCATGGTGGCGGCCAAGGCAAAGACCTTGCGAATACCGCTGGAATCAAAAGCCAATGTTCGTTGCGAGATCCAAGAGCTAGGTTGATTGGTGTTCATACTTAAGCGTCCTGTGGAGAAACTTTGTTGGCGCTGCGAAGAGATTTCTCGGTAATGATCCGGTTGACCGAGTTGAGGATCGCCAAAATCGTGGCTTCTACCGAATCGGTCGAAGCTCCCGTACCTCGGTAGGATTGACCTTCGTGCTCGATTTCAAGCGTCACCTCTCCGATCGCATCTCGACCAAGACTCGCGCTGCTAACGCGAAACTCCTTGCAGGTGAGTTTAATGCCCGTGATTTTTTCGACGGCCCAAAAGGCTGCGTCGATCGGACCATCGCCCTGTTCGACCCGCTGGGTGTGCTCTTTGCCTTCGATCGAAAGGGTTAAGGTTACCGCTGGGTTTTGGCCGGATCCACTTGCAAGTTCGTACGAAACCAAGGACCAACCTGGAACAGCAGCTCCGCTGATCTGCTGCTGAATCAGCGCCATCACATCGCCATCGAAGATGTTTTTCTTCTTATCGGCAAGGATCTTGAACTGCTCGAAAAGAGCTTGTAGCTGCTCACCGGTTAAGTGGTATCCAAGCTCACGGGCACGGTCGGCAAGAGCCGCTCTCCCGGAATGCTTCCCTAAAACCAAATCGGTCTTCGAGAATCCAACATCTTCGGGACGCATGATTTCGTAAGTCCGACGCTCTTTGAGCATCCCATCTTGGTGAATCCCCGACTCATGCGCAAAGGCGTTGCGTCCGACAATCGCCTTGTTTCGCTGAACATCCATCCCAGTGATTTTGGACACCAACCGACTCGTGGGGACCAATCGCTCGGTGCGGATTCCAGTGCTGGTATGGTAAAGATCGCTTCGAGTTCGCATGGCCATGACGACCTCTTCGAGCGAGCAGTTGCCAGCACGCTCCCCGATGCCATTGATGGTGCATTCGATTTGACCAGCCCCGGCAGTGACCGCTGCCAACGAGTTGGCAACGGCCAGCCCTAAGTCATCATGGCAATGGCAGGACAATACCGCTCGATCGATGTTGGGAACTCGATGCAGCAGTGCCTCGATTCTTGCATGCATCTCGCTTGGGGTCGTGTAACCGACGGTGTCTGGAACATTGATGGTTGTGGCTCCCGCATCAATGGCTGCTTCGACCACCCGACATAGAAAATCGATTTCGGTCCGAGCCGCATCCTCGGCGGAAAACTCCACGTCATCGCAGTAGGACAAAGCCCGTTTGACCCCAGCGACGGCGCGGGCAACAATCTCCTCCTGAGTCATCCGCAATTTGAATTCGCGATGGATGGCACTGGTCGCCAAAAAGACGTGGATACGCGAGCGCTGGGCTTTTTGGAGAGCTTCCCAAGCTCGGTCGATATCGCCGTCGTTGCAGCGAGCCAAACCACAAATGACCGGTCCACGGATCGTTGTGGCAATCTCCCGGACCGCTTCAAAGTCCCCCGGGCTTGCGATCGGAAAGCCAGCTTCCATAATGTCCACACCCAGGTCCGAGAGGGCTTGGGCTACCTCGAGTTTCTCGGCCAAATTCATGCTGGCCCCAGGCGACTGCTCGCCATCACGCAATGTAGTGTCAAAAATACGGATCGTTCGTGGTGCTGGGTCGCTCATACAATTCGCACAAAAATCAAGGTTTGCCAATTCCAAGGCCTGCCGAGCAAGGGGGCTTGCGTGCCGGCTGGTTGCACAATTCTGGGGGACTTGCCAAGGAATCAGGCAACTGTCCTAAGTCCAGTTACCATCGTACCGAAAATATTTTTTCCTGAAACCGTTGAATTCCTTAGCTCCGCGCGATGGGGGGCTTGGCAAACAATCGCAATGGTACGCGGATTGCTACTTTTGATCTTTTGGTCGGAATGCCTGATCCTTGGGCAAACCCTCCATTCTACCCAGAAGTCGAAAGCGTCGGCGGAAGTTTGGAGACTGCAAAGTCCTCGTCCTTCCGCGCTTTCGATTTTTTCTAATCGCTTTCAACGGCCTTACGCGTCGGGCAGCCGCACGCTGAGGTACCCCGACGGCCTGGTTGTGGTGTCCGCCTCACCGCACCGGCCGGGGTATTTCACTATCTCCAAGGGACAAACTTTAAGGCACAAACTCTAAGGCACAAAACCAAGTTCGTTGGAATTGATCAGCACCAGGGCTAGTTCCCGGATGCTGCGACCTGTGTCCAAATACGACTGACACAGCGTTCGTTCTTGCTCCGTAGGCCTGCGGCTCAAGACGGCTTGGAACAAGCTCTGGATCGACGAGTTGTCTTGACGGGTAAGCGGATCGGTGGCATCCCATATCCAATCGGCATTGAGCAACGCGAGAGCTTGGGGGGCTACGATCGAAACATCGCGCCTGGCGCACGAAACCGTGTTCTCGGGCAAGTCGAACGTTTCCATCCAAGGAATGCGAACGGTTCGTTTTTGGATGAGATAAATACTGCGCACCGTTTGTTGGCTCGGTAGCGAAGGGTACCAGCCTTTGGTCTTGGTCTCGTTATCGTCCAAGGTCGCCGGGTTGGCTTGAAGAACGTCTTCGCTAACCTCGGGCCATACCGGTGGTCCTCCGTTGCGGTGTTGCAATTGCCCGGTAACCTGCAGGATCACATCTCGCATTTGCTCGGCGCTGAGTCGCCGCAGTTTTCTGGTCGATCCCACCTGAGCTTGGTAAGCCTCTGACAAAACGATGTACCGGATCAAGGATTTGATCGACCAATGGTGCTCGACCAGATACACAGCCAGATGGTCCAGCAGCTCTTGGGAGACCGGAACCGAGCCGGTGATTCCCAAGTCGTTGGCCGTGGCGACCAATCCTTCCCCAAAGAGATTCTGCCAAACTCGATTGACGATCACGCGAGCGGTCCATGGATTATCTGGCTGAACCATCCATCGAGCCAGCGCCAAACGTCGTCCGGTGGACTTGCCATCGACGGGTGCTTCGATCTGCGGAGGATTGGGGTATAGGACGCTTGGGAATCCCGGCTGGACTTCTTCGAGTGGCTTTTGATGGTTCCCCTGATCGAGCACGCAGATCGCGTCGATCTTCTTGACATTGTCGGTAGCAAGCAACCCGGTTTGCAGAGTTTGCTTCTGGCTCCGGAGTTGATCGATCTGCTGTTTGAGTTTCTTCACGTCCTCTTTGGATTCGACTTTGGATTCCTCTTGGGAATCTTGCGTAGCTTTTTTGCTTGCCTCCAGGCGAGCTTCCAGAGGTTGAATCTTCGCATCGATGGCTTGGTTGTGCTTTTCGATGGCTTGTTGCTCTTGAGAGAGCAACACTGGGGTCGAGTCATCGAATTCAAGGGCGGCAAAAAACGCGCGGAATCGATAATGATCCTGATGCGAGAGCGGATCGGTTTTGTGATGATGGCACCGACAACACGACAAGGTCAACCCCAGGAACGCAGAGCCAGTTGTCTCGGTCAAATCGGTCAGCACTTCGGCCCGTGCGCGATCCTGTTCGTTGAACAACTTGGCGGCATTGTCGAAAGGACCAAGTCTCAGATAGCCCGTAGCGATCAATCGATCCAGTTGCGTCTGCGACTGCGGTGGTCCATCGAGCAACTCATCCCCTGCAAGCTGCCACAGAACAAATTGATCGTAGGGAAGGTCTTCATTGAAAGCGCGGACCACAAAATCGCGGTATCGCCAAGCTTCTTTGCGATATTCATCCCAGTCAAAACCATTGCTGTCGCTGTAGCGGACCGCATCGAGCCAAAACCTCGCCCAGTGCTCGCCAAATCGCGGGTCGCTCATAAGCCGATCGACCAGCTTGTCTGTCGCTTCGATGGAGTCGTCTTCGAGAAAAGAAGTTCTTTCCTCATAAGTTGCACGCAATCCGATCAAATCCAAACTCATCCGCTGTAAAAGCTGCTCCTTTGAGAGACTCTCGACGGCCTCGGGGATCAATCTGTCAATGGGATGACTGAACACGCCTTGGCGATCCGCCGACCGATCTGGGTGGGATCCAAGTGGATCTGCGATGGGTTTGAGAGACCATAGATCGACTCTTTCGCCCGAGAACAACTTGGCGATCGGGTTTCGAGCATCCACCAACGCAGATCCGATGAGTTCCGATTGCTCTTGTTGTGCGAATAAGCTAGCAGAGAGAACAAATGCGATGGCCGTCCAGGCCAGATAGAATCGAATCCGCTTGGGATACCCTAAGCCAGCAGAATGTGTCATGTCAGGATATCCATCAGAGGTTGGGCCGAGCCGGCCACGCCTGTGATCCGTTCGTCTCTGCCGCTGACTTCATACGATAGGTGCTCGTAGTCGATGCCAAGAGCCGTTAGGATCGTGGCGTGCAAATCGCGGAACTGAACCGGTCGTTGGGTAGCCATCAAACCGATCTCGTCGGTCGATCCGATCCGCAGTCCCGGGCGAATGCCTCCACCAGCCATCCAAATCGTAAATCCGGCAGCGTTGTGTTGGCGGCCCAAGTCCCCTTGCTTCATCGGGGTCCGGCCGAATTCACTGGCCCATACCACCAGCGTGGTATCGAGCAATCCACTTTGGCGAAGATCCGCAAGAAGGCCTGCAACGCCGATATCGGTCCACTGAGCCCTAGGTCGATGATTCTCAACAAGCTTGGCATGCGCATCCCATCCGTCTTTGTCGGGCATGTCGTAGACTTGAACGAATCGCACCCCACGCTCGACGAGCCTGCGGGCCAATAAGCATTTGCGAGAGAAGCTTTGTGTGCGAGCCTCCGGGCTGTCGATTCCGTAAAGCTTGTGAATGTGCTGGGGTTCCTGATCGATACTTCCAACCTGCATCGCCGAGGCTTGCATGCGATAAGCCAGTTCGTAGGTCGCTATCCGAGCATCAAGCTCCATGGCGTTTGGATACTGCTGACGATGTAGCTCGTTGAGCTCTTTGAGCAGGCTCAGCGATTGCGTTTGACCTTGAACAAAACCAGGCTGTGGAACCAAATGGTGCAAAGGGGGCAAGGTCGAGCGAAATCGAGTCGGCTGGAAAGCCGGAGGAAGGAACCCGTTGGTGTAGTTGGCCGATCCACCTAAAGGTCCGGCATCAAACAGAACGACATATCCTGGGAGATCCTCCGACTCGGTCCCAAGTCCGTAGGTGACCCAAGAACCCAAACTCGCTTTCCCAGCTCGAACGTCTCCTGTATGGAGCTGGTAGCTAGCCGGTGCATGGTTGTTGCTGTCGGCCTGCATCGAGTGGATGAAGCACAATTGATCGGCATGCTTGGCCGTATGGGGCATCAGTTCGCTGATCCACATTCCCGATTCCCCATACTGCTGGAACGAAAAGGGGCTCTTGAGGATCACATCGTCGCAACCGTGAAAGACATTGGCGTGCCGAGTCGCATTCAATGCGTCGCGAATCGATCCGGGAACCGGCTTTCCATCGAGCCTATCGAGCTGCGGTTTGTAATCGAAAGTGTCGATCTGGGAGGGGCCACCGACCATGAACAAGAAAATGAGGGACTTGGCACGTGCCGCAAAGTGCGGGATCCGAGGTGCATGTGGCTTTAATGGATCCACATCCCCAATACGCCTGGGTTTCGACCCGACCGGTGGCTGACAATAGGCCAAGCGATCCAGAGCCGAGCACGCGACAAGCCCAAACCCACCCCCTAAGGATCGCAGGAAATCCCGGCGCGGGCTCGCCCATGCTGGCCGGTTCGGCCCAGTAACTTCATCGATATTTGGGAGGTTCTTCGACATCAACGATAGTTTAACCCACAAATCAGGGGTACTGAAACCGAAAAGCCCTTGTTTCCTCCACTTGCGGATCGAATACAATACGCCACGACGCATGTCCAATTATTCGTTCAACGCCACCATTTTGCTCGCTAGAGGATACCCATGGAAGTCACCCGAAGATCGCTGGCTTGTTTGGCCCTGACACTCTTTACGGTTTCGGTGGTACAGCCCCTGACAGGATTAGCCCAAAGCAACACTGGCGAAAACAAGGAGAAGAAATTGGAGAAAGCAACATTCGGCGGCGGGTGTTTTTGGTGCACCGAAGCGGTATTCCAAAGGGTCAAAGGAGTCCAGAAAGTCGTTTCTGGATACACCGGCGGAAAGATCAAAAACCCCACCTACGAGCAAGTCTGCACAGGAACCACAGGGCATGCCGAAGTGATCCAGGTCGAGTTCGATCCAAAAGTGGTCTCATTTGCCAAGTTGCTCGAAATCCACTGGAAAACGCACGATCCGACCACCCTCAACAAGCAAGGCTATGACGAAGGAACCCAGTATCGCTCCGCGATTTTTTACCAGAACGAAGAGCAAAAAAAGGTGGCTCAGGAGTACAAGGATAAACTCAATAAAGAAGTCTTTGATGGCAAGATTGTCACCGAAATCACCCCGCTGGACGTTTTCTATGCCGCCGAAGACTACCACCAAAATTATTACAATCTCAACGCCAACAAAGGGTACTGCAAAGCGGTGATCGTTCCGAAACTCAAAAAGTTCGAAGAAGTCTTTTCCGACGCTAAAAAATAGTCTAGCGGCCTTTGGCCCTTCGGGCCGCGACCAAGCCCAAGACAGTACGACGGATATCCACTCAGCGCAACAGGATTTGGCCAGCAAGGTTCTAGTTCCCTCCCCTGGCCTTGGAGCAATCAGCAAAAATCAGGGGAGAACCCACGCAGAGCGCAGCTGATGAACCTCCAGTTTCCGCACCCTGGCCGCTCCCCCTCGCGACTCAAGAAACACCTTTCGATTCTCCGGATTGGTGTTCAAGGGGATCGGTAGGTAGCAAAGTCCATCGCTAACGAAAACTTCAAGACCAGTGCGATCACCATAGATCGTCAGTCGTAGTTTTCCTTCCAAAAGTGGCACCGCTGCGCGCTGTCCATCGACGGAAATCTCCTGCTTAGCCGTCTCATAAATGATCATCGCATCGCGTACATTAAAGACGATCTCGGATGCATTCCCAGGCTCGATCTCGGTTCGTATTTCCAGCAGCTCTAGCTCCAGATCATCCAACGGGTTTCTATCCCCAGGTTTTAATACCATCGCTTCAAAAGTGGTGGTTTTGGTCCGGAGCGCTTCGAGCTGTTCAATAGGGGTGAACGTCATGCGGGGGCCATCGTCGGTGCTTACCAGCTTGAGTTCCAGTGGGATTGTCATCGATTGATTGAAACTCATCCCCCGAGTTTCGGTCTGAAACCAACCGATTTGAATGCGGCGTTTGTCGCTCTTGGGTATGTCGCTAAAGGTCTGCGGTGCATAAAAACCTCGACCACGGTGACCAGGCAACTTGGACTGCTCAGGCGTGAATTTTATCCCATCAAAAGTTCCCACGGCATATTCGCTATTTGCCCCCAAGAGCACCCATTTTTGATTGGTCGCATCCCCATCGATAGGGAGTTCAAAGAAATCAGGGCACTCGAACAAATAGGCCGTTCCAGCGATCCCTTCGGTAACACTTGCCAGGGTCCAGTCACGCAGATTGGGCGAAGTGAAAAAGTGGATGGTGTGTTTCCCTTGCAATTCGACATAGAGCACCATCACCCATTTTTGTGTTGGTTCATGCCAAAAGACTTTCGGATCCCGATTCCCTCCCGTGATCTGCTTGAGAACAGGATTGCCGGAGTACTTGGTGAAGGTGCGTCCGTCGGTGCTGTAAGCAATTCCTTGAACCGTGGGGTTTCCAGCCGCGGTGTAGATCAGCACCAACGGCGGCTTGGTTGGCGTCCCAAATCCACTGGTGTTGTTCCAGTCAACCACCGCACTTCCGCTAAACATCGGGCCCATCGAGTCGGGCATAAGTGTCTCACCTAACTCTTCCCAATGAACAAGGTCTTTGCTGACTGCATGGCCCCAATGCATGTTCCCCCAACCCCAACCGTAAGGATTGTGCTGAAAGAAAAGGTGATACTCGCCGTTGTAATAGACGCAACCATTCGGATCGTTATTCCATCCTCGTTGCGGTGAAAAGTGAAATTGACCGCGCAGTGGTTCTCGATAAAGGCGTTCAAGGTCTTTGAAACGATCGCTTGAATGAATGCTGCTCAGGGCCGTTGAACCCTCTGGTAGTTTATCGACGCGAATCGTCAGAGCTCTGCCTTTCCACGGAGAAACGTCCATCGAAGCCCACCAATCGGCATCACCATCGGCCAGTTCGATGTCGTTTCGCACGATGACTTGGTCATCGACCAGGAGCGTCACGAGTCGCTTGGTAGCCCCGTTCCTGATAGGTAGATGCAAGTAGCGATCTTCTGCAGTCAACGCGCGCTGTGCATCCTTGATCGAACCTTGGGGTCTGACATCTGTTTGCAGAATATGATCGACATTGATGTGCCCCCAGCCCCCTTGAGCCTGATCGATGATCCGAAGCTGGGCGGTTTTACCTGCGAACTCCGTTACATCCCAGTAGTCCACCTCGAGGGTTTCGCTACCGCCTGGCTTATCGTTGGGGCCCGTTGAACTGCGAACGACTTTTCCCTCGATTAGCAATTGCAGTGCGAGTTTGTCGGGATTCCTGCCGCCACCGATCAAAAAGGAGATGAATTTCCTTTGGATCCGAAATTCCGGGGATGTCAACGTACCGATGGCGTTGTCCCCTTGGAAGAACGAATTGACGAGCCCTTTGCCACGAAACCCATCGACATGCATTTGTCCAGCGAGTGTACCTTTGGCTGGACCAGGACCCAACGCCTCTCCCGTAACCATCCAAGCTTCGTAGGTGTCGCTTTCAAAGTCAGCCATCAGGATGTCGTCGGCGATTGCTGATCGCTTCAAGATGCCTGTGGCAATCGATGTCGCAAGCAGCAAACAGCAAAGCGGATTTCTCATAGAGATCACTCGTATTCTGGTTTTTAACGAAATAAGATTCTGCGGTACGCTGGGAATGATTGTGGCTAAGCGTATAGGATACTGGCTTTTTTCGAGCCAGAGCTCGGATTATAGTTAGAACAAAGCAATGTACTCGGAGACAACCTCACGAGTCGGAAGTTTAGCACTGCATCGCCAATCCGAACCAGATGGTCTGCAGAACAAGGTATTAGGCACATTCCATGTGCCGTCAGTCAGGCTTGCAAGGTAGCAGGCACACTCCGCTGTGCCGTCAGCCAAGGCTCGCAAGGTAGCAGGCACACTCCGCTGTGCCGTCAGCTAGGGGTCGATGTGTTAACTGATTGAATCTTCAGAACGGCACATGGAATGTGCCTAATACCTTGGGCAGCTACGCTCGTTGGCAGGCTTGCAAGGTAGCAGGCACACTCCGCTGTGCCGTCAGCCAGGGGTCGCATGGTAGCAGGCACACTCCGCTGTGCCGTCAGCCAGGGGTCGATGTGGTAACTGATTGAATCTTCAGAACGGCACATGGAATGTGCCTAATACCTTGGGCAGATGTGTTCGTTGTCAGGCTTGCA